>ENA-OQKL01000222-OQKL01000222.1-human-gut-metagenome-genome-assembly--contig:-NODE-222-length-20013-cov-3.766871_pt1 | contig 20013 bp, 18 predicted proteins | sample MGYA00242779_ERZ504800 | MGnify/ENA primary metagenome ERZ504800 (study PRJEB26092, sample SAMD00036410) | human gut metagenome | host: Homo sapiens | study: EMG produced TPA metagenomics assembly of... | reverse complement strand
CCGGGCAGCAGACCGGCGACTGCAGGATACAGTCAGAAAAAGCTGAACAGCCAGAGCACATGAATACATCGCCCTACGCTTTTGGGGCAATTCCGGAAAATGAACTGCTGCGCATGAAGGGGCATTCGAGGATCAAGTGCGCGGTGAAATTGGGCAAAGAAAGGTAAAAGCAAGCGGTTGAGATGGCGAGCATGTACGGCATTCTGCGCATCACGCCGATTACGCCGGAGGTCATCCGCATCAGCTTCGTAAAAGGTGTGACGGCAAAAGTCCAGGACACGTACTGGAAGCCTAAAGGCGGATACCTCGTTCCCCTGGAGTGCAAAGGAATCGAAGACGGCGGTTCTTGTTGAGACAGAGAAGCTGCGTGTCATGGTGGTAAAAAAAGGACGGCGCGGTGCAGTTCTTTACGCCGGATCACAAACTGGTTCTTTCCGAGAAACGAGACGAGCCGCGCATGATCGACGGCGGCATGACATGGACATTCTTTGACTGGAGCGGTTCCGAAAAGCTGAAAGCCAAGGGCATTCTCTCGACAGAGTGGCTGGATCTGACCGCGAAGGCGCGCTACGTCTCGTTTGGCGGAAAGCAGGCGCGGATGCCGCTTGTCGTCTCAAACCGCGGCTATGGTATTGCAGCCGCCGCTTCCAGAACGGCACTGCTGTGCAATGTGCGGACGTTTGGAACGTATCTTCATACCGCCGGGGACGGACAGATCGATTATTACTTTATTCTCGGAAAAGACCGGGATGAAATTATAAAACAGTATAAAGAGCTATAAAAGGAGCAGACATTTCATGAAAACTCTGGTAATTGCAGAAAAACCATCTGTGGCACGCGATATTGCACGCGTGCTCGGATGTGCGAAAAAAGAAAACGGAGCACTGGAAGGAAACCAGTATATTGTGACCTGGGCGCTCGGCCACCTCGTGACCTTAAAAGACCCGGAGGACTATGATAAAAAGTATAAGGAATGGAATATGGCAGTTCTGCCGATGATGCCGGAGAAACTGCAGATCAAAGTCATTCCGCAGACGGGAAAACAGTATCACGCTGTGACGACACAGCTTGCGCGGAAAGATGTCGGTGAGGTGGTCATTGCGACAGATGCCGGCCGTGAAGGCGAGCTGGTGGCGCGGTGGATTCTTGACAAGGCGCACAATCAGAAGCCGTGTAAGCGTCTCTGGATTTCGTCCGTTACCGACAAGGCAATCCGTGAGGGATTTGCCAGCCTGAAAGATGCGAAAGAGTACGATAATCTCTACCGGGCTGCTGTTTCCCGTGCAGAGGCGGACTGGCTTGTCGGCATTAACGCAACGCGGGCACTGACATGCAAATACAATGCACAGCTTTCCTGCGGCCGTGTGCAGACACCGACGCTCGCCATGATTGCACAGCGCGAGCAGGAAATCCGAGAATTTGTCCCGAAGCCGTACTACACCGTAACGGCAGCAGCAGGCGGCGCAGTATACACCTGGAAGGATGAAAAATCGGGCGGAACACGGATTTCTGATCCGGAAAAGGCAAAGCAGATCGCAGAAAAAGCAAAACGGTATCCGCTTGTCCTGCAAAAAGTAGAAAAGAAGAAAAAACCAGAAAGAGGCGCCGCTGCTCTACGATCTGACGGAGCTGCAGCGCGATGCCAGTGCACGGTTCGGTTATTCGGCAAAACAGACCCTGAATCTGATGCAGAGCCTCTATGAGACGCACAAAGTCCTCACGTATCCGCGGACGGATTCGCGGTATCTGACAAAGGATATTGTACCGACTTTAAAAGAGCGCCTCGATGCCGTGAGTATCGGGCCGTACAAGACGCTGGCACAGCAGGCGAAGCGCCGTCCGCTGAAGGAAAAGCCAGGTTTTGTGAATGATGCAAAGGTTTCCGACCACCACGCCATTATCCCGACGGAGCAGTATGTGCAGCTTTCTGCACTTTCCAATGAGGAACGCCGCATTTATGATCTCGTGGTGCGCCGTTTTCTTGCGGTGCTGCTGCCGCCCTGCGTATACGAGGAGACTGTGATCCAGGCTTCCATCGAAAAAGAATGCTTTACGGCGCGTGGAAAGCGCATGGTCGAGAAAGGCTGGCAGGAGGCGTACGAGGATAACCGGTATGACGACGAGGACGAGGCGAAAGAAGAGGTGCGGGAGCAGAATCTGCCGCTTTTGCAGGCAGGCATGAAGTTCGACCAGCCAAAGATCAGCCTCCGGGAGGGAAAGACAAAGCCGCCGGCACGCTTTACGGAAGGAACGCTGCTTTCCGCGATGGAGAATCCGGTCCGTTACATGGAAAACCGCGACAGCAGTCTTGTGAAAACGATCGGCGAGGCGGGCGGCCTTGGAACGGTTGCGACCCGCGCAGATATCATTGAGAAGCTGTTCCGCAGCTTTCTGCTGGAGAAAAAGGGGAATGAGATCTATCTGACCTCGAAAGCACGCCAGCTTCTGAAGCTGGTGCCGGCGGATCTCAAAAAGCCGGAGCTGACGGCAAGCTGGGAGATGCAGTTAAACGACATTGCAAAGGGAAAGAAGCGGCGCGATGTGTTTATGAAGGAGATCCGCAGCTACACGGTGGAACTGATCGATGAGATCAAGACGGAAGAGGGAACGTTCCGCCACGACAACCTGACGAACAAGAAGTGCCCGAACTGCGGAAAACGGCTGCTTGCGGTGAATGGAAAGAACGCAAAACTGCTCGTCTGCCAGGACAGAGAGTGCGGCTACCGTGAAACGGTTTCCCGTACGACGAATGCGAGATGCCCGGTCTGCCATAAGCGCATGGAGATGATCGGAAAAGGCGAGGATGCGACGTTTGTCTGCTCCTGCGGGCACAAGGAGCGCATGACAAAATTCCAGGAGCGCCGCAAAAAAGAGGGCGGAGGCGTGACGAAGCGGGATGTGGCAGCCTACCTGAAAAAACAGAAAAAAGAGGCCGAAGAGCCGGTAAACAATGCATTTGCCGCGGCATTAAAAGGAATCAAATTATAAAAAACGGAGCGTGTCTGCCAGAATGGAAAAAGCGATGGCAGGCGCGCTTCTTTTGTTAAAATCGTAGAGAAAAGAGTCAAAAAAATAGATTGTTTTATGCAGAGTTATGCCGTAAAATAGAAACAAATGGGATAGAAAACCAAAAATTCTGAAAATAAAAAACAGGAGGTTTTTCAATGAAACAGACAGATTTGGAAAAGCTGCTGGCGGATATGTCGCTGAAAGAGAAAGTGGACCAGATGCTTCAGTTAAGCGGAGCATTTTATCTGGGAGATGAAAACAGCGTCCTGACCGGTCCGGCAAACGATATGGGAATCGGAAAAGAGGATCTTGAGATGGCAGGCTCCATTCTGGGAGCAGCAGGCGCCGATACGATGAAAAAACTGCAGGACGACTATATGGCAAAACAGCCGCATCACATCCCGATGCTGTTTATGATGGATGTAATTCACGGCATGAAGACGATTTTCCCGGCGCCGCTGGCGCAGGGGGCCACCTTTGATCCGGAACTCTCCGGCGAATGCGCATCCGCAGCTGCAAAAGAAGCATCCGCAGCCGGACTTCACGTTACCTTTTCCCCGATGGTGGATCTTGTGCGCGATGCAAGATGGGGCCGTGTCGTGGAATCCACAGGCGAAGATCCATACCTGAACAGCCGCTTTTCCGAGGCGATCGTAAAAGGCTTCCAGGGCGATGATTTAAAAACACCGGGAAAAGTTGCCTCCTGCATCAAACACTTTGCAGGCTACGGCGGAGCAGTCGCAGGAAGAGATTACAACACCGTAGAGCTCTCAGAGCATACCTTCCGTGAATTCTATCTTCCGGCATACAAAGCAGGCATCGATGCGGGCGCAGCGATGGTGATGACATCATTCAACACGATCAACGGCGTTCCGGCGAGCACCAACAAATGGCTGATGCGCGATATCCTGCGCGGCGAGATGGGATTTGACGGCGTTCTGATTTCCGACTGGGCGGCAATCGAGGAGATTATTTACCACGGCTACTGCGCAGACCGTGAGGAGGCAGCTGTCCGCTCCGCCGAGGCAGGCGTTGACATTGATATGATGACCGGTATTTACTGCGAAAACCTGTGCCGTCTTGTAAGAGAGGGCAAGATTTCCGAGGATCTGATCAATGAGTCCTGCATGCGTATTCTGGAACTGAAAAACAAACTGGGACTGTTTGAAAATCCGTATAAAGACGCAGATGAGACGAAAGAAAAAGAGGTCATTCTCTGCAAAGAGCACCGCGCCCTGGCAAGAGAAGCCGCAAGAAAATCGTTTGTACTGCTGAAAAACGAAGAGAAAATCCTGCCGCTTGGCAAGGAGAAGAAGATTGCCTGGGTCGGACCGTATGTCCACAGCAGAAACCTGATGGGCGCCTGGTCCTTCATCGGAGATGCAAAGGATGTGACAAATCTGGAAGAGGCCGTAAAAGCGCAGGCAGATACGACAAACATGAGCTTCCATGCAGGTTCCCCGATGCTCGGCTCCGACATCCGTCTGGAGGGCTTCGGTGAAGCGATGGAGCAGTCCCATACACCGGAGGAAGAGGAGGCAATGCTTCTTGAGGCTGTAAACGCAGCAAAGGAGGCCGAGGTTGTCGTTCTTGCGATCGGTGAGGACCGTCTGCAGTCCGGCGAGGCAACCAGTAACGCGAACATCCGCATTCCGGAAATCCAGCAGAGACTGCTTGAGCGCGTTTCAGAAGTCAATGAAAACGTTGTCGTTGTTCTCTTCAACGGTCGTCCGCTCGACCTGCGCGATGTCGTATCGAAAGCAAAAGCCGTTCTTGAAGTATGGATGCCGGGTACCGAGGGTGCCAATGCAATCGCAGACGTTGTTTTCGGTGCATACGCTCCAAGCGGCAAGCTGACCATGAGCTTCCCGTACTCTGTAGGCCAGGTGCCGGTTCACTACAACGAGTATTCCACCGGAAGACCGCATGTGCCGGGCAAGGACAAAGACCGTTTCCGCTCCAAATACCTCGACATCCCGAACGCACCACTGTTCCCGTTCGGATATGGCCTTGGCTACACCAGCTTTGCAATTTCAGATGTGAAACTGGACAAGGCAGAGCTTGGCATGGAAGATGAGATTAAAGCCTCCGTAACCGTGAAAAACACCGGCGATACAAAGGGAACCGAGACCGTACAGCTTTACATCCACGACGTAGCCGCATCCGTGGTACGCCCGGTGAAAGAGCTGAAAGATTTCTGCAAGGTAACCCTTCAGCCGGGAGAAGAAACCGAAGTCATCTTCAAAATCACAGAAGAAGAGCTTCGCTTCCTGACAGAAAATGAGCGTGTAGAAAGTGAAAACGGTGCTTTCGAAGTCTTCATCGGAAGCGACAGCACGACAGAGAATAAGGCAGAATTTGTGCTGAAAAAATAAGAAGCAATACTGGGATGTAGCGTAAGCGGAATCAAGATGGGGGTCTGAATCGCTACGGAAAGATAAAAGAAAAGCCAGCCACAAAAAGCGAAAAGAATTTTGCTTTTGCGGCTGGCTTTTTTCTGCCGGTACCGTATTGACCCTTCTGTTAAAACAAAGTAAAATAGAAATTGGTATTGGGACGAAAGAGAGGAAAAGAAATGGGGTACTTAGGAAACAAGTTACAGGGGAAATACCACAAAGACACATTCCAGACCGCCGTCAACATGGCGTGGCCGGCGATCGTGGAGTCGTTTTTTATTGCATTTGCGGGTCTTGTGGATTCGCTGATGGTAAGCTCGCTTGGCTCTTACGCAGTTGCCGCGGTCGGCCTGACGACACAGCCGAAGCTGCTTGGCCTGGCGTTTTTCTTTGCACTGAATGTGTCGATTTCCGCCCTTGTTGCGCGGCGGCGAGGGGAACAAAGACAGAGTGCGGCGAATGAGACTCTGGTAACTGCGCTTGTATTTATTATCCTTGCGGCAGCTGCATTCAGTGTTGGATTTGTGGCGTTTGCAAGTCCGATCATCCATCTGTGCGGCTCAACGGCGCAGTAACATATTTCCGTATCATCATGGGCGGTATGATTTTTAACTGTATCCAGATGGGGATCAACTCGGCACAGCGCGGTGCGGGCAATACAAAAATCACGATGCGCACAAATGTAACATCAAATACGATTAATATTATTCTGAATTATCTTCTGATCAACGGCCATTTCGGGTTCCCGGCACTCGGCATTCAGGGTGCGGCACTGGCAACCGTCACAGGAACGGTTGTCGGATGTGTGATGAGCATCCTTTCCATCACAAAGCAAGACGGATTCCTGAATCTTGGCTATATTCTGAAGAACAAAATTAAACCGACGATTGCAGCGTTCATCAGCCTGGTCAGGGTCGGGTACAGTGTGTTTTTCGAGCAGGTTTTCATGCGGATCGGCTTTATGATGACGGCGATCATGGCGGCCAAACAGGGAACCGATGCGATGGCGGCACACCAGGTCGGCATGAATATTATGTCGCTTTCGTTTGCGTTCGGCGATGGCCTCCAGTCCGCAGCGGTTGCACTGATCGGCCGGAGCCTTGGCGCAAAAAAGCCGGATCTTGCGAAAGAGTACGGCAGAACGTGCCGTCTGATCGGCGCGGGCATCGCAGTATGCCTCGTTGCCATTTATCTTTTCGGCGGAAGATGGCTGTACAGCCTGTTTTTTGAAGAACAGCATATCATTGAAATCGGTGTCAGCATCATCCATGTCATTATTTTCGTCGTCATTTTCCAGATCTGTCAGGTTATTTACATGGGATGCCTGCGCGGTGCGGGAGATACGCTTTATACGGCAGTTGCATCTATGATCAGCGTTACATTTATTCGTACGATCGTTTCGTATCTTGGCGGTTACACGCTGGGGCTTGGCATCGTCGGAATCTGGTTCGGCGTGCTGGCGGATCAGATGTCACGGTTTATCTTTGCGACGATCCGATTCAAACAGGGAAAATGGGTGAAAATCAAGATTTAACCGAATCATTACCAATATAAAACTAAAACAGGAGGAAGCAAAACGATGTACAAATTTGACAGAGAAGCCTATGACAGGCGGATGGAGTGGTACCGCGACGCCCGTTTCGGCATGTTTATCCACTGGGGGCTTTACGCCATCCCGGCGCGCGGAGAATGGGTGCGGAGTACCGAGCAGATTCCAAAAGAAGATTACATGAAATATTTCGAGGAGTTCAACCCCGTTGATTTCGAGCCGCGGAAATGGGCCAAGGCGGCGAAAGAGGCCGGTATGAAATACGTGGTTCTGACTGCCAAGCATCACGATGGATTCTGCCTCTTCGACAGCCAGTATACCGATTTCAAATCCACCAACACGAAATGCGGCCGCGACCTCGTTGCAGAGTATGTTGATGCCGTCCGCGCAGAAGGACTGAAGGTTGGTTTGTATTTCTCTCTGCTCGACTGGTTCCACGACGATTTCCCACATTACGGCGACCGGAACCACCCGATGCGGAACAACCCGGCATACAAAAACGATGACCGCGATTTCGACCGCTACCTGACCTACATGCACAATCAGGTACGCGAGATCTGCACAAACTACGGAAAGCTCGATGTGCTGTGGTTTGACTTTTCCTACGATACGTTGCGCGGCGAAGCATGGAAAGCGACGGAGCTGATCAATATGGTGCGGAAGCTCCAGCCGGATGTCATCATCGACAACCGTCTCGAGGTGAGCGGAGAGGGCTACGGTTCTCTGGCGGCCGGAAATCCGACCCCGTACCACGGCGACTTTGTGAGCCCGGAGCAGATGATTCCGCCGAATGGCATCCAGGATGTAAATGGAAACGATATCGCCTGGGAATCCTGCGTCACGATGAACAATCACTGGGGCTATTGTGCCAATGACCACTTCTTCAAACCGGCACCGATGCTGATCAAAAAGCTGGTCGAGTGTGTATCGAAGGGTGGAAACCTGCTTTTGAACGTCGGCCCGGACGCCAGGGGAAATATCCCGGAGGAGTCGATCGAACGGCTGGCTGAGATTGGAAAGTGGATGAAGAAAAACGGAGAGAGCATTTACGGCTGCGGAAAAGCCGGTATTGAGAAACCGGACTTTGGCCGTGTGACGCGCCACGGAAACCATCTGTATTTTCATGTCTATGAAAATACCGTTGGGCCGCTGCCGCTGCCCGGCGTGAAAAAACGAAGAAATCCAGGCGATCCGCTACGTCGCAACCGGCGCGGAAATCCCGGTTTCCACAAGCTGGGTACACAGCGATTATCCGACCATGGCATTCGCCGATCTCGGCGAAGACCCGGTATTGCCGGATGGAGTCGATACAGTCATCGATGTGATTCTGAAAAAGTAGAGGGTAAAATCGGATTTGATCCTGGAGCGAGTCTGAAAAAGCATTTCCGCAATCTGCAGGCTTCACTTTGCGGTATCTTTTTTTTCAGACACGCTCTAAAAGTCTTACAAGTTCTTACAAAATTCTGTATTTTTCGTTCCGCTGATTGACAGTTCTGGCAGAAGAATGCATACTGAAAAAAACACAAGATCACAGTCCGTGCTTCGAAATTTAACCGAATCAAGCAAGTAGCGAAGCGGATTGCGAATATCCGCCTGACTCCTTTTCCTGCGAGGGAAGGATAAGAGCTTTCGGAGTGAGAAAAGGGCAGTCTGTTTTTAGAAACGAAGCAAGAGAATGATAGCTTTGCTTTACAAAGAAAAAAGAGGGGGAATAAAACATGATTCGTCTGAACCACGTCAGTAAGATTTACGGAGACGGAAGCAAAAAAGCCGTCGACGATCTTTTCTGGGATATCGAGGATGGAAAGATCACCGGATTTATCGGCCCAAACGGAGCCGGGAAAACGACAACATTAAAAATGATCACCGGCATCCTGGCACCGTCCGAGGGAACGATTGAAATCAATGGAAAAGATATCCAGAAGGATCCGCTCGAAGCCAAGCGCCAGTTCGGTTTTGTGCCCGACGACCCGGATGCGTTTCTTCGCGTCAGGGGAATTGAATATCTGAATTTTATGGCAGATATCTACGGTGTCGGAACGGAAGAGCGTCAGCGTTTTATCGAAGAAACCGCAAAACGCTTTGAGATGGAAGAGAACCTTTCGAGCCGTATCATGAGCTACTCGCATGGCATGCGTCAGAAAATCATGGTGATGGGCGCACTGATCCACAAGCCGCCGGTCTGGATTCTCGATGAGCCGCTGACCGGCCTTGACCCGCGCTCCGCGCACGAGCTCAAACAGATGATGCGTGAACACGCCGATGCCGGAAACGCCGTGCTGTTTTCCACCCATGTGCTGGAAGTAGCGGAAAAACTCTGCGACCGCATCGCCATCATCCATCACGGCCGCCAGGTATACCTGGGTACTCTGGAAGAATTAAAAGCGGCCTATCCGGATCAGACACTTGAAAATATCTTTCTGGAGATCACCGAACATGCGTAACTTATGGATTCTCACCCGTTTCCTTCTGAAAAGCGGACCAGGAAAAAGCAATCAGAAGAGCGGAAAAAAGAAAGCATTTTCGGACGGAGGACGTATCGTTGTATACCTTCTGCTTGGTGTCTGCCTCCTTCCCGTGTCGGTCTTACTGTTTCTTCTGGGATATTCCGGCTATACCTTCCTGCAGCCGCTCGGGCTGGAAACCCTGCTGATCGAGTTCGTCTGTGCCATTGGCATGATGGTCATTTTCTTCTATGGCCTGCCGCTGTTTCTGAGCGAGTATTACATGGACTCTGACCTCGTAAAGCTTTTGCCGCTGCCGTTTACCCCGGCGCAGATTGTCGGTGCGAAAGGCTTCTGCTGTCTGCTGAACGAATACTATCTTATTGTACTGCTGTTCTTTCCGTTTCTGTTAGGGTACGGGATCAGCGCCAAAATGGGCATTTTTTACTGGATCAATATGATCCTCGCCTGCCTTATTTTCCCGGTTGTGCCGCTCGTTTACGCCGCAGTTTTGACGATGCTCGTGATGCGTCTTTTCAAAAATATCCGAAACAAGGATTTCTTAAGCTACCTCGGATTCGCCGCATCCCTGATTTTTGCGATCGGCATCAACGTATTTTCGCGCAGTATCGGAAATTTTGAAATGCAGGATATCATGAACCTGATGGAAAGCCAGAAGGGTACTCTGCGTGCCTTTCGGACCATTTTTCCGAACCTGCCCCTGATGACCGGAAGCCTTGCAGATGCATCCTTTCTCAAAATGATACTCTACATCGCTACAACAGCCGTCATCCTTGCTGTCTTTTTCGCCCTCGCCTGGAAAATCTACCTCCCGGCTGTCCTCGGCATGAGCGAGACCACCAGCGAAAAACGCATTTTATCCAAAGAAGAAGTGACCCGAACCGTCAAAAGCAAAAATCCGGTCCGCACCTACGCGATGATTGAATGGAAAAAACTGTACCGCACACCGGCCTGGTTCATGAATTGTGTTCTGATGCCTCTCATCTGGCCGGTCTTCATGCTTGGTATTGCCCTCATTTCAATCATTTCCAGCCTTGGCATGGCTAAAACCACCGGCCTTTGGACCCGGCTTGTCGCCGATGGCACTATATTCCGCCTCCTGAAAGGGGAACTGCCCGTCGCAGTTGCCGTCCTTACCGCCGCCGGAATCGCCGTCATGATGTCCATGTTCTGCGTGATCTCCGCCACAGCGATGTCCCGAAAGGGCAGCGAATACATCTATATGAAATGCATTCCGATGAGCTATCACGACCAGATTCGTGCCATGCTGGTAAGCGGCATCCTGATCAGTCTCCTTGGCACCTTGCCGTACGCTCTGGTCCTCAACATGATTGCTGTCGTCTTCGGTCTGCACCCGGCGACCCTTCTTTACACCACGGCGATCACGGTTTTATTTACCCTGTTCGTCAACTATGAACAGCTCCTTTTTGACCTTGCATTTCCGAAATTAAACTGGGAAAACGAAACCGCCGCCATAAAATCCAACAACCGCTCCCTGATCTCCGTCCTCATCGACCTCACCGTCGGCGCAATCCTGATCGGAGCCGGCTACCTGCTGTACGGAAAACTTCACCTCAACATCCACATCACCACGAGCGTGATGATTCTGCTTACCGCAGTCCTGACCTTTGCCATGCGAACCGCCCTTTTTAAATGGGGCGTTCAAGTGATGGAACATCTGGAAAGCGCTTAACAGTTTCGAGACATAATAACAATATTAAAATGTGATAGAAAAGAGATTTCAGCCAATGTGCGGATCTCTTTTTTTTTGCGCTCCTTTCCAATTTCGCTGCGTATTTTCTTTTATCGATTATGCTTCATTGTACTACTAAAAGACCTGTGTGGGCAATCCATTGCCGCCATTCCCCGAAAATTTTAAAAGACGGACAAAAACAGAGGATTTCTCTCTGCATTTTGTCCGTCTCTCTACAATGTATTTATTGGATTCTCCGTTTACAAAATGATTTCGGAAATGATGAACTAATTCATCGCCTCACCCTTCAGCAGTCTGCTGATGTGCTTGTACAGAAGCATGGTTACCAGTGATACCACAACACCTTTGATGATATTGAACGGTACAACGGCAAACAGAACAAAGGTCGGAAGGCTTGTAATTGCTTTGTTGACTGCAGATCCCATTCCCACAAGGGCATCCATCGGCATTCCAAAGGCTGCTGCATAAGCCGGAAGCAGTACAAAAGCGTTCAGAAGACCGCCGGCTGCTGCCAGAAATACGGTTCCGACTGCCATACCGATCATGGCATTTTTCTTGGTTTTCTGTGTTTTGTAGATCCATGCGGCCGGCATAACATACGCACAGCCGATCAGGAAGTTTGCTACTTCGCCAACACCTGCGGTGGTACTTCCTTTCATGACAAGGTTCAGCAGAATCTTAATCAGCTCAATCGCAGCTCCGGCAAGAGGTCCCATCGCAAAGGCTCCGATCAGCACCGGAACTTCGCTTAAATCAATCTTGTAGAAACTCGGGGCAAACGGAAGCGGGATGTCAAAAAACATCAATACGACTGCGGCGGCGCCGAGCATTGCCACCTGTACCATGTAACGGGTTTTTCCGATTTGCGACATCTTTGATGTCTGTTTTGCTGTTGTCTGTGCATTCATAACTGCATTTCTCCTTTTTTCTGGAGATCTTGACCGGTTCTGCCGGAAGTAACGAGTCCAAATACGCTCCACGAATTTGAACTCGTTTTCGCGTCAGTCGCCAAGGTCTCGTGCAAGCACGGACTTTGGCTCGTTGCCCGCGAAAAAAAGTGCCCTGAATTCCTTTTCTTGAATTCAGGGCACCAAAAATATTTCCATGCAAATAAATTTTATTTCATCTTCTTTCATCCAGACTTTAACTGTTGGTCCCGGAGTTGCACCGAGTCAGCCGCTGTTTGATATCGCAGCGGGTCGCGGACTATACCGCCGGTAGGGAATCACACCCTGCCCTGAAGATCTCCGTATTTTGTTTTTACAAGAACATTTTATTCATATTCACACAATTTGTCAATACTTTTTTCAGACAATACATTATCTGGTTAGTTTGCTACGCCCATCTGAATTTTTCCTGTGCTCTTATTTTTCAGCACACGCAGATAGCAGATCCGCATATCTCCCTTCAGGACGAGACGGATCTCAGATGCGCCGTCCGTCTGCGGTCTGTCTGCGAGGGAAATTTCAACATCCTCATAAACCGGCTCGCGGTACCGGTTGCGCTCTTTTACTTCTTCCTCCGCATAGCGGTCCAGTTTCGGGGCGCTGCGGAACTCACAGGTTCTTGTGTCACCGGTAAAGCTTCCCATCGAAACACCGTCCACAAAGGCTTCCACACTGCCGCCGCGTTCACTCTTCACATGAAGCGCCAGAACAGCAGCATCGGAAAGATCACAGTCACGGTAAACGAGAACGCCGTCTTTCGTCTCATCCTGTACGCGGACTGCCTTGAAATTGAAGTGGCCCTCCGTCAGATACATGTTCTCGTAATCATCGTAGTGGTCTGCCGCGGTAAATGCACTCAGATCGCGTACTCCCCTTTTTCCGCCCGGAATAAAGATTTCTGCGGAAACGGCTTTATCCTTGCAGGATGCGCCCGCATAGATTTCATACGTTCCTTCTTCTACCATCAGTCTGCGGCTGATGACATCGTAGAAGCGAAGCTCCTCCACCGGGATTTCCAGTGCGATGTGTCTCGTCTCGCCCGGGGCAATGTTTTTCACACGGACAAAATCAAGCAGCTGGCAGATTGGTTTCTTTACGCAGGATTCCAGAGCGGAACCGTAGATCTGGACGACCTCGTCGCTTGCGGTATCGCCCGTATTTCTCACATCGAGAGAGATCTGCAGCAGACGGTCATCTTTTAAGGAAATCTTATAGTTCTCATACGCAAATGTGGTATACGTCAGGCCATAGCCGAATGGATACAATTCCTTCCCGTCGAAATAGCGGTACGTTCTTTTCCTTTGATGATGTCGTAATCGTCAATGTCCGGCAGCTGATCGATACTCTCATACCAGGTCATATTCAGACGGCCGGTGCATAGATTCCAAGCACAGCCTCTGCCATTGCGCTTCCCATATCCTGGCTTCCCGTTGCAGACATGATGATCGCCGGCAGTTTTTCCATCGCTTTCTGAAGTGTGTACGGATAATTCGTAAACAGCACCAGAACGGTATTCGGATTGACCTCTGCGATCCGGTCAAGCAGCATCTCCTGCTCCTCTGGCAGCTCCAGTGTGTTGCGGTCGATCTCCTCTTTCGCATTGATCACGGAGTTACAGCCGAGCGCAAGTAAAACCTGCTTTTTGCCCCGGACTGCAGCAACTGCTTTTTCAATTCCGTTTTCGACAACCTCCATCGTAATCGGAATTCCCTCTGTCTGCTCGAAGGAGAAAAATCCCTCTGCATCCTTATAAACCGGGTAATGGAAACGGTTGGTCAGCACAACGCTGCCATCCTCCTGCGGCTCCACGTGGAAAATCTCCATCACGAACCAGTCGAAGGCTTCCTCCCGGTCTGCCGCAATCTGTCCCATTTTCGGCTTTTCTCCCTGCGACTCTGAGAGTCTTGCGCCGAGGTATTTTCCGGTACGGACACTCTTGAACGTATAGCTTCCCTCACCCCAGTATTCCTTGATAAACACATCTGGCTCATCTGCCATCTGAAGTGTTCCGTCTTCTGCTACGGCAAGACCTTTTCCATCACAGCGGAAAACAACGCGATCCAGACCATCCGCGAATGTAATGTTCTCCTGCTTCAGTACTTCCATCCCCTGCAGGAAGGTTGTGCGGTACGGTGCCGTTCCGCCGTACCAGTCCTGATACCATGCATCACCAAGCGGTCCGACAATGGCGATATCTTCTGCTTTCAGGGCTTTGTCAAGTGGCAGCGCCCCGTTCTCATTTTTCAGAAGTACGATCGATTCACGGCTCAGCTCTTTGCAGATTTCACGTGCCTTCGGGGAATCGATATCGTCCTCGGTCACGCGGTCATACGGATTCAGGTTTTCCCGATCATAAACGCCGAGACGAAGCTTCGTCTCCATCATACAGCGAATAGAGCGGTCCATATCCTCTTCTTTCAGAATGCCAAGCTCATATGCCTCGCGTGCCGCCTGCTCTACCATACGCGGATCGTCAGACATGGCATCCACACCGGCTTTCAGCGCCGTTGCGATCGTCTCCGCATGCTGTCCGAAATAGTGATGCAGATTCACGACAAGTCCCATCGCACCGCCGTCGCTGACAACGTGACGGAGACCGTACTGTTTTTTCAGAATATCGGTCACTTCCGGATTCAGGATACCGATCGTTCCGTTGATCTTGTTATATGCCGTCATAATGCCCTCTGCGCCGCCATCCTCAATACATCTGCGGAATGGCTCCAGATACAGCTCATATTTGTTCCGCGGGTCAATGGAAGAATTTTTCCATCCGCGGCCGACCTCCGTATTGTTTCCATAGAAATGCTTTAAGGTCGCTGCACAGCGCAGATACTTCGGATCATCGCCCTGCATTCCCCGGATATAAGCACCGGCCATTTTTCCGGTCAGCACAGGATCCTCTCCGTAACCTTCTTCGTTTCTTCCCCATCTCGGATCGCGCTCAAGATCAACGGTCGGAGCCCATCTGCTGAGTCCGTGGCCCTGATGGCGGTGCCATACGACACGCGCCTCCGTTCCTGTTATTTCACCGGCCTGTCTGATCAGCTCCGGGTCCCAGGATGCACTCATACCGATCGGCTGTGGGAAGGATGTTGTCACATCCGGTTTTCCAAGACCGTTCTGATCGTTTCTGCCCTCAACGCCGTGTGCCGCCTCACCGCCCACAGAGACTCCCGGAATACCAAGGCGCGGCAGATCCGGGGAAGAGCTGGCGAGGTATCCCAGTTTTTCTTCGACCGTCATTTCTTTTAACAGCCAGTCGATTCTTTCCTGATCCGTCAGTGATGCATCCCAGAACGGTGTGTTTTTGTTTACCTGAAACTCCTTCTTTTCTGTCATTTTTCAAAAACCTCCCGATGATTTTGTCTCATGAAATTGTTTGCAGATTTTCCATATACTGTTATCTTTTTACAATGTTTCACATTTCCCATTACTGTCGCTGTATTTTAAAACATGGCCTGACATTTAATAATATCAGACCATGTTTTTGTGCCGCCTTCCGTTCAACGGCAAAACCTTATGTTTTTATGTTTTTGCTTTACTTACTCTACATCAACAAGTTTGGTAGCAAGGAACTCTGTCATAGCTTCTTCTGCATCTGCCAGACCATTGTCTGTCAGCTCCTGTACCATGCTCTCCCAGTTTGCATCAAACTCATCTTCTGTACCAGTTACGCACTTAACCAGTCCTGGCCATGCAATTTCATCCAGAATAGTCTGTTTCTCAGCAAGTTCCTGTGGCTGCTGATATGCCCACAGTGCAGAGTATGGAAGAAGATCGAACTCTTCCGGCTGTGCAAACATGTCGGTCAGCATCTCAAATCCCATCGCTTCGCATCCTTCTTTTTCTGCTGTATTGTAGTTTGCAATAACAGACTCTTTGGTAGTTGGAGTGTATGGGAATCCGTCTTCAGAGTAGGAACCTGTTCCGTAGATCGGGAATCCAGTGTAGTTGTCAATACCGGTATTCTTTGCATAATCCGGATCAGACTGAGCTTTTGCAACTTCTTCATCGGTACGATATGGCTGCCCGTCATCATCGAGGAAGTAGTTCTCGCCTTCGATACCCCAGTGATACAGGATCTGTCCTTCATCGGAGCACAGATAGTCAAGGAATTTGATGGCACGAACCGGATCTTCACAGCTCTTGGTAATTCCAATACCCCAGCCAACGGTAGTTCCCTGATACAGAAGGGCTTTTTCTACCTGATCTTCTCTTAAGGTTACAGGAAGTCCAACATAAGTCTGATCTACTTTTCCGTCTGCTACCAGAGTAGCTTCGCACTGGCTGTAATGCCACTCAGCATCGGTGATGGCAACAACACGGCCGCTGGCAACTTTTGCAATATAGTCATCATCTGTCTGCGTTGCAAAGTTCGGATCCAGGATACCTTCGTTGTACATACGGCACAGCCATTTGAAGTATTCTTTCTCTTCATCTGTTACATGTTTGTAATGTACGTTGTACTCGTCGTCAATGATCCACTGTCCATTATCCGGGGATGCATCAGCGATCAGTCCTGCCGGGTTTCCAAGGGTAATCATCCAGTGCCAGTCAGAAGCACTCATGGTGATACCGATCATATCCAGACCATCTTCTGTTTTTGGATGTGCTGCAAGATAGCTCTTGATCATTTTTTCATACTCATCCAGTGTCTTCGGATATTTATAATCGTTCTCTTTTAATGCAGCCCACTGAATCTGGCAGCTTCCGCCTGTTGTCAGGGTTTTCTGGTTTACACCTGCGTAGGAAAGCTGATAGATTCCAGGATCATCCTGGCTCCATTTCAGTTTTTCCATCTCTGCTCCGTACATTTTTTTGATGTTTGGACCATATTTTTCAATCAGGTCTGTCATATCAATCAGCGCGCCTGCCTGATACAAATCCGTTGCTGAGCCTTTTGCATAAATCATGTCCGGATACTCATCATTTGCGATCATCAGCGCAATATCTTCTTTTGCATCACCCTGGGATGCTACCGGATAGGAAACATCCAGTGTAACGCCTGTTGCCTCTGTGATTGCTTTTGCTACCGGGTTATCCCAGTTGCCGTTTTTACCATCAGCGTTAAAATACTCAAAGGTAATCGGAGATTTGTCATCTGCTGTCTCGCCTGAAGAACTTGCCTCTGCCGCTGATCCAGTCTCTGTGCTGGATCCTCCCTTGCTGCTGCCACTGTCGGAACCGCATCCTGCGAGCATTCCGGCCACCATAGCAGATACTAACATGAGTGATACTACTTTTCTTTTCATAAAAGCCCTCCTTAAAATGGTTTATGTTATCCTGCACTCTTTCTTTCGCCTGGCAGGAATAAACATCATCTTTTTCTAAAAATTTTTTAATACTGTTTTTTATCAGTCTTTAACAGAACCAAGTGTCATACCGCCGATAAAGTATTTCTGAAGGAACGGATATACAATAACGATCGGCACAGTTGCTACAATCGTTACGGCCATACGTACGGACATTGGTGTTACGGCCGTCTGTACATTGGTTCCTGCATGAACGTCCATTTTCATGGTCGCCTGGTTCATAATCTCATACAGTTTGTACTGCAGAGTCGGGAGTTTTTTCGCATACAGGTAAGTATCCATGAAGGAGTTCCACTGTCCTACTGCATAGTACAGACCTACGGTTGCGATAACCGGTTTGCAAAGCGGCATAACGACTTTATACCAGATCTGAAAATCGTTTGCTCCGTCGAGCTTTGCTGCCTCCTGCAGAGCCATCGGCAGTCCGTCGATATAAGAGCGGACCAGAATCATATTATAAACCCACATCAGACCAGGCAGAATGTATACCATGAAGTTATTGCCCAGCTTTAAGGTACGGATAATCAGAAGGTATTCCGGAATCATTCCGCCACCGACATACATGGTAACAACGAACAGAAGCTGGAATGGTTTGCGGAGTACGAAGTCTCTGCGGCTTAATGTGTAAGCAACCATCGAGGTACATACAATACCTACGATTGTTCCGATGATGGTTCTTGTTACAGAAATCACAGCCGGCATTGCAATGCCGCCGTCTTTAAATACATATTTATAGTTGCTTAATGTAAACTTTCTCGGAATGATGAAGTTTACATTCTTAATGGTATCCGTAGAATCGTTGAACGAAATCGCCAGTACGTTCAGGAACGGATAAATGGTGATGATGACGAGGAATACGAAGATTACCGCCAGTACGTAGTCAAATTTTTTTGCTTTCTTGTTCATATTCGCGTCCTCCTACATAAGTTTATCTTCGCCTACCAGACCGGCAATCTTATTGGCGATCAGCAGCAGGGTAACGCTGACTGCAGACTGGAATACACCGATTGCGGTACCAAGACCGTAGTTGCTGTTTCCGATACCTCTCTTATAAGAGAACCAGGAAAGTACCATCGTGTGATCCTCAACCAGCGGGTTACTAAGAAGCATCTGACGCTCCATACCTACGTTCAGGGCGCCACCGATGCTCATAATCAGCAGTACGATGATGGTCGGTCGGATACCCGGCAGAGTGATGTGCCAGATCTTCTGCAGACGGCTTGCACCGTCCATATCAGCGGCCTCGTAAAGACCAGGATCAATACCTGCCATGGCGGACAGATAAATAATTGCGTTCCAGCCAACCTCTTTCCAGCAGTTAATCAGGATAATGGTTACCCAGATAAGCGGTGAGTTGGAACTCATCAGGTGCAGGTTCTTGCCGAAGATACTGTCAACAACACCGCCGTCGTTGAAAATATTCTTTGCAATACTTGCAATAATAACCCAGGATACAAAGTGCGGCAGATAAGAAATGGTCTGCGTTACTTTTTGAACTTCATAAAGAACATCTCGTTCAGAAGAACCGCAAATGCGATTGCTGCGATCGTTCCAACCGCGATGTCAAGGAAGCTTACTCCCAATGTGTTGATTAATGTCTGTGTGAACAGACGGTCTTTGAATGCATCTGTAAAATTTTGAAATCCAACCCAGGTTCTCTCCCAGATCGGAAGTGCAAATGTCGCAGGTTTTACCTCCTGAAATGCCATGGTCCATCCCCACAGTGGAATGTACTTGAAGATAATCAGCCAGATTACAAATGGTACTGACATCACAAGCAGCCAACGCTGTTTCCACAAGATTGCAGGGGTAATTTTCTCTCCTTTTTTCTTTTTCATTTTTTCCTTCGCCATACTCCCCATCCTTTCCGTTGTTTTGTGCGTTTTTATTACGCATTTTCTTTGATTATTTGTGATGTTTACACTATATCAAATAAAATCCCCGTTTGATATTGTGTATTTTGTCCACTTATATTGACTTTTTTTATCTTTTTCCACATTTTCAGTTGCTATGGCAGGCATTTTTACTAATTTATATGCGTTTGTTTTTATTTTTTACACCAGCTTACAATTCTACCAATCAGTGTTTTTTTGTAAAAAAAGCAGGAAAACGTAATGGGGGATTACATTTTAAGAAAAATGTCAGTTTTTTATCCAAATAATCTCCGTTTTCTCTGCTATGATAAACACCATAGAACCAAGAGGGGAAAAACGAGATGAGCCAATACAACATATTAGTCGTAGACGACGACCGGGAAATCGTAAGATCTCTCGGCAAACTATTAGAACTGGAAGGCTACAGGGTAAAAAAAGCCTACAACGGCATGGAGGCACTCGACATCCTCATGACCGAACAGATCCATCTGATCCTGCTCGATGTCATGATGACCCAAAATGAACGGCCTTTCCGCCCTGATGAAAATAAGAGTAAAAAAACAACATCCCGATTATCATGCTTTCCGCGAAAACCGAAGAGAGCGATAAAGTCATCGGACTTTCGATGGGCGCCGATGATTACGTGACAAAGCCGTATAATACCGCCGAACTCATGGCCCGTGTTAAATCCCAGCTCCGCCGTTACTTCTCCTTAGGCGACCGCAAACGGAACCACACAAAGCCAGG
>ENA-OQKL01000221-OQKL01000221.1-human-gut-metagenome-genome-assembly--contig:-NODE-221-length-20043-cov-2.630900_pt1 | contig 20043 bp, 19 predicted proteins | sample MGYA00242779_ERZ504800 | MGnify/ENA primary metagenome ERZ504800 (study PRJEB26092, sample SAMD00036410) | human gut metagenome | host: Homo sapiens | study: EMG produced TPA metagenomics assembly of... | reverse complement strand
GAGAAGGCATCAGCGTTGAAGTCATCAATATCCATACCATCAAGCCGCTCGATGAAGAGCTTGTTATTGCTTCCGCAAAGAGACCGGCCGTGTCATCACGGTTGAAGAGCACAACATCATCGGCGGTCTCGGCGAAGCGGTCTCCACCGCACTTTCCGAGCATTGCCCGACGCCTGTCACGCGCATCGGTGTCAACGATGTGTACGGCCACTCCGGCCCGGCTGTGGATCTGCTGAAGGAATTCGGCCTTTCTGCAGAGCACATTGCAGAGGTCATCAGAGAAAAGCTCGCAAAGTAAGCTTTTCCGCAGGCTTCCGCTTTAAAACCGCATAAAAGGAATTTTGCTCCCTTTACAGGAACTGTGTGCATCCGCACGGTTTCCCGTAAAGGGAGCTTTTTTATATTCAAAGCCCCCGCAGTAATAGTAAAACGTCTTCGCTTGACGGACACAAAGAAAAAACAAAAATAAATGTCTGCTTTCACAAAGAATTCGACCGCTTTCTTTTTTCTCGCATTGTACAATAACGGTATCAGCACCGGTACAGATACATTTCATCTTGCTATACGGAGGTTTAGAATGTGTAAAAGCAAAATACCGCGCTTTTCGGCACATCTGCTGCATTTGGCCTTGTTCGGCAGATTTGTGTCAAAAAAGCGTGAAAATTTCGCGATAAATGAAAACTTTTCCGAATACAGGCGCAAAAAAGTATTGATTGCGGCAAATCATTTTTATATGCTGTACCGCTTTCGACGAGAGCTGATTGAAGATCTGCAATCCCGGTATGAGGTGGTCGTTGCAGCGCCGTTTCAAACCGGTGAAGAAGTGTTTGAAAGCATGGGCATACGCTGTACGGAAACGAAAATGCAGCGGCGGCGCGTGCAGGTGCTTTCTGAATTGCGTCTTTTACAAGCGTACAAACGTGTTCTTTGTCTGGAAAAGCCGGATCTTGTGCTTACATACGCCATTAAGCCGAATGTATACATGGGTTTTCTCTGCACGTGCTACCGCATTCCGTTTTACGCCACCGTACAGGGACTCGGCAGCGCTTTTCAGCGCCCGTGGCTCAGCTGCGCTGCCACATTCCTTTACAAGCTTTCGTTTCTGCGTGTACAGAACGTATTCTTTGAAAATCAGTCCAATGCGGTAGAATTTTGCCGCAGACACATCCTGCCACCCGAAAAAGAGGTCGTTCTGCATGGTGCGGGTGTAGACCTGAACCGCTATATCTACACGCCGTACACCGCTCACGATCCGCCGCGATTCCTGTTCGTCGGCCGTTTGATGCGCGAAAAGGGGATAGAGGAGCTGTTTTGCGCCGTGCGCAGGCTGTGGACAGAGGGCTTTCACGTGCATTTGCAGCTGCTCGGCTTTTTTGAGGAGCAGTACAGGCAGGAGGTAGACCGCCTTGTTGCCGACGGCATGACAGAATTTTACGGCTTTCAAAAAGAACCGCTGCCGTTTTACCAAAACTGCGACTGCGTAGTGCTGCCAAGCTACCACGAGGGCATGAGCAACGTGCTGCTGGAAGCTGCCGCCGTCGGCAGGCCCATCATCGCATCCGATATTCCCGGGTGCAGGGAAGCCGTAGAGCACAGCAAAACCGGCCTTTTGTGCCGCGCAAAAGACGCGAACAGCCTATATGTTGCCATGCGCGCGTTTTTGGCGCTTTCCGCAGAGCAAAAAGCAGCCCTTGGGCAAAACGGCCGCCGCAAAATGGAGCGTGAATTCGATAAAGCGAGCGTTGTTGCAGAAACACTGCGCATCGTCACCGCCGAAAAAGCGGCACCGCAGCCCCGGCGCGTCACGGCATAGAGGAGAACACATGTCCGGTTATATTCGGATGCTCCTTTGGCTTCTGATTTACACGGCGCTCTCCGCCGTGTTGGAAGTACAGCAAAGCGAAACTGTCTGCGGCGTGCAGACAGTGCGGTTCACGAAGCTCTGGGCAACACTCGGCGTACTGCCGCTGCTCATCTTCTGTACGCTGCGCGGTGATATCGGCGATACCTATAACTACATGCACGCGTTTTCCGAAATGCCGAGCACATTCAGCGCACTGCCCGATTACATCCAGTCTTTACAGAAAGATCACGGCTTTTTCCTGCTTTCCGCACTCATCAAGCTTTTGTGCGGCGGGCAGGTGCGCGTTTGGTTTTGCATTCTCGCCGCGCTTCAGCTCTGGCCGCTCGTTAAAAACTATCGGCTTTATTCGGAAAGCTACTGCATCAGTCTGTTTTTGTTTATCGCTTCCACGGATTACATCTCCTGGATGATGAACGGCATGCGGCAATTTTTGGCGGCGGCGCTCGTGTTCGCCTGCTGTCCGCTTTTGCTGCGCAAGAGATACGGACAAGCCACGCTCATCATTTTACTTGCCGCCACACTGCATGCCTCGGCACTGTTCGCACTACCGTTTGTTTTTCTCACACGCGGAAAAGCATGGAACCGAAAAACGCTTTTGTTTCTTCTGCTCACTGTTTTGGTCGTGCTTTTCATCGACCGCTTCACAAACATTTTGGAGCTGCTTTTGCAGGAAACGCAGTACAAAAATGTCGTCAGCGATTGGAAAGGCTTTGAGGACAACGGTACAAACCTGCTGCGCGTACTGGTCTACGCTGTGCCGACGTTGCTTTCTTTGATCGGTTTACGGTTTATCCGTGCAGAAAATGACCCACTCATCGACCTTTGCGTCAACATGTCCATTGTATCGACCGGCATTTACATCCTCTCAGCGTTCACAAGCGGCATTTTTGTCGGGCGGCTGCCCATATACTTTTCACTTTATAACTACATTTTGCTGCCATGGGAGCTGCACCACATGTTTTCAAAACGCTCCGTGCGCATTTTAACCGTGATGATGCTCATTTTTTATCTGTTTTTCTATTTCTACGGGCTGAAGACCTTCGGCCTTTTATAAAAGGGGGGTATCCGTTATGCTTCGTGTTTTGCAGGCTGTCACCTGCATGGACCGCGGCGGACTGGAAACGATGCTGATGAATTACTACCGTCACATAGACCGCACACGCGTGCAGTTCGATTTTCTGACGCACCGCGCACGGGAAGGCGCGTACGATAAAGAGATTTACTCTCTCGGCGGCAAAGTTTTCACCGTGCCACGGCAAAACCCGTTCAGCCCCGCATACCGCCATGCACTGCACAAATTTTTCTCCGCCCACCCGGCGTATACTGTTGTGCACGCCCATCTTGATTGTCTTTCCGGCGTTGTACTCGGTTGCGCCAAGCAGCACGGCGTGCCTGTATGCATTGCTCACGCACACACCACAAATCAGCTGCGCGACTTCAAGTATCCAATAAAAGATCTGTATAAGCGCATCATTCCACGTACCGCGACCGATCTGCTTGCCTGCGGAGAAGATGCCGGGCGCTGGATGTTCGGCAGTGCGCCGTTTTTGGTGCTGCCGGTCGCCATCGATACAGAAAAATTCCGCTTTGATAAAAACATGCGCGAAGACATGCGGCGCACACTCGGTATCACAAAAGAAGAACTTCTCATCGGGCATGTGGGGCAGTTTCGCAAAGAGAAAAACCAAGCTTTCCTCTTGGATGTCCTGCACAGTCTGCGCGCATGCGGTACAAAATCGAAGCTGCTGTTTGTTGGCGACGGTGAAAAGCGGGCAGCCGTACAAAACCGCGCCGCCGCACTCGGCCTTACACCGTATGTGCTGTTTTTAGGCGTGCGGGAAGATGTTCCGGCACTTTTGCATGCAATGGATGTATTCTGTATGCCGTCTCTGTACGAAGGCATGCCGCTCTCCGTTTTGGAAGCGCAGGCCGCAGGGCTACCGTGCCTTGTCTCCAACGGTGTACCGAAGGATTGTCTTCAAACGCCGCGTGCACGGCAGCTTCCGCTTTCCGCACCGCCTTCTAAGTGGGCGGAGGTTATTTTGGCAGAAAGTAAGGTGCTCAGCGCCGCGCCGCCTGTACTACAAAGCTTTGACATTTGTGAAAACGCACATATGCTCACTGCGTATTATCTGCAAAAGGATGCCCAAAAAAGGAGGGAAACCGCACATGGTTCTGCTGACCGTATTTACGCCGACGTATAACCGCGCACACACGCTGCCGGAAGCATATTGCTCATTAAAAGCGCAAACATCTAAAAACTTCCTATGGCTCATCGTAGATGACGGTTCCACCGACCGCACCGCCGCGTTGGTCTCCGCCTGGATGCAGGCGGAGAAAGCATTTTCCATCCGTTACCTATACCGTCCAAACGGCGGCATGCACGCTGCGCACAACACCGCTTATGCGCACATCGAGACCGAGCTGAACCTTTGCCTTGATTCCGACGACCGTTTGGCAAAGGATGCCGTAGAGCAAATTGAAAAGCGCTGGGCACAGATAAAAACGCAAGAATTGCGCCGGGCTCATCGGGCTTGATGACGACGGAAACGGCAAGCTTATTGGCACCGGCTTTCCGACCGGGCCTCACCGAAACGACGCTCAGCGGTTACTATGCGGGCGGCGGCAAAGGCGACAAAAAGCTCGTGTATCGTACCGACATCATCCGAAAATACCCGCCGTACCCGGAGTTTCCAAATGAAAAATACGTGGCGCTCGCCGCAAAATACCGGCTGATCGACCGCGATTACAAACTCGCCGTTTTAAATCGCGTGCTGTGCCACGTGACGTATTTAGAAGACGGTTCCTCGCACACCATATGGAAGCAATACGCAAAAAAACCCGCGTGGCTTTCTATATTGGCGGCAGCTTTGCCTTACGTACCCGGCTGCTGCAACGCGCACGGTACTCGACAGCATCCATTACGATGCCGCGTGTTTTCTCGCGAAAGAGCCCGCACTGATGCTCCGCTCACCGAAAAAGGTGCTTACAATGCTGTGCACGCCGCTTGGCGCAGGACTTTCCGTTTTGATCCGCCTGATGGCCGCACGCACCGAACGCAAAGCACAAAAGGAGGCTGTATGATCCCGAAAATCATCCATTACTGCTGGTTTGGTCGCGCACCACTGCCGGACAAAGCCAAAAAGTGCATAGAGAGTTGGCGCAAGCACTGCCCGAACTATACGATTTTGGAATGGAACGAAGATAATTTTGACATTCACCAAAACGGTTACACCGAAATGTGCTGTAAAGAGAAAAAGTACGCGTTTCTCGCCGATTACGCCCGCTTGCAGATCATCGAAAACGAGGGCGGCTTTTACTTTGATGTAGATGTCGAGCTCGTGCGCAGTTTGGACCCGCTTTGCAGCGAGCACGCGTTTTTTGCCTTTGAGACCGACCGTATGATTGCGACCGGCCTCGGCTTCGGCGCAGAAAAACACCATCCGCTCGTGCACTTCATGCTGGAGCAATATGCACCCCTGCTCGACGGCAAGCACGGCGTCATCGGCTGCCCGCAGCTCAATACACAGGCGCGTTTTAAAATGCGGCTTAAAGCCAAACGGCAAGCGACAAACCGTGCAAGGCGCAGCCGTCTTTCCCAAGGCGTAGTTTTAACCCCTACGAGGATGCCACGGGGCGGCTTTATATCACAGACTGCACCTACACCGTGCACTGGTATGCCAAAAGCTGGATGAACCGCCGTACCGTACTGCGCAGCAAGCTCACGCGCCCGCTGCATCGCCTGCTCGCCGACCATCCGCGTATCAAAGAAAAAGTGAAAGGCGGCGTTTAAAACGGAACCGAAAAAACTGCTTTTTATTTTGCCGTCTTTAGAGATTGGCGGGGCAGAGCGCAGCCTTATCGGACTGTTGGAAGCGCTCGAAGACAAAAGCGTGCAGGCCTCCGTTTTTCTGTACCGCCGCGAGGGAGAATTCATAAAAGACCTGCCGCAATATGTGCGTCTGCTGCCGGGAATCCCTGCATACCACGCCTATACAGAGCCGATCCTGTCGCTTGTAAAACATGGCAGACTGCGATTTGCAGCCGCACGATTACTCGCAAAGCTCGCGTTTTTTTTGTACGGTACTTTCATGCGAAAACCCACCGGCACGTGGACGCACTTGCAGTATATCTCTGCATTTTTGCAGCCGTTTTTGCCGAATATCCCGGGCGAGTATGATCTTGCCGCGCAGTACCTCGGCGTCGCCGATACGCTTGTGCACAAGGTAAACGCCAAGTACAAAGTCGCGTGGAACCACACGGATTACGCCACACAACACCCAAATCCAAAGCTCGACCGCCGTGTGTATACGAACGTAGACTATGTTGTCAGTGTTTCCGAAAGCTGCACGGAAGCCTTTCGGCGCATGTATCCCGCGTTTTCACAAAAAGCCGTCACGGTCGAAAACTGCCTTGCGCGCGAGCTCATCGAGCGCAAATCGCTGCTGCCGGCTGCCGGCATGTATCGCGAAGCGGGCGAGACCGTGCTGCTTTCCGTCGGTCGGTTTTGTGAAGCGAAAAACTTTGAAGCCATTCCGAAAATCTGCACAGTGCTTTTAAAGCGCGGCCTTTCCGTTAAGTGGTACATTTTAGGCTACGGCGACCGGGAAACCCAAATTCGCGAAGCCATTCAAGCTGTGCATATGGAAGATTTCGTCGTGCTGCTCGGCAAAAAGGAGAATCCGTACCCCTATATACGTATGTGCGACATTTACGTGCAGCCGTCCGTTTATGAGGGCAAATGCGTCGCCGTGCGGGAGGCGCAGCTGCTCGGGAAGCCTGTCATCATCACGGATTTTTCCACCGCGCACAGCCAGCTGCAAGACGGCACAGACGGCATGATCGCGCCGCTTGATTTTGACGGTTTTACAGATGCTCTCGCCGCGCTGATTCAAGATAACGAAAAACAAGAAGCACTCAAAGCCGCCTGTCGCAGCACCGATTTCACACAGTATAAAGAAGCGGAGAAAATCCTGAGATTTGCAGAAGGAAGGGAAAGTTATGCCGAAGATCAGCGTCATTGTGCCGATCTACAACGCCGAAAAATATCTCGAGCGGTGCGTTAAAAGCCTCATCGCACAGACCTTTCACGACATTGAAATCTTACTTATCGATGACGGCTCTACCGATGCAAGCTCCATACTGTGCACGCGGCTCAAAAAAGAGGACAGCCGCATACGCATTTTGCATAAGCCAAACGGCGGCCTCAGCAGTGCGCGAAACGCGGGTCTGCTTGCGGCAAGCGGAGCATTCATCGGCTTTGTCGATGCCGATGACACCGTATCGCCGACATTTTTTGAAACGCTTTTTCAGAAGATTGAGCAGTATCACTGTGATTTTGTTTTCTGCGACCTCATACGCATAGAATCCGGCAAGCCGCCCACGCTGCGCTCTGCATCGCTCCACGGCGGGTATTACGACAAACGCAAAATCAAACGCTGCGTATTTCCGCAGCTCATCATGCGCGACAATCTCGAATACGGCCCGCTTTTATCCGTGTGTGTTTGTTTATACCGTACATCGTTTTTAAAAGAATACGACCTGCGGTTCGACGAAACCGTGCGATATTCCGAAGATAATCTATTCAGCGCGTGTGCAGGATACCGCGCCGCTTCGTTCTTTTATCTTAAGGGCCAAGGGCTTTACGAGTACCACCGCAACCCCGGCAGCATCACCACAACGCACAAAGCAGATGCGTGGGAAAGCTACAAACGTATGCATCAAAAGCTGTGCGCACTGTTTCAAAACTGCCCGGAATATAATTTCAGCCGTCAACTCGATCTGCATCTCATCCACTACGCCTGCGCCGCACTCGGCGGAGCCTGTGATTTGCCAAAGGTCGAACAAAAATCGGAAATCGACCGCATTTTAAACGACGAAGCGCTGAAACGTGCGCTGCAAAACCGACCCGCGCGACATATTCCGTTTAAACTTGCCGTACAGCTTTTGTGCATGCAATACCGCTGCACGCCGCTTATGTGCCTGTGGCTGCAAAGGAGAGAGCACTATGCCTGAAGTCAGCATCATTCTGCCCGTCTATAATGAGGAAAGGCATCTGCAAAAAACGCTTTCCGCGCTGTGTACCCAAACATTTCGCGATTTTGAGCTGCTTGCCGTAGACGATGGCTCCACCGATGAAAGCCGCCGCATTTTAGAACGCTTTGCAGCTGCAGACGCGCGTATCACGGTACTCGCGCAACACCATGGCGGCGTTTCCCGCGCACGTAACCTCGCTTTGGAAGCCGCCACCGGAAAGTGGGTGTGGTTTGTAGACAGCGACGACCTGCCGTTTTCGAACTACCTCGAAAAAGCATTGCATGAGCCGCAGTCAAACGACGCAGACATTCTCATGGGCAGCTACCTAAAAATGGATTTAAACGGTGAGATTACCCGCATAACACTACCAAAATACGGTCTCATAGATTCCGAAACGCTTCCCGTTTGCTTCATGCAAGCACAGTACGAAACCGGGTATTTTGGCTATCTTTGGAACAAGCTTCTGCGTCGCGAGAAAATTCTTTCCGTCAACGCTGTATTTGATGAATCCATGACGCTTGCTGAGGATCTGCAATTTTTAGTACAGCTTTACCGCGCAAACAGCCGCGTACTCCTCACGCCACACTGTGCCATGCAATACGCCGCGCACCCGCTGCGCCGGGAAGCAGACCACTTTAAGCAGCTCCTTTTGCAAAAAGAGATTGCGCACTGGGTCATCACAGAGCAAAAGCACACGGAATTTAAGCCGTTTTTTCGCAAAAGACTCAGTGCATACACGGCATTCTCCGTTTTTTACGCGCCGGATATCGGGCTTGATCCCATCACGAAAGCCAAAGAGATTATGGAAGATGAAGCGCTTTGCGCACTGCTTTCCGAAGCGGAGCTTCACGGCGTTTTTCGGTGCATCGTGCACTGCTTAAAGCAGCAAAATCTGCCCGCATTGCAGCTGCACCTTGCCGCATACCGCGCCGCAAAACACGCAAAATCGATTTTGAAAGGGGAGAATACGCGTGCGTTACATTCTGCATGACCACATCGGCAGCGCAAACCACGGGTGCGAAGCGCTTGTGCGCACCGTTTCTAAGCTTTTAGGCCCCGGCCGCACGGTGCTGCTTTCCGAAGCGCCGGAGGAAGATGCCAGATACGGCGTAGCGCGCCCGCTCGTTGTGCAGGATGTGCGCCCCGCGCGAAGCGATGTGATCCGCAAAAGCTCGCCCGCATTTTGGAGCGCCTATCTGCGCTTAAAGCTTTTAAACGATTACACACCGCTCGATGTCTTGCCGTACCGTGCCGCGCTGCAAACGCTCACGCGCGACGATATTCTCGTCTCTATCGGCGGCGATGTGTACTGCTACGAAGATATGCAAAAGCGCATTCGGCTGCACAACCTCGCACGGCACTATGCAGGCGGCAGCATACTGCTCGGCTGTTCGATTGAACCGAAGCTTCTTCGCAGTAAGGCTCTGCTACGTGACCTCACCGCATTTGACCGCATCACAGCGCGCGAGACACAAACGCTGCACGCGCTGCAAAGCGCCGGGCTGCGAAACGTCTCCTTTTGCCCGGATTCCGCTTTCTTGCTGGAGCCGCGCGGTGCGGAGATTCCGGAAGTGTTTCAGCCGCACAACACCGTCGGTATCAATGTAAGCCCGCTTTTACTGCGCCGTGCACGAAACGCAAAGCTTATTTTGGGTAACCTCATCGCGCTGATTGACACAATCCTGCGCACAACAGACAGTGCCGTGGCGCTCATCCCGCACGCCGTGCAAAACGGCAATGATGACCGCGATCCGCTTAAACGATTATAACGCGGACCTTTCAAGGCAGCGGCCGCGTATGACCTCATCAAAGCCAAAGTGCGTCGCAGCTTAAATCGATTATTGCGCTGTGCTCGTCGTTCATCGGCGCGCGCACACATGCCGTCATCGCGGCGTATCTTCCGGCGTACCCACGCTCGCACTCGGGTATTCTGTAAAAGCCAAGGGCCTTGCAGAAGACATTTTCGGTGTCGATACGCCCTATGTGCTGCCCATTGAAAACATTGCGGATGAAACTGCCGTCACGCGCAGGTGGATACGCCTACGCAGCCACGCGCCGGAGATCACCGAAACGCTGCGTGCCAAAACGGCCGCCTATGAAGACGCTTTAAAAGCGTTTCGCCGCACTTTGCAGGAGGGAAAAGATGGAAAAACCGCTCGTAACGCTGCTTCTGCCGTGTTATAACTGTGAAAAAACACTTGACCGCTTCATGCGCTCCGTAATAAGCGAATCTTACCACCCGTTGGAGCTCATCTGCATTGATGACGGTTCGACAGACGATACGGCAAAGCTGCTGAAAAACTTCGAGACGAGTTTTTAAAAGAAAGCGGCGTGCAGTATACTGTGTTGACGCAGGAAAACATAGGGCTTGGCGGTGCGATACAAACGGGGTTACTCCACGCGCACGGTGATTTTCTCTGCTGGGCAGATCCGGATGAGTTTTTTATTAACCGGGCTCTGTTGAAAAACGCGCTACGTATCTGCTGCAGCACCCGGCGTGCGGCGCGGTGAGCAGTGACGCCTTCGGTTTTTGACGAGAGCGACCTCAAAATGCCGCTCTACCGCGAGGCTGCGCGGTTTTCGCACCGTTTTGAACTCATGCAGTTTTGGTATCTTCTGCGCGGCGAAGGCATGGTGTGCGCCGGCTGTCACATGATCCGCATGCGCTGTTTTGATGAAGCCGTGCCGAACCGCATGATCTACCCCGCGCGGCGCGGGCAGAATTATCAGCTCATGCTGCCGGTGTGTTACAAATTTCCGCACGCTTTTTTAGACGAACCGCTTTACGGCTATGTAAAATATCAAAACGGCATGTCTGCGGGAGATGTAACCGAAATCGACAAGCTGCGCCGCATCGCAGAGCACGAGACGATCTTGCTTCAAACCGCTAAGCAGATCAAAATGCCGGAAGCCGAGTACCAAAAGTGCTTAGACGAGATCGAAAAGCGATACGCCTTGCAGCGCTTTTACACGGCAATCGATTTTCGGAACAAAGTGCTTTTGCAGGAACAATATGCCATTTTGAAAAAGTACGGTGCCGTCACGCGCGATATTAAAAAGCTCTATCGACGAAACCGCACTGTGCTGCACAAGCTGTGCTTTAAGTTTTATGAAGGAGGGAAGAACTATGTGCAAAATTTCGGTGATCGTGCCCGTTTATAACGCGGAAGGCACCCTCGAAACGGCACTTAGCAGCGTTTTCATGCAGACGCTCACGGATATAGAAATTCTCTGCATCAACGACGGCTCCACAGACCATTCCGCAGACGTTCTAACGAGCGCCCAGCGCAGAGACGGCCGCGTGCGGTGCCTTACGCAGGAAAACGCCGGCGCAGGCATGGCGCGCAATAAGGGCATAGCGGAGGCAAAAGGGGAGTACATTGCGTTTCTCGATGCCGATGATCTCTATCCGGGCCCGTATGCGCTCGAAACGCTTTTGGCTGCCGCCGAAAAAAGCGGTGCCATGGTCTGCGGCGGCTCGATTGAAAAAGCCAAGGGGAACGATGTGCACCCCATGTTTGTTTTCACGGAGGAGGGCTTTCATAACGCCTGCGATGAGCCGCTCGACCGTTTTTTCGCCCGCTTTATTTATAATCGCAATTTTTTGCTTGAAAACAAGCTGCAATTTCCGCCGCTGCGTGTCTATGAAGATCCCATTTTTCTTCTCTGCACGCTTTTAAAAGCCAAAGAATACTACGCCGTGCCCGACGTGGTTTACCGCTACAACGGCACGCATTCCAATAAACGTATCACGCTCGCCTGCACCAAGGATTATCTGCGCGGGCTCATCGCTGAGCTGAAGCTCTCAAAGAAAAAAGACTTGCCGGAAATTCACACGCTGTGCTGCGACCGCCTGATGCGTGAGGCGGATTTTTACGCCCAGCGCTTTTTGAAAACGGAAGACCCGGAGCTGCTCGCACTATTACTCGAGGCAAACGCCGCCGTTTCGCCGCAGCTGCTCAAGGACCCGCCGGAGAACGGCAGCGTCATCTTGCCCGCTTTGCGCACCATCTGGCACGCGGGCTGCCGCTATCTGCGCTGGCGGGATCAGCGCATCATCCGCACGCTATGCGACGTGTTTGTAAAGTAGCCATGCGTGCCAAAAGGTGCTTTTTCAATGCCTTTTCCGGGCTTTTCAGCCAGTTTGTTTCCGTCGCACTCGGCGTTATCATTCCGCGGCTCGTGCTCGTGCAGCTCGGTTCCGAAGCCAACGGCCTGCTCTCCGCTACACAGCAGGCGCTTGTGTATCTTGACCTGCTTGAAAGCGGTATCGGCACGGCAGCGCTGCAGGCACTTTATAAACCCGCCGCCGAACAGGACAGAGCCGCCGTCAGCGGTATCTTCAATGCGATTCGCCGGGAATATGCCAAAGTCGGCATCGCTTATGCCGTACTCGTTTGCGGACTTTCAGTGCTGTTTCCGTTTTTCATCAAAACCGAACTACCGTTTTTTACCGTATTGCTCACGGTTTTGCTCGGCAGCATGGGACAAGCCGTGCGCTTTCTGTTTCAGGCAAAATACCGCGTGCTTTTGCAGGCAGAGGGCAGAGGATACGTGCTCATCAACGCCAACCTGCTTTTAACTGTTTCCATCAGTATCGGCAAAATCATACTGCTAATTTGCGGACTTTCGCTCATCGCCGTACAGCTGCTCTGCTTTTTGTGCGGCTTACTGCAAACCGTACTGCTCACACTCTACGCCAAAAAACAGTATAGCTGGCTTAACCGCGCCGTGCCGCCCGATACAACCGCCACCGCACAGCACCGTGCCGTGCTCGTACACCAGATCTCCGGGCTCATCTTTCAAAACACCGATGTTTTACTGCTCTCTGTCGTCTGCGGACTGAAAACAACGAGCGTCTACTCCATGTACGTGATGCTTTTCGGCATGGTCGGCACGGCGGTCTCCGCCATAAACGGCAGCGTGTCGTTCGCCCTGGGGCAAACCTATCACACCGACCGCGCGCATTTTTTGCGGCTTTACCGCGCATTTGAAACATACAATATGGCGCTCACATTTGCGCTGTATCTCACGGCGGATGTGTTCATTCTGCCGTTTTTGAAGCTCTACACCGCCGGTGTGACGGATATTTCGTATCTCGATCCCGTTTTGCCGCATCTTTTTGTCTGCACGTACCTGCTCTCAAACGGACGTGCAGCCGCGCAGCGCGTCATCGAATACGCCGGGTCATTTTCAAAAAACCGGCAGAACCGTTCCGTCATCGAATCCGTCATCAATCTTCTCATATCGCTTTTACTTGTGGTGCCGCTTGGCATGTACGGCGTGCTCATCGGGACGATTGCAGCGCTTTTATATCGCACGAACGATATGATTTTCTACGCATCCCACAAGCTGCTGCATGCACCTGCACGGCGTACTTACCGAAAATTCCTGTGCAACGGGGTATTGTTCGTTCTGTTGTGGTTTTCCGCAAAAGCTCTGCCGCTTCCACTCAACTCATATCCCGCGCTGCTCCTATCAGCCGCCGTATTTTGCATATTCAGCCTTTTGCTGTTTACCGTGCTCGGCTCTGCGCTGGATTGTGATGCCCGCCGCGTTCTTTTCGACATCTGGCGCAGAACGGTAATGACCGTTCTGCAAAAAGCCAATACATTCGCCGCAAAATAGGGGAGAAGCACATTTTCACACACCGTTCCGCGTTATGAATCTCTGACGAAATTGTTTGCTAATTTCGCTATAAATCAACCATTAAATTCGGCAAAATACCAAAATTTAATTATCTTCTTTGTATTTAATTGACCTCTTTCGCCTTTTTTGATATACTGTTAAGCGTTAAATCTTTTGGAGAATATTCGGAAGCAATAAAACACAAGTGATTTTGTAAGGCTATATGCTTGCAAAATCACCAAATTTCGAGTATATCTCAGGGCGAGGAGGATATTCTTTATTATGGCAGGAAAGCTCTCTGCATTTTTCGGAGCGCAGGATATGACGGTGGGCAACCCGGCGACAAATCTCATTCGGTTTTCCACACCGCTTCTCATCGGCAACTTGGCGCAGCAGCTGTACAGCACGGTGGACTCCATTGTGGTCGGCAATTATGTGGGTGACAGCGCGTTGGCCGCCATCGGTGCCAGCGGCCCGATCATCAACCTGCTGCTTGTACTGTTCATGGGCGTATCGGTCGGTGCCAGCATCATGGCATCGCAGTGTTTCGGTGCAAAAGCAAAAAGCGACTTTCGCATTCTGCAGGTCGGCGATCACGGCAACCTTTGCGGTTTCCATCTTCGTCATGGTCGTGGGCCCGCTCATTACACACCCGATCATGTCTGCACTGCAAACACCGCAGGATATTTACACTATGTCGTGTGATTATCTCATCATCAATTTCCTCGGTATTCTCGGCAGCGCATATTACAACATTATTTCCGGCATTCTGCGCGGCCTCGGCGATTCCGTCATGCCGCTCATTTTCCTGCTCGTGGCATGCGGCATGAACATTGGTCTGGATATCTGGTTTGTCGCGGGCTTTAAAATGGGCGTTGCGGGCGCTGCGTGGGCAACCATCATCTCGCAGGCAGTCTCCGGCATCCTGTGTCTTGTGCGTCTGCTCTTAATGCGTGACGTATTGCACATCACGTGGCGCACCCTGTGGCCGACAAAAGCGCTTTTGTTCCAGCTCATCCGTTTGGGTCTGCCCAGCGGTCTCACACAGGCGGTGTTCTCGCTCGCCATGCTGGTCGTGCAGTCCCTTACAAACAGCTTCGGTACCACGATCATCGCGGTTTCCACCGTTGTTATGCGCGTGGACGGCTTTGCCATGATGCCGAACTTCACCTTCGGTACGGCAACGACGACCTTCACCGGCCAGAACATCGGCGCAGGTCGTTTGGATCGCGTGGAAAAGGGCACAAAGGACGGCTTAAAGCTCGGCCTTTCCGTTTCCGTGGTACTTGTTGCGCTGATCCTGTTCTTCGGCCGTTATCTCATGGAAATGTTTACGAGTACGCCGGACGTCATTGATACCGGCATGCATATGATGCGCATTCTCTCCATCGGTTACATTGCAATGGCCGTCACGCAGATCCTTTCCGGCGTTATGCGCGGCGCGGGCGATACGATGACCCCAATGTGGATCTCCCTCATCACGACCATCGTTATCCGTGTGCCGATCGCATACGGCCTCGCAGCACTGATGCACTCTGCAGATGCGCTGTTCATCTCCCTGCTCATAAGCTGGGTCATGGGTGCCGTGCTTACCTCCATCGCGTTCCGCATGGGCCGTTGGAAGAAGAAGTCCATCATCAACGACGATGTGCCCGAACCGGCAGATGTGTAGGTTTAAGCCCTATTCGTATAGAAAAATGAGTAGCTTCTTTGTGTGCAGACCTATTTTTCTCTGATAGAACAAAACAGCACCGCGCTAAGAATGAACTGCACCCCATTTGTTAGACAAGTATGATATACTATACTAACAGATGGGGTGCAGTTCACTATCCGCTTGTCGGACCGAACATTAAAGCGTTTCTCTCGCTCGTAAAGAAATTCCCCAAAACGCATTTCTACGCGCTTGAGAATGACCTGAATTGTCTGCACGCGCTTCAATCCGAAGTCGCAAAACGAAACGTCGTGCTCGGCTGGTTTGGGAATTAAAGTACTCGTCGCGGAAAACCATGTCATCACAGAGCATTGGACGGTCGACGCGCGCCGATAAATATTTGTACGTACAACTCTTGACATTCGTACTCTTGTATGCTATATTGAACATACACACGGCGATGCTTATCGCCGATTTTAAGTGGAGGAATTTTTAAAATGGCAAAACTTTCCATTCATACTGACGAAAAGAAAAGCAAGATCAACCGCAATATCTACGGCAATTTTTCCGAGCACCTCGGACGCTGCATTTATAACGGCATTTATGTTGGCGAAAACAGCGACATTCCAAACGTAAACGGCATGCGAACCGATATTGTGGAAGCGCTGAAAGCTATTAAGCTGCCGGTGCTGCGCTGGCCGGGCGGCTGTTTTGCAGATGAATACCACTGGAAAGACGGCATCGGCCCCAAGGAGACACGCAAAAAGATGGTCAACACGCACTGGGGCGGTGTTGTGGAGGATAACACCTTCGGCACGCACGAATTCTTAGAATTCTGCCGTCAGGTCGGCTGCGAGCCGTACATCAACGGCAACGTAGGCTCCGGCACCGTGCAGGAAATGAGCGAGTGGATGGAGTACATGACGTTTGATGGCATTTCGCCCATGGCGGACCTGCGCGCCAAAAACGGTCATGCCGAGCCGTGGAAGGTGAAATACTTCGGTGTCGGCAATGAAAACTGGGGCTGCGGCGGCAATATGCGCCCGTCCTATTATGCCGACCTCTACCGCCGCTTCCAGACCTACGTCCGCGATTACGGCGACAACCACGTGTTCCGCATTGCCTGCGGCCCGGGCATCGCCGACGATTACAACTGGACAGAAGAGGTCATGCGCATTGCGGGCAACTACATGAACGGCCTCAGCCTGCACTATTACACCGTGCCGGGCACATGGGAGAAGAAAACAGCTGCAACAGGCTTTGATACCGACATGTATTACGAGACTGTTCGCAAGGCATTACACATGGAAGAACTTATCACACGCCACACGGAGATCATGAGCCATTACGATCCCGAGCACAAAGTCGGTCTGATCGTAGACGAGTGGGGTACATGGTACGATGTGGAACCGGGCACGAATCCGGGCTTCCTGTATCAGCAGAATACCATGCGCGACGCCATTGTCGCCGCTGTAACGCTGAACATTTTCAATGCACACAGTGACCGTGTCGTCATGGCAAACATCGCACAGCTTGTAAACGTTTTGCAGTCCGTCATCCTCACCGAGGGAGAGAAAATGGTGCTTACGCCGACATACCATGTATTCGATCTTTATAAGCACCATCACGATGCAACGCTTTTGAATAGCCACCTCGAAACGGAGGGGGTCTACGCCGGCGTACCGAACCTCACGGTTTCCGCCTCGGAAGACGAAAACGGCGTCGTGCATATCACGCTCGCGAACATTTCCGCCGACACCGCGTACCCGATCGACTGTGCGCTGACCGGCAAGAAGTACAATACGGCATCTGCACGCATTTTGACAAACTCTATCGGCGCATACAACGACTTCGACCATCCCGAAGACGTCAAGATTACGGATTTCGACGCGCTGACGCTTGAAAACAACAACCTGCACTTCAATATTCCGGCGTGTGCCGTCATGGAAATCACGGTCTCCTGATGGAACGCATTCCCTGCAGGCGGTGTTTGCTGAAAGACCTCAGCGACACAGATTATTTTCACTCGATCTACGAATATATCGAAAACATTCCCCCGGAGCAGAAAGCCCCGGATGCACTTTACAAAGACCGTTTGAAAAAATGCACATCATGCGACCACTTAGTCAACGGCATGTGTGCGCTGTGCGGCTGCTTTGTAGAGGTACGGGCAGCAAAAGTGCGCCAACATTGCGCAAAAAAACGCAGAAATCTGGTAAAAATCGGCTCTGATTTTTACTTGTCAATCCGGCAAAATTGTGGTATACTGGCTCGAAGCCTGTATACCACTTTTTGTGTTTTCGGGCATCGCAATCCCGTCGTTTCGACGGGCTACCTCTACCTTGAAAGGATTTATTTATGCTGGATGTCTTTCTCGACGCACTCATCGATTCGTTAAAAACGCTGCCGTTTCTGTTTGCCGCGTACTTTCTCATTGAGTATTTAGAGCACCGTGCAAGCAGCAAAATGGAACGCGGTCTGCAAAAGCTCGGCAAATTCGGCCCCATCGGCGGCGCGCTCCTCGGCGTTGTGCCGCAGTGCGGCTTCTCCGTGGCGGCAGCAAATTTCTACGCCGGACGCATCATCACAGTCGGCACACTGCTCGCCGTGTTCCTTTCCACAAGCGATGAAGCCCTGCCGATTCTGTTCTCACACCCGGAGCAGATGCGGTACATTTTGCCGATGCTGCTCATCAAAGTCGCCTCCGGCATCGTGTTCGGCTTTCTGGCCGACCTCATTTTACAGCGCTTTTTCCACCCTAAAAAAGAGAAACCGTTTGAGGAGCTGTGCGCGGACTGCGACTGCGACCACCACAGCCTGTTGCACTCCGCCTTGCACCACACGATCAGCATTTTTCTCTTTATCCTCGTCGTAAACCTCGTGCTCGGCTATGCCATTTATTTTATCGGGGAAGACCGCATTTCCGGCTTACTTTTAAACGGCAGCGTCTTTCAGCCGTTCCTGACGGCACTCATTGGACTCATTCCGAACTGTGCGGCATCCGTGATCTTAACGGAGCTGTTCACGCTGGGCAGCCTGCAATTCGGCTCCTGCGTGGCGGGCTTATGCGCCGGTGCAGGCGTGGGCCTCGTCGTGCTGTTCCGCACAAACCACCGCGTAAAAGAGAACCTCGCCATCGTCGGTACGCTGTACGCCTGCTCCGTCGTGACCGGCATGCTTGTAAATTTGATTTTCTAAACTTAAATATACGCAAAAACGACCGAAAGCCTTTGCACCGCGCTTTCGGTCGTTTTTGTTTACATGTATTCCTCGATGAATTCCGGTAGAGAGGGAATTGCCTTCTTTCGAGGTGAATTTTACAACACGGCACCCATGCAGTGCGTATCGGTGCAGCTCTCAATGCGCACAGAGCGAATCTCGCCCGCAAGGGACGTACCGCTTGCCACCGCAACAGGTGTATAGTTCATGGAGTATCCCTCCCAAACGCCTTTTTGAATCTCACGCTCGAAAAGCACTTCCTCCGTGCGACCGATTTGCGCTTTAAAAAACGCCTGCTGCGTTGCGGTCGTCACGCGGATCATCTCGTGCTGCGCGCTTCCTTTACGGCATTCGTCAGCTGATCGCCCATGTCATAGGCACGAGTGCCGGGGCGGCGGGAATAGGCAAACACGTGTACTTTCGCAAATGCGATCTCTTCTGCAAACGCCAAAGATTCCGCAAATTCTTCATCCGTTTCGCCCGCGAAGCCGACCATGATGTCCGTCGTGATGGCAGCATTTTCAAACGCTGCGCGCAGGTTGCGCACGATGGTGCGGTATTCGTCTGCGGTGTAGTGGCGGTTCATGCGCTTTAAAGTCGCATCGCAGCCGCTTTGCAAGGAGAGGTGGAACTGCGGGCACAGCTTTTTCTGCTTTGCCATGCGCCGGATCACGTCTTCCGAAAGCTGCTCCGGCTCCAAGGAGCCGAGGCGCACACGCTCAATACCCGGCGTAGCGCAGGCCGCTTCAATGGCGTCACACAGATGCAGACCGAACTCCTGTCCGTATGCCGAAAGGTTGATGCCCGTCAGCACCACTTCTTTGTAGCCGTTCGCGCCAAGCCCCGCAAGCTCCGCCTTGAGGTCTTCAAGCGGCTTCGAGCGCACACGGCCGCGGGCATAGGGGATGATGCAGTATGAGCAAAAGCGGTTGCACCCGTCTTCAATCTTCACAAATGCACGCGTGCGGCCTGTAAAGTTCTCCACATTGAGATTCTCAAATTTTTCGTCGTTCGTGTGCGGCGCAATGTCGATGATGCGCTGGCGTGCAGAAAGAACGCCAGCAGATCCGGCACCAGACGCTTGCGGTTCGAGGTGCCGAGGATAATATCGGCTTCCTCCAGTCGCCTTGCGTCCTCCGGGAACGCCTGTGCCATGCAGCCCGTCAGCACCATAACGGCATCCGGGTTATCTTTTTTCGCGCGGCGAAAAATCTGCCGCACCTTGCGGTCACTTTCGGCCGTGACCGTGCAGGAGTTGAGGATTACGACGTCCGCTGTTTCCTTGTCTTCCGCTGCGGCAAAGCCGTGCTGCAAAAGGGAAGAGAGCATCGCTTCCGATTCATACTGGTTCACCTTGCAGCCGAGGGTGATGACCTTTGCTTTCATCATATATTTTAATTTCCTTTCGTCACACGTCGTTTTCTTCCAGCCAAAGCGTCAGCTCCGTCCAGTCGTTCATCAGACTGTCCGCAAGCGCCTTTTGCTCAGTGATCTTATTCGTGATTTCCATCATTTTTTCGTAATCGCTCGCCGTCTCGGGGTTGGAGAGCTGCCCGTTCAGCGTGTCAATTTCCGCTTCCGCCGCTTCGATCTCGCGCTCGCATTTCGAAAGTGCGGCACGGCGCTTCCGAATTTCAGAGGCACG
>ENA-OQKL01000220-OQKL01000220.1-human-gut-metagenome-genome-assembly--contig:-NODE-220-length-20149-cov-5.900360_pt1 | contig 20149 bp, 9 predicted proteins | sample MGYA00242779_ERZ504800 | MGnify/ENA primary metagenome ERZ504800 (study PRJEB26092, sample SAMD00036410) | human gut metagenome | host: Homo sapiens | study: EMG produced TPA metagenomics assembly of... | reverse complement strand
ATTCGTAAGGAAGAACACCGCTGCCAGCGCGATGACGACGACTGCGGCCACCGCGCCGATGATAATGGCGACCGGCGGCTTATTTTTGGCCGCGGCGCCGGCTTGCTGGGAAGGAAAGTTGCCGGGCTTTGGCGGTTGCGGCTGTCCGTATTGAGGCCCGCCCGGCTGTGGCTGACTGTAGTTTGGCGCCTGCGGCTGCGGAGGCTGGTTATACTGCGGTTGCCCATTCTGCGGTTGACCATACGGAGGAGTGTTCGCCGTGAGAAAAGTCCTTCTTAGCCTTTTTCCTTTTTTTGAATGTCGAATCCGTGAACACGGAGGGAAACATCGACGTGTCCGTCTCTTTTGACGAGTTACAGCATAATATTTTGAGATGGAATATGCGAGCATCGTATTGCAGAATGAGTATCGTCAGACGGCATGGACGTCACCTTCCTACAATGGGAATATGAGTTTTCTACCTTACCCGCCGCCGCCCGAACCAGGGTGGTATGACGATGACGTCACGGTGATGGCGCAACCCACAGCCGAACCCGTCGACAATGCCGCCGATTCCTTGGAAACACGCGAACGGCTCGCCGCACAGAACGAATCGGACGACCACGATATGCAGGATGTTTCCGTTGCGAAGGGCGACGCTGCCGTTTCGGACGAGGACGATATCGACTGGGACGGCACCGTGCTTTCCGAAGCCTTCACCATGAAGCAGCCGAAGCACACGTACGTGCTGGACAACGAGCAGACCGGACAGCAGGTGATCGTGGATATGGGCGTGCTCCTTGGCCGCAAGCCTTCGGCCGAAGTGCCCGCCGGCGCCAAATCGGTCAAGCTGGAGGATCCGACGCGCACAATCTCACGCAACCATGCGGCGATCAGCTTCGACCAGGATGGCACGCTGTGGATAGAGGATTACGGTTCGCTCAACGGCACGTACATCATCCAAGACGATGTCGAAACCAAAGTGGAACACAAGCCGATGCAGCTGGAGGCGCCATGCACGGTGCGTATCGGCGACCAGTTCTTCCAATTCCGCAAACAGTGAGGGCGTTTGTTAGTGAAGACACGATTACGCTGACGGACTGCGTTGACGATTTGTGTTGACAGCGTCGGCGCGGACGGTTAGCGGTAAGACGATAAGGGGTTGTCACGGAGATTCCCGCGACAACCCCTTATGTTTCAAATAGTCTGATAATCGGCGTTAGCTCACTGCTGGCGCAGACGAATGGCCGCGTTGATGGCCGAATCGTTCAACTGGCCAAGCCAGGCAAGCAATTCCGGATAGATGTACGGATTGCGCGCAAGACACGGACGAAGCTCCGGCGCTTCGCTGGCGATACGGGCCATCAACATCTGATCGGTGGTGGTCATGGCCAGTTCCGCGGTGAACCCCGCGTCTGCCGGCGATTCCTGGGCCGCGGCATACTGCTGTTCGGCATACTGCTGTTCCGGTTCGTTCTGCGGCTGGCTCGATGAATAATCGGCCACTTCGGACAAATCGGCGGGATTCATGTATGGGTCGACATACTCGGTCGAAGCCTCGTTAGACGCCGCATAGGCAGCGTCCTGACCGTATTGCTGGTTCACCGGCTGTTCCGGCTGATACTGCTGCTCCTGCTGGAACTGTTCCGCCACTGCCGGCTGATACTGCTGTTCCGGCTGGACCTGTTCGGCAATCGGCTGCGGCTGCACGCCATTTTGCGGAACCGGCCAGCCCATCGCCACCAGCTGCTGGCGGGCGCGCTCATCGCCGAATTCGGCGACCCAACGCTTCAGACCCGGGTACGCTCGCGGATTGGCAACGACATTCGCACCGAATTCCGGATTCTCGTACGCGATTTTCGCCAGGAACACGGGATCGGCGTTCGGATCCTGCACGGCCGCCACCGCGGCATCGAAATCGACCATCATGATCTCCTTGTCTCGTGGTCTGTAACCATCTTATTGAATGGCTCGTAACGTTTGCAACGTACCGTCCAGCACATCGTCGATATCCTCGTCATCGCCGATCTTGCTGACGTTCCAGTCCTCGTCGCACGGCATATCGGAACGCATGTCCACCACGATGACGGTGATGTTGTCGCGGCCGCCGGCGTTCAGCGCGGCATGTACCAGCATGTCCGCGGCCATCTGCGGGTCGGCGTACGCCGCCGCGATCTCGGCAAGCTGCTCACGGCCGATCTGCGCATGCAGCCCATCGGAACAGATGATGAACCGTCCGTCCGCACGCGCGGCGTACCAGTCAGGCTGGATGCCGGCAGGCGCGCCGACACATTGCGTGATGATGTTGCGCGGAATGCAACGGCTCGCCTCATCGGGCAGCATCTGCCCCGAATCGATGGCGTTCTGCCGTTCCGAATGGTCGCGGGTGATGCACGTCAGCGAATCCGCCAGCCACGCGCCATTGCCGTCGGCGCGCATATGGTACGTGCGGGAATCGCCCACATTGACGATGTAACACCGTTCGTCGGAACATATCGCGTCATCGCCGACACGCGTCGGCAGCAGCACGCCGCTGATGGTAGTGCCCGCAACGCCGCCGAGCTGCTCACCCAGACGGAGCACCTCCTGCTGGGCAAGGATCAGCGTTTCGTCAATCGCGTCAAGATCGCGCGTCGGCAGTTCGGCCAAACGCGCGAACCGTTCCGCAACATCGGAACTGGCCTGCTTGCCGCCCTTGCCGCCACCCATGCCGTCGCACACCACATACACGCCGTTGCCTGCGCAGGCGCTGTCCTGGTTGTCTTTCCTACGCAAGCCGATATTGCTGTTCAGACCGACCTCAATATGTTTGACGTTCATGAGTCCCGCCCTTTCACACCGATTTTCCGCAAGCGGATTTTCCGGAAGTGGAACACGTCCGCAAGCGATAGTTTCGCCCGCCACCTGCGGAACGTCGGCAGCGAGCCGAGCATGAACTTTCGTTCTTCGGCGATGTCATGCCAGTAGCGTTCCGCATGCTCCTGCGTGATATCGCCTCCGGAGAAGGCCGCGTAATCAGCCTCCCTGCCCAGCGCGAGCAGTGTATCGGCTTCGAAGCCCATCTGTTCGGCGATGGCCTGCGCCTGCTCGTTTCTGGTGCCTTGGACGTCAAGACCGCTTTGCCGGGCAAGCGCCGCGACCGCCTGCCATCCGGCAGCGACGCGTTGCGATGCGCTGCCATGCCTGCGCGCCCGAGCCAGGGCGATCGCCTTGATGGCGAGCAGCAGGCCGCAGACGATGAGCACCGTCCACAGAGGGCTGCCGTAGATGGCGACTTTTCTGACGATTCTGCCGAAACGCTGCCAGAACAGGCTCGTCGGCGTCTCGTCGGCCATGCTGCCGCCAAGCGACGTTTTGCCCTTGGCTTGGTTGTCGTCACGCAGCGGATCGGTAAGCGGCACCGGAGGCTGACGCACCAAGGTCTGCGGATTGGGCGGAGTGAGATTCTGGTTCTCGTCGGGAACCTTCGTTTCCTTCGGTGTCGGGTAGAACGCCACCCATCCGTAACCGTCCAGCTTGATCTCCACCCAAGCGGTCACATCGTTGCCGGTGAATTTCGTGGTGGTGGTTTTGCCATGCTTCTCGGTGCGGCTGTCACTGATCTCGCCCTCGTCGTTCTTCGGCAGGAAGCCCAGCACCACGCGGCTCGGCAGGCCGAGACTGCGGGCCATAAGCGCCATCGCGGAAGCGTATTGCTCGCTGTCTCCGACCATCGCACTGCCGGCGAGCAGCTGGTCGATGCGATAGTTGCCGTGACCGGCTCTGGACGGGTAATCGCCATTCAAACCATGGGAGAACCAGCCGGATTCCCTGAGCTTGTCGGCAAGAGCCTGCGCGGCCTCGCCGCCCTTGGACTGGCCGCCCGCAATCGCGGTGGCCAGCTTATCCACGCAATCGGGCACATCCTCCGCCTTGGGCTGGCTGATGGAGGAAGCATTCGCCTTGGCGATCTCCTTATCCGTCGGCGTCCGTGGAATGACGCCGGTTTCCGTATAGGACAATCCCGGAGAGGTGCGCGAAGGGTAGATCGCCGACATGGTGTCGGTGTTGTAGTAGAACGAATCGGCGTCCGACGATGTGGCGAACTTCACGCTGGAAGCCGCGCCGGCCATCGGCAGCCAATAGTCGCTCAAACCGTCATCGACCGTGAATTTCGCGGTGAACCGCTTGCCGGTGGCGTTGTTTGCGATGGAATCGCCCACACGATGGTAGTTGGAGGAATCCGAAGCCATGGTGGAATCGGACAGGTTCCACACATTGCCGTCGAAACGGTCCATAACCGCCAAACGCACCGTGGAACCGGCCGGCAGATCGTCGACGGTCAGCAGCACATCGTCCTTATGGTTCTTGATATACGAACGCATGCCGCTCAACGGGCTGGTGTAATCGTACGGGCTCAGCGGCGGATCATAATGGTCGCGCAGAATGGTGCGGTTTTGCCCGACCACCAAGCATCCGCCGATCGCCACAGCCGAAGCCAGCAGCACGATGACTACGGAACTGAGCCAACGGCCCAATTCCAACAGTTTCCAACGCGCGCTGACCCAAACCACCAGCACGACCGCCATAATCGTGCCGATCGCCATACGGTAGAAGCCGCTCGACGTGCCAAGCAGCGCGCAGATCGCGAGATTCGCCACGACGGGAACGACCGCGACCATCGTAAGCCGGCCATCCTCCGCAACCGCGAAGATACCGGCCAGCAGCGCGGCCCACAGGCAGATCGTCCACACGGCGAGCAGCGAGCCGTCGCCGGTGCCGGTCGGCGGGTCGATGGCCAGCAGGTATTTGAACGAGCCGAGCATCCGCATCCACCCTTGCGTCAACGTGCGCAATGTGGGAATGACATGGGCGATGGTGGTGCCATTCAGGAAGATGACCGGGCCGACCACCAGCTGCGCACACGCCATGAACAGCATCTGCCACCACAGGCGCAACGCGGGAACGAGACCGGCAAGCGCCACGAGCGAGCCGATGATGGTGGCGGGGATTGCGGCGCTCGTCCAAGACAAGGCGGAGCCGTATACGTCGATGAGGTTGCTGGCTGCGGCGATGGTCAGCAGGGCGGCGACCGTGAGACTTGCGTATTGCGCGGCGTGCGGCTGGTTGGTGTTGGGCATGGCTGGGGACTTGCCGCTGCGGGACATCCAGATGACGGAGTGGGTGGAGTCCGCCCATGAGCCGGTGCCTGTGCCGGTCGCCATGCCAGTGTTGGTGTTGGCGGAGTTGGTGCCTGTGCCGGTGAGGTTGCCGGTGAAATTGCCGGTGTTGGTGAATGTGGTGCTCATGCCAGCACCCCCATGATCATGGGGAGGTCGTTGAGGTCTCCCACGGTTGCCAAGGTGAAGTCGGAGTAGCGTTTGATGGCGCGCGGTTGGCCGGTTGCGGCTTGAAGCACCACGCAGGTTGCGGAGCGGGGGAGTGCGAGGACCATGTGTTTGATGTCGTCGATGGTTTTGAGCCTGCCGACGGTGAAGAAGTAGAAGGATGCGTCGGGGGCATGTTCGAGAGTGGTTTGCGCGAGGTTGGGATTGTCGTCGATGTCAGGGTCGATGCCGCTGCAGCCATCGAGAAATTCCGTGGCGTTGCGCGGAATGGCGTGCGTGGAACCGGCATGCGCGGTGACTGGCCGGTTCTGCTGCAGGCATTGCACGCCGATGGAGGCGTGGACGGATACGGCCAGTTCGAATTCCTGGGAATCGATGTAATCATCCGGGTTCACGCTGATGGTCAGAGCGGTGTCGGTACGGCGGGTGGCTTCGTATTGGCGGATCATAAGCGATCCGGTTTTCGCGGAGCTGAGCCAATGCACGTTGCGCACGTCATCGCCGGGCTCGTATTCGCGCAGGCCGTAGAAGTCGAGGTCGTCGTCGACGATTTCGCCGCTTGGCTGACCTTCCAAATCGCGTGGAATGCCGGCGTTCAGGGTGCTGAGCAGCACGGTCTGCGGATGAATGAACACGTTGATCTGGTCCACGAGTTTCTTTTCGTGGCGGATCAGACCGAACGGGTCGCCTTTGCGGATGGATAGCGGGCCGATGGGCAGCACCGCGCGGCTGACGGCGGTGAATTCCACAGTCGTCTGGCGTGACTGTCCTGCGGCGAGCATGGGAATGGCGAACCGTTCGTGGTTGTCTCCGATGGGCAGGTCGCCGCGCGCCGACGTGGTGGGGGTGCGGCCTGGATTGTCCACGCAGACGTCGACTTTCACCGTGTCTGACACCGTGACGCGTCTGCTGGACACGTCGATGGTGGCTTGGAACGAGGTGTTGCCAAGGGAAAGCATGACCGCCGCGGCCAGCATGACCGCGAACACCACCGCCATGGCCAGCAGCTCATGCCACCCCAGCAGGACGAACGCCACCAGCGAGTCGACGGCGAGCGCCGTCACCGCCCAGCCAAGCGGCGACACGTATGAGGTGGCCAGTCGCTTGATGCGATGTTTGAGGCGGCGTAGGGATCGTTGGATGGTCCGTCTGCGCTGCACTGTGTGCGAATGCCGCATTCCTTGACCTTTCGGATTGTGTGGTGCGTATGCCGGGGTGGATTGTGTTTCAGGCGTTGGCGCCCAGGGTTGGGGCCGGCACGTCTTCGAGGATCTGGCCGATCATCTGTTCGGGGGTGTTTCCGGCGAAGGTGGCTTCGGCGGTGAGGGTGATGCGGTGCGCGAGCACGGGTACGGCGAGGTTTTTGACGTCGTCGGGCACTACGTAGCCGCGGTTGTCGGAGGCGGCCCATACGCGCGCGCAGCGGGTCAAGGCGAGCGCGCCTCGCATGGAGGAGCCGACTTGGATGCGTTCGTTGTGGCGGGTGGCTTCCACCAGTCGCACGATGTATTCGAGGATCGCGTCGTCGAGATGCACGGTTTCGCTGATGTTGCGCATGCGCAGCACGTCTTCGCCGGTGAGCACCGGATGCACGGTGGCGGCGCGGTCGGTGACGTTGACCTGTTTCAGGATGTTGACGCTCACGTCGTGGCTTGGATAGCCGATGGTGGTTTTGATGAGGAAACGGTCCATCTGCGCTTCCGGCAGCTTGTAGGTGCCGAGCTGTTCGATCGGGTTCTGGGTGGCGACGACCATGAACGGCTGCGGCACCGGGTGGGTGACGCCGTCGACGGTGACCTTCTGCTCTTCCATGACTTCGAGCAGTGCGGACTGTGTTTTCGGTGAGGCGCGGTTGATTTCGTCGGCGAGCACGATGGACGCGAAGATCGGGCCTTCGCGGTATTCGAATTCGCCGCGCTTCTGGTCGTAGTAGGTGACGCCGACCACGTCGGACGGCAGCAGGTCCGGGGTGAACTGGATACGTTTGAACGACATGTCGATGGAGTTGGCAAGGCCTCGCGCCAGCTGGGTTTTGCCGGTGCCCGGGTTGTCTTCGAGCAGGATGTGCCCGCCGACCACCATGGCTGTGGCGCATTGGCGGATGGGTGCTTCCTTGCCGACCACGACCTGGGAGACGTTATCTACGAGCTTGGCGAACTTCTCATGGAATTCGGTGATGTCTTTGCTGGGTGCGGTCATCATGGACGTGTCGATGACCGGCTGGGATTGTTTGACGGGCTGTACAGGCTGGCTGGGCTGTACAGGCTGGCTGGGCTGGACGGGTTGGGTTGGCTGGACGGGCTGCTGCGCGGGCATTGCGACTGCCGGATTGGCGGCCGGTTGGCGAAGGTTCTGCGGCATCGGCTGACGGAACCGCGGCTGGTTCGGCGTTGCCGGGGCGGACTGTTGCGGCAACGCCGGTTGGGTGGTGCCGTGCGCGCTCAGCAGCGTGCCCTCCGGATCCTCATCGGCTTGCGGCTGCTCCGGCAGATTCGGCGTGTGGAACGCCGGCTGCTGCTGGCCGGGTTGGCTGGGAACGCTTGGATTATGGCCGATGGAACCCAGCTGGGTGGCGTCATCGAAATCGTTGCTCATGGGTTGCTCCTTGCTTGTTGTGTTGCTCGTGTGGATGGTTCGTTGTGTTTGCGATTGCTGTGATCGTCCGTTTCACCATCTGGCGTAGTAGGCCAGGCCGCGGATCCAAGGCTTGGATGCGCCGTCGACGGTGGACAGGGCGACGGAGGATGCCACAGGCCGGTCATTCCGCGTGGCCGCTTCGCCTTCCGTGGACGCGTCAGAATCCGATGGTTCCGACGGTTTTGATGGTTCTGAAGGTTCCGACGGTTCGGGTTTCGGCGTGGGAGTCTTGTACCTGTCATGGTCCAGCAGTGTGCCGCCATTGTCCTCGTTGTTGAGCGCGGTGTCGGTGCCCACCACCTTCGCCTTCCACGCGTAATCGGCTCCGGTCGGCAGCACGTCCTTGACGTTCAGTTTGTCGGAGCCCAATGCCCAGGCGACGTCATAGGATTTGCCGTCCGCGGTGAAGGTGATCACGGTTTTGCCGGGCTGGCCGTACATGTTCACCGATCCGCCGCTGACCTTGATGATGTTCGGATCATTGGCGTCCCACGTCAGCATCGGCGCCTTGACGGCGGCCTTCACCTTGCGGACGTATGCCGGATCGGCCCTGCCGGACTTGGAGGTGCTTGCCGCGCCATTGAAATGCTGCGTGACGGAACCCGAGGAACAGGACTGCCATTCCTTGAGCGGGAAATCGTGCGATCGTTCGGAAGCGCCGGCATGGTAGGAGCCGAGTCCGTCCGCGCTCACCGTGAACCCGTCGGCGTGGCCGTTCTCCTTCCAACTGACTACGCACACGTCGTCATGCCCCTTGACGCTGACCGATTCGGGCGCCTTCACCGCGTATTTCGGTGTGAAACGCACGGTCGAATCGTCGCTGGTCGTTTTCTCCTTGCCGACCACCGCCGCCTTGATGGTGTATTCCCTGGTGTTGAGATCATGGTCCGGAATCTTGAAATCGTAGGATCCGGAACATCCGTCGATGCTTGCGCTGACATCTCCGGAAATCTCGACGGCCTTGCATCCCGCGTTGCGGGTGTTGCCCACGGATTCGACGGTGACGGTTCCCGTGGTGTCGTCGTTCGTCACGGAGATCTTCGGCGCATCGGGCTTGCCCCACGGCTTGACCGCGTCGGACGCCTTGGACGGTTGGCTCCAATTCACCTTGTTGTGGGCGCGTACCGTAGCCGTGTACGAGTCGCCGTCGGAAATCGCGTTGTTATCGAAAACAAAATCGATTCCGGTGGAATTTGTCGTCTGCTTGGACGGTGCGTTCCTGCCGGACAAAGTCACCTCGTAATTGTCCACCGACGAGAAATTGCCGTCCGGAGCCTTCCACGTGACGCTCACCGTGTTGCCCTTCACACTGGCCGTCACATCCGTCGGCGCATCAGGCAGCTTGTCCGGCGTGCCCTCGACGGCGTTGGAATCCTTGGACCAGCCGACCTCGTTCCTGGCCTGCACCTTGAACGAGTAGGTCTTGCCGTTCTTCAACCCGTCGATGAGACAGGAGGTCTTCTGCCCGCACGAGCGCTCGCCGGACGCGTCTCCGCCCCACATCACCTTGTATTCGGTGATCGGGCTGCCGTTGGCCGAACCGGCCGTCCAGCTCAGATTCACGGCGCCATCCTGCGGGTCGCCGGACACCGCGGAAAGCAGCGGCGCATCAGGCTTGTCCATCACCGAAACGCTGATGGTGCCGGTCACCTCACGTTCCTTTGTTTTGGTGGCGTCGCGCACGGTGACGACCACCTTGTTGGTGCTCGCGCCGATGTCGGAAGCCGCCCTGATGGACACCACGCCGTTGGACGGGCAATCCACCGTCAGCTTCGACGCGCCGTCGGATGTGCATCCGGTCACCGTCAGCGGAGTGTCGGGGAACGGATTGTACGCGTCGGACAGCAGATTCACCTGCTCGCTGGAACCGGCCTTGATTTTCACGGTCTTCTCGGTGACGCGGGCGAGTGGCCTGTTGGACGCGGTGACGCGCACGGTCATACCGGCGCTCACCGTACCCTTCGCATATTTGATTGAGACGGGCACGCTCACCGTGGTGCCCGGCGTGGCCGTCTTGTCCGCGGACACGGTCAACGTGCCGGAGGGAGACACTCTGGCATCCACACTGCCGGAATTCACGCCGCCGGAATACGAGTACTGCTTCTCATCCTCGTACAGGCCCGACGCCGAATGGGTCAGCGCCGTCAGATCGATGGTAGTGGCCTTCTCGCCGGCCACCACATCGACGGTGGAGGATGAGAACGTCGGCGGCGGAACCTCACGTCCGATCACCGTGATCGGAAGCGTGAGCACCGCCGAATTGACGATCTTCACCTTGTCGTTCTTGTCTCGCTTGCCGTCCACCGCGGTGAAGGTGATGGACGCGGGACCCGCGTAATCCTTCGGCGCGGTGAACCTCAACGTCTGGTCGTTGACGTACAGGTCGCCGTCCGCGGCCTTCGTGGCGCTCACCGAATCGGCGCCGTCCACATACGCGGTCTTGCCCGCGCCCACACGCACGTAGTCGGCGATGTTGATGGTGATGGTCTCACGCGCATTGACCTTCAACGCCGGCGCCTTCGGACGCAGAACCGGCGGAAACACGCCATATGCGGGCACTTGGATGAACGCGGTGGACGTGATGCCGTACGTCGTGTTCGTGACGGTGTACGGCACCGCGCGCGCCTCATCGGTCAGATCAACGGTGATGATGGTGGAATCCTTGCCGCCCTTGACATGCGCATGGTCGGTCGCGGAAGGATCCACGCCCACCTGAAGCTCGTCGGCGGTGCCGGACGGATTGGCGATCCACTGCGAAACGTCCACGTCCACGGATTTCTTGTCGATCGTGGCGGCGGCCGGAACACGGTAATCGTACGCGGTCGGCGGGTCGATGGCGGCGTTCTCGTCGACATTCACCGTCAACGTCGCCGAATCGGACAGGCCGGCCTTGTCCTTGACGGTGTAGACCACGTAATACGTGCCCGCCTGCTTCGGCGTGGTGAACGACAGCATGTTGTCGACGACCTGAATGCCGCCGATGCCTTGCGATTCCACGTCCTTGGCCACGGTCAGATCAGTATTGTCCCCGGAAATGTCGTTCTGCGCCACCGGCACGGTGGCCGCGGTGTTCGGACGCAGCGTGATCTCGTCGTCGCGCGCGTACACACCCGAATCGGCTCCGGATTTGAACACGCCCACACGCACCTGCGCGGTGGCCCTCTGACCGGTCCAATCCTCCACGGCGTAGGAGAACGTGTCCGTTCCGGACGAATCGGCATACGCCTCATACACCAGATACGTGGCGCCCACCTCGCTGATACGGCCCAGTTTCGGCGCTTTGTTGCCCAAGCCGAGCAGCTGCACGTCATCGCCGTCAGCGTCGATGCCGGTGAGCGTGATCGGAATCTGCACCTTCTGACCGGCCGCCACCTGCGCCTCGACGTCGGACGGTGTCGGAGCCGCCTTGTTGGACGCGTCCTTCTGATGCACGTTGATGGTGATGGTGGCCGAGGCCGCGTTGCCGAGATTGTCCTTCACCGTGTAGGTGACGGGGAAGGAGCCGGTTTGTCTGGTGGCCTGATAGCGCACGGTGTCGCCGGACACGAACACCAGACCCTTGAACGTGTTCTTGTCATACTGCAAATCGTTCTGCAGGCTCACCGTGGTGCCGTCGGAATACGTGACATGGTCGAGCACGTCCACGGACACGATGCCTTCGGTGCGCACCTGTGTGGTGATGTTCTCGGCCTTCGGCACGGAATTCGACGTGGTCAGCGCCGGCGGCTGCAGGACGATGACGCCGGTCGACGATCCGGCCGCGTTGGCCACGGTGTAGGAGATCCGCACCGGCTCGGTCGGCACCTGACGCGCGGTGATATAGACGCGCTTGTTGCTCACCACACCGGTTTTGATGCCGCTTTGCGCGTCCGCGGTGACGCTGGTCACCGACAGCACGCCGCCCATCGGGTCGACGTCGTTGGCAAGCGGCTCCACGATCGCGGTATTGTCCGCGCCTAGCAGCGCCACATCGTTCGCCGCGATCGGCTTGGCGGCGTCTCCGGCCACCGCCTGCACCTCCACACGAGCCAGACCGGTCGACGGAATGGAACCCTGCGTGATGGTGTACGGCACATAGTAGGTGCCGGGATTGGAGGCGGTGAACGTGATCGACATGTCGGTGGCGTTCATGGTGGTGGCCGCGCCGGACGGCGTCTCCACCGCGGTCAATTCGGCCGGTTCGACGGACGTGCCGTGCACGTACGGTTTGAGCGCGATGGTGGTGCGGGTGTCGGGCGTGGTCTGTTTGACCACGGGGTCGATGACCGCGCCCAGCGTGTTCGCCGGCTTCACGGAGAAGTAGATCATGCCGATGCCGGTCTGCTGGCCGTCGGACACCGTGACCTCGATGCCCGCCCTGCCGGACGACATCGAACCGGCGTTGAAGACCAATTGTCCGTCGGCTCGCGTGGACACCGTCACCTGATCGGTGTTCTGCGGCGATGCCGACACCAAGGTCAGCGGATCGCCGTCGGGGTCGGAGAAGCTGCCCAACGCGTTCGCGGTGTACGAAGCACCCTGCTCCACGTCGATTTCCGGCGGAGTGTCGCTCTGCAGCGGCGCATGGTCGTCGCCGCCGGCCAGCGTGAGCGACACGGTGGCGCTGGACGTCTGCCCGCGCCCGTCGGAAATCTCATAGCTGAAGGACACGTTGCCCGCGGCGGCACCGGAGGCGTCGAGCTGCAGATATCGGCCGTCATAGACGGGGGAGACGGTGATGTTCGCGCCATCCGGAGCGCTCACCGACGTGATGCGCAGCACGGAACAGTCGGTCTGCTCGTCGTTGCGCAACACGTCGAGAATCTGCTGCGATCCCACGCGCGCGCCGAACGAATCGTCCACGGCCTTGATCTGCCCCGACTGCGCCGAACAGTTCTTGCTGAAATTATGCTGGTTGTTGGCGCTGTCGTTGTTCTGCTGCTGTTGCTTCGACTGCTTGGTCTCCACCTTGTTCCACTGGATTTTGATGACCTTGGTGGACTCCTGCGGATTCCACACATTGCCGTTGACCACGTCGTTGAGCACCACCAGACGATGGTTGGTGCGGAACACGAGCTGCGAGGTGGGATTGACATCTTCCAACGAGGAAAACTGTGCGTCCTTGTCGTTCGCCGCGCACACCCTGATGTAATTGTTGGCCTTCTGCGCCCACGCGGCGAACACGCAGCCATTGGTGGACGCCGGCTGCACGGCATCGCCCTTGCCGGCATTCGGCAGCTGCGTGACCTTTTTGCTGCCCAAATCGACCATGGCGATGCCCCGCGGCGTGGAAACCGCCACCCAGCCAGTCTGCCTGCCATCCGTGGACGGCGCCTGCAACGTCGCCTGACCCTGCAGGCCGATATCCGCGCTGCCCTTCGGCCAGAACACCTTGCCGGCACCGGCTACGACCGGCGTCTTGCCGACCACGGTGAACGATTCGACATTCGTGGCGCCCTTGATCGTCGCATCCTTGCCGGGTGTTCCCTGAGGTCCGTCGACACTGAGCACCGCGCCGTCGGACGTGCGGTAGCCGTAGACGACACCGTCATGCGTCACCGCGATACGGCCACCCGACCCCAGCTTCATCTTCGGCGAATCGGTGGTCGGATTCATGGATTTCACATCATCGGCGGACCCGACCCACACATTGCCCGTCTTGACGTTGATGAACGCCGCGGTGTTGCCTCCGACGACGGTCCGCATATCCGATTTGATGGTGGTGTTGCCGCTTTCGCTGACGGTGGAGGCCTCGATGTTGCTGGCCTTCGTACCTTCGGAGATCACGGTGGAGCCATCATGCTGGGCCACGTCGAACCGGGCCGCAGTGGAGGCGACGCCCGCGTCGGCGTCCCGGTTGCGCACGTTGAAACGGGCGGCCTTGCGGTCCTTGAGCGAAGTGACCCACACGGTGCCATCGTCGAGCTGCACGTGACGTTGCGTCACCGAACTGACGATGACGGCTCCGGCGACGATGCCCAGCAACAGCAGCAGCATGACGATCGGCGTGATCCACCGGCGACTGCCGGAAGGCAGCAGCTTGCGCAGCATCGACCCGAATCGCAACTGCCGTTCGTACGATTGCGCCGACTGGTTCTCGGCGTTCCTATGCTTGCTCATCGACTGGCTCTTCCCTGATTGTGCCCAAACTTTGCTTGACCGCGCATCCAACCGCATGCGCCTACCTGTTTGCCCGCATGCATGCCGGGCTGTATTGGTTCGTATCGGTTCATGTCACCCGCATCCGGCCGCAAACTCACGGCTTGGCCGCGCACGCGATCATGGGATTCTCGGACATCTGCCGGTCCGCGCGAACCAGACTCACCTGCACGCACGTCTGCGCGCCGTCGGCCGGATCGATTTCGATACGCGTCGACTCCGTGGTGGTGCCCTGCGCGTTCGGGTCGGTTCCCGAATCGCCGACCAGCGACCACGCGTACGAATCGCCATCCTTCGGAGAAGGATTGACCCACGTGAACCGCACTTTGCCGTCGGCGGTGTATTCGCCCGTAAGATCCTGCACGCTCGGCACACTGCCCGACGTGATCGCCGAATCGGGATCGTTCTCGGCATGGTTCTGGGTGCCATGGTTCTGCACCTGCACCTTGCTGTTGTCGGAAGCCGCATCCATATTCGGCATGACGACGGTGACGAACGCCAACGCCATCACGACCACGGCGGCCGCCGCAGCAACCGTGACGGCCAACGGCTTCGCCCACCGGGCATGCTGTTTCGCAACCGGGGCGGACTGGTCGAATGTGGAAGTCTGCGCGTACATGTTCTGCGGATAATCCGGCACACCCTCGACGGTGGTCTGCACGGCACGGCCATACAAGGCCTGTTGCACGCGCTGCATGTCGCGCGCGAGCTCCAACGCGGAATAGTAACGATCCTCGGGCGTACGGCTCAAGGCCTTACGCAACACCCGTTCCACTTCGGCCGGCACGTCGGGACGGTTGAGCTTGGGCAGCGGATTGTTGAGAATGACGGACTTGAGCCGTTCGGCCCGCACCTGCCGTTGGGAATCGCCCAGCACATCGGCGTAGAAATACTCGTACGGCGATTGGCCGATCAGCATGGCGAACAGCGTGGCGCCAAGCGAATAGATATCGGACGATTCATTACCGCCACCGCCTTGGGCAAGCACCTCCGGCGCGGCCCACGCGATGGTGAAGCCGACACCCGGACGCCCATAGACGGTCCCGGCGATGCCGAAATCGGCGAGCATGGGCATATTGTGCGCGTTGATGAGAATATTGCTGGGCTTGATGTCTCGATGGATGATGCCTTTGCGATGCGCGGTGAACAGCGCGCTCGCCAGATCGATGCCGACGGTGAGCATCTGGTCGGCGGTGAGACGGCCATGCTCGAGGAACGTCTTGTAATTGCCGCCCGGAGCGTATTCGAACACGGTGTAGCCGCGCCCGTTGACGGTCACGCCGTTCTCATAGACGGAAAGAATGTAGGGGTGTGTGGAGATCTGCCCCATGAAATTCGCTTCGGAACGGAAGCGGACCGCGGCACGTGGGTCGAGCGTGTTCTTGCTGATTTTGATGGCCACCTGACGGGCCGGGGAAAGCTGCTGGTACAGGTACACGTCGGCTTCGGAACCGGAGCCCAGCCGTTTGACCAACGTGTAACCGGGAATCTGAGGGGGAATGCTCCTTGAGGCTTCCATGCTTCCTCTTTCTTGTAGTTCCTGCCCGGTTCCGTGCGTTGCGTCTATGCTTCGACCGTACTCGTCGTCATGGGCAGGCCGTCTGTTCGCTGTTGAACCTTCCCGGGCTGCGCCGCTAGTCAATCTTATTGGTGGCGGTGTCCGAAAAACTTTGTAGAGGGTATCGATGTCCATATGTAAAGATGGCGGTGTCCACGATGACGTTTTCAGGACGGCTTCGGACGATGATATGCGATTCGTGGCCGGACCGTTCGGCTAAGCTGGGGAGACATGATGGATGTGGACGATCTCGATGACGTGACATTGGTTGCGGGGGCACCCCGCAGCGGCAAGACCCGGTTCGCGCTGGACATGCTGGTCGCCGCGATGAAGCGGCATGGCGACGCGTACGCCGTGATGACGGTCTCCGGCAGACAGGTGGCCGACCGGCTCGGCGACACCGTGATCCGCGAACTGTCCGCGATCTCGCAGGCACGCCCCGTCACCACCCTGCCAGCCGTCGCGTTCCGCATCATGACCGCCGTGCGATCGCATGCCGGACAACCCCTGCCGAAACTGCTCAACGGGGCCGAACAGGACGTGGTCATCCGCCGCGTGCTCGACAGACATGCCGAACATGCCGAGCACGGCGACGAATGCTCCACCTGCGCGCTATTGCGCACCTACTTCGTGGTCGCCGACTGGTCGGGCATGGTGGTGGACGACGCCACCGACGCCTTCGCCAACCAGCTGCGCGACATGCTTGCCCGCATGAACGAGATCGGCGCGAAACCGGAACTCGAAGACGCGCTGATTTCCCGCGCTGCCGACGAACACGGCACGCTTGACGAACGACGCGAACGACTGCGCGTGCAATGGCGGCTCGCCTTCGCGCTGCGTGCCGAATACAACCAGGCCATCAACGAGGCATATCCGGACCAATACCGTCTCGACGCCTCGCAGCTCATGATCGACGCCGCGGCCGCCGTGAACGAAGCCAAAACGTCCGACCTGCCGAAACTCGTCATCGTCGACGATTTCCAGGACGCCACACTCGCCGGCTTCGACTTTCTCACCGCATTGCGCAACCGTGGCGTGCGTCTGCTGCTCGTCGGCAACCCCGACGAGGCGGTGCAGACGTTCCGCGGATCGTACCCTGAATATCTGTTCAACATGGCGCAATCGCGATTGGGCGCGCGACTGGTACGGCTGGAACCGTCCCATATGGCCGAAGGCACGGACCTGGCCGCGGTGGCGAGCCGCGTGAGCCTGACCATCGCCAGCACGGAATCGACCGACGACGCGCTGGCGAACCGCCCCGGCAAAATGCCGGCCATCGCCATGCCGGAGACGCACGACGGCAGTCTTGAAGCCGCGATGTACCGTTCCGCCGTCGAAGAACTCGACGACGTGGTGTGGAAAATCAAAACCGAACATCTCGAACACGGCCGCGACTGGAACGACATGGCCGTGATCGCCCACGACAACGCCACCGTGCGCACGTTCGGCGAACGGCTACGCGCCGACGGCGTGCCCGTACGCTATTCGAGCGTGACCCGCCCCTCAAGGACGAACCGTTCGTGCAGGGCCTGTTCTCCATGATCGAACTGGCCGAACTGAAACGGCAAGGCATCGCCACCTCGTCCATGAACCTCGACACGGCCGGCGCATACGTGCGCTCACGCGTCGCATCGATTATGAACTCGCCGCTGATCACCACCCCCGGCGAACGTCCGGCTCGGCTGTGCGTGGTCGAATCGGCGATGAACGCGCTCGGCTCGCTGGCCACGGTTTTGCATGACGATACAGCCGATCCGACCACGTCCGACACGTCCGGACGCGCGCTGCTGCCACAGCTGATCGACGATTGGAACGATTACGTCGAAACCTTCCACACCGCACGCGTGGCGGCATCGGCGTCGGACACGGAAAACGCTGCCGACATGGGCCTGCCGGCAATCGACACCGACGACCGGCTGATGACGGGAGAGCGTGCCGCTGAGGACGCGGACGAACCATCCTTCGGCATGAACGCGCTGTACATCCTGCTATTGGAAGGCGACACCGACCGCGTGCTCGACGCGATCGCCTCCGTACTGGGCCGCAAAGACCCCCAAGCGCAAGCCTTCGCACGCCTGTGGAAAACGCTTGACGATACCCTGCGGTCGGAGGCACGCCTGACATCCCACGAACCGCAATACATGCTCGACTGTGCATGGCAGGCGTTCGGCAAAGCCGAAATCTGGCAGAAAACGGCGTTGCGCAACAACGCCGAAGGCCGCGCGGCCAACGACCGGCTCGACACCGCGATGCGCCTGTTCAGCTACGCGTCCGGCGGCGAATCGAACGGCGTGACGGCAGCGCACACCATCGACGCGTTCATCGAACAGGTCCGCGCGCTCGCCATCGAAGCCGACTCCCTGGCGCACACCGCGCCGATCGATCAGGCCGTGACGCTCACCACGCCCGCCGGAGCTGCCGGAAAACATTGGAAACTCGTGTTCATGCCTGCGTTCCAACAAGGCCAATGGCCGAACCTCGCGCCGCGCAACACCCTGTTCGGCGGGGAGGAACTCGCCGACATCATGCTGCATGGACGACTGTCCGACGACATCGTCACCTCCGCAGGCCGCGAAAACGCGCAGCTCGCCGCGGTGCTCGCCTCCGAACAGAAAAGCCTCCTTGTGGCGCTCACCCGCGCCGATGAGCGCGTGACGGTAAGCGCGGTCCTCAACGAAGACCATGTGCCGTCCGACTTCCTCTACGGCTACCTGCCGGAATGGTTCGACCGCGACCGGGATGCCGATGCGGAAACACGCGTGTACACGGCGGTCGGCGAGGCCGGCGAATACGCGGGACTGGAGGCCGACCCGCGTGGCCTGGTCGCCGCCGCGCGAAGCGTGCTGGCCCATGCGCCGACCGATTCCCCCCAAGCGCGCGATGCCGCGCAAGCCTTGGCGTTGTTGGCATCGCATGGCATCGCCGCCGCGAATCCCGACAATTGGGCGTTCCTTACGGAACATGCGGGAGCCGACGATATGACGGGAATCGACGGCAAGATGGAATCTGACGGGAAAACGGAGCATGCCGACAAGGCGAAGCTTATCGAACAACCGGAATCCATCGAAAAAACGGACGGCCAATCCGACGTGGTCACCCTTTCTCCATCCGCCGTGGACAGTTTGTGGGCGTGCCCGGTGTGCTGGATGCTGGAGAACCGTTTCGCCGGCCCACGCATGGGCAGCGCGGCCACCAGCTTCGGCTCGCTCATCCACGCCGTCGCGCAACAGGCCACCGAAGCCGGCCTCGACCTGCCCCAAAACCACACCGCGGTAAGCGACGAGGACAACATCGACGAAATCACCCAATGGATGATCAGCCGATACAAGACCCTACGTGGCGACCTCAACGCCATCGACGATCCCGAGGAACGGTACAAGGCGCTCGGCAAGGACGCGAAAGCATCGGTCGCATTGCGCAACATCGCCACATATTTCGTCAAGTCGAACCGTACGGGATACCCGTCGAACAACACCGAAACCATCACCGTGGGAACATTGGACCATGCCGAAGCGGAACGGCAGTTCGCCGCGCGATTCGACTTCGACGACATCCTCGACGCCTACAACGCCATCGACGGCAACGCTCCGATCTCCCGCGACGAACTCATCGCCATCATGGGCGCGCTCGTCGGCGGCTGGCCGGAAACCGGCATGAGCGACCGGCTCACCGTACGCCTGTCGGGCAGAATCGACCGTCTTGAACACCGCCGTACCGCAGACGGCCGCGAACAGGTACGGCTGATTGACTACAAAACCGGCAAAGTGCCGAATGGACGCTCCCTGTTCAGCGACCTGCAGCTCGTCTGCTACCAGCTGGGCCTCGCATTCCCGGAACACGACGGAAAACGCGGCGCGCAGGCGATCGCAACCATGCCGGACATCACCCAAAGCGCCCTGTTCCACGTCATGGAATACGCGGCACCCGCGCCACGCAAAGGGCAAGGCGACGAAGCGTACCACCAGCAGGCGCTGTTCGCCGGCGGAAGCATCAACGCGGGCGATTTCATACCCCGCAAATACGTGCCCAAAATGGCCAGCGTCTTCACCAGCGGCCTCGACGACGTCGAACGGCCGGCGCAGGTCAGCGAAGAACATTGGAAGCAACTTCTGGAATCGCGGTCGAAGATGACGGTATGGTCGCTGACCATGATCTCCCGCGTCTTCTATGCGGCCGCGGCGAGCCGGGCCACCCGCATCACCGCGCGTCCGACCGTGGAACACGTCGGATACTGCAGAACGTACGGCAGTGGGGTCTGCCCGGCCTGCCAAGGCGAGCAGAACACCGTATTCGAAAGGACCGTGGCATGAACGGGAGCAACGGTATGAACGGAAGCATGTCAACGAACGGGGCCACAGCAAAGGGCGATGCGATGGGCACTGCGCCGGCCGCCACGCCGAAATTCACCGACAGTCCGGAACAGGCCGCCGTCATCCAAGCCCCCCTCATACGAGGACGTGGTCGTGGTGGCGGGCGCGGCTCCGGCGAAACCGTACACCACTGACCCGCC
>ENA-OQKL01000219-OQKL01000219.1-human-gut-metagenome-genome-assembly--contig:-NODE-219-length-20250-cov-3.385827_pt1 | contig 20250 bp, 12 predicted proteins | sample MGYA00242779_ERZ504800 | MGnify/ENA primary metagenome ERZ504800 (study PRJEB26092, sample SAMD00036410) | human gut metagenome | host: Homo sapiens | study: EMG produced TPA metagenomics assembly of... | reverse complement strand
TTTTCATGATGATAACTGGCAGCTTGTCCGGGTAAAGGAAAGCAAAAAAGGTTTTTTGTGGACGTATGAGAGGGAAGGAGTATATTAACCTGAATGTAAAGACAGATCCGGAATGGAGAGATTTCTGGAGAAGTGCTTATGATGCTGTGATTACCGGGCTGGCATCAGAACAAGGAGCATTGGAATACGATCATACTGGATGGGAGCATTCCGGATCAGGACGTCAAACGGATGATCCGGGAAAGCTATGATCTGGTGTCAGACAGTCCTTCCAAACGGATCTATGAGGCGGTAAAACGGATACCAAGGGGAAAGGTAGCAACATACAGTCAGGTGGCAGCCATGGCGGGCAATCCGAGAATGTGTCGTGCCGTGGGAAATGCGCTGCATCACAATCCCGATCCGGCAGGAATTCCATGCTGCTGTTGTCCTGCACGAGGACGATCTCGCGGTATGGGTCTTTCTGTTTTTCGGTCAGTTCAATGGTGTGGCCGCCGAGGAAGAGATACGGGATTTTGTAGATGCTGACGTTATCTGCCGTCTCTTTTAAATACTTTTTCCCGACCTGCACGCCGTCCAGATAGAACGAGGCATCCGCCGGGACGGTGATTTCGACATCCGTCACGCAGCTGTCTTTCGGCACAACGTACCACTCTTTGAAGTTCCATTTTACGGTATCCCCGGCGGCGATCTCCAATGTTTCTTCCTGCGAGTCGCTCACGCCTTTTAACGTGTACCGCACAGTATAAATCCTGTTTTCCCCGGTCTCAAGATTCTGTTTTCTGCGCATGAAAAAGCTCTTGATCTCCGGTGTTTCCTGCCCGTCAGTGCCGTCCTGTTTTGCTTTCCAGGTCATTGCATTGACGTAGTTCTTCCGCGACAGAAACGTGCTGTCCGGGAACTGGCATACATCGTATGCACTGTTCCAGTCTCCTGCCAGGCATGCTTCCACATAATTCCGTCCTGCCGCCTGCGGCGCATACAGATACGCGCCTGCCATAAAAAAACTACGGCGCACAGAATCAGAAACAGACTGAGATTCACGATCAGAATCCGCAGACTCATCGGCAGATCACGAAATTTTGCCGCCCGTATTTTCACAGAAAGCTCCGTCGTCTCTTCTCCGTCTTTTTCCACATGCGGAATCTTTTCCTTTCTTTTCCACTTCTGGAGCATAGTTTACCTCATCTTTTCCTCTTATTTAGACTGTTCTTTCACCGCATACGTATGCACCCGGTCGCTCTTCTGGCTGTATGCCTCTCCCTCGGAATAATACTCCTGCGACATCGTGGAAAAACGCGTAATCGTCTCTTTCACACGCTCTCCCGCCGTTTGCTGGTGGAGAAACAGCGCTGCAATCATCAGAATCACAAATATATCCAGAATCAGTACCGCCGCATTTGCCACGATGCCAGGTAATTTTTTTATCCACATAGGCTTCCCTCTTTTCTGTCTCCATTGTAACAAAATGCTCCCGAAAACACAAGGAAAGCAGAGACCCCGGCGAACCGAAAATTCTCTGCTTTTCACAAATGACATATTTATTTTTTAACCTTGTTTCAATCCACAGTCGGTAATTTCACAGAGTCTGACATGTCAGCAGAATGCTGACTGTGGTTTGCCTCATGTCAGTGGGGGATACCGATTTCTCTCCGCCCGCCACTGCCGTTAACTTTCTTATTTGCAATTCATCTCACCACCTATAGAGGTGGGAGAATCCTTGCTATTATTTGGTGAAGGGTTTACTCCTCGGTATCATCCTTTGACGGAATCATTTCCTCAAAGTCGAAGTCGAGCATCGGCTCTTCCTCTTCAGCTGACGGTTCTTCAACCGGAGCTTCTGCCATCGGAGCTGCCGGAGCATCGTCCTCAAGATCTTCGGTCAGAATCAGATCCTCGTCCTCTTCTTCCTCGATCATGCTGTCGGTATTCAGATGAATGTTGCTGTAGCACTTCATACCGGTACCGGCCGGGATCGGTTTACCGATGATAACGTTCTCTTTCAGGCCTACCAGATGGTCAACCTTACCCTTGATAGCAGCGTCGGTCAGAACCTTGGTGGTCTCCTGGAAGGATGCTGCGGACAGGAAGGAATCGGATGCCAGGGATGCTTTGGTGATACCAAGCAGTACCTGTTTTCCTTCTGCCGGCTCTTTGCCTTCTGCGATCAGAGCTTTGTTGGTCTCGTCGTAATCCAGGAAGTCTACCATGTCGCCCGGAAGGAATTCGGTATCTCCGTTTTCCTCGATGCGGATCTTCTTCAGCATCTGGCGAACGATAACCTCGATATGCTTATCGTTGATTTCTACACCCTGCAGACGGTAAACTCGCTGTACCTCGCGGATCATGTAATCCTGAACGGCACGTACACCTTTGATCTTCAGGATATCATGCGGGTTGACAGAACCCTCGGTCAGCTCGTCTCCGGCTTCCAGAACTGTTCCGTCTGCGATCTTAATACGGGATCCGTAAGGGATCAGGTATGTCTTGGATACGCCGTCTTCCGGATTGGTAACAACGATTTCGCGTTTCTTCTTGGTGTCTTTGATCTGTGCAACACCGGCGATTTCGGTGATGATGGCAAGTCCTTTCGGCTTTCTTGCCTCGAAAAGCTCCTCGACACGAGGAAGACCCTGTGTGATATCTCCACCGGCAACACCACCGGTATGGAAGGTACGCATGGTCAGCTGTGTACCAGGCTCACCGATCGACTGTGCTGCGATAATTCCGACAGACTCACCAACCTGTACTGCCTCGCCGGTTGCCATGTTGGCACCATAGCATTTTGCGCAGATTCCGTTACCGGAACGGCAGGTAAGAATGGTACGGATTTTTACTTTTGTATAATGCTCACCGTTCTCGTTGATGCCGTCTTTGATGACACGGGCAGCACGTTTCGGGGTGATCATATGGTTTGCTTTTACAATGACGTTGCCGTCCTTGTCTTTGATCGTCTCGCAGGAGAAACGGCCTGTGATACGATCCTGCAGACTCTCGATCTGCTCTTTTCCGTCTGTGAACTCGCTGACCCACATACCCGGAATTTCGTCCTTGCCCTCGGCACAGTCGATTTCACGGATGATCAGGTCCTGAGAAACGTCTACCAGACGACGGGTCAGGTAACCAGAGTCGGCGGTACGAAGCGCGGTATCGGACATACCTTTTCGTGCTCCATGTGCGGACATGAAGTATTCCAGTACCTGAAGACCTTCACGGAAGTTTGACTTGATCGGCAGCTCGATGGTGTGTCCGGTTGTATCGGCCATCAGTCCTCGCATACCGGCCAGCTGTTTGATCTGCTTATCGGAACCACGGGCTCCGGAGTCAGCCATCATGAAGATGTTATTGTATTTATCCAGTCCGTCGAGCAATGCTTTTGTCAGCGCATCGTCGGTCTTCTTCCAGGTATCTACAACCTCTTTGTAACGCTCTTCGTCTGTAATCAGACCACGTTTGAAGTTTCTTGTAATCTTGTCTACCGTTGCCTGTGCTTCGGCGAGCATCTCCGGCTTCTGCGGCGGCACGGTCATATCGGAAATGGATACGGTCATGGCTGCACGGGTGGAGTATTTATATCCGGTTGCCTTGATATAGTCCAGAACCTCTGCGGTTTTGGTAGCTCCGTGTGTATTGATGACTTTTTCCAGAATCTGTTTCAGCTGTTTCTTTGCAACGAGGAAATCAACCTCAAGCGCAAGCTCGTTACCCGGAACCGTACGGTCTACGTATCCCAGATCCTGCGGCAGAATCTCATTGAAGAGGAATCTTCCGAGTGTGGAGCTTACGTTCTGCTGCATTACAGTACCATCTTCCATCTCTTTTTCGCAGCGGATGGTAATCTTGGTCTGCAGGGTAATGTATCCGTTCTCGTATGCCAGGATGGCTTCGTTCATATCGCGGAAGAAGCTTCCTTCGCCCTTCTCGCCCGGACGCTCCTGTGTCAGATAGTAGATACCAAGTACCATATCCTGTGAAGGAACGGCTACAGGACCACCATCAGAAGGTTTCAGCAGGTTGTTCGGAGAAAGAAGCATGAAACGGCACTCTGCCTGCGCTTCTACAGACAGCGGCAGATGGACAGCCATCTGGTCACCGTCGAAGTCGGCGTTGAATGCGGTACAAACCAGCGGGTGCAGCTTAATCGCTTTACCTTCTACCAGAATCGGCTCGAACGCCTGGATACCCAGACGATGCAGGGTAGGGGCACGGTTCAGCATAACCGGATGCTCTTTGATGACGTCCTCGAGAACGTCCCATACCTGCGGCTCGAGTTTCTCGACCATTTTCTTTGCATTTTTGATGTTATGTGCAGTGCCGTTGGAAACCAGCTCTTTCATAACGAACGGTTTAAACAGCTCGATTGCCATTTCTTTCGGCAGACCGCACTGGTAAATCTTCAGTTCCGGTCCTACGACGATAACAGAACGGCCGGAGTAGTCAACACGTTTACCAAGAAGGTTCTGACGGAAACGGCCGGATTTACCTTTCAGCATGTCGGACAGAGATTTCAGAGGACGGTTTCCAGGACCGGTTACCGGACGGCCGCGGCGGCCGTTGTCGATCAGGGCATCAACTGCCTCCTGGAGCATACGTTTCTCGTTGCGCACGATGATATCCGGTGCACCGAGCTCCAGCAGTCTCTTCAGACGGTTGTTACGGTTGATGATACGGCGGTACAGGTCATTCAGGTCAGATGTTGCAAAACGTCCTCCGTCCAGCTGTACCATAGGACGCAGATCCGGCGGAATAACCGGAACCGCATCAAGAATCATCCACTCCGGACGGTTTCCGGACTCACGGAATGCCTCAACAACCTCAAGTCTCTTGATGATGCGGGCTCTCTTCTGTCCGGTAGAATCTTTAAGACCTGCCTTTAATTCAGCAGACTCTTTTTCCAGATCGATTGCCATCAGAAGCTCTTTGATGGATTCCGCACCCATACCTGCACGGAAGCTGTTTCCGAACTCCTCTCTGGCATCCTGGTATTCTTTCTCGGTCAGAACCTGTTTGTACTGTAATTTGGTATCGCCTGCATCAAGAACGATGTAGTTTGCGAAATACAGAACCTTTTCCAGAGTTCTCGGAGACAGATCCAGGATCAGTCCCATACGGGACGGAATTCCTTTGAAATACCAGATGTGGGATACCGGAGCTGCCAGCTCAATGTGTCCCATACGCTCACGGCGCACACTGGATTTTGTTACTTCTACGCCGCATCGGTCGCAGATTACGCCTTTGTAGCGAATTTTCTTATATTTACCGCAATGGCACTCCCAGTCTTTGCTTGGTCCGAAGATTCTTTCACAGAACAGACCGTCTTTTTCCGGTTTCAGCGTTCTGTAGTTGATGGTCTCCGGTTTTTTTACCTCGCCATGGGACCACTCCCGGATTTTCTCCGGGGAGGCAAGTCCTATTTTGATGGCATCAAAGCTCATCTGGTAATTTTCTTTTTTTGCTGTTTCTGGCATTTGATTACCCCTTTCCTCGCAAAGCGAAGATCTACAAGTTACATGTCATCATCTGAACTTTCATCCAGATCAAGATAAGAGTCTTCTTCTTCATCCTCTTCCACATCTACCATTTCTTCTCCGTCAAATTCTTTCTTGGAGAATCCATAGTCACCAAATCTCTCGTCCTCTCTGTCAGAGTAACGGTCTCCCTCGATGATGTGGTTCAGGTTGGTATCACCGTAATCAACTGATTCCATAATTTTAACTTCGGTATTGTCATCACGCAGTACGCGGACATCGAGTGCCAGGGACTGCAGCTCTTTCAACAATACTTTGAAGGATTCCGGAATACCAGGCTCCGGAATATTGTCGCCCTTGATGATGGCTTCGTATGTCTTCACACGGCCAACCACATCGTCAGACTTCACAGTCAGGATCTCCTGCAGCGTGTAGGATGCACCGTACGCCTCAAGAGCCCAAACCTCCATCTCTCCGAAACGCTGTCCACCGAACTGAGCTTTACCACCCAGAGGCTGCTGTGTAACGAGGGAGTATGGGCCGGTAGAACGGGCATGAATCTTATCGTCTACCAGGTGATGCAGTTTCAGGTAATGCATGTGTCCGATTGTCGTTCTTCCATCGAACGGCTCACCGGTACGTCCGTCGCGGAGCTGTACCTTACCGTCTCTTGCGATATCAACACCCTTCCACAGTTCTCTGTGATCCAGATGCTCTTCCAGATACTGATATACTTCCGGAAGCAGAATATCTTTATATTTCTCGGAGAATGCATCCCATTCCATGTTTACATAATCGTTTGCCAGTTCCAGGGTATCCTGAATATCTTTCTCGTTTGCGCCGTCGAAAATCGGGGTGGATACGTTAAATCCAAGCGCTGCTGCTGCAAGGCTCAGGTGGATCTCCAGCACCTGTCCGATGTTCATACGGGACGGCACACCCAGAGGATTCAGCACGATATCCAGCGGACGTCCGTTCGGCAGGAATGGCATATCCTCAACCGGAAGTACACGGGAAACGACACCCTTGTTACCGTGACGACCTGCCATCTTATCGCCGACAGAGATTTTTCTCTTCTGTGCGATGTAGATGCGGACTGCCTGGTTTACTCCAGGAGAAAGTTCGTCGCCGTTTTCACGGGTAAATACTTTGGCGTCCACGATGATACCATACTCACCGTGCGGTACTTTCAGGGAAGTATCACGTACTTCTCTTGCTTTCTCGCCAAAGATGGCACGGAGCAGACGCTCCTCTGCGGTCAGCTCGGTTTCTCCCTTCGGAGTTACTTTTCCGACCAGAATATCACCGGCACGTACCTCTGCACCGATGCGGATGATTCCACGCTCGTCCAGGTCTTTTAAGGCTTCATCGCCGACGCCCGGAACGTCTTTTGTGATCTCTTCCGGTCCAAGCTTGGTGTCACGGGCCTCTGCCTCGTACTCCTCGATGTGGATGGAAGTGTAAACATCATCCTGTACCAGACGCTCGCTAAGAAGAACGGCGTCCTCGTAGTTATATCCTTCCCAGGTCATAAATCCGATCAGCGGGTTTTTACCAAGAGCAAGCTCGCCCTGGTAGGTAGACGGACCGTCTGCGATTACTTCGCCGGCCTCTACATGGTCACCTTTAAATACGATCGGTTTCTGGTTGTAGCAGTTGCTCTGGTTGCTTCGCATGAATTTGGTCAGATGGTAAACATCTTTTGTTCCGTCATCATTGTTCATGCGGATCTCGTTGGAGCAGGAATAGGAAATGGTTCCTGCTTTTTTTGCAACGACGCAGACACCGGAGTCTACGGCTGCTTTTGCTTCGATACCGGTTCCTACAACAGGAGCATCGGTGATCATCAGCGGTACGGCCTGACGCTGCATGTTGGATCCCATCAGCGCACGGTTCGCATCGTCGTTCTGAAGGAACGGGATCAGCGCCGTAGCAACGGAGAATACCATCTTCGGAGACACGTCCATGTAATCAAACATGTGCGGCTCGTAGGACTGGGTCTCATCCAGATAACGTCCGGAAACGTTCTTGTTGAGGAAGTGTCCTTCTGCATCCAGCGGCTCATTTGCCTGTGCTACATGGTAATTATCCTCTTCATCTGCGGTCATGTAGACTACTTCGTCGGTAACACGCGGATTTTTCGGATCTGATTTGTCAATTCTTCTGTATGGAGCCTCAACGAAGCCATACTCGTTGATGCGCGCATACGATGCCAGAGAGTTGATCAGACCGATGTTCGGTCCCTCAGGAGTCTCGATCGGGCACATTCTTCCGTAATGGGAGTAGTGTACGTCTCGAACCTCGAATCCGGCACGGTCACGGGACAGACCGCCAGGTCCAAGGGCGGAAAGACGTCTCTTGTGCGTCAGCTCTCCAAGCGGGTTATTCTGATCCATGAACTGGGACAGCTGGGAAGATCCGAAGAACTCTTTGATTGCAGCTGTAACCGGTTTGATATTGATCAGGGACTGCGGAGAAATTCCGTCGATGTCCTGTGTTGTCATACGCTCACGTACCACACGCTCCATACGGGACAGACCGATGCGGTACTGGTTCTGAAGTAGCTCACCTACGGCACGGATTCTACGGTTGCCCAGGTGGTCGATATCATCGGCATTTCCTGCGCCGTATTCCAGATGCATGTTGTAGTTGATGGAAGCGAAAATATCTTCCTTTGTGATATGTTTCGGAATCAGGTCGTGAATGTCACGTTTGATCGCCTGTTTGATCTCTTCGATATCGGTATTTTCCTCCAGGATCTTTTCCAGAACCGGATAGTATACTTTCTCGTTGATGCCAAGTTCTTCCTCGTCAACATCTACCCATGCTTTCAGATCTACCATTAAGTTGGAAAGAACTTTTACGTTTCTCTCCTCTGTCTGAATCCATACATACGGTACTGCTGCGTTCTGAATCTTGTCTGCGAGTTCCAGAGTAACGGTGGTACCTTTTTCTGCAAGGATTTCACCAGTGGACGGATCTACAACATCCTCAGCGAGGATCTGGTTGCGGATACGGCTGCGCAGTGCAAGTTTCTTGTTGAATTTATAACGGCCTACCTTTGCCAGGTCATAGCGACGCGGGTCAAAGAACATGCTCATGATGAGGCTCTCTGCATTTTCTACTGCGAGAGGCTCGCCCGGACGAATTTTCTTGTACAGCTCGAGAAGACCTTCCTGATAGTTGGTGGAAGTATCTTTGGTGAAGCTTGCAAGAATCTTCGGCTCTTCACCGAACAGCTCTACGATCTCTGCATTGGAACTTACTCCAAGTGCACGGATGAGGACTGTAATCGGAACTTTTCTGGTACGGTCTACGCGGACATAGAAGACGTCGTTGGAATCGGTCTCGTACTCCAGCCATGCTCCACGGTTCGGGATTACGGTACAGGAGAACAGTCTCTTTCCGAGCTTATCATGTGCGATGCCGTAATAAATACCAGGGGAACGTACCAGCTGGCTGACGATTACTCGCTCTGCACCATTGATAACGAATGTTCCTGTTGCTGTCATCAACGGCAGATCACCCATGAAAATTTCGTGCTCTGTGATCTCGTCTTTTTCCTTATTATATAATCTTACTTTTACCTTTAACGGTGCCGCATAAGTAGCGTCACGCTGTTTACACTCTTCGATTGAGTATTTTACGTCATCTTCACACAGTGTAAAGTCTACGAATTCAAGGCTCAGCCGTCCGCCGTAGTCGGAGATTGGTGAAATGTCATCAAAGACTTCCTTGAGTCCGCTTCTCAGGAACCAGTCATAGGAATCCTTCTGGACTTCAATCAAGTTGGGCATTTCCAATACTTCTTTTTGTCTCTGGTAACTCATTCGCATACTTTTTCCGGTAGGTATCGGACGTATTCTGTTTTTCTCCATTGACGTTGTCACCCCTTGTGTTATAATATATTTATTACCGCTCATGCCTGAACAAAAGGTTTTAGGCATATCTTGCCATAATAGTGCATTTTCTAGATTATCATGTTTTTTCAAGTGTGTCAACAAAACAGATTGTATTTTTTCAGTACAATCCGTTTTTACTGGTTTTCTTCCGTGACCCTGTTAGAATAATACTTTAGATGTGATTGAAAGCACCGAATTTTCAGAAAAAGCCGCCTGTTTGATTTTATTTGTCAAATCAAACAGGCGGCTTTTTTATTTTATTTGTCAAAGCGGATATTCGCAATCCGATCCAGATTCCGCTTATGCCGCATTGAACCGTTCCTTTTAATGCTGAATATTGTCGGTCATCATGTCCATAAAGCTCCACGGCTTCAGAACTTTGTTGATCTCTGCAAAGACTTTATCGTCGTAGTTGTGTTTTACTTCGGTCTTTTTATCAAATACCATGGTATCCGCATCCTCTGCTTCTGTTTCCGGCCAGTGCGGGAGTCCCTCGTGATCCGGGGTTCCGTTCTTTGCAAAGGCGAGCAGGGCGCCAAAGATTTCGCTTTCCAGTTTATCACTGACATCCGGGATTCCGCAGATTTCTACGAGATCGCTATTGCCGAAGAAATACGGGATGTCGGAGCAGTGCCATGCCGGTTTGCCGTTCTGGAACGGGAATTCCAGGGCGAAGTTGTAGAGATATGCTTTGCCGCCGCCTTTTGCGAACAGTTTGGCAAGTTTTACGGTCGGCTCACGCATTGCGCGGTCGATCGCAAGAACATCTACGCCGTTCTTCTCCGGATATGCTTCTTTGAAAGCGTCCAGAACCTTTTCGGCATTGTCTCCATAAACCTTTTTGAGGATTTCCAGAATCTCTTCCGCTGTCAGTTTGTTCTTATCATAAGCTGCCGGTGCAAACGTTGCGAACTCGCCGTATACGGTTCCGATCATCATCGGAATCTGATGTGCATGCTCACGGAAGCCTGCGTCGAATGGATTTCCATAGAAGTAATCGCCCTTTTTCGGGCCGCCGCCGATGTAGCCGCCACTCTGTGCGATAGCCGGGGATACCTTTGCATATGCTGCGGCAAGCTGCGGATACGGTACGGTTTCCAGCTGCACCACATCATCAAAGCCAAGCTCTTTCATCATTGCCGTGACAATCTCTGTTCCGTCTTTTTCTCCTGCGCCGAGCGGATCCCCTTCCATCACACCGCTCATGACAAGACCTTTCTGGAACAGACCGTCTGCTGATGGAATCTGCATCAGGTCAGTCACCTTCATTCCGCCGCCGGACTGGCCGAAAATGGTTACATTCTCCGGATCGCCGCCGAACAGGGCAATATTGTCATGTACCCACTGCAGGGCTGCCACCATATCGGCGTGGCCTGCGTTTGCGGAGTTTTTGTATTTTTCCCCAAATGGAGACAGATCCAGATATCCTAAAATATTCAGTCTGTGATTGACGGAAACAAGAATCGAATCACCTTTCTTTGCGATGCTGACGCCGTCATACGCAACCTGCTCAATGGAAGATCCTGCTGCATATCCGCCGCCGTGGAACCATACGAGTACCGGCTTTTTTGCTTCCGGATCGAGTTTGTTTGTCCAGATATTTAAAGACTGGCAATGCTCATCCTGCGGCCAGTAACGGTGCGGAACCATCAGCTCGCCGTTCGGTGTATCCTGGTTCTGGAGCGGGCATACAAAGCCATAGTTCGTTGCATCCTTCACACCGTCCCATTTCGATGGAACCGGCATCTGGAAACGGTCCGCGTATGCATACGGAATTCCTTTGTAAATGTAAACACCGTCATAAAAATAACCTTTTAAATCGCCGGATGTGGTATGCAGCACCGGCACGCCATCGTAATCAAATATTTTCCCCATTTTGAAATACCTCTTTTCTGTAGAATTTAGCATTTATGTTGTTTTCAGTATAAACAATATTTTCGTCCTTTTCTACTCGAATTGCCGCAAGATCTTCTTATATTGTTGCTTTTTTTCCACTCTTTCTCTGTATTCTCCCACCGCGAGTGCAATTTTTTGAAGATTTTACAGAATCTGCTCCACCTCAATCAGCGCCGTCTCGTGCGGCTCCAGGCGTTCCTGCACCGTGAGGCTGCCTTCCGGGTCGGTTTCCTGCTCCCAGACACGGTATTCCGGGTCCGCACTGTGGCACAGCATCGCGCGCTCCATCCGGTTCATCCGCTCCGGAGCTCCCATCCGCACCCACGCATCGTAGCTGCTGCCGTGCTCTTTCGTCACTTTATACAGCCGCAGGCAATATTTTCCCGGTTCCAGTCCGGTCAGCTTCACTGAAAAGGTCCGGATTTCCCCCATATTGAATACGCGGTAACGGTCCGTGCGGGAAATATTCACGGCATGGCGGTAGCGGTACAGCATATCGTAGTGAACATAGTTGTACAGGTAAATCTGGCTTTGGTTTTTCTCCGGCTCCGTGCTGATAAAATAGCCGTCCCCACGCTTCACCAGACGAGATCCCATTCTGCCGAGCAGCCGCAGCGCAGTGCAGACCGCCTTTGGAATGCCGTTCATCGTGAACAGCCCAAAACCTCCATGATACGTTTCCCGCGCCGGAAATACTTCATCCAAACGGTCATTGACCGAGAAATACGCAATTCCCTGCAGCGCCTCTTCATTTTCCAGAAGATTTTTAAACAGCCATGCCGCTTTATAACAGGTATCGTTGCACAGATCCCTCTGCCAGATGTTGCTGCTGCACTCATCCACCAGAACCGGCAGTGCACCAAGCCCAGCCTTCTGCAGCAGACCTTTTACCTTCTCCCCGCGGTTCCGCAGAAAATCCGGGTCGCGGCTCACAATCATATTGATGCTCTCGTTGTTCTGGATCAGATTCATTTTCTCCTCTTCCTCTCCATAGATCACCGTGCCAAACGAGCGGAATGCAAAAATTTCCGGCACACATTCCTTTTCCTTCATAGTTTCGATAAAGGCTTTGAGATGTTCCTCCGGTCCAAGACCAAAGGAAAGACATGTTACAAGATCCGGGCTCACACGTTTCATCTCCTCGTACGATGCTTTCCACGTCCCAAAGAACTCATCTCCTCCATCAATCGTGATCACGTCTCCGCTGATCCACGGGTTGAAAATCCAGCGCCGCATCTGGTTGATTCCATACCGTTCCCTTAGATGTTCCATCAGGTTTTTAATCAGCATGCGCCACTCAGCCAGATCCCGCGGAGAGCTGCTTAGCGCCGGACGCATCGTTCTTCCCAGGTCTGTTTTTGCCAGCAGCAACGGCATATGGCCGAATTCCAGCAACGGCTTCGCTCCCGTGGAAAGGATGAAATCGATCACCTCATCAATATAGTTCCAGCAGAACTGAATCTCGCCCCACATATTCCGCCGAAATACGCACATATCATCATCAAGAATTCCTTTTACGCGGATCAGCTCATAGCCGAGCTCCTGCACCAGCTGTTCCAGCTCATCCTGCACCTCGCGGTTCAGCACACTTGCCGCATAGCCAGCATTGATCACGCGCTTCCAGTGGCCTGCCACTCTTGGTTTCCGTCCGTTTACTGCCACTATCACGGAAACGGCACTCTCATTTGTCGTCTCAATCTCCTGCTCCGTGACCGCTGCATACTGCAGGAGACTCTGGAAAATATCCTGGTCTCCCGCCGCCTCTTCCCGCTCTTTTCCTTTCTTTTCACGCTGTTTTACTGTATATTCCATCTGCTTCCGGTATTCGCTCGGTGTCATACCGCGGTATTTGCGGAATGCGCGGATCATCGCCGTCTCATTGACAAATCCATTGTGATAGGCAATCTCCGTCAGCGTTGCGCCGCTGTGCATTTCCTGTACGGCATGCGCCAGGCGCACCTGCGTCACGTACTCCCGAAATGATACACCGAAATACTGCGGAAAGCTCCGTGAAATATAGGCACGGCTCAGATAAAGATGATCCGCCAGATCCTCCAGCGTAATCTCTTCCCGGCAATGCTGCAGAATATAGTCCGATGCCCGCTGAAGGCGTTCCCGTCCGCTCCGGCCCTGTTCCACCTTTTCCCCGGATGTAAAGTAAGAAAGCAGATCCTCCAGAAGCGCCGTCACACGGCTTTTCATATAGATCGGTTGTTCCTCATTATTCTTGTACATCTCAAGAAAGATCCGTGCCATATCCCGCCGGATCAAATCAAATTTTTCCTGCTGATCTTCCATATAGAAAAACGACTGACATTTGACTTCACATTTCAGCAGCTTAATGTGAAATGAAGCAATCGTCTCCGCTGAAACGCAGAGCGACAGAGCAAGTCCGTCTTCGTCCAGATCCAGGTCACAGATCTGAAACCGGTTGATCGCAAAGATAGATCCCATCGGGAGATTGTGAACTTCCCCGTCCTCGTAGCTGACTCTTCCGCTCCCACGAAGCAGAAATAAAAGTTCAAAATCCGGATTCCACAGTTCCCGTTTCTTCTCCGGCCGGAGTAGCCGAAAACGGAATCCCGGCATTTCCTGTTTTGTTCCTCTCATCATTATTTCTTCGTCTCTTTCCATTCCACACCTCATAATAGATTTTTTCTGTTGTATTGTACCACAAAAAAGATCCCACAAAAAGATCTTCTCCTTTTGTGGGACCGATTTTTCGGTTTTTGTTTTAGTTTTTGCAATTATTCCTTCACCTTCAGCACCAGACACTGATACGGCTGCAGACGGATCGTTTCCTCGCCTGCCTCGCAGGTGTCATAGTTATTCAGAAGTACTTCTTCGATTGTATCTGTAAATGGCAATGTAATGCCATCCGCAAGAGAAGTAGTAAGGATCAGAATATTATTCTTCTCATCCTTCCTGCGGTACGCCAGAACGCCGCTTACCGTCTCGTATTCCGGAATCAGCGTTCCGTAGAGGAAGGTTTCTTCCAGATCTTCACGTCGTCTTACTGCCACCATTTTGCGGTAAAACCACAGCAGCGAATCAGAATCCTTTTCTTCAGCCTCATAGTTCAGCTCCGCATAGTTTTTATTCACCGGGAACCACGGCGTACCTGTTGTGAATCCCGCCTCGGCAGATGCATCCCACTGCATCGGAGTTCTGCTGTGCTCGCGGCTCTCGCGGTTAATCTGCTCGAGCGCTTCCGCATCCGTTTTTCCTTCGGCAATCAGGCGGTCGTAAATAGCAAAGGTCGGTTTATCGACGAATCCCTGAATGGACTGTTTCGGGTCGTCGCGCATGCCGATTTCCTGTCCCTGATACAGGAACACAATACCCGGCAGGAAGAAATTAGTGACCGGAAGCATTTTTTCGCTGTAGAGGTTCTGATCCTCCGGCATCAGGAACCGGTCGATGCTGCGCGGTTTGTCATGATTTTCAAGAAAATTGCAGAGCATGCCGCGGCCATCCACGATTTTCTGTGCCGCAAAAAGCTGATCGCGATAATCGTCAAACAACGCCACGGTATTGCTCCATTTCGGGTTACGCACATTGTCGAGGGTGTGACAAAAATCGAAAACAGACGAGAAACTGCCGTTTTCCCCAATCACATCCTCCACATCCTCCGGTCCCATGTGATCGTACTCTCCGATCGTCAGCGCATCGGTCGGTGCAAAGGTGCGCTCCTTCATTTCACACAAGATATCGGCAAGACCGTCTACATTGTTGAAATACTCGAACGCCATATTGTACTCGTCCGGTCCATCCGGCGGAAGGTTGGTGTACTGATAATTCTTTTTCAGATGGCTGATCGCATCAAGACGGAATCCGCCAAGTCCCAGATCCATCCATTTTAAAATCATCTCATAAATTTCTTCCCGCAATTTGGGATTCTCCCAATTGAGATCCGGCTGCTCTTTTGTGAAGATGTGGAGGTAATACAGTTTATCATATCCCGGTACTTTCTCCCATGCGCTGCCGCCAAAAATCGACCGCCAGTTGTTCGGCTCTTTGCCGTCTTTTCCTTCCCGGAACACATAATACTTTCCGTACTTTCCAAACGGATCTTTGAGTGCCGCCTGAAACCACGCATGCCGGTCAGAGGAATGATTCACGACAAGGTCCATCAGAATGCGGATGCCGCGTTTTTTTGCCTCCGCAATCAGCTCCTTCATGTCCTCCATCGTTCCAAACGACGGGTCGATATCCATGTAATCGGAAATATCGTATCCGTTATCCACCATCGGGGATGCAAACACCGGACAGAGCCAGATGACATTGGCTCCCAGCTTTTCTATTTTGTCAAGATGACGGATCACGCCTTTCAGATCTCCTATGCCGTCTCCATTGGTATCCTGAAAACTCTTCGGGTAAATCTGATATCCGACCGTTTTGTGCCACCACTTTTTCTCCATTACTCTTCTCCTGTTCATTTTGTTTTTATAATGCGGGCCGTTCTTTAGGTTTACCGCAAAACCTATAGTGTTTCCACTATATCACAAAAGAATGGATTATGCTACTTTTTCTTTTTGATTTTTCCCGATGTCCGCTTTACCGTTACGGTTCACTGTTTTTTCATCAGCGGCAAAATCACGCAGGAAGCAGCTTTTCTGCCCATATGAATGGTCTGATGTGCAATTTTATTTTCCGTTTTTTCCGACCACAGCCCTTTCTGATTGCTGTGGACATGGTACTGCGGGAAGTCGGAGGAGGAAACATCTACACGAATGCGGGAACCCTTTGGAATCGTGTATACAATATTCCACATAGTAATCTGTACCTCTGCCACGCTGCCCGGTTCATAGGCTCCGGCCTCCGTTTTTCCCTGCTCCAATGTTGCAATCGAGGAACGAATGTTGTACGCTTTTCCTTCCGGCGTTACCTCCATGATTTTAGCGGTAAATGCCGTATCCTCGCAGTCACTTTCCACGAACAGACGGACGGAAGCTTTTCCGTTCAGCGTGAAAGTTTCTTCCAGCGGTTCTGATACAAAACTCAGGACATCCTCACGATAGTCCGGTTCCATCTGAAGATGGCTGCCGATCTGCGGCATCGTATGCAGAAGGGCTTCTCCGCCGATACTCTCGACCGGAGTGGCCGGGTCAAACGTGTAGTTTCTCGTTTTTTCCTGTTCCGGCGCGTCTTCCCGCAGTGTTTTCTCATCCAGATACAGCGTCATGCTTCCCGCAGTTCCTTCTTCTCCCAGTCGGTCGGATACGATGTCAATCCACCGGTCCGCTCCGATTTCATAGGCACGGATCCGCTGCGTCGGGATTTCTTTTTGTTTCAGCGTCAGCTCAAACCATTCCAGCATCTTTGGAATTTCTTCATTCTGCGGGTGCAGCACCTCTTTGCCCTCGAGGCAGATCTGGAAAAAGTGGTTCCATGCACCGATTTCCAGCCAGCTGTGCTGTTTCGTCTCCTCATTCAGTCGCTCCCACGTTTTCATACTGCTGCCGTGGTGATGATCGTACCAGCCGCTTAAAAGATAAATCGGAACCTTCGTTTTTGATGGAATTTCCCGCAACTGTTTCCACCAGCCCGTCTGCCAGAGTGCCGCATCCGGGCTCGGGCTTGTGATGTATTCGCGGTAGGACGGAACACGCTGTCCCCACAGCGCCTCGTCCACTTCAATCTGCGGCAGATAACGGCAGCTTTCGCGATAGTCAGCATTCACTGGTTTTTCCGCATTTTCCATCGACCATGCGGTCAGGATATCGTGGCGGAAGCAGCCCTTCTCGTAGGCTGATACAAAACGATCCGTTCCATAGTCCTCCAGAAACATTGCGGCAACTTTCCCCTCCGCGGCATCAGCGAACGCCCAGCCGGTCATGCTTGTGTAGGAATGGCCCCAGTAGCCTAAGATTTCGCACCATGGCTGCTCCACAAGGTAATCCATGGTGTCAATGCCATCGTTCCGCTCATTAATGTTTGGCTCCCATTTTCCTTCCGACTGCTCTCTGCCGCGGCAATACTGGTAGACATACACATAACCCCTGCGCGCCAGTCCCTCGCCGTAGGCACGGTGAATACGGTCGTTGCCCGGATAGCAGGTACGAGTCAGGATGACGGGATATTTCTTGTTTTCTCCTGATCCGCCTTCCCTTGGAAAATAATAGATTGTATGCAGCTTCACACCATCGCGCATCTCGATCTGGCTGTCTTTTCTCTCAAATGCTGCATAGCTTTCGGAAACGCCGCTTTTCGCAAATTGTGCTTCTACGCGTTTTACCGCAGCCGCCATAAAATCTTCTGCCATTGCCCTAAACCTCCATTTCCAGCAGTGCCATACCGAGTGTCTTTCCATGTTTGTCCAGCGCCAGCGATCTTGTGACACCGCCGCCGAGTGTCTTGTCGAGGACAAAGTTCAGCGCATGGATTCCGTCCAGTTCGTAGCGGGTTACTTTTCCGTGACAGATTTCGCGGAAGTATTCTGCTACGCGTGCTTCTGTTACTTTTTCTTTCAGCATTTCATAATTGTTCTCATCATATGGGATCACCGAAATATTGGAGATCTCGCCTTTATCGCCTGTTCTTGCATGTGCAATCTCTTTTAATTTCATCGCCTTATACCTCCCGGAATGTAACTTTTGCTTCTACTGCATCACGCGGCACAAAAATTGAGCAGACCGAGACAATCTCGGACACCCGTTTCACTGCTCCGCCGCCTCCTGCGGGACCGTTGGTATAGAGAGCCTCCACCTCGTTTGCCAGCAGAACGGCATTTTTCCGGTCTTTCGTTCTGCCTGCGGCGCGGAGACGCACTTCACACGGAGTTCCACTTCCAATCTTCCTGGAAATTGCATCACGATACAGGGAATTGCATCCGATAAAATCAGTACGGTACTCTTCCAGCTCGATGCCTGTCAGTTCAATCCGCTTCTCCAGAATCTCCGCCGCCAGCTCCGCCCGTGCCATACAGTTGCTTCCGCCGTAGGAAATTTCACCCTCACCGATGAAGCAGTCCTTGTAGCCAACACTCACTTTCAAAGTTTCCGGTCTTCCATGCGTTGTCGCATGCTCGGCGCGAACCTGGTTTTCCCCGATCTGCCGGAACGTCACCTTTGAAAAGTCCGCTGTTGCATCCGGGGTCAGGTAAGCCTTTGGGTTGTGGATTTCGTAGATCATCTGCTCTTTACAGGTATCCACACTCACCAGTCCGCCACTTCCCTCGACCTTTGTCACGGTAAATGCGCCTGTCTCGTCAATCTCAATGAGCGGGAATCCGAGTTTCCACAGGTCCGGCACATCCTTGTAGCCCGGATCCGCAAAATAGCCGCCTGTCACCTGTCCGGCACACTCCAGCAGATGGCCTGCCAGAACCGCCTGTCCCATCTGATCCGGGTTGTCGTCAATGTTCCATCCGAACTCATGTACCAGCGGTCCGATCGTCAGTGCAGGATCGGAAACGCGACCGGTAATGACAAGATTGGCACCCTCTTCCAACGCTTTTGTGATGCCCTCCGCACCCATATAGACATTCGCAGAAATCAGAACATCTTTTTTCTCTTTTAACAGCGTGCCATCCTCCAGCACTTTTTCATTTTCATACTTATCCAGTTCGTCTGTAATATCATCGCCGGTCACACAGGCAATTTTCAATCCACCGACACCCAGTTTTCTGGCAATTTCACACGTCCGTTCTGCAGCAGATACCGGGTTGGCAGCTCCCATATTGGTAATAACTTTTACTTTGTTTTTCGCCATCAGCGGGAGAATTTTTTCCATTCGGTAGTCGAGCAGCTGGTTATATCCCTTCGACGGATCTTTCTCTTTGTCCTGCTGCCCGATCGCAACGGTGCGTTCCGCCAGACACTCGAAAATAATGTAGTCCAGATTTCCTTTTTCCATCAGCTCCACTGCCGGCTCAATGCGGTCTCCCGCATAGCCTGCGCCGCTTCCGATTCTGATTTTTTTCATGTTCTATGGCCTCGCTTTCTTTGATCTGAGATCATTGTAATGCGATATCCGGGCAGATACTACAAAAGGGATCGTAATTTCTAAAATTTTAGAAATCATGATCCCTCTTTTATGTGAGTTCTGTTACAGCAAAGACAGAAAATACCACAAAGCCCCAAAGCTGCAGAAATTTCCGGCATTTCATTCTCCTTCTGTCTTATTCTTTGATTTTATTGTATAACGTTGCCAGCGAAATTCCGAGTTCCTTTGCCGCTTTTTGCTTCCCTTCCATATCCCGTCCGTACAGCAACAACGTATTTTTGATCTCCTGCCGTTCAAAGCGGCGCACCCGCTCTTCCAGCGTCATGTGAGCCTCTGATTCCCGTTTTTCAAACTGTACGAGACTCGTCACAATTGAGATGCTTCCGCGGATCTGATGCTCTTCCCAGATCGGATAAACACTTGCAAAGTATTCCTGTGTTCCCTCTCTCCGCACCATTCCCTCGACCGGGATGCCGCTCCAAATGACTTCCGGAGCAATGGCAGATTTGCGGTACTCCGTGATTTTATGACCTTTCGCGGTTTCAAGCGGAACGCCGATGAAATCGCTGTAGACTTGATTAAAGAACACAATCCTGCTGTGCTGATCGCAGATCAGGATTCCCTGCTGTAGAGATTCCAGAACGGAATGTACCTGCATTTTTCGTTCCTCCCGTTTTCTCTTTCTGTACTCTCGGAGTCTTTCTGTCATGAGGATATTTAGCCCTTATACTCCTCCGTAAATGTCTTGTATGAATAGATCACATTCTCAATTTTATCTCCACGGTCGCAATTACATTTTGATACCACATGGCATCACCATACCTTCTGGCAATTTTTAACTTTATTGCCACAAAGTATGGACTCAGGTGAACCTCACATGACTAAAGCCACGTGCTTCCGGCCGCTTTAAGCGGCAGACCAAATATCGGCGGATACGCCTGTTACTTAGATTTTGCACAGATATGTGCTTCTTCCATGCCGGATACGGCAGGTTTCCACATAACAGGTAATCCACTGCATATCTGCCTGTGTTTATG
>ENA-OQKL01000218-OQKL01000218.1-human-gut-metagenome-genome-assembly--contig:-NODE-218-length-20257-cov-3.889468_pt1 | contig 20257 bp, 18 predicted proteins | sample MGYA00242779_ERZ504800 | MGnify/ENA primary metagenome ERZ504800 (study PRJEB26092, sample SAMD00036410) | human gut metagenome | host: Homo sapiens | study: EMG produced TPA metagenomics assembly of... | reverse complement strand
CCCGGGCTATCTCCCTGCACGAGAGCCCGGAGCGGCGTAGCTCCCCGGCCCTCTCCACTACGGCTCTACTGTATGTCATGCGGACTCCAAACCGGACCTGATGGTCCAACTTTTTGTCCGCAGTCCCAGTTAACCACCCATGAATTTCAGCACACTGCGTGCTACCTGTTCTTTTGTCATTTAGGGGAGTGAACTTGTGAATACTTCTGTCGCCAAGAAGGCCGGCCAGGCGGTGCGCCTGCTCATGATGGTGCTCACGGCAGTTCTCATCTTCTTCTTCATCAATGTTATGCTGCTCGTCTCCGATATCCAGGGCACGGCGCGTGTGGTCAACTACGCCGGTCTGGTGCGCGGTACCACGCAGCGAATCGTTAAGCTCGAGGATGCGGGCCAGCCTCAAGATGACCTGCTCAAAGCCGTGGATTCATACATCAACGGTTTGCGTTACGGAAGTGACGACCTCAACCTCGTCCGTCTCGACGACGATGAGTATCAGGCAAAAATGACCGAGCTTGCAAATTATTTTGATGAGCTTTGCACCGAGATCATCCGCGTGCGCGAAGTCGGCTATGAGAACACCGACATCATCTCCATGAGCGAGGAGTTCTTTGGCATTTGCGACGATGCTACGCGACTCGCAGAGGACTACTCTCAGGAGAAGGCGTCGGCGCTCAACTATCTCGAGGGCTTGGTGATCATCGACATCGTGGGCTTGGTGGCGACCTTTGCGGTCGAACTCGTTCGCGCGGTGCGCACCGCCGCGCTCAATCGCGAACTGCAGAGCAAAGTCTATCTCGACAAAGCCACGGGGCTGCCCAACAAGAACAAGTGCGAGGAGATCTTGGGGGCAGGAGCAGCCTGTCTCCGCGGAGGAGCCCGTTGCGGTGTGCGTCTTCGACCTTAACAATCTGCATATGGTCAATAACAACTTCGGCCATGAGAAGGGCGATGAATACATTCGCTCTTTTGCCCAACAACTGGGAAGTGTGGCGTCGGAGACGTGCTTTGTGGGTCGCGACGGCGGCGATGAGTTTATCGCGGTGCTGCGGGATGCCGACCGAGCCGCTGTGGAATCTTGTCTCGCTCGGATTCGCGCGAACGTGAACGAGTATTCCGAAGTCCACCCCGATATGCCCATCAGCTACGCGGTGGGCTATGCGCTTTCCAGCGATTTTGACGAGCCGCCTACCATGCGCGAACTCTTTTCCCAGGCCGACAAGAACATGTACGTCGATAAGAACCGCGTAAAGACAGCCGAGGCAGCCGGGCCGCAACGCGAGGACCGCTAAACCCGTAGCAAAGGGTAGCTAATTTGGGACGGGACTCTTTTGGCTACTTGAGGAGTTGGGCCATGGCGTTGACGAATTTTTGTACTTGGAGGGTGGGCTCGAGCGGATAGTGCAAAAAGACCGGCACCTCTCGCCCGCACAGGAACGGCACGCCCACAAAGGCCGGGTGCACCCCCGACCATGCGCCGCAGGTGAGCACCGCGTCGCCCTTTTCCTCTGCCTCGTTAAAGAGCGCAAAGTCAAAGCTGTCCACGTCGATCACGTCTACGCCGCCGTCGGCCAACAGATCGATACGCAGGCTGTCCATAGCGTCGTTGCCGTGGCGGAGCACGCGCAGACGCATACCCTCCAAGTCGGCGACCGTAATGCGATTCTTGCGCGCCAGCGGGCTCGTGCGCGGCAGGTCGATATAAAACGGCACGTTGACAATGCGGAGCTTTTGGCAGGCGTCACCCCAGCGCGGGGTCGAAAAACTCGACTGCACCACATCGACCTCACGACCGAGGCTGCGCATGACGGTCTCGCGCTCGTCATAGAGGTCGCTTACCGGCACGATCTCAAATCGCAGCGACGGTTCCAGCTCGTGTACGCCCGACCACATCGACAGCGTTTGGCGCCCCGGGCACATCATCGACACGCCCAGGCGCACGGCACCGCCATCGCCCGCCGCGCGTCGGGCGCGGCGCAGCGCGTCCTCGGACTGCCGCATGATCGAGCGCGCGTCGTCCACCAGCAGCGCGCCGGCCGGCGTCACCTTGACGCCTGAGTGCGAGCGTTCAAACAGTGTGATGCCGAACTCGGCCTCGAAGCCCGACACCTGCTTGACGAGCGCCGGGGTCGACACGCGCAATTTTGCCGCCGCACGTGAGAAGCTTCCCAGCTCCGCGGCGGCCGATATGGCCTCGAGTCGTCGATCGTACACGTCAATCTCCCGTTTCCAGACGCATGGCAATGAACTGCCGAAGGGGGTCGTTTTGGCAGGTCACGCGCTCAATTGAGAAAAAACTGCATCACACAGTGTAAACCTACGGTTAACGCCATTCTAACAAATATGCAATTCACCTGCGCAAATGCAAAGCATACGATAACCAGCGAAAACCACGTGGGTCGGTTAATGGGAGCGGCCCACCGGGAGGCACAAGAAGGGAAGTTCCTATGAGCAATTGGCTTAAGCTCGAGGGCGATGTCTGCGCCGTGACTGGCGCGCTCGGCGGTATGGGCGTCGAGATTTGCCGCGAGTTCGCCCGCAACGGCGCCAACGTCGTCCTGCTCGATCTGGACGAGGAAAAGGTCAAGGCTGCAGCCGCCGACCTCGCCGCCGAGTTTGGCATCCACGCCGAGGGTTACAAGATGAACGCCACCGACGAGGCCGAGGTTCAGGCCGCCGTCGATGCCACCATCGCCAACTTCGGCCATGTCGACGTCCTCGTCAACACCGCCGGCATCCTGCGCTTCGCCGCCATGGAGGACCTGCCGCTCTCCGACTGGAACGAGGTCATCAACGTCAACCTCACCGGTTACTTCATCACCTCGCAGCGCTTTGGTCGCGAGATGATCAAGGCCGGCCAGGGTCGCCTGGTGCACATCTCGACCGTTGCCAGCCACTCCCCCGAGACGTTCTCGGGCGTGTACAGCTCCACCAAGGCGGGCGTCAACATGATGTCCAAGATGCTCGCCGCCGAGTGGGGCCCCTACGGCGTCCGCTCCAACTGCGTCGAACCCTGCTTCGTCAAGACCCCGATGTCGGCCAACTTCTACGCCGACCCCGAGGTCGAAAAGAGCCGCAGCCGTCTGATCGCCACGCGCCGCATCGGCGAGGTCAGCGATATCGCCAACGCCGTCATGTTCCTGGCGTCCACGCGCTCGGACTTCACCACCGGCGACGCCATCAAGGTCGACGGCGGCTTCTCCAACATGATGGGCGACCTCACCGCCAAGCCCGGCGGCCGTCGCGCCTATGCCGACAACTACCTTAAGAACAAGGGTGTCGAGCTCTGGTCCGATGAGTCCGGCGTCGCCAAGCCGACTGACCAGTAAACCAACCTGACAGGGAGGTCCCGCGGACACGCCCGCTCCTCCCCCGTATCGATCAGAAAGAGTCCAATGGCTTCCACCAACTCCAACAAGGGTCGCGCCGTCGTGCTTTCCGCCGCGTGCGTCACCATGTTCTTCATCAGCTCCATCGCGCTGTATTCCGTCGTGAGCAAGAACCTGCTCGCCGTCTACCCCGAGTGGTCGAGCGCCCTCACCTGGGCCTTCCCGGTCTTTCAAACCATCATGGCCGTGACGGGCATCTTCGCCGGCCGCATCTCCGATAAGATCGGCCCGCGCAACGTCGTTATCGCCGCCGCCGTGTGCTACGGCCTGGGCTGGTTCATGTCCGGCACCGTCACCGAGCCGTGGCAGTTCTACCTGTGGTTCTCGCTCGTCGCCGCCATCGGCAACGGCCTGGGCTACAACCCGGCGCTCACCACCGGCCAAAAGTGGTTCATCGACAAGAAGGGCCTCGCCTCCGGCATCACCCTGGCCGCTTCGACCGCCGGCCCCGCCGTGCTGTCCCCGGTGCTCGCCTCGCTGCTCATCCCGAGCCTGGGCATCTTTGGCGCCCTTAAGGCGCTCGGCGTCATCTTCTTTGTGATGATCGCCGCCTCCGCCCTGTTCCTGAAGGCCCCCGAGGCCGGTTGGCTGCCCGAGGGCTTCGAGGCCCCCAAGGGCGGCGCGCATGCCGGCACCTTCGGCGACCTCACCCCGGGCGAGATGGTCAAGACCCCGCGCTTCTGGGTCCTCATCGTCACCTTCGCCTTTGCCGCCACCGCGGGCACCCTGCTCGTGGGCAAGGTTGCCTCCATCGCCGCCGTCCAGCTCTTCGCCGACCCCACGAGCGCCGCGGCCGTCGCCCTCGGCGGTGTGGTGGTCTCCGTCAACACCTGCGCCAACCTGGTTGGCCGTCTGTCCTTTGGCCAGATCATCGACAAGCTCGGCGCCTATAAGTCGCTGCTCATCAGCCTTGTCGTCACCATCGTCGCACTCGTCATCATGTCGATGAGCTTTACGCAGGCCATGTTCTTTGTTGCGCTCGCCCTGCTCGGCTTTAGCTTTGGCGCCCTGCTCGTCATCTACCCGCCGCTCACCGGCGGCGCCTTTGGCACCAGCAACATCGGTGTCAACTACGGCATCATGTTTTTGGGCTACGCCGCTTCCACCTGGATCAGCCAGCCCATCACCGCCGTGCTGTATCACGCCGAGGCCGGCAGCGCCGCCTACCAGCAGTCCTTCTACGGCGCCATTGTGATCGCCGCCATCGCCGTCGTGCTCACCGTCTACATGATGGTCTCCGACAGCAAGAAGAAGTCCGCCTAGTTTTACCGACGTGACAAAGGGACAGTCCCTTTGTCACATTCCACCGGTCAACAATATTAAGGAGTCGAAATGTCTGAGCTCAACCCCGTCCGCATTGCCGTTATCGGCGCCGGCGCCATGGGCCGCAACCACATCCGCTTTGTCACCGAGGAGCCCGAGGCCGAGCTCGTCGCCATCGCCGACGCCTTTGAGGGCGCCCGCGCCACGGCCGAGACTGCCGGCGTGCCGTTTTACACCGATCCCGCCCAGATGATGGACGAGGTCAAGCCCGAGGCCGTCATTATCGCCACCCCCAACGACCTGCACTTGGGCGTTGCTCGCGAGGCTGTGAAGCGCAACATCGTGCCGCTGGTCGAAAAGCCGATCTCCAACGATCTTGAGGATGCCCAGGCTTTCGCCGCCGAGGCCGAGACCGCCGGCGTGCCCGTGCTCGTGGGCCAGCACCGTCGCCACAACCCCTTCGTCAACAAGGCCAAGGAGATCATCGAGTCCGGCGAGCTGGGCAAGCTCACCGTGTCGAGCTTCCACTACATGATCTATAAGAATGACGAGTATTTCGATGTCGAGTGGCGCCGCAAGAAGGGTGCCGGCCCGATCCTGGTCAACCTGGTGCACGACGTCGACCTGCTCCGCTATCTGCTGGGCGAGCCCGTTGCCGTCCAGGGTATGCAGTCCAGCGCCGCCCGCGGTTTTGAGACCGAGGACTCCGCCGTGGTCAACGTCCGTTTTGCCGATGGCGCGCTCGCAAGCATGACCATCTCCGACGCCACCGCCAGCCCCTGGAACTGGGAGGCAACCGCTCGCGAGGACCCGCAGTACCGCCCCTTCGACGCCGACGCCTACTTTATCGGCGGCACTAAGGGCGCCCTGTCGCTGCCCCGCCTGCACCAGTTCTCCTACGACGGCGCCTCTAACTGGCACAAGCCGCTGCAGATGGAGATTCCGGCCGTCGACCCGGCACTGCCGCACAAGATGCAGCTCAAGCACTTTGTAAAGGTTGTTCGCCGCGAGGTCGAGCCCGTCGTGACCCCCGCCGATAACGTCAAGACGCTCACGCTTCTCAACGCCATCAAGGAGGCCGCCGAGACCGGCCAGCTCGTCGAGCTGTAATGCCTTAAGAGCGACCGCGGCAGAAACCCCATGCCGGACCCCTCGGTCCGCCACCAACAAGTCCCTCTTCTTTGCCCCGCGAGCAGCCTCCTGCCCGCGGGGCATTTTGCTACCTTGCCGACGATTATTCTGGAGCGAGGCTATTTTGCGCCTCAGCTTAGTTCGTTCGCCACGAAATGGGCCTATCTACTACGTTCAGCCGACCACCCTCAACCATGCCGAATTTCGCGAAATAAAAACCGCAGGTAGACGGCTTGCGTATTTTCGGAAAACCGGGGGATGGTCGACCCATACGGTTCAAACGTAGTAGATAGACCGTTTTCGTGGCGCGGCCCCAAAACAGTCTTTTGGGACGGGTGGTATCCTTGGTAGCCCTGTGTCGCAAACGCACCTTAAACGCAAGGAGCCCCATGGATCTTATCACCCAGCTCGCCCGCGAGCTCAACCTTAAGGCCGCCAATGTCGAAGCGGCCGTCAAGCTCATCGACGATGGCAACACCATCCCCTTTATCTCGCGCTACCGCAAGGAAGCCACGGGTGGCATGGACGACGTCGCTCTGCGCACACTCGACGAGCGCCTGTCCTACCTGCGCAATCTTGAACAGCGCAAAGAGGACGTCATCCTGCTCATCGATGCCCAGGGCAAACTCACGCCCGAGCTTGAGCAGCAGATTCGCGAGGCCACGCAGCTCCAGCGTGTCGAGGACCTCTACAAGCCCTACCGCAAAAAGCGCATGACCCGCGCGCAGAAGGCCCGCGAGGCCGGCCTGGAGCCGCTCGCCAACATGATCATCATGCAGGCCTCGGCCAAGGGCAGCGCGCTCGACGCCGCCGCGGCCTACGTCAACGAGAAGGCCGGCTTCGACACGCCCGAGAAGGTGCTCGCCGGCGCCGCCGACATCGTGGCCGAGACGGTAGCCGAGGACCCCGAGAACGTTGCCGACCTGCGCGCCTTTACGCAAAACACCGCCGACATCGTCGTCGAGGCAACCGACCCCGCCGAGAAGACCCCCTACGAGCCCTACTACAGCTATGACGAGCCGCTGCGCCGCATACCCAATCACCGCGTGCTGGCTATCGACCGCGGTGAGCGCGAGGGCAAGCTCCGCGTGCGCGTGAACGTCGACGGCGCTGCCGCCACGGCACGCCTCGGCAGCCGTTGGCCCCGACGCCAGGGCGTGTTTGCTCCCATCTTCGATGCCGCCATCGCTGACGGTTACAAGCGCCTCATGGCCCCCTCGCTGGAGCGCGAGGCCCGCGCCAAACTCACCGTTCGTGCCCAGACCGAGGCCATCAACGTCTTTGCCAAGAATCTCGAGGGCTTGCTCTCGGCGCGCCCCGTGCGTGGCGCCCGCGTGCTCGCGCTCGACCCGGGCTACCGCACCGGCTGCAAAGTCGCCGTCATGGACGAGACCGGCAAGCTGCTCGACCACGGCGTGGTCTACCCCACCAAGCCGCGCCACGACGTCGCCGGCACCAAGCGCGAGCTCGCCCGCCTCGTCAAGAAGGACGGCGTCAACACCATCGTCATCGGCAACGGCACCGCCAGCCGCGAGACCGAGGAAGTCGTCTCGGAGTTCATTGCCGAGCAGGCGCCCGGGCTGCGATACACCATCGTCAACGAGGCTGGCGCATCGGTGTACTCCGCCTCCGAACTCGCGAGCCAAGAATATCCCGACCTGGACGTCACCGTGCGTGGCGCCATGAGCCTGGGCCGCCGCCTGCAAGACCCGCTGGCAGAGCTCGTCAAGATTCCGCCCCAGTCCATCGGCGTGGGCCAGTACCAGCACGACCTTGACCAGGCCGAGCTTTCGCGCACCCTGGGCCACGTGGTGGAAGACGTCGTCAACCGCGTGGGCGTCGACGTAAACACCGCAAACGCGAGCCTGCTGGGCTACGTATCGGGCATCACGCCGAGCGTGGCCAAGAACATCGTGGCCTACCGCGAGGAAAACGGCGCCTTTACCGATCGTCGCCAGCTTAAGAAGGTTCCCAAGTTAGGACCCAAGGCATATCTCAACGCCGCGGGCTTCCTGCGCATCAGCGGCGGTATAAACCCGCTCGATGCGACAAGCGTCCACCCCGAGAGCTACGAGGTGGCCACGGCCGTCCTGGAGCGCGCCGGCGTTGCGGCGAGCGAGCTCAGCCGCGGCGGCGTGCCCGACATCGAGCGCCGCCTGGGCAGCATCTCGGCGCTGGCAAGCGACCTGGACTGCGGTACCCTGACGCTCATCGACATTGTCAACGAGCTCAAGAAGCCCGGCCGCGACCCGCGCGACGACGCGCCCGAGGTGGTCTTTAGCCGCTCGGCACTTTCCATCGACGACTTGGAGCCCGGCATGGAACTCAAGGGCACGGTGCGCAACGTCGTGGACTTTGGCGCCTTCGTCGACGTGGGCGTGCACCAGGACGGCCTCGTGCACATCTCCAAGCTTGCCAACCGCTTTGTCAAGCACCCGAGCGACGTGGTGCGCGTCGGCGATACGGTCAAAGTGTGGGTCGAGAAGGTCGATCGCGACCGCAAGAAGATTTCCCTCACCATGGTGCAGGGGAAGTAACAGAAGGGCGAGCCGCCGCCATCCATCGTCGAACTTGCAAGTTTTTCTCACCTGATGGGAAAAACTTGCAAACTTTGCAAGTTTTTGTTACGCTCTGAGAAAAACTTGCAGATTGGACGAACGATGAACGGGCAGCCCGTAGCAAGGGATAACTACCTCAAGAAGCTGATCGCCTTTCGCGATTCAGATGTCATCAAGGTCGTCACTGGCATGCGGCGATGCGGCAAATCAACGCTGCTCGACATGATGCGCTCCTATCTTGCCAAAGACGGCGTACCGACCGAATGCCTTCTCTCTTTTCGAATGGAATCATTCGACCTCGAAGGAATTCGCGATTGGCGCGAGCTTTACCGCTATGTCGTCGAGCGGATGCCGTCGAGCGGGAAATGCTACCTCTTCTTCGACGAGCTGCAAGAAGTTGCCAGCTGGGAGAAAGCCATCAACGCACTTCGCGTCGACAAAGACTGCGACATTTACATTACGGGTTCGAATGCATTTTTGCTCTCCAGCGAGATAGCAACCCTGATCTCGGGAAGATACGTCGAGATCAGAATGCACCCGTTGTCTTTCTCCGAATACCTCGACTTCCTTGGCCCAACCGAAATCACGAGCAGATATGCCGTCTTTGGGAAGGAAGAAATTACCCCGCTCGACGAGCTGCTCGACCGATACCTGAAATTTGGAGGCCTCCCCTATCTCGCCATTTCCGGTCTGCCCGAACGAGAGATGAAAGACTATATTTGGAGCACCTACCAGACCATTGTCGGTCGCGACATCTTGGCCCGGGAGGCCCGCCGAGGACGGAGGGCCGTAACGAGCAGAGACCTACTCGACAGAGTTTGCGCCTACCTGGCCGACAACATCTCAAACTCAACATCGATCAACAAGATCGTCGGCTCTTTGAATGAAAGCGGAACCAAAACCTCGCACGGCGTCATCGACACCTGCGTGTCGGCGCTCGAGGAAACCTATATCTTCTCCCATGCCTGCCGATTTGACATCAAAGGGCGCGAGGTGCTCAAAACCGGAGGAAAATACTATATCGAGGACCTTGGACTCCGTGCCTACCTCGACGGTTATCGAGGCAGCGATAGCGGACGCGCCCTCGAAAACGCCGTATATAACCGCCTCGTCATCGATGGGTATCGGGTTTTCACGGGACACATGCGAAATGCCGAGATTGACTTCGTCGCTATCGGCGACGGGGCGGACCGCAAGTTTATCCAGGTCACGGACGCCATTGATGAGGAAGCCACGCGCAATCGAGAACTGCGCCCCTTCGAGCTGAAATCGCTCGAGAAGGTTGCCGCCGGTTACGAGAAGATCCTCGTTGTCCGTCATGGCGATCACCCTACGGACATAGACGGCATCAGAATCGTTTCGGCTGTCGATTTTCTGCTTGGGCGCTTCTAGCATCGATGCCACCCCTCGCGACGATTCGTTCATCGAAGACGGATTCGTTTGACCGACCGTTTGTACCCGCACCATACGACCGTCACCATGGCGCAGGGCAAGTAAACGCCCAAAGCAAGGGTCCCCCCTCTCGCGACTACACAGTCCCGGAATGAAAAAAGCTCGCCGGCTAGGCCGACGAGCTGCAAGTTCTTGGTCGCGGGGCAGGATTTGAACCTACGACCTCCGGGTTATGAGCCCGGCGAGCTACCAGACTGCTCCACCCCGCAATGTCTGGACGCGCCTTTGCGCAAGAGAGTTATTACGCTCCCGCCTGCGCGATTGCAAGCCGGCTGCCCAAGGTTGTGGAGGTTGCTCCACATTCAGTCTTACCACGCGAACACTTTATCAAGTTTTCCAACCTCCACAGGCTCCCCGTACGAGCAGAGATGTATTGGCACCTCGCTGCGCTCCGTATCGGCTATGAGCAACCAATCCTCGCCTTCTCCCGCGCTCGGGGCACGAACAGTAGCGCACCCGTCGGCTACGATCTCCGGCACGGAACCACATATATCACCGGTGCGCGGGCTGTACCACCAGCACCATGCTGTCACCCAGCCCTCGGGCATCTGCAGGCACGCGGTGCCGCCGCTGGGCAAGTAAGCGAAAAGGCGCGCGCCATCTTCCGCACAACTCACCTGCACATGCGCAGCCAAATCATCCGTCTCAGGCGAAACCACGGCATGCGGACACGGAAGGGAGCCAACAACACCAGACTCATCGAGGAAGGCTCGCAGATAGCGCATCTGATTTGCTCCCTCGGCGTCGAGCGCTTCAAACCAATCCACGTGAAACATATCGTTTCGTTCCTTCTCGGCAACGGAGCTCCACACCGAGCAGTGTCCATAGGTAACTCCAAACGCCCCGGCGAGCACCGACCAGTACGCTCGGCGTCGCACCATCCATGCCCCGTGACGTGGACCGGTCGGCGGCCAACTCGTGGGCATGTCCTCATACGCCGGCTCGCCATCCCAAACGGGACGCGCGGAACCAGGCTGTTCATGCTCCGCCTCGACAAGCTTCCAGCTGCACGCGCCTGGGCCATGACCCGACTGCAGCATGGTTAGCGCAAGCCATCGCTCGTCATCGCCCCAATAGGTAGAAGACGAGCAGTGATTTTGGTCTTCACAACTTGGATGATAGGCAAGGGGCAACCGGCGCCACGCCTCGCGGGGCGCATCAGCGGGCAGCGGGCTGCCGAGGACGCCCTCGGCAAGGCCCTCTGCCATACGCCGCCACACCGAACGGTAATCAACACCGCGGTGAACCGGCTGCCGGTCGCCGCCCAAACACCACACGATGTTCTTTCGTGAGGCATACCGCGCGCCAATCCACTTGCCAAAGTCGTAGGCGTTCTCGTCGGTCACCGTTATACCAAACGTGCCACCCATCCAGTTGTCGCCTGTCACCAACTGCCCCCACACAGGAAGCAGAAGCACGTGAAAGCCGTAGTGTTCAGCACGATCGAGCACCCAATCAAGATAGGAAAAATAGCGCTCATTGGGATGTTCGAGGTCACCGTTGATAAGTGCTGGCTCGCCCGCGGGTGAGCGCATGAGTACATCGCGCTCGGGGTCAAGGGCAACCATCTGCAGCACAGTAAAGCCCTGCTCTTTACGGCGACGCAGATAGTATTCCACGTCATCGGCTTTTATACGCTGCGGCAGCGTCCAAGCGGTGTCGGCTATCCATGTAAAGGGCGCGCCGTCCTCCGTCACAAGATACCTGCCGTTATCACTTACACGCAGCGCCTGCATACGCCATCTCCCCTTGCCTTCGCAACACCGATATAGGCGCCGCGTGCCCATCTCCTTGCGCAAACACATCTACATCCGCCCATTGAGCGTGCGAACCACATCCGCGTACACGCGCGCGCTTGGCTTTGCGATGCGGTCGTACGTACCGTCACGACGATCGACCTCATAAAGTCCCAGTCGACTGTCAAAAGCAGAAATCCACTCAAAGTTGTCCATAAGCGTCCAGTGGAAGTACCCCAGCACTGGCAGCCCGCGCCGCACAAGCCCCGCAAGCGCGGGCAGCGATGCGCGGATGAAGTCGCAGCGCAGATGATCGTCCTCGGTAGAGATGCCATGCTCTGTAACGACGACTGGAAGGCCCGTGAGCTCGTGGATGTAGAGCACTGCACCCGCAAGCGAGCTGGGCTCCACCTGCGTGCCCATACCGTTGATGGGCTGGGTAGGATCGGGTGCGATGAGCCCTTCGTCGCCAAAGACCATGCGCTCGTAGTTCTGCACGCCGATGAAGTCATCCCCTTGAATGGCATCAACCCACTTGCCATAGCAGAGTTCGCGCTTACGCTCGCAAATGGCACGGCCGGCGGGTGTGGCCCAGTCGTCGTCCACTACTGAAAGCGAGAGTCCCACAGGGGTACCCGGCGCTACCTCACGCACCACCTCCACAGCACGGCGATGAGCGCGCGCCATAGCCTCGTCCATAGCGTCGAACTCGTCGATGTCCTGCACGTTGCCCGCACGGTAATGCGCAACGCCCGCCTTTGCCGCTGCGGCATGCAGCACCACCTGCTGGAAGGCAAACGCCTCGGGGGGCATCGCACCGTTGGCGAGGAGCTGGTTGAGGTTGGGCTCGTTAAGCGTCACCACCGCAGCGGCGCGGCCGCGGGCGAGCTCCATAACGCGCCGCACATGCGCCGCAAAGAGGTCAACAGCGTCGGGCGCGAGCCAACTACCCCGTTTGGCAAACCAATGAGGACAGGTAAAGTGGCAAAGCGTGAGCACCGGCTGGATACCGCGCGCCAGGCAACCATCCATCAGGCGGTCGTAGTGATCGAGGGCCGCCTGGTCGATGACGCCCTCCTCCTGCTCGATGCGACACCACTCAACGGAGAAGCGATACGCGTTGAGCCCCATCTCAGCAACACAGTTGAGGTCGTCCTCCCAACGCTCCCAGCTGCGGCAGGCGTCTCCCGCGGGCTCCTTAAAAACCGTCGGCTCCACATGCTCCAAGAAGGTGGTGTCGGCAGCCGCGTCGCCGCCGTCGGTCTGGTGGCCCGCCGTCGACACGCCCCAGAGGAAGTGGTCGAGTTTATTCATATTCGTCCTTTCTCTATGGTGCGCCACCGTTACAGCACGGGCGTCCGAAGCCAGATGGCGCCCCCGCTCTTAGCTGCGACTTGCGCAACATCCTAGTCCTCGCAGTAGTTTTCAAAATTCACCAACTGCACGTGCTTCTGTTCGATCCACTGCTCAAGCTCCTCACTCACCAGAAACGCCGTTTCCATGGGACGAATCAAGGTAAAGGACGAGTGGTCGAGCACATATTGATCCAGGTACCCCGGGTGGAATACGAGCATGCTGCAGGCGTGACGCGCAATGTCGGCCTCGTCGTCAAACAAGTACTTGCACGGATCGTACAGGCCTTTATCATCGAGGTGATAGGGTTTTGCACACACCACACCCCACTTCTCACTCCAGACCGGATCCATGGGGTTGATGTAGAAGAGCCCATTGCGCTCCGCGACGTTCTGAAGCGCCTGAAAAAACCGTCGGGGAGAACACGGCATGGCCCTCAAAGTACGCCGGGTCGCGCCCGGTCAGCGCACGAAACCGATCGAGCTGCGCCTGTATTTCGCGCTCCGCTTCCTCGAGCACGATGGTGTCCTCCGTGCGCGCCCTGATGGTTCTGCTAGAACAGAACTCCCCGTGTTCATCCACGAGTGAGGGAATGGACGCGGGGTCAGAAACCGGCTTACCAAGACAGATGTTTGTATGTTGCCCCACACTCACACCGCTTGCAGCAACAAGGTCGAAGCCGTGGGAGGCAGCAGGCATGTTGGGCATGAGCCCAACGCTCGTAATCGGTCCGCAAGAGATGGCTTTGGCGATACCGTAGTTGATGCCCTCGCTCATGCCCAGGTCGTCTGCCCTAAAAATGATCTTCATCCCAAGCGCCTCCTTTACGCGCACAGCGAGAACAGACTCACTTTGCGCCATCGGTTGTACTCTGCCGTTTGCCACCCATGGTATAGGACGTCCCCGTCCGCTCAAGGACGGCTTTTTCCGCGCGCAATCCGGTAAATGAGGCAATTGAGCCGCTAGGCGCAGCGCTCGTATAGTATTTCTATCAACGATATCTGAATGCGGCGAAATGCCCCGATGCCCTAGGGGGCGACATGGATAGGGAGCTCCTCAATCTTCTTGAGCTCATCGAGCAGAGCGACTATGTAACGGCAGAACAACTTGCCCAACATATTCAAAAGAGCGAGAAGACGACGCGCACGCGCCTTAAGGCGCTCCGGCAGAACCTTGCAGAAAGCGGCGCCGAGCTTGTCTCCAAGCCACGCCACGGATACCGCCTCGAGATTAACGACGCTGAGCGCTACCATGCCTGGCGACAGCGTAGCCTACAACGCATTGCCCGCCACACGCCTGAAACCGCCGAAGAGCGTCTTATGTATTTCGTAGAGCGCTTCATAAGCGGATCGTTCTTCAAGCTCGCGGACGAGTCGGAAGCCTTGTTTGTCTCTACCAAGACACTCTCGCAGGAAATTCGCCATGCAGAGTCTATCCTCACCCGCTCCGGCCTCACGGTGGAGCGTGTCCCTAGATACGGGATGAGAGCCGTCGGAGACGAATTTGCCTTCCGCAAGGCAATCATGCACTGCTTGCGATTCCATACGGTCGGTTTTGATGATTACCGCAGCGTGCAAGATCAAGCCGCGGCAATCATCGGAGACCTTGTCGTGCAGACCTTTGCTGCCGAAAACGTCGTAATGTCCGAGGCTGCCCTCGAAACATTCATTCTCTATCTCGTGGTGTCAAGCGCACGCTGCCACCGTGGCCACATCATAGAGGACGTCTCCGGGCGAAACACCTGGGAGGGCGCGGAGCATGACCGACATTGCGCGCACGTCGTTATAGAACAGCTGGAAGAACACAACATCCCGCTCGACGATACCGAAGGCGAGGTCCAGCTCATAGCTGCCTTCGTTGCCGGCGGTGTCGTGCGCCACGACACATTCGGACTTGATGGGAACCTCGTTATCTCGGAGGATATCCAGCGTCTCATCGATCCTATGCTCGATGCCATCTACGATATGTACGGCGTCGACTTCAGCGATAATTTGCGTCTGCGCCTTATGCTGGGAAACCATCTCATTGCATTTGATATACGCATGCGCTATGGCATCGAAATCACAAACCCCCAGCTTGCAGAAACACGCCGCACCTACCCCTTCGCCCACGCACTGGCGCAGCAGGCGGCATTGCCACTCGCTGCTCACTACGGACGCCCCGTATCCGAGCACGAGATTGCCTACTTCACCATAATGTTTCAAATGGGACTCGTCATGCAGCGACGCATTCCCCATAAGAGCCGTGTGCTCCTGGTTTGTGCGACGGGTAAATCGAGCTCGTGCTTTTTTGCTTATCAGTTTGAAGAGGCATTCGGCGATTACATCAGCGAGCTCACCGTCTGCAGCGTCTTTGAGCTCAACCACATCGACCTCAATACATTCGACTACATCTTCTCGTCCGTCCCCATTGACCGAGCTGTTCCCAAGCCCATCATGCAGGTGAACAGTTTCCTTGAGGCGCACGATATGAACCGCGTACGTCGTAGACTTGAACTGGGGGATAGCTCATATCTACGCCGGTTCTACCGGCCAGAGTTCTTTTTCACGGGCCTCACGTCGCGGCGTCGAGACGACGCGCTCGCCGAACTCTGCGAACTCGTCCGACAAGTGCGGCCCCTACCGGACAACTTCCTCGGCTCCGTGTTGGAGCGTGAGAAACATGGAAGCACCGATTTTGGTAACCTGGCAGCTCTGCCTCATCCCATAGAGGTGCTTCCCGACGAGAACCTCGTGGTCGTGGGTGTTCTCAAGCGCCCCATCCGTTGGAAGACCAATGACGTCCAACTCATCATCCTTACATCGATCTGCGACTCAACCGCAGACGAGACTCAACGATTCTATCAAACGACCGCACGGCTTCTTACCGACGAGAAGCGGGCACGCTGCATCGTAGAGGGTGGCAGCTACGAAACCCTCATGCGCGCCCTGTGCGGCTAGAAGGAAGGGGTGCGCATGGCGTTACCAGCTGATTTTCTATGGGGAGCCGCTTTGGCGGCAAATCAATGTGAGGGAGCCTATCAAGAAGACGGCAAGGGTCTCTCGGTTGCCGATGTGATGACCGCCGGCGCGGTCGATACGCCTCGACGTATAACGACCGACGTTGAGGCAGGGGTCTACTACCCGAACCACGACGGCGTGGATTTCTATCATCGCTACAAGGAAGACATAGCGCGTTTTTGCCCAGATGGGACTCAAGGTCCTGCGCCTCTCCATCGCATGGAGCCGTATCTTCCCCGAAGGCGACGAGATCGAGCCCAACGAGCGCGGCCTCGCTTTCTACCGTAGCGTATTTGCTGAGCTTAAGCGTAACAACATAGAACCTGTTGTTACGCTTTCGCATTACGAGATGCCACTTGGCCTCGTGAGAAAGTACGGGGGTTGGCGCGATAGGCGTCTCGTGGACTTCTTCGCGAGGTACTGTGATGTGTGCTTCCGGGAGTTCGGCGACACCGTGCGCTATTGGCTCACGTTCAACGAGATCAATGTTGCCGAGTACAATCCGTGGTCGCCCACCGGCATCAATATGCGACCGGGAGACGAGGGCTATTGGCCCACCATCTATCAGGCGGCCTACCACCAATTTGTCGCAAGCGCTAAGGCGGTCATCCGAGCGCACGAGATCGATCCCGGCCTCAAGGTCGGTTGCATGACACTCGCAGGCATTGTGTATCCAAAAACCTGCCACCCGCTCGACGCGAAGGCGGCAGACGATTTCCAAAACGATATGCTCGCCTTTGCGGATGTGCAGGTGCGCGGCTATCTCCCCTCCTTCTTATGCAAGGCCATGGAGCAACGCGGGGTTTACCCCTTGTGCGCGAGGCGGGAGATGACGAGATTCTCCGTGCCGGTACGGTAGACTTCGTTGGCTTTAGCTACTACTCATCGATGGTGCAAAGCGGCACCGAAGCCGACGCCGAAAAGACAGGCGGCAACATGGTGAGCGGCGTGAAGAACCCCTACCTCGAAACGAGCGCTTGGGGTTGGCAGCTCGACCCCATGGGCCTGCGTCTGACACTCCGCCTGCTTTACAACCGCTACCAAAAGCCGCTCTTTGTGGTAGAAAATGGCCTCGGCGCAGTAGACGAGGTGGTAGATGGGCGCGTTGATGACGACTATCGCATCGCCTACCTTCGCGCGCACATAGCTGCCATGATCGACGCGGTCGATGAGGACGGTGTGGACCTGATGGGGTACACGCCCTGGAGCGCACTCGACCTCGTCTCCGCCGGCACGGGAGAGATGAAGAAGCGCTACGGCTTCATCTATGTCGACCGGGACAACGAGGGCGCTGGCACGCTTGAGCGCATTCCTAAAAAGTCGTTCTTCTGGTATCGCGACGTCATCGCATCGAATGGTACGAACCTGTAATTCGCCAATCAGTCACACGGCTGTTTATGTCACATGGACAAGCGAGCGCAACGCTGCCTTGTTGCGCTCGCGCAACAACAGAAAGGATATTGAAACATGACTCCCGATGAAGAACTGCAAGTTTTTAAGCTCATCAGCACGGCAGGCACTGCAAAGAGCGCCTACATGGAGGCCATCAAGCACGCGAAAGATGGCCGAGCAGATGAGTCTCCCGCCCTCATTGCAGATGGCGATGCAAACTTTCTGGAAAGCCACGACGTTCATCTGGAAATGATCTCTTCCGCAGCTCAGGGAGTCAATGACCCGGCATCGCTTATTCAAGTTCATGCAGAGGATCAGCTCATGGCGACCGAGATCACCAAGGCTTTTGCACGCGAGCTGGTTGACCTGTACCGCATGATCGACGCCATGCAGAACCGTATCGATGAACTGGAGAAGAAGGTCAACGCAGCGTAAATCTTGTGCGCCATAACCGGTTAGAGATAATCGGCAACGCAAAGTACAGGGCCCCGGGCTGAACGCCCGGGGCCCTTCTTGTGGGGAGGCATTGTCCTTGTGGTGGAGGTGTCGTCCGCGCCATCCAATCCATACGGCGCTACGAATCGAGCCCGCGCAATACGCGGCGTCGGTATACAAAACGAGGTGGGCAGCGCTTCTACAGCACCGCCCACCTCGCAAAACAAACGCGGCAATATGAAGGGGACTTGTTACTATGCCGCCTGCGCTTCCTGCTCCGCCTTGAGCTTGGTGGCGTCCATCGCCTTGATAAACGGAATCCAAATCAAGATATCGATGATGAGAAACACGACCTCAGCGATGGCGATGCTGATACCACCGGAAAGCATGCCAGTGATGACCACCGGAATGTTGAACGGCAGGATGCCGATGCATTTTGCCACAATACCCAGGGACTGCAGCGCGTACATTCCAATGACATTGATAAGAGGCGTCACGATAAACGGAATAGCAGCCACGGGGTTCATCACAATGGGGAGGCCGAAAATAATCGGCTCGTTGATGCCAAAGAAACCGGGCGCCAGCGCCACCTTGCCGACCGTACGCAGCTGGGCGGAACGGGCGACCAAAAGGATGGCAATGGGAACGGCGGGGTAGGCAATTGCGATGGTCGTAATGTAATTGAAGTTCATACCGATGATGTTGGGGAGAGCCTCGCCAGCAGCGTAGGCGGCCTGGTTGGCACCATCGAGCATCATGAAGAGCGGGCCGATGAGGCTCGTGATAAAGCCGGGATGAATGCCGAAGCACCACAGCAGGCACATGATCACGCTAATGAGAACAGCGGAAGCGATGTTGCCGCCAATCAGACCCTGGATGGGCATCTGGATGAGAGCGTAGAAACAGCTGAACGCGTCGCCCCAGGGAGCCAGCGCAAAGATCATGCGCACCACGATAGCGCACAGCGCAATGGCAAACGCGGGAATGAGCGAAACGAAACTGTTGGACACAAAGTCGGGCGTGCCAGCGGGCATCTTAATAACAATGTTCTTAGAAACAATAAGGTGGAAGAGCTTCGTTGCAAGGAACGCAATAACGATGCCCAAGATCATGCCTTTAGTGCCCAGATAGTCAAAAGCAAGCGACGTCACACCATCTTCTGAAGTCAACGTAGGCATCAGCGCAACATAGACAACAAGGGCGAGCACGCCGGCGGCAGGAGCCTTAACCCGATGTTCTCACCGTACGAGCGTGCAACACCGTAGGTGAAGAACAGGCCGAGCATGTTGGTGGTTGCGTTCACCACGGCAGAAAGCGCCACATTGACGCCGCTCGTTGTAAGGAACTCCTGATAAGCCGGAATGGGAATGCCCGAGAACAAGCTTGCGAACGATCCGACGATGATGATGGGGAACATCGACATGATGCCCGACGAAATCGCCTGGAGAATCGTATATTTGCTGACAGCGTTACCCCAAGAAGAAATCTTGGCAATGATACCGTTCATGGATGCCATGTGCGACGCGCCTCCTAGTTCTCACCCATAAGGGATTTGGCCTGGGCAAGCGCTACGTTGCCATCCATCGTGCCGTACGCCACCATGTCAATGACGGCAACCGGCACGCCCGGGCATGCCGCGCGAACTTCATCGGCTTGGAACTGAATCTGAGGGCCCAGCAAAATGCAGTCGGCATCCGAGGCGACTTCTGTCGCCTTATCAGTGGAGTAAGCGGCAATGGCGCACTCGAGGCCCTCGGCGGCGGCGGCATCCTTCATCTTCTGAACCATGAGGCTCGTAGACATACCGGAATTGCACAAGAGGATAATCTTCTTCATCGGCTTCCCTTTCTCGTTATCGTGGAACCGTTCGAAGTGCATGCGAAGCTTCGATGACACCACTATATGACGGGGAAGTACGGCCACTCCATAGCCGTTCTTGCCACGTTCGAATCCGGCAAGGGTGGGTCGCTCGAGCTTTTCCTCGCGGGCGACGAGGGCCTGCTTGAGCGCACCGAGGTCGCGCTCGGTGCGCTTGGCGCGGCGCGACAGAACAAACGCGTAAACCGCAAGTGCGAGCCAAATGCCCACATAGGCAGCTATAACAAAAGGAGCGGCGGGTAGAACGGTCGAGTAGACCTCGGCAAGAATGGGATCCATGGGTTAGACCTCCTGGGAGGGCGTGGCGGACTGATCGGAATCGCAGGTGGTATCTGCCTCGGGGGCGGAATTTGAACCTACGACCTCCGGGCACCCTTTTCAAATTTTAGTCTCCCGAGGTCACACGCTGTATCATCCCAGCTCAAACCCTATTTTTCGACCTAAACAGTGCCACTCGGTATCACGTAAAATCACGCTCAAACATATTACCATACAGATTACCTCGAACCCCTAGGTCGTACGGAGCATGTCCACCAAAACGGAAACGCCTTGATTGGCAACTTCATCCGAACACTTCCCATATTCATCCGTACATGTACGGATGAATATGGGAATCCGATACCCTGAGGGCCGGACCGGCCGGCCCCGGGAGATCGGAGGACGGCATGTCCGGA
>ENA-OQKL01000216-OQKL01000216.1-human-gut-metagenome-genome-assembly--contig:-NODE-216-length-20331-cov-2.827361_pt1 | contig 20331 bp, 15 predicted proteins | sample MGYA00242779_ERZ504800 | MGnify/ENA primary metagenome ERZ504800 (study PRJEB26092, sample SAMD00036410) | human gut metagenome | host: Homo sapiens | study: EMG produced TPA metagenomics assembly of... | reverse complement strand
GTTAAATGCATCTATTGAGAGTGCACGTGCCGGAGAAGCCGGAAGAGGTTTTGCGGTTGTAGCAGAGCAGATCAGACAGCTTGCGGAACAGACAAAAAATTCGACGGAAGAGATCACGAGAATTACAAACGAACTGAATGCAAATGCAAATGATGTGGTTGTATCAGTAGAAGGTTCTGTACAGGCAACGGAAGATCAGAAAGAAAAGATTCTTGCTGCGTCAGAAACATTTAATCTGCTTAATAAAAATATAGGTGAGCTGGTTGCCCATATTGAAGAGGTCAATAAAAACGGTAAGCGGACTTTCAGATTCCAACAATAAGATTGTGGTAAACTGCTCGCAGCTTTCGGCAGCGACTGAGGAAGTTACGGCGAGTGCAGAACAGGTACATACACTCAGTGAAGAAAACCTTGATGTTGCAAAACAGGTTCAGAATGCGGTAGAGAAAATTCACAGTACGGCAGATGATATAAAAAACGTTTTTGCACTGACAGAAAGGAGTGCATAATTATATGAAAAATAAAGTGTGGTTGTTTACAGCCGCACTTTTGCTTTTTACAGCAGGGTGTGGTGAGCCAGATATTGCACAAAAATAAAATAAACAGCAATGAGCAGAAAACAGCAGGAATTTCAGATACAGATGAAATGGAATCCGAAATAGACAGCAGTGCGTCTGAAAAAAATGGAAGCAGTCGAAGAAAAATATATCTGGAAAAGAGATCACGCTGCAGTTTCCGGAGAGCTGGGAAGATAAGTATGTAATTTTAAAAGATGATACCGGTTTTTCTGTTTTTCAGAAAAGAACGCGTTTATTGCTCATTCAATTCATCTAACAGAGGCTGTACCAACTGCATTTTCTCATCCACCCAGTTGCGCCAATTTGTCTCCAAATCTCCGTCTTTCAAAATCAGCTGAGCATACTCTTCAGACAAATCCATGTTGGCCTGAGTCTTAGTACGAGAACTATAAAACTCATAATCATATTCGCGTGGCAACAAAGTGGTTTCATCGCAAAGTTCATCTCGCAGCTGATAGAAATGAGAAATGGTATCTCGGGTCTCTTTAGTATAGTTGGGAGTCACAAACTGGAAATCATCACCCAGAATAACGCCACCGAAGAACACATCGGCAGTAGGATATTTGCTTGCCAAAATAGAACCGGCATTACCAGTAATCTCATTCGGAAGAAGGCTGACATATTCACCGTTTTCATCCCGCTTCCAATCTTCCCCTTCAAAACCCATATTGATAATTTCCTGACCTTCCTCCGTGCAGCAAAAATCAAGAATATCCATGGCTCTCTCAAACTCTTCATCGGTAATGGTGGGAGAGAAAATGATGGATCCGTAGAAGTTCATGTCCTCACGATAATAATACTTTCCATCCTCACCTACTAACTGAGCGATATGCAGCGCTTCATCAGGGTCCAATCCAAGATTCTTCTGAAGTCCGTTTTCCATTCGGCTTTGAATCATATAGCCCATACCGTCATCTAAAACGATGCCTGCGGTGCCTCCGATGTAGAACTTTTCTGTACCTTCATATCGAGTCAAGGTGTAGAATTCAGGATCCAACAGTCCGCTGGTATAAAGGTTCTGATATTTCTTTAATCCTTCCAGAGTGCGCTCGTCCGCCGGCGCCCACTGGAACTGTCCACTTTCATCTTTGTAGTAGCCATCGCCGACATTGATGGATTGAGGGAAATATGTGCCGGGATAAATCTTAGGAACATCATATGTACGAATACTGATTGGTACCAGCTGGCTTCCTACATTACCCGGATCCTCTTCCTTGAACTTTGTGGCGATCTCTTCCAGCTCTGATGGGCTATATGTATCTTTGATTTCGACTCCACAAGCTTGCATCCAGTCTTTGCGCATATACAAAAGGGCATGATAACTTAATCTCTCAGAAGGACGGTGATTAGCGAAGATAGTTCTGAACAGTGTGTATGTACCACCCAGTTTTTCTTCCGCTACAGCTGCACCTGGAACGCATTCCTGACTTGCAGCTACGTTAGGCCAACGCTCTTTCCAATCGTCAGGGAAACGGTAAACTGCATCTTGGGCGGCGTAGTCAACCAACTCACCGTAGTTGAATCCCCAGTGAGCCACATCGGGCATGTCTCCGGAATTAATCCAGATACGCAAGCGTTGACTCCAGTCTGAATCATCCATGGTAGCAGCGGTCAAGTCGAAAGTAGTGTTGAATTTATCCTGCCAAAACTGACCATACGCATCTCCGTCGTAGTTAATCTCATGACCCGTGATGCCCTCTTTAAACCAAGACAGCTCCACATGAGTGTCATATCCGGTCTTTTCTTCTCCTGTAGTAGACGATACCTCTGCGCTCTGCTGAGATGAGCTATTCTGACTTGCATTCCCACCACAAGCCGCTGTAGACATCACCATGATAGTTGCTAAAAACGCCGTTATAAACTTTTTGCTTTTTTGCACTTCTTTCATCCTTTCTTTTTGATTCTTGATGTATGTCGATCCGTCATTTTTAAATAACTATTAACTATCCTCCTCCTTTTTCTATATCTATCTGGAACAGTTCTATTAAGCTTTCACCGCCCCCACCATCACGCCTTGAGCGAAATGTTTTTGTAGGAACGGGTACACGCACATAACTGGCAAGATTGTTACGATAACTGCTGCCATTTTTACGCCCATATTAAAATTCTGCATTTGCTCCATAGCAGCAGCACTGGTTACGTTATTGACAATACTGGACTCCATCACAATGGATCGCAAAACTAACTGTAAGGGTTGCAGATCCGTATTACGAATAAAAATCAAGGCATTGTACCATTCGTTCCATCGATCCACCAAATAGAACAATGTCAAAGTGGCAATAATCGGTTTGGACAAAGGAAGGATAATGTCAAATAAGATTCTCCATTCTCCTGCACCATCCAGACGAGCCGACTCTATCAAAGATTCCGGCAAAGACTGAAAGTAATTCCTCATAATCACAAAATAAAATACATTCACTGTTCCGGCCAGAACCACTGACCAAATAGTGTTAGTCAGTCCCATTTCCTTCATCTGCAAGTACAGAGGAATGATACCCCCATTAAAAAGCATTGTGAAGAGAATTCCGCCGATAATAATCTTTTTTCCTGGATAATTTCCTCGGCTGGTGCCATATGCCAACATTGTAGTCAAAAGCATGCTTACCGGAACGCCCACCACTACCAATAAAAACGGAAGTGCGAAAACCTACCCAAATGCGGTAATCATTGAGAAGCACTTTGTAGCTTTGCAGCGTAGGCTGCGAAGGAAAGAGCATCAAAGGATTGTCTACGTATTCCTTTTGTGTGGCGAAGGAAATAGAGATGGCATTGACGAACGGAACAATGACCAAAAGCATCCATAAAGTCAACAAAACAACCACCACAACATCCACTGCATCGAACCGTTTTTTGTGAATCTGATTCTTTCTTTTCATTAACACTACCTCCTCAACCAATAAACCGCTTCCGCCCAGTGCTTTTGCACCCCTGTCAGCAGCTACTAAAAACTATGCAGTTTACCACAGAACGGAAAAAGCTGACAGCTGTTGAGAAACCGAAATCGGGTGTGGAGCCGAATGAAATGTTGTAAATGTACATATCTAAGATTTCAGATACCTCTTTTACTGCGGGGTTAGAAAGGTTAAAATCTGATCAAACCCTCCAGACATCATGTTGCCCATCTGCAATACAAACATCACCGAAATAGTTGGGAGAATATTTGGAAGAGTGATACGGAAGATTTTCTGTATCCGAGAAGCTCCGTCCAGATCCGCTGCTTCATACTGGTCCATATCAATTCCCGAAATCGCTGCCATATAGATGATGGCGCTCCACCCAGCGGATTTCCAGTTCTCCGTAATATACAGCAACGGCTGGAACAGTTTGGCGTTTCCTGTAAAGTTCACTGTCTCTCCTCCAAAAGACAGGATTAAACTGTTCAACAAACCGTCATAAGAAAGGACATTGATTGCAATACTTGCCACAATAACCCAAGACAAGAAATGCGGGAATGTCAGCACTGTCTGCACAACTTTTTTGTATCGCTTCATTCTCAACTCGTTCATCAGCAGTGCCAATATGATAGGAATAGGAAATTGAAAGATTAATCGTCCAGCATTTATCCATAAAGTCGTCCCCACGGATTTTAAAAAAGATGGATCCCGAAACACGTATTGAAAATTCTCCAATCCGCACCAAGGACTTCCCCAAATTCCCCGCTTCATACTGTATGTTTTAAATGCCAACTGCAAACCAGACATAGGTCCGTAAGAAAAAACAATGAACCATATGATACCCGGTAGCATAATCAGATAGATTGCTTTGTTTTTCCAAATCTCTTGCCAAAGAGACTTTTGCTTTATTGTTTTTTCGTTTTTTTTCCACATTCATCCGCCTTTCTGTTTTGGAATATTTGTCAAAAGTTTTTATGGAAATCTCCAAAATCTATGCTTAAATTATATCGAAGAATTTTTCGTTTGCACAGGGACAATCTTTTGCACTTCTCTTACAAAATTAAGATTTCCCTAATTTTTTTCTTCTATATTATTTGAATTTGTGCTTTTTGTCGGTGCTTTCAGTCTTTGCTCTGTCAATAAATCGCAATTCTGTTACTTTACATTTTTCTGTAGATAAGGTATACTTGGCTAAATACTGTTCTTTCGTACAAAGGAGATATTTTATGACTGGTAAAAAAAGCATTTCTATCAAACATTTTCTGCGAATCAGTCTCGCAGTAATGCTCCTTTTTCTGTTTATTATTTCAACACTATATTATCTGTTCATTTATACCTTTTCCCGGGATCAATTTGAAAGCTCTTTTCAAACTTTTTCTGAAAGTATAGAAGCACAACTTGACGCCCAGTTCCGCAACGTGGAGCACAGCGTTACACAACTCTCCTATTTTTCCAACATGCAAGAGATTCTCTTTAGCAAAAAGCCTCTTGTATATCTCAACAACATCTCCGGTTGCAACCAACTTTGGGGTTATTTGAAAACATCTCTGCCCATAATCACTGATGTTATTATCACCAGCCCCTACGGTCACACCTTTTATTCAGGTACTACCGGAAAATACCGCTATCAGAAATTTGCGGAAAAAATCATCCAAGAAAATAAGAATATGTCCCGTGAACCGTTCTTCCTCACCATTCCTCCCGAAGATGATTCCAATCAACTACCTCAATTGGTCTATTGCTTTCCGGTATATAATACTCTGCTTTCAGGTTACATTTCCGATGAGTACGCATTAGGAATGGCATTAATTGATGTCAATACATTGGTAGGTCTGTCCTCTTCGGAAAAATATGTTGGAGAAATCAAAGCCATCCTTTATCATAATAATATTGTTTATATCAGCAGAGAAGTATCTCAATTAGAAATGTCAGCTTTACATAAAAGAACCCCAGGCAAGTTTCGGATAGGTAACGTTGAATATACCTGCCACACAGTGATGTTGGAAAATATAGACATGTCTATGATTGACATGGTTCCTACTGCTAATCTTTTGCAAAGCAGTGCTCAAATTCGAATTATCGCTACAACGGTTCTTTTAGGTACCTGCGCCTGTCTGATCTTCTCCACATGGCTTATTCAACATTATATCTCTAAACCAATAAACCAGATAATTGCAGATATGCAGGATATTCAAGCTGGAATAAGAAAATCACTAACTCTGCCCAACCTCAGTGACCTTAGGTATTTGGCAGAAAGCATCAATCAAACACTGAACGTACTGGATATTGCCAATCGTCGGCAACTGGAAATGTCCCATACGTTGTATCAAACCACACTGGCTCAAAAGCAAGCGCAGCTAAACGCATATAAAAATCAGATTAATCCCCATTTCCTTTTCAACACTTTAGAGAGTATGCGGAGTATGGCTCACCATTATCAGGTTCCTATACTTGAAAATATGCTCACCTCTTTATCCAGTCTTTTCCGATACAGCCTTCGGAGCAATCTGGTCGTATCCTTAAAAGAAGAGCTGAATCATGTGCAACACTATTTCAATGTAATGGACATGCGTTCCCCACTGCGCTATGAACTACGAGTAGATATTTCTTCGAAAGCACTATCCCATTCACTTCTTTCTATGATTTTGCAACCTATAGTTGAAAACTCCATCACTCACGGTTTTCAAAGAAAAAGAAAGCCCTGTATTCTTTTCATACAGGGCCAAGTAAACGAGGAAAGCGGTATTCTTCTTCTTAAAATTGCAGATAACGGAATAGGAATTCCTTTGGAAAAAATCCAAGAAATAGAACAACGTTACTCTCAGGAAGGAGAAGCTCTCCATAACGACCACATCGGTCTTGATAATGTACTCCGCCGTTTGCATTTATTCTATGGAAAAGATTTTCGGTTTTCTTTACGCTCTCAAGAAAATCATTACACCGTCATTACTCTTTATATTCCTAATTTTCCTTCTGAACCCTCCCGATAGGCTTCCGGAGTTTGCCCAACATATCGCTTAAATAGTTTCCCAAAATAGCTGTAATTCTCAAATCCTACCTCTTCCGCGATTTCTTGAAGCTTTTTTTCACTGTTTCGAATGAGATAAGTTCCATAATGAACGCGCACATGTTGAACAAAATGGATAACCGACATACCGGTCCCCTTTTTAAACAGTGTACAAAAATATGGTTCGGAAAAATGATACTTCTCCGCCACTGATTTAAGAGAAAACTCTTCATTCATATTTTTACAAAGATAAAACTGAATCTCTCCTACCTTTTCACTGCCGGAATATGAAAATCCCGCCCACAATGCGTACCAAGCTTCTTGAAGCATTTGAGGTAAAGAATTTACTCTACTTTTGTGCACCCGACTGGCCCCCCACTTTTGATTACCCTCTTGAGGCATGTTGAGTCTAGTTATATGGGATTCTGCAGATACTCTCAGATATGCACCCCCGGTGTCTTTGACAAATAAAGGAATCCACTTTTCTTCTTTCAACACCTCCGGCACTTCGCATAGATGAGAGCAAAGGTACAACACCATTGTTTGGTAGTTTTTCAACTGGTCTTGAAGCGATCCCGCCTTACGCAAAATTTCTTCTGCACAATCGTTCCATTCCACACTGACGAGATCATTTCTCTTCTCCAAATGAAGTGACAAAACTTTAGTAACACTATGGATATCTTCCGCGTTATAGGGCTTTAAAATGTATTCCCACACATGCAGGCGAATTCCTTTTTGTGCTGCCTCAAAATCTTCATATGAGCTTATAAGTACAAACTCACAGTTAAGCCCCTTTACGCGAGACATCTCAATGAGATCCAATCCGGAAAGTCCAGGCATTCGAATGTCCGTAAACACTACATCAGGTTCTTTTTTGCACAGGAATTCAAAAGCCTCGTCCGGATCCGTAAACTGGCCTATAATAGAGAAACCTTCGTTGTTCCAATCAATGATTTCTGCCAGCCCTTGCAATGCCCACGGCTCATCATCAACGATTACAACAGTATACATAAGTGTTCATCCTTTCCTGACATTCTAAAAATGACCTATAAAAAAGCAGAGCATCAGAAGCCACTCCTGATGCTCTGTCTTTCTTTCCTAATTATCGGGACTCCTGCATATCAATTAGAATGGATTCCTTTTTGCGTGTGCCGTACCATTAAACAAAATATCATCAGAGAGTTCCACCACCATATGCAAGTCGCTGGGGGATTCGACTTGTTTGCCTAAAACCACTACATTGTCAAAATAGATATTTCGGGGGCGACTCATTTCCGTATGCATCTCAAAACCGCGAATAATAGAAACAGGGAAATTACCATTCAGAATTTCCACGTTACGGAAATATATATTTTCGACACTTCCGCGTTTTCGATCCAATGAGTACTTGGAATCCAATACCTTGATGTCGACAAACTTTTCCTGAGCATCTTCAACGCGGATATCTTCATACACAATGTCATGAATGTGAGCGCGATCTGCATTGTGGATGGTCAGCACGCCGCCAGACTGATTACCCTCATACTCGCAATGAACGATGTCCAGATCTCGGAATGTGATGTCGCTAATCTCATCGCAGCGCACTTCATATCCGATTTCCACGGCGTTACCGGGTTCTGCATTCCACAAAACGCAGTGTTCTACCAGAATATTCTTCACATTCCTATTGGCAGCAGGGTCGGGATAACTTGCAGCTTTAATGCACACGCAGTCATCCGAAGCGCGAATAAAGGAGTTTCGCATGGTTACGTCTTCACAGCCTACAATATCGATGCCGTCACCCGTGCAAACTCGAGACATGATGTTTACATCCTCAATCTCCACATTCCGGCAAGCGCCAGGAACCAGGTGCCACGAACCACCGTCCACCATGGTGATGCCTTGAATCTTCACATCATCGCAAAACACCATTCGAATCATTGGTCTGCCGCCACCATTTTCTTCTTTCGGATGCCATACACAACCATTCAGAATGCCGTTTCCTAAAATTCTCATGCCGTGGGCGAAAAGAGCATTCACGCAACCACAGACAACACTGCCCTCTTCCAAGAAAACCGTTTCTTCCGCTTTGACCTCTAACGTGCCAACATTGTAGACTTTCCCACTCTCAAAAAGATGATCCACTTTTTCGGGCTTCGGGACACGCTTTGTGCACAAGATGAAGAGCGGTGTCTTCAAATTGCCATCTAACTCCAAGGTGACCTTACTGGGCTTTTCCAGCTGGAAGCTCAACTCTCGGCCGGAAATCTGAGCCTGAACATTGGTCTTGGCCGGACGGAAAACCGCCTTTTGGAAATCTTTGGATACTTTTACCTGAAAACTTAGCGGAGAATCGTCGTCCACAACAGGAATTACGTAATCAAAACTATCCGTGTGGTAAACCGTCAGCTCCTTTCCGCCGCAAAGCACAGTGTACAAAGGAGATTTTTCCAGTTCCTCAACTTTATACAACGGCTCCGTAATTCTTGCAGGATTGGGATTGTAACGCACAGCCACTTTTGCTCCTCCTTAAAATAATGGTTTTTCCTTTATGGAAGTGATTATAGAATATCATGTCTGGAGAATATTGAAAACAAACAATTTTTTCTTTTATTCCTACAAAATTAAGCTTTTACTAAATTTTATTAGTGAAAACATAAAGAATCAGCCTGTATTTATGCCGGAATTACGTAATTCACGATGAGAAACTGTAAAAGCATCATGTGGCAGTCGGTATACAGGAGCTTCAGCATAAGTTTAGGCTACAATATCTTGCGCCGCAAACTCGGAGCTGACTGTACAGTTTTACCGATATAAAGAGCCGCTTACAATAAGGAGGTAACCGAGAAAATCCACTGCCTCCGCACCGCGGATATTTCATTCACATTATATCAATTTTTCAAACACTTGTCGAGTATATTTTATCTTATTTCCCAATTTCACTTCATTGCCATACTCTATTAAAGCTTTTATAGTATAGCAAGACCCCCGGCCTGCATTGCTGCAAATCGGGGGTCTCTTTATTTCAGCGGTTTACGCCGTTTTTGTACGGTTCGGTACAGGCGGAAAATTCCTTGCGGAATTATTCCTCCTCAGAAGCCATGTGTGCGAACTTCTCGTACTTCTCTTCTGCGTACTTCTCAGCCTTCTCGAAGAGCTGCTCGGCTCTCTGCGGGAATGCACGGGTAAGGCTGTTGTAACGAACCTCGCCCATGATGAAGTCACGGTAAGAAGCAGACGGCTTCTTGCTGTCGAGCTGGAACGGGTTTCTCACCGTTGTCAGCACGGCGCGGGTCGAAGCGGAAGGTATGCCAGTAGCCTGCTGCAACTGCCTTCTTCTCTTCGTTCATGGAAACGCCCATGCCGCCCTTGATACCGTGGTTGATGCACGGTGCGTAAGCGATAACGATGGACGGGCCATGATAGCTCTCAGCCTCATGCATAGCCTTCAGGCACTGGTTCATGTCGGCGCCCATCGCGACCTGCGCAACATAAACATAGCCGTAGCTCATCATGATGGAAGCCAGATCCTTCTTCTTCACAGACTTACCTGCAGCCGCGAACTGTGCAACAGAACCGACCGGGGTAGACTTGGAAGCCTGTCCGCCTGTGTTGGAGTAAACCTCGGTATCGAAGACCAGAATGTTGATATCTTCACCGGAAGCCAGAGCGTGGTCAACGCCACCGAAGCCGATGTCGTATGCCCAGCCGTCGCCGCCGAAGATCCACATGGACTTCTTAGCGAGATAATCCTTATCCTTCAGAATCTCGGCTGCCTTCTCGGAAGAGGAAGCCTCAAGAGCCGTGATATAAGCCTCAGCTGCCGGACCGTTTTCAGCGCGGTCAGCCATGGTCTCAACCCACTTCTCAGCTGCTGCCTTCAGCTCTTCGCTTGCGCCTTCTTCTGCAACGAGCTCATTCGTGAGCTGCTCCAGACGGCCGCGAATTGCGTTCTGTGCAAGCGTCATGCCAAGACCGAACTCAGCGTTGTCTTCAAACAGGGAGTTCTGCCATGCCGGGCCGTGACCCTGCTTGTTGACGGTGTACGGCGTTGCCGGTGCGGAACCGCCCCAGATGGAGGAGCAGCCGGTAGCATTTGCAATGTACATCTTGTCGCCGAACAGCTGGGTAACGAGCTTAGCGTACGGAGTTTCACCGCAACCGCCGCATGCGCCGGAGAACTCGAGGAGCGGCTGCTTGAACTGGCTGCCCTTGACCGTTGTGTCCTTGAACTTAGCAAGAACTTCCGGCTTCGGATCCAGCTTAACGCCGTAATCGAATACTTCCTGACCCGGGCGCTCGTTGTCGATCGGGGACATTGCGAGAGCCTTGTTGCCCTTCATGCCCGGGCAAACCTGTACGCAAGAGCCGCAGCCCGTGCAGTCCAGGGTGGAAATCGTCATGACAAAGTTCATGCCCGGCATACCGGTCATGGCCTTGCTCTTCACAGCAGCCGGAGCCGCTGCGAGCTCTGCATCTGTCATCGGCACCGGACGGATAACCGCGTGCGGGCAGACCATAGAGCAGAAGTTGCACTGGATGCAGTTTTCCGGAATCCAGGTCGGAACGTCAACTGCAACGCCGCGCTTCTCGTAAGCAGCGGTGCCCTGCGGGGAGGTGCCGTCTGCATACTTTTCAAAGGTGGAAACCGGCAGATCCTTACCGTGGAAGGTGTTAACCGGGATAACCACGTTGTTTACATAGTCCACGAGCTCCGGACGGTCGCCGGTTGCAACGTGCTTCATGGAATCGTCCACAGCGTCCTTCCAGGAAGCCGGAACATCAATCTTCACGTAGCCGTTAGCGCCGCGTTCAATAGCGTCATGGTTCATCTTAACGATGGCGTCACCCTTCTTGGAGTAGGACTTCGTAGCCGCATCCTTCATGTAGCGGATTGCGTCTTCCTCCGGGATGATCTTCGCGATGGAGAAGAATGCGGACTGGAGAACCGTGTTGATTCTGGTGCCAAGGCCGATCTCCTTACCGATCTTGAAGCCGTCGATCGTGTAGAAGTTGATATCGTTATCAGCAATGTATTTCTTAACCTTGCCCGGGAGCTTCTCGTCAAGCTCTTCCGGCGTCCACTGGCAGTTCAGCAGGAAGCTGCCGCCCTTCTTCAGGTCTTCGACCATGTCATAGGTGCCAAGGTAAGCCGGGTTGTGACATGCAACAAAGTCAGCCTGGGAGATGTAATAGGTGGACTTGATCGGCGTATGACCGAAACGCAGGTGGGACATTGTCAGACCGCCGGACTTCTTGGAGTCGTAGTCAAAGTAACCCTGTGCGTACATATCGGTGTGGTCGCCGATGATCTTGATGGAGTTCTTGTTTGCGCCGACGGTACCGTCAGAACCGAGGCCCCAGAACTTGCAGGACTTCGTGCCTGCCGGTGCGGTATCCGGGTGCTCGTTTGCTTCGAGGGACAGGTGCGTAACATCGTCCACGATGCCGATGGTGAACTTCTTCTTCGCATCGTCGCCCTTTTCCATGTTGCGGTAAACAGCGATGATGTCAGCCGGCTTCGTATCCTTGGAGCCGAGGCCGTAACGACCGGTGAGAACCTTAGCACAGCCGAACTGCGTGCCGTTGATAGCAGCCAGAACGTCAAGGTACAGCGGCTCGCCGATGGAGCCCGGCTCCTTCGTTCTGTCGAGCACGGAGATGGTCTTAACGGTTTCCGGAAGCACGTCAAGCAGGTACTTTGCAACGAACGGTCTGTAAAGGTGAACCTTAACAAGGCCAACCTTCTCGCCGGCTGCTACGAGGTAATCGATAACCTCTTCGATGGTCTCACAGACAGAGCCCATAGCGATGATGACCTTCTCCGCATCCGGAGCGCCATAGTAGTTGAAGGGCTTGTAATCGGTGTCGATCTTCTCGTTGACCTTGTTCATGTAATCGACAACGGTCTCCGGAATCGCATCGTAGTACTTGTTGCAAGCCTCACGAGCCTGGAAGAAGATATCGCCGTTCTGTGCCTGGCCGCGGAGAACCGGGTGCTCAGGATTCAGAGCGTGTCTTCTGAACTCGTTTACGGCATCCCAGTCGAGCATCTCGCCGAGATCCTTGTAGTCCCATACTTCGATCTTCTGAATCTCATGAGAGGTACGGAAGCCGTCGAAGAAGTGCAGGAACGGAACCTTGCCGTGGATAGCGGAAAGGTGAGCCACAGCGCCGAGGTCCATAACTTCCTGCGGGCTGTTGGAGCACAGCATTGCATAACCGGTCTGGCGGCATGCATAGATGTCGGAATGGTCACCGAAGATGTTCAGAGCGTGGGTAGCAACGCAGCGAGCAGAAACGTGGATAACGCTCGGCAGCAGCTCGCCGGCCATCTTGTACATGTTCGGGATCATCAGGAGCAGGCCCTGAGAAGCGGTGTAGGTGGTGGTAAGAGCACCAGCCGCCAGAGAACCGTGAACTGCACCAGCAGCGCCGGCCTCAGACTGCATCTCCGTTACGCGTACTTCACGGCCGAAAAGATTCTTTCTGCCGGCAGCAGCATACTTATCGGTCTCATCAGCCATAACGGAAGACGGCGTGATCGGATAGATCGCAGCAACGTCGGTAAACGCATAAGAAACATGCGCGGCGGCGTTGTTGCCATCCATGGTCTTCATTTTTCTTGCCATTTAACTAATTCCTCCTTTAAGGATTATCAATGGATTTACCTGACGGCGCAGTACCCCGTTCACCGCCCTGCCGTTTGCAGAACTCTCCCGTAAGCACCTGTCGTCGTTCAAAACAAATTTTATCATTTTTTCGCCTATATGTAAAGGAAAAAACGAGGATTTTTTGAAATTTCTTCTGAATTAACAGGGATTTTCGGCATTTTTTATTTTCTCCGCTTCGCCTTTCGCCCTTTTCGTCGTTCTCCCTCCGCTTTGTCCGGGATTCGGCGCGCCCCCGGCATAAAATATTGACAACAGCGTTTTTTTGCGGTAAAATTTTAATAATTATATATCGGTGAGCAGTTAGTTTTAGCTAAATATCACGTGACGCTTTTGAAAAGAAAACTCGCTTTTTCATATTGCGTTTTTCTTTGACTTTTGCGGAAAGCGACTTAGGGCGCTTCCCTAAGAACTCGTAAGCTTTTGAAAAAGTTTGAACAAAACTTTATTCTCCCGCCTTCACGAAAGCACATTCAAAGCCATTTCACTGCTCCCAAACTTTCAGAAAGGATGCTTTTTTCACTATGAACGACGACCCTTACGGCAATTTACTGCCGTCCTCGTCCGTCTTACCCCTCCCCCTCGCCCTGTTGCTGTTTCTGCTCTTTTTCGTGCTTGGCGCGCTTTTCGCCATGTGCGAATCCGCTGCGGAAACGGCTAACGAATCCCGCATCAAAAAAGATGCGGAGTCCGGCGAACCGCGCGCCAAAAAGCTGCTCGAGTATCTCGAACGCAGCGCAGGCATCATTTCGCCCCTGCAATCGGGCATGATGCTCATGGGCTTCTTTGCTCTCGCTGTTGCGGTCACCGGCTTTGCGCCGCGCCTTTACAACGTATTCATCCGCGCCGCGCTCCCCACGTCTGCCGCTGCCGTGCTTTCGGCACTGCTTTGCACATTGCTGTGCGCAGGTCTTTATCTAACGGCAGCAGACCTCGCTCCGAAAAAATTCGTAGCGCACAAGGCTGCACACGGCATGCAGCATACATACAAACTCTGCCCCATGCTGTGCGCCCTCAGCGCCGTCATGCATCCGTTTGTCCTCTTGTGCAACCTCATTTCGGACGGTCTCATGCGTCTTTTGGGCAACGACCCCAAAGCGCTTGATGAAACCGTCACCGAAGAAGAAATCCTCCACATGGTCGGCGAAGGCGAGGAAAAAGGCGTTATCGAAGAAAATGAGCGCGACATGATCACGAACATTTTCGATTTCAACGACACCACCGTCACCGAGATCATGACACACCGTACGGACATCTGCGCCATCGATGAGGAGAGCACCATTGCACAAGCCGCCGTACTTGCGGTGGAAAACGGCTTCTCCCGTCTCCCTGTCTACCGCGAAGACATCGATACCATCATCGGCATCTGCTATGTTAAGGATTTTCTGCCCTACGTCAACCAGCCCGTACCGGATTTCATCCATTTAAAAGACATGGTTCGCCCGGCGTATTTCATTCCGGAAACGAAAAAGTGCAGCCAGCTCTTTAAAGAGCTCAAGGAGCGCCGCCTGCAGATCGCCATCATCGTCGATGAATACGGCGGCACGGCGGGTCTCGTCACACTCGAAGACCTCATGGAGTCCATTTTCGGCAACATTCAGGACGAATACGACAACGAGCAGGAAGAGATCTTCCGTGTCAGCGAAAACGAGTTCACTGTGGACGGCACCACCTCCATCGACGAGATTTCCGACCTTACCGACACTGAGCTGCCGGAGGGCGATTACGATACCATCGCCGGCCTTGTCACCGACCTTTTAGGCCGCATTCCAAAAGAAAACGAGCACCCCAGCGTACAGGTCTGCGGGCTCACCATCACCGTACTTGAAATTGAAGACCAGCGTCTTTCCCGCCTGCTGATCGTGAAAAATGACCCCCGGAGAACCCCCGAAGAAGAAACACATGAAGACTGATGTTTTTTGAAAGGAGTGTCCCTATGACATTTTCCGAAGCATTCTACGGCACGTACAAACTCGACAAAAAAGACGGCAAGCCGCACTTAAAGGAGCGTATTTTTGCCCCGGTGGACGGCTTTTGGAGCGGCGTCATGATCTTTGGCGGTGTGGTCGGCACGATCATTCTGCTCTTGACCTTTGCCGCACACGTGCAGGTCGCCCTCGGCACCTTCGCGCACCCGGCCGAAAACGGCGCGCTCACGCCCGATGCACAGTATACGCTGTGGGGCGTGCTCGTCGCGTTCATCTTTGCGTTTTTCGTGCTCGCCATTCCGCGCTGGTTCCTCTGCCGCGGCACCATGCAGTTCAGCTTCATCGGCGCATTTCTCATCCTGCTCGCGGCGCAGCTCATCTCCGCGTTCAGCCTGAACAATACGACGCCCGATGTCGGCAATGTGCTGTGGGTCATCGTAACGGGCCTTCTGCTCGTGTTCCTCATCACCTGCGCCGTGTGCACCGTTTCGGCGGGCCTAACCGCGCTCGTGAACTACTTCATCGCGAAGTACCGTATGGCGCATGCAAAGCCTGTCACCACATAAACGCATGATGACCATAACCTGACTTTTTCACAGATCGGCGAATATAGAAAGCCGTGCTGTCGCCCTAATAGGGGGGGGTTAACAGCACGGCTTATTTTTCAGTTTTCAAACCTTTTCTTCATATCTCAACAGACGCCAAGAAAACTCTCATAGGCATCGTTAAAAGAGTCATACGGCGTAGGGTTGCCGCCGTTTGTGCTCTTGCACTGGTTGTCGGAGTATTCCTCGCCCACAGCCAAAAGCTCGCCGGGGTAAAGCTCCACGCCCGCTTCCCGCGCCAGCGCACAAAACGAGAGAATCGGCTCCTTGTTTTCGCGCGTTTTAAGCAGAGCTTTGCGCAAAGTCTCGTCCTTTTTTGCAAGCTCCGTCAACCTTTCGAGCTTTTCAAATGTGTTCATAAGCGCCCCTCGCTTCACCAAATGGATAAATTCAGTTTAGCAAAGTTCGGGGTCGTTGTCAAACGCTGTTTTCAGGCAAGCGGAAAGCCGCTCCGTCTCCGCCCGCACAGCTCGGGAGAATCCACCTATACGCTCATCAAAAATCATCACATCTCCAGCTCCATCATCGATAAGCTGCGTCATAATAAGCCGCTCAACACCACCACAATCAACGACCTCTGCCGCATCTTAAGCTGCAAAGTGGAAGACATCCTCCTCTACATTCCCAGCGATGACGACCAGATCTTATAAAGCAAACCCCGGGTATACCGAGCCATAAGAACAGTCCATATATCCCGGGATCCTATTTTATGCAAAAATGCTCCCGATCATGCGACCGGGAGCACTTTTTATGCTTTAATATGCGATTTTCAGAAGCAACTCTTACTTGGAAGCCTCTTCAACAGCAACAGCGCAAGCAACGGTTGCACCGACCATCGGGTTGTTGCCCATGCCGATGAGACCCATCATCTCAACGTGTGCCGGAACAGAGGAGGAACCTGCGAACTGTGCATCGGAGTGCATACGGCCCATGGTATCGGTCATGCCGTAAGAGGAAGGACCGGCAGCCATGTTATCCGGATGCAGCGTACGGCCTGTGCCGCCGCCGGAAGCAACGGAGAAGTACTTCACGCCGTTCTCATTGCACCACTTCTTGTAGGTACCTGCAACCGGGTGCTGGAATCTGGTCGGGTTCGTGGAGTTACCGGTGATGGAAACGCCGACGTTCTCGAGCTTCATGATTGCAACGCCTTCCGGAACGTTATCTGCGCCGTAGCACTTAACGTCCGCACGCGGGCCGTTGGAATAAGCCTTTTCGCTGACAACCTTAACTTCTTCTGCGTACGGATCGAACTCGGTCTCAACATACGTAAAGCCGTTGATTCTGGAGATGATGAACGCAGCGTCCTTGCCGAGACCGTTGAGGATAACGCGCAGCGGCTTCGTTCTGACCTTGTTCGCGTTCAGAGCGATCTTGATAGCACCCTCAGCAGCCGCGAAGGACTCGTGGCCGGCAAGGAATGCGAAGCACTCGGTCTCCTCGGAAAGGAGCATTTTGCCCAGATTGCCGTGGCCGAGGCCGACCTTACGGTTTTCAGCAACAGAGCCCGGGATGCAGAATGCCTGCAGGCCGATGCCGATAGCGGCAGCAGCGTCAGCAGCCTTCGTGCAGCCCATCTTGATAGCAATCGCGCAGCCTACGGTGTAAGCCCACTTTGCGTTCTCAAAGCAGATCGGCTGTGTTTCCTGTACGATGGTGTACGGGTCGATGCCCTTCTCTTCGCAGATGGTCTTGCACTCATCAATGGAATTGATGCCGTATTCTTTCAGGACGGAGAGGATTTTCGCCTCACGTCTCTCATAACCTTCAAATGTAGCCATTTCTCGTGCCCTCCTTATTCCTTGCGCGGGTCGATGTACTTAACGGCCTCATTGAATCTGCCGTATGTACCCATAGACTTCTTGTACGCCTCGTTCGGCTCCATGCCGGCCTTGATGAAGTCGGTCATCTTGCCGAGGGAAACGAACTCGTAGCCGATAACCTGGTCGTCAGCGTCGAGTGCCATTCTGGTGCAGTAGCCTTCGGTCATCTCAAGATAACGAACGCCCTTTGCCTTTGTGCCGTACATGGTACCGACCATGGAGCGTGCGCCCTTACCAAGGTCTTCCATGCCTGCGCCGATAACAAGACCGCCCTCGGAGAAAGCAGACTGGGAACGGCCATAAACGATCTGGAGGAACAGCTCGCGCATAGCGGTGTTAATCGCATCACATACAAGGTCCGTGTTCAGAGCTTCCATAACGGTCTTGCCCGGGAGGATCTCTGCTGCCATTGCAGCGGAGTGCGTCATGCCGGAGCAGCCGACGGTCTCAACGAGCGCTTCCTCAATGATGCCGTCCTTAACGTTCAGGGAGAGCTTGCAAGCGCCCTGCTGCGGTGCACACCAGCCTACACCGTGGGTGTAACCGGAAATGTCCTTAACTTCCTTTGCCTGTACCCACTTGCCCTCTTCCGGGATGGGAGCCGGACCGTGCTTCGGGCCCTTGGCTACAATACACATCTCTTCCACTTCTTTGGAATAATTCATAAGTGGTACTCCTTTCGGTTCCAGTTTTATTTGGCAGACTTCGCGCAAAAGAGAGCCGCAGCGAAAAAGCGCCGCCCGCATCCCGCAAAAAGCCATTTTACTGATTTTCTTCATTATAGCTTTTTTTCATGCGTTTCGCAAGGGGCAAAACACACATTTCGCGAAAAAAGCGCACAATATACGCAAAAAGGAGCGCCGCAGCGCCCCTTTTGTATCTTATTTCGGTTTGAAATTACTTCCAAAGCGGGTCGGGATATGTGCCGTTTTGCATCATCTCGGCAAGCGCCGCCATCACGACGGGCTTATCGGCCTTATACGTCACGCCGAACCACTTGTCCGCCGATTTTAAAACCGTCACGTCTGCCTTGCCGTCGCGAATCTGGTCGTTGACGACAAACGGCAGGAAGTATTCCGCTTTCAGTGGGTTCTTCGGTACATCGTTCTCAAGGAACGAGACGAAATCCTTTTTCAATGCGTCTACAAAGTCCGGCGTAAAGCCCCACAGGTTCATGGAAACGGTCGTGTCCTCATCGAGCGCGTGCCACGTTGCGCCGTCGTCCTCGGTGTAAGCCGGGCCGTCCTCGCGCTTTTCAATGTGCGTGCGCTCCACGATGGTATCCAACACACCGTCTTTCTCCACGCATACGCCGCGTGCCACATGGCCGTTTTCGGTCAGCGTGTTTTTCAGATGGTAACCCACCATCGCCCAGTGTGCCTTTTCGCCGTTTTCCTTCACGTTCCGGAGGAACGCGCCGATCTTCTTAAACGCCTCGCCGCCATAGAAATCGTCTGCGTTGATGACGACAAACGGCGCATCAATGTGGTCGCGTGCCGCCAAAACGGCGTGGCCCGTGCCCCACGGCTTCTCGCGGCCTTCCGGCACCGTAAAGCCCTCCGGCAGGTCATCCAACTTCTGGAAAACATATTCGACCTGCACGTACTTCGATACGCGGTCGCCGATAACCTCTTTAAAGTCCTCAAAAAGCTGCTCCTTGATGATGAAGATTACCTTGGAAAAGCCCGCCTGCGCGGCATCAAAAACAGAAAAATCCATGATAATCTCGCCGTTTTTGCCAACGGGATCGATCTGCTTCAAGCCGCCGTAACGGCTGCCCATACCGGCCGCCATAACGACTAAAATCGGTTTTTTCATAGCTAAATTGTCCTTTCTCGTCTGCGGCATCACACCGCCATATGTACAGGTTCGGTCACGCGATCGTCAGGGGTCAGTTTTCATCCTCGTAAATAAATTCGTGGATATGCTGTGCCGCAACATCGGTGTCATACGTCCACATCCAACCGCCGCCCTCGCAGTAATCGGAGGCATAGCCCTCCACATCACTCGGGATGGAAAGGCGCTCAATGTCAAAACCCGTCAGCGCAATCTGCGCCAGGCCGATCATCTTATCAAACGTCAAAGAAGTCTCGCAAAGCGGCGCAAGCTGTTGAATGATGCTCGGGTATTCAAGCTTGGAAATAGAACTTGCCTTGCTCAAGAGCGCAGAAAGCACTTCCTGCTGGCGTTCCACACGGCCGTTATCGTTGTCGATGGCACGAATACGCCCGTAAGCCACAGCCTCGTCGCCGTTCAAGAGCACGCCATCGCCCGCCGAAAGCGGCGCATATGTAGAAACATCGCCTGCCATTGATTCAGGGGATTCCGCCGCCAACGCATACATATTTTTGTTGATCTCACTGATTTCATCTTCCGTCAAATCAATATTCACACCGCCGAACGCATCCACAATCTTCGCCATGGAGGCAAAATTCACGGTCACGTAGTCCTGAATATCGAGGCCGAAGTTCTGGTTGATCGTGCGGATGGCCTGCTCCGGGCCACCGTACATATAGGCATGGTTCAGCTTATCATAGCCGGAATCATACGGACTGCCGTCGCCCATATACACGCGCACATCGCGCATGATGGACGTCAGCTTAACCTTGTGGTGCACGTTATCGATCGACATCACCATAATGGCGTCGCTGCGCCCAGCAAAGGTACCGCCGTCGTAATCGCGGGCATCCACGCCGAACAGCGCAATATTCGTAATGCCCGCTTCCGATTTTGTTTCTTCGGAAATACCGAGTTCCGTACTTGTCTTTCGTGATGGTCGTCGTCTTCAGGTCGCCCAAAAGCACCGTGGAAGCGTAGATCATCACGCCGCCCACCAGCACCAAAAT
>ENA-OQKL01000215-OQKL01000215.1-human-gut-metagenome-genome-assembly--contig:-NODE-215-length-20359-cov-3.694346_pt1 | contig 20359 bp, 24 predicted proteins | sample MGYA00242779_ERZ504800 | MGnify/ENA primary metagenome ERZ504800 (study PRJEB26092, sample SAMD00036410) | human gut metagenome | host: Homo sapiens | study: EMG produced TPA metagenomics assembly of... | reverse complement strand
AAAAACGTCCAAGCGTTATCGCCAACCCAACCGTCGACAACGGCTCCCGTATCGATGGAGATGATATCGCCATCGCGCAGGATCATGTCGGGGTTGGGAATACCGTGGACCACGGCATCGTTAATCGATGCGCAAATGGTACCGGGGAACCCGCCGTAACCCTTAAAGGCCGGGGTGCCGCCATGCATACGGATAATCTGCTCCGCGAGCTGATCGAGCTCAAAGGTCGAAACACCAGGGCGCACCATGGCCCCAACGTGGCGGAGCGCCATCTTAGATAGCGCTCCTGCCTTCTTCATCTGCTCAATTTGCGTTGCAGACTTAATCTTGATCATAGACCGAGAGCCTCTTTGACATCCCCGTACACGGTCTCGCGAGCCTGATCACCGTTGACCGACTTGAGCAGACCCTGGCCACGATAGTAGTCGACGAGCGGGCTCGTGGACTTCTCGTAGACGTCGAGACGGTTCTTGATGGTCTCGGGCTTGTCGTCGTCGCGCTGATACATCTCGCCGCCGCACTTGGGGCAGGTGGCATCGGCAGCGGTGCCGGTGTAACCGCAGGCGCGGCAGGTGCGACGCGAAGACAGACGATCGATGATGACCTCGGGGGCCACGTCGACCAGAAGGGCGCAGTCGATCTCGCGACCCATGGCGGAGAGCTCGGAATCGAGCGTCACAGCCTGGGCAGTGTTGCGCGGGAAGCCGTCGAGGATAAAGCCCTGCTGGGCGTCATCGGCGGCAAGGCGCTCCTTGACAAGGTCGATCACGAGCTGGTCGGGAACGAGCTCGCCAGCGTCCATGTACTTCTTAGCCTGAATACCAAGCTCGGTGCCACCCTTGACGGCAGCACGCAGCAGGTCGCCCGTGGAAATGTGAGCGACGCCAAACTCGGCGACGAGCTCCTGTGCGACGGTGCCCTTACCGGCACCCGGAGCTCCGAGCAATACGAGGTTCATGAGCAATCCTCCTCTAGCCTATTTAAAGAATCCATCGTAATCATACATCTTGATCTGGCCTTCGAGCTTATCGACCGTGTCGAGCACGACGCCGACCATGATGAGGATGGACGTGCCGCCAAATGCCTGGATCAGATGATTACCCGTGAAGGAGAAGATGATCGAAGGCACGATGGCGATGAGCGCCAAAAAGACAGCGCTGGGAAGCGTGATCTTGTTGAGCGCGTTCTTGATGTAGGCCGCGGTAGCCCTACCCGGACGGACGCCCGGAATAAAGCCGCCCTGCTTCTTAAGGTTGTCGGCCGTGTCATCGGGGTTGAACACCATGGAGGTGTAGAAGTACGCGAAGAACACGATGAGGACAACGTTAAGCACCCAGTTGAGCCAACCGGTCGAAAGCGCAGAGGCAACTGCCTGGATCCAGCCGATGCCGGGGAAGAACACGGCAATCTGGGCCGGGAAGTACAGCAGCGCCGAAGCGAAGATGATCGGCACGACACCCGCGGTGTTGACCTTGATGGGCAGGTAGGTGGTCTGGCCACCCATCATGCGACGGCCCACGACGCGCTTAGCGTAGGAGACCGGAATGCGGCGCTGGCCGCGCTCAAGGAAAACAATCAGCGGGATAACCAGCAAGATGATGGCACAGATGATCACCATGGTGATGATGCCACCGGCATTGCCCTCGGTGCTGGAGAAGATCGCCTGCGGCAGGCCGGCCATGATGTTCGCGAAGATGATCAGCGACATGCCATTGCCGATACCGCGCTGGGTGATGAGCTCACCAATCCACATGATCAGCATGGCGCCCGCGGTGAGTGTGCCGACGATCATGAGGTCGAAGATGATCTCGGGGGCGCCGGCGCCAGTAAAGCTGATGCCGAAGCTCTTAAAGAGGAAGAGGTAACCCACGGAGTTGAGGATTGCCAGAGCCAGGGTGAGGTAACGCGAATACTGCGTAATCTTGGTCTGACCGACCTCGCCCTCGCGGGCAAGCTCATGCAGGGAAGGCACAACGGCCTGGAGCATCTGGAGGATGATCGAGCTGGTGATGTAAGGCATGATGCCCAGGGAGAACACCGAAACATAGCTCAACGCGCCACCAGAGAAAAGATTCAGGAGGGCCATAGCACCTGCGGCGACCGAATTGTTATCGGTCGAGAAAAGGCCCAGCATCCCCTGGAAGGGAATGCCGGGCACAGGAACGTGCGCACCAATGCGGTACACGACGAGCATAGCTATGGTAAAAAGAATCTTTTCGCGCAATTCTTTGATGCGGAAAGCATTCTTAAGACCATTTAGCACGGCAGCTCGACCTTTCCGCCGGCGGCCTCGATCTTGGCCTGCGCAGAAGCGCTGACCTTGTCGACCTTGACCGTGAACTTCTTGGTGAGCTCACCATTGCCGAGCACCTTGACGGGCTCGAACTCGCTCTTGGTGATGCGAGCGGCCTTAAGAGCGGCACCGTCGATCACAGCACCGTCCTCGAACTTGCGCTCGAGACGCTCAACGTTAACAGCGGTGTACTCGATACGACGGGGGTTGCGGAAGCCCGGAAGCTTGGGCAGGCGCATAGCCAGCGGAGTCTGGCCACCCTCGAAGCCGGCACCCTTGGTGCCGCCAGAGCGGGAACCCTGGCCCTTCTGACCGCGGCCAGAAGTGGTGCCGTGACCCGAAGAATTGCCACGGCCGACGCGCTTGCGGTTCTTGGTGGAACCGGGCGCGGGAGTAAGATCGTGAAGCTGCATTTGCTACTCCTCTACAATCTCGACAAGGTGCTTGACCTTGAAGATCATGCCGCGGACGGACTCGTTGTCAGCAATCTCGCGAACCTCGCGGATCCTGTGGAGACCGAGGGCACGGACAGTACGGACCTGGTCCTGCTTGCAACCATTGGTGCTGCGGACCTGCTTGATCTTGATGGTGTCAGCCATGCTTAGTTCTCCTTACCGACGAACATCTCGGAGACCGTCAGGCCACGGCGAGCCGCGACGTCCTCAGGGCTGGAGAGCTCCTTGAGGCCCTCGACGGCAGCCTTGATGATGTTGAGGCCGTTGTCGGTACCGAGGGACTTGGACAGGACGTTCTTGATGCCAGCAAGCTCGAAGAGGGGACGCACAGCGCCGCCGGCGATAACGCCGGTACCCTCGACAGCGGGCTTGATGATGATGCGGCCGGCACCAAAGTGACCGAGAACCTCGTGCGGAATGGTGCCCTGCTCGGTCACCGGCACGTGGAACATGTTCTTCTTGGCATCGAGAGACGCCTTGGAGATGGCCATGGGCACCTCAGCGGACTTGCCCATGCCAACGCCGACGTTGCCCTTGCCGTCGCCAACGACGACGAGAGCGACGAGGCTCATGCGACGACCACCCTTGACGGTCTTCGACACGCGGTTGATGTAAACGACGCGCTCCTCGAACTCGGAGGCCTCGCGCTGCTGCTTCTGATTACGAGCCATGTGCTACATACCTCCTAGAACTCGAGACCGGCGGCACGAGCACCGTCGGCGAGGGCCTTGACGCGGCCATGGTAGATACGGCCACCACGATCGAAAGCGACCTTGGTGATGCCGGCCTCGATGGCACGCTTGCCAACGAGCTGACCGACCTTCTCCGCAGCCTCCTTGTTCGAGGTGTGGGTGCCCTTGAACTCGGCCTCGAGAGTCGAGGCGGAGACGAGCGTCAGGCTGGAGCCCTTGCTGTCGTCGATGATCTGGGCATAGATGTTGGCGTTGGTACGGGTCACGCGAAGGCGCGGACGCTCGGCGGTACCCGAGACCTTGCCGCGAACACGACGCTGACGACGCTTGAGGCCTTCCAGCTTCGCCTTATGCTTGTTCATACGTAAACTCCTAAAAAGGTTGATCTTGCCAGCACCTGACGGGGTGCTGGTCTTATGCGAGTGAGTCGGTTACGACTACTTGGCGGCCTTACCCAGCTTGCGGCGGATGTGCTCGCCAACGTAGTGGATACCCTTGCCCTTGTAAGGCTCGGGAGGACGATGGCCGCGGATCTCAGCGGCGATCTGACCGACCTGCTGCTTGTTGATACCCTTGACGTTCACGTGGGTGTTGTCGGGAACCTCGAAGGTGATGCCCTCGGGAGCCTCGACGATCACGGGGTGCGAGAAGCCCAGGGAGAACTCGAGGTTCTTGCCCTTCTGCTGCACGCGGTAACCGACGCCGGCGAGCTCGAGCTTCTTCTCGAAGCCCTCGGAAACGCCAACAACCATGTTGTGGATGAGGGCGCGGGTGAGGCCGTGGCGGGCACGGGTCTCACGCTCGTCGTCGGGACGGGAAACGGTGAGGACGTTGTCCTCGACGTTGATAGCGAGCTTCTCAAAGACATCGAGCTCGAGCTGGCCCTTGGGGCCCTTGACGACAACGTTGTTGCCGTTGACTGCCACTTCGACTCCGGCGGGAATCTGGACAGGCTTATTACCGATACGAGACACGGTGATCTCCTTTCCTTCTACCTACCGAGCGAATTACCAGACGTAAGCGATGATCTCGCCGCCGACGTTGTGCTTGCGAGCATCGCGGTCGGTCATGACGCCATGGCTGGTGGAAATAATGGCGGTACCAAGGCCACCGCGGACGCGGGGCATGTCGGCAACGCCGGTGTACTTACGCAGGCCCGGCTTGGAAATGCGGCGGATGCCGTTGATGACCTTAGCCTTCTTGGGACCATACTTAAGCGTGATGTGCAGAGTCTTCTGGGGAACGGTGTCCTCGACATCGTAGCCCTCGATGTAGCCCTCCTCGTGCAGAACACGAGCGATCTCGACGAGCTTCTTGCTGCTCGGCATGGAGACCGTGGCCTTGTTCACAGAGTTAGCGTTACGGATGCGCGTAAGCATATCTGCGATCGGGTCTGTAAGGTTCATACAGATTCTCCTTCGTTCTTGATGAACACGTGCTCTTGGTTCTTCGCCGCCCTTAACGGCAAAGCCTAACTAGCGCGTTTTCCCTGTTCCAAACGGATGCTTGAAACGCTGGTAGTGACTTACCAGCTGGCCTTCTTAACGCCGGGAAGCTCGCCCTTGAGTGCAAGCTCACGGAAGCAGACACGGCACAGGCCGAACTTGCGGTACACAGAGTGCGGACGGCCGCAGCGCTGGCAGCGCGTGTACTCACGAGTAGAGAACTTCTGCTTGCGATTGCACTTGACGATCATCGATGTCTTAGCCACTTATATCCTCCTCACATAGAGTATTGTTCGCCCCAAGCGCCGCCCCCTTGTGGGAACGGCGCTTATAGGGCAGGTGAACCTATTTCTTGAACGGGAAACCGAAGGCGTCCAGAAGGGCCTTGGCCTCCTCATCGGTGTTGGCGGTGGTCACGAAAGTGATGTCCATACCACGCTGGTGATCGACGGAGTCGAAGTCGATCTCGGGGAAGATGAGCTGCTCGGTGACGCCCATGGAGAAGTTACCACGGCCGTCGAAGCTCTTGGGGGAGATGCCGCGGAAGTCGCGGATACGGGGGATCGCGACGGAGGTCAGACGATCGAAGAACTCCCACATACGGTCGCCACGCAGGGTAACCTTGCAGCCGATCGGCATACCAGCGCGCAGGCGGAAGGTAGCGATGGACTTGCGGGCACGGGTGATCATCGGCTGCTGGCCGGTGATGGCGCGCAGGTCGCGCACGGCACCGTCGATGGCCTTGGAATCGGTAGCGGCCTCGCCGACACCCATGTTCAACGACGATCTTCTCAAACTTGGGGATCATCATGACGTTCTCGTACTGGAACTTGTCCTGAAGCTGCTGCTTGACCTCGTTGTTGTACTTGGTCTTCAGACGCGGCACATACTTCTCTTCTGCCATTGTTCACTCCTTCTTGGGGTTTTAAGCACGGGGCGTGGCCACGATGGGTTGTCCTCGTGCCTCCTGGCTGCATCCGCGCCGCTCATGGCATTTCGCGGTTTGGACTCGACGCAGCAGGAGCCGACAAAACAATCGGTACTATACGCGCATCGGGAGCGTATTTCCAGAAAAACCTCGTCTGCCTGCACAACTCCACAACTCCCCCGCACAAATTGATCCCTAGAGGACGGAGGAAAATGGCAGTTGCGGTGAAATAGAGACTGTTTGATGGCTTAACAAGCTTAAACAGTCCGTATTACACCGCAACTCATATTTGGGGCGTTATTTTTGGTGGGGCAGGACCAGGTTGAGGACGACGGCGACAAGCGCGGCGACGGCAATGGAGGATCTGCCAAAGACGGTGCCAACCCATGCGGGGAATCCAGCGCCAGCAAGCGCGCCGGCCGTGTGCTCGATGCCCGTGCCGAAGGCGATGGAGAGGCCCATGAGCGTGGTATCGCGCTGAGACAGGCCGTGGCGGGAAAACATGACCACGCCGTTCATGCCGATGGTCGCGAACACGCCGATCGTGGCGCCGCCGATTACCGGCTGCGGAATGGACGTGAGCACCGCCGCACACTTGGGCAGCAGGCCCGCGATGAGCAAGATGGCGGCGGCAAGCGTAAAGACCACACGGTTGACGATCTTGTTCTCGGCGATAATGCCCACATTCTGGCCAAAGGTTGCCGTGGGGACGCCGCCCAAAAAGCCCGACAGCATACCGACCAGGCCGTTGGCGATCAAACCGCCCGAAATCTGGCTATCGGTCGCAGGGGTATCGAGCGCAGCGGACGAGACAGCGGCAAACTCGCCCATGACCTGCACGGCGTTGACAATGGCGACAACGCCCACGACGGCGCACGCGGCCGGGTCGAACACCAGGCGATGGGCGCCCAGGGCAGGCGGAGCAAACCAGCTGGCGGTCGCGATGGCCGAGAAATCGACCATGCCCAACGCTGCAGCCAAAACAAAGCCCGCGCAGATACCGGCCAGGATGCTGCCCAGCCTAAGCGCGCCCTTGCCGTAGTTACCGGCCATAAAGGTGACGACAAACGTCACGAGCGCGACGGCCCAGTTGGTGACACTGCCAAAATCGGCAGCGCCCTCCCCGCCCGCCATGGAGGCAACTGCCACTGGGCATAACGACAGGCCAATGACAAAGATGACGGTGCCAAGCACCGGGGCCGGGAACAGAAAGCTCACACGCCTAAACAGCAGGCCGAAGAGCACGACGAGCGCGCCGCCGATTACCTGGGCGCCCAGCACGGCCTCAAAGCCGAGCTCAAGACCGACCGCCTTGAGCGCCGGCACGAAGGTGAAGCTCGCGCCCATCACGATGGGCAGGCCCGAACCGACGACACCTTTTATGGGGAACTGTTGAAGGAAAATGTCGAGCGCCGAGAGGACGAGCGACGCCTGGATGACAGCGGCTTCCTCTTGAGGGGTAAAGCCACAGACCGACGCGATAATGATGGCGGGCGTGACGATACCAGCGAATGCCGCCAGCACATGCTGCAGCGCATGGGGTAATACCTGCACAAACGAAACTTTTCCCGTACGCTCGAACAGGGCATCCCCTGCTGCCGACTCTGCCATTTGCGCCTCCCATACCTTAAGCAGCGGCCCCATGCCGCTCAACGGTCGGACATTATAGGGCATATGACACAGGTAGCATTTTGACCCGCATGCGGCAGAGGGCTGGGGCAGCTCATGTGGGATGCGATTAGCGCTTGCGGGGGACGAGCTTGGTGCGGCGCAGGTGGATCATCTCGGCGGCTATGGAGATGGCGATCTCCTCGGGGTCCTCGGCCTCGATGGCAACGCCGATCGGCAGGTGCAGCTCGTCGATCTGGTCCTGCGTAAAGCCCTCCTGCTCCAGGCGGGCGCGCACAAAGGCCGTCTTGCGGCGCGAACCCAGACAGCCCAGATAGGCGGGTTTGGCGCGCATGGCCTGAATCACCACGTCGATATCGGACTTGTGGCCTGCTGTGGCAACGACCACCAGGTCGCGCGGGCCGATTGGGCACTGCTCGCTCAGGTTCTTGTAGTCGACCAGACGACGGTCGTAGACACCGGGCACCCGATTCGGGGGTCAGCGTGCCGGGGCGGTCGTCGCAGGCCACGACGGCAAAACCCGCCGCCGTGAGCACCCGCGCCGTCGCAGCGCCCACGTGGCCGCAGCCAAAGATATAAGTCAGGCCCTCGGGGCAGAGCGTCTCGACGTGCGCCACGGGAATCTCGGAGGCCGCGTTGGTGTAGCTGACCTTACTCCCCTCCTCCACCAGCGAAAGCCCGGGGCAGCCCGCAATGGTACGGCGCGATTCCTCGCCATGGTACTCGGCCACATCGCCCTCGAGCGCGCTCGCGACAAACGGCTCAAAGTCGATGACGAAGTCGCCGATGCGCCGATAGGCCAAGACGCCGGCAATTTCCTGGAACAACGGTACCTGGGTCGCATCCAGATGCAGGTAGCACAAGCAGATGGCTCCGCCGCAGATCATGCCGGTATCGGAGTTCTCGCCGCCCATAGTGTAGCGGACCAGACGCGACTGTCCCGCGCTCAGGAGCTCGCGCGCCTCATCCAGCGCAAAGAGTTCAATCTTGCCACCGCCGATAGTGCCCGCCTGGCTGCCATCGGCAAAGACGGCCATCCAGGCGCCCACGCCGCGCGGTGACGACCCTGCCGTGCCGGCCACTACCACCAGTTCGCACGTCTCACCAGCACGCAAGGCGGCAAGCGCCGCATTCACAACATCGAGCTTTTCCATTGCCGCCTTCTATCCTCTAAAGACACCGGTGAGCATAGCGAGCGCCTCGAGCACACCGCCGCCGACCGACGTCGCCTTGTCCGAAATGTAGTTGATATAGCTGGCATCGCCGCGCGGATCGACATCGGCGCATTTAAAGCCCTCAGTCACCTGCACGCCGTTCGCCAAAAGCCCGCGCAGACAGCCATTGATCTGCGTGCACATGGGCGTATCGCCCGCGTAGCCAATCACGTCTCCGGCGCTCACGATGTCGCCGATTGCGCGGTCGGACCGAAACACGCCGGCGGCGGGGCTGTGGATAACACGCTCCTTGCCATAGCCGGCGATAATGCCCGGCACGCCCGTGTTGGGCTGGGGCGAACCTTGGGTAATGACACGGCCGAGAAAATGCCCGCGCATGGTCTCGACCACGGCGTCGCAGTCAACCGGCGCGGTAAAGCCCGGCCCCACGGCGATAACGGCAGGCGCCATGTCGCGCGCGGTACCCAGGTTGCGCTTGGCCAGAATCGCGTCGACCACAGCCGCGGGTTTAAGCTCATCGAGCATCTTGGCCTGAGGGTCCACCACGACGGCAACATCCCCCGCTTGGGTAATCTCGAGCGCCTCTGCCGGCGTCTGCGCCAAGCGAGCGCGAATGCCCTCGACCTGGACCTCGCCCAGGCGAATAGCCTCGCAAAAACTGATTGTGCGGCGGATGCACGTGGGAACCGCGATATCGGCCATAACGACCGACACGCCGGCGCGCACCAAGCGAGCGGCGACACCCGTGGCGATATCGCCGGCGCCGCGAACATAAACGAGCATTCCCGGGGCACCTCCCTGTGCTACGGTTTGAGCAGAGCAAAAGCGGCTCGACCGCTACTCTGATGATTATTTATTATCACAGTATTATACGGCGGTGAACAGATGGAAACGGTTAGCGGCAATCTTGCCTCGGCGCTCAGGATCGAGCCGGACATTACCGCGATTATCGGCAGCGGCGGCAAGTCGACGTTGCTCAAAACGCTGGGTCTTGAGCTCATGCGCGCTGGCGGCCGCGTGCTCCTCTGCACCACCACGCATATGCTTCCCGTTGCCGGCGTGCCATGGGACGGGTCGAATCGTCGCCTGGACGCCGTGCCTTGGAAGCCGGGCGCCTCGCATGTCCCCGGTTGCACCTGCGAGGCCTGCGCGGGCCTTGCACGCGGAGGCATCTGCCAGGCAGGCATCTTGGACCCGGAGACAGGCAAGCTCTCCGCCCCCGCCGAGCCGCTCAACGAGCTGGCGCAGCGCTTTGACTATGTGTTGGCCGAGGCAGATGGCAGCAAGCGACTCCCGCTCAAGGCGCATGCCGCCTGGGAGCCGGTAATTCCCGCCGCCACGGCAAACGTTGTCTGGGTCGTCGGCGCCTCGGGACTGGGCAAACCCGTCGCCGAGGTTGTCCACCGCCCCGAGCTCTTTTGCGAGCGTTGCGGCTGCGAGCTCACCGACACTGCCACCCCAGAGCGCGTCGCCCAGGTGCTCAATGCCGAGCTGCGGATGCTGAACCTCAACAATGCCCGCGTCATGCTCAACCAAGTCGACACGCTCAGCGACCCCACGATGGCCGACCGCTTCGAGGCAGCCCTCGGCCGCCCCCTCATCGCCACCAGCCTCAAGTAGCCGGCCCCATCTCGTCAGTTGCGGTGAAATACGGACTGTTTGGCCGCCAAACGGCCGCAAACAGTCCGTATTTCACCGCAACTGCGGAGGGGAATCCGGTGATCTTCCTGTTAGCGGGGGACGTAGCGGCCGGGTTGGGCTCCGGTGGGCTCGCCGTCGCGTGCCACCAGCACGCCGTTCACAAACACGACCTTGGCGCGGCCATGTGCCCCAAAACCCTCGAGCGGCGTGTAGTCCACAGCTTGATGCTGTGTCGCGGCACTGATTGTCCAGCGCGCTTTGGGATCCCACACGCACACATCGGCATCGGCGCCCTCGGCAAGACAGCCCTTGCGCGGGTACATGCCAAACACGCGCGCCGGGTTCTCGCTCATCAAGCGGCACAGATCCTCGGGGTCCCAGCTGTCCCTCAAAGCTCGTGGCAATCGCGACGGGACGATGCTCCACGCCGGGCCCGCCGTTGGGAATCGCGCGGAAATCGTCGCGCCCGGCGGTCCCTTTTGCCCGTGCAGGTTAAAGCTGCAATGATCGGTCGCAATCGTATCGATCTCGACCGGCCACAAGCGCCTCGCGCAGCGCGGCAACGGTCGCCGGCATGGCGCAGCGGCGGGCTCATCACGTACTTGGCGCCCGCAAAGCCGTCCTCGCCCTGCTCCAGATAGCAGGTGTCGTCGAGCATCAGATACTGAGGGCAGGTCTCGACATAGATATTCTTCTGCCCGCGCGCCTTGGCCGCACGAATGGCCTCGAGCCCCAACTTGGTCGAAAGGTGCACCACGTTGACTGGGGCGTCGCCGGCCAGGTGCGCCAGATACAGCAGGCGGCTCACGGCTTCGGCCTCACACACGTCCGGGCGGCTGAGCGCATGCCCCTCGGGCCCATGAATCCCCTGCTCGTACACGCGCTTCTGCAGCTCATTCACCAGCGTACCGTTCTCGCAATGCACGCACAGTATGCCGCCAATACGCTTGAGCTCCTCGAGCACCTCGAGCGTCTCGGCATCGTCCAGGCGCAAATGATCGTAGGCAAAGTAGGTCTTAAACGATGATACGCCCGCCTCGCGCATAGCCGAAAGATCGGCGCGGTTGCGTTCATTCCACTCGGCGAGTGCCATATGAAAGGCGTAGTTGGCCGTGCAGGTTCCGTCGGCACGGCGATGCCACTCGGCCAAGGCATCGGGCATGGTCACGCCGCGATCAGCCGTCGCGTAGTCCACGATGGTCGTCGTACCGCCGCAGGCAGCCGCACGCGTGCCGGTCTCAAAGCTATCGGCCGTCCAGTCCATGCCGGTCCAGCACTGCATGTGCGTGTGCCCATCGATAAAGCCCGGGAACACCCAACAGTCCGTGGCGTCCTGGACGGTATCGTCCTCGCCCGGCTCAATCGCCGCGGCAATCCGCACAATCTTGTCGCCCTCCATGGCAAGATCGGCGCGGCGAAGCCCCTGGGGCGTCACGAGCGCGCCGTTTTTGATGATGATCATGTTGCTCCTTATTGATTAATACAGTTGGCCACGCGATCAAAATACGAGCAGGCGGCAATATGCTCCGTTATGCGTCGCTGTCCCTTGACGGTATCGACGTCCCACAGCTCGTAGGCACGCGCCTCGACCAGCACCACGTCGGTGCGACCTTTGAGAATCGAGCCCCCGCCGTCCTTGCCCTCAAGACGTATGAGCGCATCGAACAATTCCGCCGGAAAGAGCACCGGACTCGAAGGCTCACCGTTGCACGCAAGACGCACCGGATGCTTGCGGCCACGCTCGTCAAATGTACGAACCATAGCCTCAAAAGAATCCGAACTCACGAGCGGCTGGTCGCCCGGCAAATAGAGGCAACCTTTCCAGTTGCGTTCGACTCCCCACGAAAGGCCCGCACGGACGCTTTCGCTGCGCAGCTCGCCATCGTGCAGCACACACGGGCAATGCTTGTCCTCGCAAATCTGGGCGACCTCGGGCCAACGCGTCGAAACCACGACGTCAAAGCCCCGGGGAACCGAATCGATAGTCCAGGCAATCAGCGGCTTGCCATAGATATCGGCAAGCATCTTGTTGGAGCCAAACCGCTTGCCCTCGCCCGAGGCCATAATGACGCATCCAAGTTTCATGGTGATACCTCCCCTGAAACCATCGTACCCATAACTCGCGCCGCGGGCATCCACATCGAAAGCGCTTATCCCGCACGCCCGCGATGCAAAAAAGGGGCACCCCGCCGGTTGGCAGAGCGCCCCCTTTACATGGCTTACCTCAACCCGGCTTTAGGCCTGGAACCAACGGGCGGTATTGCGCTCGTCGAGGGCCTTGAGGGTAGCGGCGGGATCGGCAACCTTCTGCAGGAACATCATGGCTGCGATGGCGTACGGCTTGTAGCTGGCCTCCTTGTACATGCCCACACGGTGCATGTCGAAGACGTCGGCGTTAACCTCGCCGTGCTCGCAGGAGACACCGGAGATGTCGGCGGGCAGCGGGTGCATAAAGATGGTGTCCTGGCCGTTGGCAGTCTTCTCCATGAGCTCGGTCGTGGAGCACCAGTCCTGATGGGTGGCGTTCTGGGCGAGCAGCTCCTTCTCGAGCGCTGCGATGCCGGCGTCGTCGCCCTCGGCGTACAGGTTGGTGCGCTTCTCCATGGCGGCAAACGGAGCCCAGCTCTTGGGGATCACGATGTCGGCGCCCTCGAAGGCCTCGGCCATGGTGTTGACCTGCTTAAAGGTGGTGCCGGACTCGGCGGCATAGCCCTTGGCGCGCTCGACGACCTCGGGCATGAGGTCGTAGCCCTCGGGGTGAGCCAGGGTGACGTCCATGCCAAAGCGGGGCAGCAGGCTGATCAGCGACTGCGGGCAGGACAGCGGCTTGCCGTAAGAGGGCGAATAGGCCCAGGTGACGGCAACCTTCTTGCCCTTGAGGTTCTCAAGGCCGCCAAACTCGTTGATGAGGTAGAGCATGTCGGCAGAGGACTGCGTGGGGTGGTCGGAATCGGACTGCAGGGAGATGAGCGTGGGACGGTGATCCAGAACGCCGTCCTCGTAGGCCTGCTGCACGGACTCAGAGACCTCGGTCATGTAGGCGTCGCCCTTGCCGATGTACATGTCATCGCGGATGCCGATGACGTCGGCCATGAAGGAGATCATGGTAGCGGTCTCGCGGACGGTCTCGCCGTGAGCGATCTGGGACTTCTTCTCGTCCAGGTCCTGCAGCTCAAGGCCGAGCAGGTTGGCGGCCTTAGAGAAGGAGAAGCGCGTACGGGTGGAGTTGTCGCGGAACAGGGAGACGGCCAGACCCGAGTCGAAGATCTTGGACGAGACGTTGTTCTCGCGCAGCTCGCGCAGGGCGTCGGCGACGATGTAGAGAGCCTTGAGCTCATCGGTAGTCTTGTCCCAGGTGTGCAGGAAGTCGCTGCCGTACATACCCTTAAAATCGAGGCCGTTCAGCTGCTCGACGAGCTCGGTAAACTTAGCGTCCATGGAAATGTCCTTTCTAAAGATGAAACGATCGCAATGAGTAGATGTGCTCCGGCATGCGCGTGTGGCTAGAACATGCAGAGCACCATGACGAGGACCCGCCACCGTTGAGGAAGCATGGGAGATAACGACCGCGGGCCCCAAGTCAACAGGGGGTGCCGGGGACACGAGCAGCCCCCGGCTCAACAAAATCGAGGAATGGGACTAATCAATCTTGTTGTTGGTCAGACCGGCGCGGAACACGGTGGCGTCGCCATCGGCCTTGCTCGGATCGTAGAGGTTCAGGGCAGCCACGTACATGGCAGCAGCGGTGACCAGGTCGTCCTTGTAGGTGACCTCGTTGGGAGCGTGAGCCTGAGACTCGGCACCCGGGCCAAAGCCCACGCAGGGGATGCCGTAGCGGCCCTGGATGGAAACGCAGTTCGTGGAAAAGGTCCACTTGTCGCACAGCGGGCGACCGGTGCGCTTGTCCATGCTGGGCTCGCAGCCGATGCGCTCGTCACCGAACATGGCCTTGTGGGCGTCGACGAGAGCCTTGACGTGCGGAGCGGTCTCCTTGTTGATCCACGTGGGGAAGTAAGCCTCGGTCTCGTAGACCTCGCCGGTCCAGGACGGACGGTCGTACATGTACATGGAGACCTTCACGTCGTCGCCGTACTTCTTGGCAGCCGGCAGGTTGCGGATCTCGTCCAGGCAGGACTCCCAGGTTTCACCGGCGGTCATGCGACGGTCGATGGAGATGGCGCAGGAGTCGGCCACGGCGCAACGGCTGGGGCTGGTGTAGAAGATCTGGCTGACGGTGCAGGTGCCGCGGCCCAGGAAGCGGGCATCCTCGAAGTGCTCGGGATTGTACTTGGGGTCGAGCATCTTGACGAGACCCTTGATGTCGGTCGACTCGTCGCAGCCGTTGTTGTTGAGGGCGCGGACGTCGGCGATGATGTCGGCCATCTTGTAGATGGCGTTGTCGCCGCGGTCGGGAGCGGAGCCGTGGCAGGAGGTGCCGTGAACGTCGACGCGGATCTCCATGCGGCCGCGGTGACCGCGGTAGATGCCGCCGTCGGTGGGCTCGGTGGAAATGACGAACTCGGGCTTAATGCCGTCCTTGTTGTAGATGTACTGCCAGCACATGCCGTCGCAGTCCTCTTCCTGGACGGTGCCGACGACCATGATCTTGTAGCCCTCGGGGATGAGGCCCATGTCCTTCATCATCTTGGCAGCGTAGGTAGCAGAAGCCATGCCGCCCTCCTGGTCGGAGCCGCCGCGGCCGTAGATGATCTCATCGGTCTCGTAGCCCTCGTAGGGATCGGCATCCCAGTTCTCGATGTTGCCGATGCCGACGGTGTCGATGTGGGAGTCGATGGCGATGATCTTGTCGCCCTCGCCCATAAAGCCCATAACGTTGCCCAGGCCGTCGACCTTGACCTCGTCATAGCCAAGGTTCTCCATCTCGGCCTTGATGCAAGCAACAACCTCACCCTCCTCGCAGGACTCAGAGGGATGGGAGATCATAGCGCGCAGGAAGCGAGTCATATCAGCACGATGAGACTCAGCAGCAGCCTTGATAGCGTCGAAATCGAGTTCTTTAGCCATTGTTCATAACCTTTCAAACGAAGGAATCTACCTTTGAGGTGGCGGAGCGATACCTATTTACTCCGCCCCAACGATTAGCAAGTGGGATATTCGCCTTCCCAAACAATGCGGCGATACTGGTCGGGATCCGTATCGCCCTCGGTGGAGAAGCAGAGCACGGAGCTCGTCTTGTCCAGGCCGATGAGTTCCTTGAGCTCGGCGTACTCGGGATCGAGCATGAGAGTCTCGACCAGACCGGTGGTCACAGCGCCGGACTCGCCGGAGATGACGCGCGGGTCGCCCTTCTCGGGAGCGCCCAGGGTGCGCATGCCGCGAGCGGTGACCCAGTCGGGGCAGGACACGAAGGCGGTGGCGTGGTTGCGCAGGATATCCCAGCCCAGGATGTTGGGCTCACCGCAGCACAGACCGGCCATGATGGAGGGCATGTCGCCGTCCACGATGCGCGGGTCACCGTCGCCGGCGGCAGCGCCCTTGTACAGGCAGGCGGCAGGCGCGCACTCAACCACGACGAAGGTGGGCGGGTTATCGGGATACAGGTTGGTGAAGTAGCCCACCACGGCGCCGGCGAGCGAGCCTACACCGGCCTGGACAAAGACGTGCGTCGGGCGGTTGATGGCCATCTCGCGCAGCTGCTCGGCAGCCTCGGAAGCCATGGTGCCGTAGCCCTCCATAATCCAAGACGGGATCTTCTCGTAGCCCTCCCAGGCGGTGTCCTGAACGATGACGCCGCGCTCGCAGGCGTCGGCCTCGGCGGCGGCCATGCGCACGCACTCGTCGTAGTTGACCTCTTCGATGGTCACCGTGGCGCCCTCAGCGGCGATGTTGTCGAAGCGGGGCTTGGTGGAACCCTTGGGCATGTGCACGACGGCCTTCTGACCCAGCTTGTTGGCAGCCCATGCCACGCCGCGGCCATGGTTGCCGTCGGTAGCGGTAAAGAAGGTGGCCTGGCCAAAGTCCTTGGCAAGCTGATCGGAGGTCAGGTAATCGAAGGTGCACTCGGCAACGTCCTTGCCGGTCTCGTCGGCAATGTAGTTGGCCATGGCAAACGATCCGCCCAGGACCTTAAAGGCGTTGAGGCCAAAGCGATAGCTCTCGTCCTTAACGCACAGGTTGGACAGACCCAAGCGCGCAGCCTGACCGTCCAGGCGGGCAAGCGGGGTGACGGTATATTGAGGGAACGACTGGTGGAAGGCGCGGGCCTTCTTCACGTGGTCGAGGCTCATGATTCCCAAGTGCTTGTCATCGCTCTTGGGCATCGTGTTGCCCGCCCACTGGATCTTATCGGCCATACGGTGAACTCCTTAAGTCCTCTCTTGCCGGCCCCCGCATACGCGTTTCAGCCCATTCCCATTCATGCGACTGAACTTTTATGTGGATGCCAAACAAAAAGTTTGTTAGCACTGTTCTATCACACTTTTTGATTGGCAAACCTAACAAATTGTTTGTTGCCGTAATCGGTACTTTTTCGCCGCCGAACGGTCATGAATTGCCTTGTTGATGGATTTGTTTGCGAACAGATGTGGTTTATGGCAAAGTGTGCCCAAACTAATTTTTAGGAAGGCACCCATGACCCCCGCACAGATTGAGTTTTACAAGCGCCTCGCACACGGTCTGGCGCTCCAATTTGGCCCCAACTGCGAAGTCGTCGTCCACGATCTGGAAACCGAGGACGTGGACCACTCCATCGTAGTGATCGAAAACGGCCACGTCAGCGGGCGCAAACTGGGTGACGGCCCCAGCCATATCGTGTTTGAGTCCATGCACGAGGGCACCACCGACGTGCACGACCGCGAGCCATACCTCACCAAAACCACCGATGGCAAGCTGCTCAAATCGTCGACGATCTTTATCCGCAACGACGAAGGCAAGCCCGTCGGCATTTTGGGCATTAACTTTGACATTACGCTCATGAAGGCTTTTGAGCGTTCGCTCGACGCCTTTACCGGCACCGGCGGCACGGGCTATACCGAGCCCGAGCCCATTACCAAGAACATCGGCGACCTGCTCGAGGACCTGCTGCACGAGTGCGAGCAGTTTGTGGGCAAGCCCGCGGCACTCATGACCAAAGACGAGCGCATTCGTGCCATTGGCTACCTCGACCGTCGCGGCGCCTTCCTCATTTCCAAGTCGAGCGAGCGCGCCTGCGAGTTCTTTGGCATCTCCAAGTACAGTTTTTATAGCTACCTCAATGAGGCCAAGGCGGCGGCCGGCGACAAGTAGGCGCTCGCCTGGATTGCCCCTCCCCTTTTGGGCGCGAGTTCTGGAAAGCACGAATCCAAGACCGAGCCACTTGGGAAGTTCCATATAATCGATGTCATTAGTATTTCGAAAGGATGGAACAGAATGGCGTTGAGCAAGGCATCATGCACCGGTCGCGGATTGATTCCGGCAATTGGTGGACATGTGCACCGCATGTTCGATGAGGGTGAAGACGACCTGTTTTCGCTGAGCCTTGACGATGTGATGGATGATCGCCCGTGGACCGCCGACGAACTCATGGGCGGCGGCGCGGCTCGCCCGTCAAGCCCCAATCCCGCACTTGCGCCTAAGACCGCATCTGCGCCGACTCCTGCGCAGTCGCCTGTTTCGACGCCCGCGCCTACGCCCGCACCCACTTCGGCGCCCACGCCCGCTCCCCGCCCCGCAAGCGACCCGTCCGAGACGGCGGCATTTCTCGCTGCAGCGACGCAGGGCAAATCGGCCGACAGCACCGTTATGTACAGCGCCCAGCAGTTGCCTGTTCCTGCGGCACGCAAGCCTCCGGTCGCAAGGCTCGATGAGCCCGTTGCCCATCAGGTTGCCTACGATTCCTGGGCTGCAACCGATCTGGATGAGACCTCTACCGGCATGCCGGCGCTCGATGTTCCAGTTAACCCGCTTTTTGCCGCCAGCACGAGCGCCGCGGACTATGAGGGCGGTGCGGCATATTCCGATTATTCCGATGGCTATGCTGGCAACGGTCGCATCGAGACCGAGGATTATGACACCGCATCGAGCGATTATCTCAACGATCCGTACGCTGCCACGCCTGCACCGGAATATGACCCGGAGGCCGCGCCCGCACCGGCGTATACCAAAAGCACGGGCGAAGAGCGCTTCGCCGATTATTACGCCGAGGAAAAGGCGCTGCGTTTCTCGGAATTTCCGCAGGCAGTCAAGGTTGCCTTTATCGCCATTATCATTGCCCTGCTCGGCGTCATTGCGTTTGAGGGATTCCAGCTGTTCCGCGGCCCCACCCAAGCGGAGTCGGAGACCCAGCAAAAAGAGGACGATAACCAGTACCTGGACATCAACACCCTCAAGGGCGATCCCAACGACGAGGACGACGAGTAGCGAGGGCTGAAGGCGGCCGCAGGATCCCGCATCCAGCACCAGCTTCTAAGTGCTGTTTTGGCATCCAGCTACACTTTTGGTATGTAAAATAAGTAGTTGGAAAAAAATCAAAAGCTGTTTCGATTATCGGCCTAATACAACCATAATTCCAACCAATGGTTTTAGAAACGGTATTTAGCGGTTCCCAACCATTTATTTACCGTTCTCGACAATACAATCAAAGTCAATCAGTTCAAGCTGCTCTACGAATTTCTCCAAATACGAAACGACTTCCTCGTTGTTGACGAATAGCGGCCTGTCTTGCGTTAGCCTGCCTGATTTGTCCTGCGGATAGCGGAGACTGATGCCGTTGTTATCGATGTCAGCAACGGCTTTTACGAAAGCACCCATGTTCTTGATGGTTCTATTGTCCTCACGGCACTTTTGCCTCGGAAACCTTGAGAGCAAAGAGTTCCACAAGCTCGTGAGGCCATGATCTCTCTTAGGCTCAGCTCCACACCTTTTTATCGCCCTTTTAATTGCAAGCTCAATACAGTGCCTTGTGAGGAACATTACCGGAATCGCGTAGGAATACTCCAGCATCAAATACATACCAGGCTTGTCGATTGCTTTCCTCCCAGCGGCCGCAAGCTCCTTTGCGGCATTGAGGAAAGATCGTATGAACTCATCATCGAACCTATCGGCTTTAAACTCGTCCTTCATCAAGGCAGACGAGTCCAACAGCGAGAAATCCCTCAAAGTGGGGTCGTTGAAGCCATCCATCTGAGACTTCATGACTTGTTGGCTCATGTATTTAGGAAACACATGGTCATTGAACACACTCTCCATCAGAGAATCTCTCCCGTTTTCGCGTCTATCTTCGCTCCCGACCTCGAGCCGATGAACTCATCCACCATCTCGTCGTCGCGGTCGGGCCCGGTCACGAAGAGCGGTCCCGGGACGTCGACGCGCGGGCCAATCGTCAGGCCGTTGCTCGCGATGATGCGATCGAGGTTCTGTCTACGGTGGAGCGAGCGGGCCCGTAGTGTGTCGAAGGAATAGCCCCGGCCCCGCACGTCTGTCCCGTTGATGAGCCTGTTGGCGCACTCGGTGTAGCCGTTCGAGATGCGGCTCGGGCAGTTCCCAGTAGTGTCGGCGGGGCGCAACACATCGTGCACGTAGTTGGCGATACCCAAAATCTCGTTCACGTAGTCGAACGCGGACTTCTCGGCCATGGTCGGTCCTCTCTGGCAAAGACGATTTCAGCCAGAGATTTTACAAGTTCAATGAGTTGCTTCGCTTTAAATCCAACCATTGGCTTAACAAAACGGTAGGATGCTTTCTTCAACCAGAAAACTAACAAACCCAACCAGTTATTTTACATACCCTATACTTTTCCGGATAATTTGCCTATCGAATTAGACACTTTTTTCCGAAGTTTTAAGGTGCCTATTTCGACACTTTTCCGTACTTTTACACGGCTGATTTCGACACTTTCCGGATGAAAGCCGAATAATCACTTGGGAAACCAACGCCGTTCACACGTCATTTCGCAGGCAGCGCTTGATTTCTGTCCGCACACGTTGATAGACTTCCTCTTGCCCGCAAGGAGCGGGCGCGTTTTATCCAGAGTCGGGGTAGAGAGTTGGCTCCACGATCCCGACGCCAACCGGCCAAGAGGCACGGTGGCCCTGCCAACATCGATGAAAGGAGTCCGTATGGACAATTTCTCCGTGCGCAGTGAGCGCAACTTCCACAACCTGG
>ENA-OQKL01000214-OQKL01000214.1-human-gut-metagenome-genome-assembly--contig:-NODE-214-length-20388-cov-3.043779_pt1 | contig 20388 bp, 17 predicted proteins | sample MGYA00242779_ERZ504800 | MGnify/ENA primary metagenome ERZ504800 (study PRJEB26092, sample SAMD00036410) | human gut metagenome | host: Homo sapiens | study: EMG produced TPA metagenomics assembly of... | reverse complement strand
TCATGGAATTCCTGCGCAGAGACTGGTAAATCAGGAACTTCTCCGTATGCACGAAGAAACAGGGATTGACCTTGTTACAACCAATGATGTGCATTATACAAGGGCGGAGGATGCTGATCCTCATGATATTCTTCTCTGTCTGCAGACAAACAAGAAACTGGCAGACGAGGACAGAATGCGTTATGAGGGCGGCCAGTATTATGTGAAATCCCCGGAAGAAATGGCAGAACTTTTCCCATATGCTTTGGAGGCCCTGGAGAATACTCATAAGATTGCACAGAGATGTCATGTTGAGATTGAATTTGGCGTGACCAAGCTTCCAAGATTCGATGTGCCGGATGGTCTTACATCCTGGGAATATCTGAACAAGCTATGCTTCGAGGGACTGGAGGAACGTTATCAGCCGGTTACAGAGGAATTAAAAGCTCGTCTGAATTACGAATTATCTACTATAAAAATATGGGCTACGTGGATTACTTCCTTATAGTATGGGATTTTATTAAATATGCCCGCGATCATGACATTATGGTAGGACCGGGACGTGGCTCTGCAGCGGGAAGTCTGGTTGCTTATACCTTGGGCATCACACAGCTTGATCCTATTCGCTATGATCTGCTCTTTGAGCGATTTCTGAATCCGGAACGAGTATCTATGCCTGATATTGACGTTGACTTCTGCTTCGAAAGAAGGCAGGAGGTTATTGAATATGTCCGCCGTAAATATGGGGATGATTGTGTGGTTCAGATCGTTACTTTTGGTACGCTGGCAGCCCGTGGTGTGATCCGGGATGTGGGCCGTGTACTGGATATGCCTTATGCACAGGTGGATTCCATTGCGAAAATGATCCCGCAGGAATTAAATATTACTATAGATAAAGCCCTTACTATGAACCCTGAGCTGAAAAAAGCATATGAAGAGCAGGATGAAATTCATTATCTGATCGATATGGCAAGACGTCTGGAGGGACTTCCCAGACATACCTCCATGCATGCGGCAGGTGTTGTTATCAGCCAGAAGGACGTATCAGAATATGTACCGCTTTCCAGAGCATCAGACGGGTCTATTGTCACTCAGTTTACCATGACAACACTGGAAGAATTGAGACTTTTAAAAATGGACTTCCTGGGACTTCGTACTCTGACTGTGATCCAGAATGCAGTAAAGCTGATCCAGAAGGATGCAGGAGTGACTCTGGATATGCAGAAGATTAATTATGATGATAAAAAGGTTTTGGATTCCCTTGGCACCGGTCGTTCTGATGGTGTATTTCAGCTTGAAAGTGCGGGAATGAAAAACTTCATGAAGGAACTGAAGCCTCAGAGTCTGGAAGATGTGATCGCGGGAATCTCTCTTTATCGTCCGGGCCCCATGGACTTCATCCCCCAGTATATCCGGGGCAAAAACCGACCGGATACCATCCGTTATGACTGTCCTCAGCTGGAGCCGATCCTGAAGCCTACGTATGGGTGTATTGTCTATCAGGAGCAGGTTATGCAGATTGTTCGGAACCTGGCAGGTTATACTCTGGGCCGAAGCGACCTGGTACGTCGAGCAATGTCCAAAAAGAAGGCCTCTGTCATGGAAAAGGAGCGCCAGAACTTTGTTTACGGAAATGAAGCAGAGGGAGTTCCAGGCTGTATTGCAAATGGAATTGATGAGGCAACGGCAAATAAAATCTATGATGAAATGATTGATTTCGCCAAATATGCTTTTAATAAGTCCCATGCAGCAGCCTATGCAGTTGTTTCCTATCAGACTGCATATCTGAAATATTACTATCCTGTGGAATTTATGGCCGCATTAATGACATCGGTTATTGATTTTCCAAATAAGGTTGCAGAATATATTCTGGTCTGCAGACAGATGGGGATTAAGATCCTGCCGCCGGATGTGAACTGTGGAATGTATGGATTCTCTGTAGATAACGGTGCGATCCGATATGGCCTGTCAGCTATAAAGAGTGTGGGACGTCCGGTTATTGAAAGCCTGGTAAGAGAGAGGGAAGAGAACGGACAATATCGTTCCCTGAAGGATTTTATGGAACGAAACTCTCCGCAGATGAATAAGCGAGCAGTAGAAAACTTTATCAAAGCAGGTGCGCTGGATTGCCTGGATGGTAACCGCCGCCAGAAAATGCTGGTTTATCAGAAGATTTCAGACAGTATCAGTCAGGATAAGAAGAATTCACTGGCAGGCCAGATGAGCCTTTTTGATCTGGTAAGCGAGGAGGACAAAAAAGAATTTGAAATCCGTATGCCCGATGTGGAGGAATTCGGAAAAGAGGAACTTCTGGGATATGAGAAGGAAGTTCTGGGAATCTACCTCAGTGGTCATCCTCTGGAAAATTACCGGGGAATGATGGAGAAAACCATTTCTGCGAAAACCTCTGATTTTCAGCAGGATGAAGAAACAAATCTTCCGAAAGTCATGGATGGTCAGAAAGTAATTATCGGTGGAATGATTACGGATAAAACCATCAAATATACAAAGAATAATAAGGTTATGGCATTCCTCACAGTGGAGGATCTGGTAGGAACAGTGGAGGTAGTTGTGTTCCCCAGAGATTATGAGAAAAGTCAGCAGTTCCTGAATGAAGAAGGCAGAGTATTTATTCAGGGCAGAGTATCTGCAGAGGACGATCGCGCCAGTAAACTGATCCTTGAAAAAATCCGTCCCTTTGACAATATGCCAAGGGAAATCTGGATACAGTTTGACAATAAAGAAAGCTACACACAGCAATCTCAGGAATTGCTTGCAGACCTCAGACGTTCACCGGGTGACAGTGCTGTTGTGATCTACCTGAAAGACGTAAAGGCCATAAAGAAGCTTCCGGTTGGATATCATGCACAAATTCAGGACTCATGGCTGAACTATATGTACGAAAAATATGGTAAAACCAATGTTAAAGTTGTAGAAAGAGGATTGAAAAACTTATAGAAATGCGCTAAACTATACCCGAATATGTGTATAGTAAAAATGAGATAGATTCAGAAGATGGAGGAAGAAAAGATGGCAGAAAACAAGATAAAAACCATTGGTGTCCTTACCAGCGGTGGTGACGCACCTGGAATGAATGCTGCAATTCGTGCAGTTGTCAGAAGAGGTTTAAGCAATGGATTAAATGTAAAAGGTATTCTGAAAGGATACAATGGTCTGTTAAACGAAGAGATTATTGACATGAGCGCAAAAGATGTATCTGATACAATTGAGCGTGGAGGTACAATCCTTTATACAGCACGTTGTGCAGAATTCCGTACAGAAGAAGGCCAGAAACGTGGAGCAGAGATCTGCAGAAAACATGGAATTGACGGACTTGTTGTCATCGGTGGTGACGGATCCTTCGCAGGTGCTCAGAAGCTTGCGAATCTCGGAATCAATACAATCGGTCTTCCCGGAACAATCGACCTTGACATTGCATGTACAGAATATACCATCGGATTTGATACAGCTGTAAACACAGCAATGGAAGCAATTGATAAAGTACGTGATACTTCCACTTCTCATGAGAGATGCAGTATCATCGAGGTTATGGGACGTGGTGCAGGATATATTGCTCTGTGGTGCGGTATTGCCAACGGTGCTGAGGACGTTCTGGTTCCTGAAAAATATGACTATGATGAGCAGAAGCTGATCAATAACATTATCGAGAGTCGTAAGAAAGGCAAAAAGCATCACATCATCATCAATGCAGAAGGTATCGGTCATTCTGAAGCAATGGCAAAACGTATCGAAGCTGCCACAGGTATCGAAACACGTGCTACAATCCTTGGACACATGCAGCGTGGTGGAAGCCCGACATGTAAAGACCGTGTATATGCATCTATGATGGGTGCTCTGGCTGTAGACCTTCTTATTGCAGGCAAGACATGCCGCGTTGTCGGATATCGTCACGGTGAATTCGTAGACTTCGATATCAATGAAGCACTTGCTATGCAGAAAGGTATCTCTGACTATCAGTGGGAAGTATGCCAGTCACTTTCTCATAACTATGATAAAAACAACAAATAACAAATGAATAAAAAGATGCAGTTATATAACAGACTGCATAAATTAAATACTGCTCAGATAATTACCCTCGGTTTTGCGGGAGTGATTATCTTAGGGGGATTACTTCTGTGGCTGCCGTTTTGTACGGCACCCGGATACCACACATCTTTTACAGATGCCATGTTTACTGCAACCACAAGTATATGTGTAACAGGGCTTGTGACAGTTGTTACGGCAACTCACTGGACTCTGGCAGGCAAGCTTATTATTCTTGTCCTGATCCAGATCGGAGGTGTGGGACTGATTTCCCTGGGCAGTATTATTTTTATAAGTCTGAGAAAGAAAATATCGCTGAGGAACCGGCGTGTTATCCAGGAGTCCTATAATATGGACAGAATGGGTGGGATGGTCAGGCTGGTGAAGAAAGTTCTGATCTGTGTGTTTGGAGCAGAAGGAATCGGTGCAGTGTGTTATGCAGTTCGATTTATTCCGCAGTTCGGTCTGGCAAAAGGTCTGGGATACTCTGTTTTTACGGCAGTATCTGCATTCTGTAATGCTGGTATTGATCTGCTGGGAGAGGATAGCCTGGCTCAGTATGTTGCTGATCCGATCGTAAACTTTACAAGTGTAGGACTGATCATTATGTCAGGTCTTGGGTTTGTGGTCTGGTGGGATATCTGGGATAAGATCAAACGAGTCATCAGAGGGAAACTTCCTGTGGGACGTGTGTTTAAAAATCTTCGTCTTCACAGTAAGATTGTGTTGATGATGACGCTGATACTTGTTGTGGGCGGTACAGTACTGATCTTTCTGTTTGATCATGGAAATCCGGAAAGTATTGGGACATATTCGCCGGGAACGAAGTGGATGGCATCTTTGTTCCAGTCAGTTACCACAAGAACAGCCGGATTTTTCACTGTAAGCCAGGAGAGATTTTCCAATGCAACTTATATGCTGTGCCTGATATTGATGTTGATCGGCGGTTCCCCTATGGGAACAGCAGGTGGAATTAAGACAACAACAGTTGCGGTCCTTCTGCTGAGTCTGAAATCCAATCTTCAGGGAAAACGGGATGTGGAAGTACACCACAGGAGAATCAGAGACAGCTACATCCGTTCTGCGATCGTAGTGACAGGTATGGTACTTACAGTACTTATTCTCATGAGTATGCTGTTGTGTGCAGCCATGCCGGAAGCACCTATAGAAGATGTTGTTTATGAAATTACATCTGCGGTTGCAACGGTAGGACTTAGCAGAGGGCTGACACCCTGCCTGAATACAGCAGGCAAATGGATCGTGATCCTGACTATGTATCTGGGAAGAATCGGTCCGCTGACTCTGGGAACTGCAGTGACTGTACGTGTACAGAAAATGCCGGCAGATTCACATCTGGCAGAAGAAGATATTATGATTGGATAGTAACGGTTTGGCAGTCAGGCAGATATTCGCAGAGGATAATGAATATATGTTCAGAAAGAGAAATGAGGAAGAAAATGAAGAACAAATCTTATGCAGTGATCGGTCTTGGGCAGTTCGGGATGACGGTAGCCCTTACTCTGGCAGAAGCGAACTGCGATGTACTTGCCATTGACGATAAAGATGATAATGTGCAGGATATCGCAGAGAAAGTTTCCTATGCTGTCAAGGCAGATGTGCGTGATCCGGGAATTCTGGAATCGCTTGGAGTTCAGAACGTAGATGTTGCGGTCATCGCAGTAGCCGAGAATATGGAGGCCAGTATTACAGCAACGATGCAGGTGAAAGAACTTGGAGTTCCTTTTGTCATGGCGAAGGCAATGAATTCTCTTCATGGCAGGATACTGGAGAAAATAGGGGCAGATAAGGTGATTTATCCTGAACATTCCATGGGTATCAGAGTTGCAAGAAATCTTCTCTCCAGTGGATTTGTCGATATGTTTGAGCTTTCTTCTGATTTCAGTATGGCAGAATTTAAGATCCCGCGGGAATGGATAGGAAAAACCACTTCGGGAGCTGAAGGTCAGGGAAAAGTATAACATCAATCTGATCGGTCTGAAGCATGGCGATAAGATGAATATGAATGTGGCGCCGGATGAAGTGTTTCCGGCAGACTGCACAGTTGTTGCAGCAGGAGCAAACAGTGACCTGAATAAGGTTTCGGAAAATTGAGGATAAGATATGATCACCAGTGTAAATAACGGACAGGTAAAAAATATCATACAGCTGAACCAGAAAACAAAAGCCCGCAGAGAACAAGGGCTTTTTGTTGCAGAAGGAAGAAAAATGTTCGGCGAAGCACCTAGGGATTGGATTTCGAAGGTGTATGTATCAGAAGCTCTCAGCGATGATGCAGAACTGATGGCTCAGGTGGAGAAACTTCCATATGAAATAGTAACAGATTCTGTTTTTCGACAGATGAGCGATACGCAGACGCCGCAGGGAATTATGACAGTGCTTAAGAAACCTTCCTATATAATGGAAGATATTCTCGGCGGGGAAAATCCGCTGGTTATGATTCTGGAAGATCTGCAGGATCCGGGAAATGCGGGAACTATTCTCCGTACAGGAGAGGGTGCCGGAGTAAGCGGAGTTCTTCTGACAAAGACCTGCGTGGATATCACAAACCCGAAGGTTATACGATCAACCATGGGTTCTGTCTACAGAATGCCTTTCCTATATGTGGAAAGTGTGGTATCATTAGCACAGGAACTGAAAGACAGAAATATCCGCACATTTGCGGCGCATCTGCATGGTAAGAACTCTTATGATCAGGAATCCTACACAGGAGGAACTGCTTTCCTGATCGGCAATGAGGGAAAAGGACTGACAGATGAAGCGGCAGACAGTGCTGATTGTCTGATACGGATTCCTATGTGTGGAAAAGTAGAATCTCTGAATGCTGCCATGGCATCCGGAATTCTCATGTATGAAGCTGCTCGTCAGAGACGATAGCAGACGTAAAGGAGGAGTTTCATGCAGCCTTTGATCTGGCTTGGGATTCTTGCGTTATTGCTTGTTGTAGAGGCAATTACGGCAGGACTGACCACCATCTGGTTTGCCGGCGGCGCACTGGTCGCTGCTATTGCATGTTATGCAGGAGCGAACCTCACTGTACAGATATTGCTGTTTCTGTGTGTTTCATTGGTACTTCTCATCTTTACCAGACCACTGGCAATGAAGTACTTCAACAAAGAAACCATACAGACCAATGCAAACAGTCTGATTGGAAAGAAAGCAGTTGTGATTCAGGAGATTGACAATCTGGCGCAGACAGGCCAGGTTCGTATCAATGACATTGAATGGACTGCACGTTCTGCTGATGACGAAAAAATCGGCGAAGGCACCGTTGTAACGATCGAAGAGATCCGAGGTGTGAAACTTATCGTAAAACAGAATAAGGAGGATTAGTTATGGGCGTGGTTTTTCTGATAGTTATTATCGTTATTGCGGTATGGGTCCTTGCATCCTGCGTCCGCATTGTACCACAGGCATATGCAGTAATCCTGGAACGTCTGGGAGCTTATCAGGCAACCTGGAGTACAGGAATTCACTTCAAGGTTCCGTTTATTGAACGAGTAGCCAGAAAGGTAAATCTGAAGGAACAGGTAGTGGATTTTCCACCGCAGCCGGTTATCACAAAGGATAACGTAACCATGCAGATCGATACTGTCGTATTCTTTCAGATTACAGATCCGAAGCTTTATACTTACGGTGTGGAGAATCCGATCATGGCAATCGAGAATCTGTCCGCAACAACCTTAAGAAATATTATCGGTGACATGGAACTGGATGAGACACTTACATCACGTGAGACGATCAATACCAAGATGAGAGCTTCTCTTGATGAAGCTACTGATCCATGGGGAATCAAGGTCAATCGTGTGGAACTGAAGAACATTATTCCTCCGGCAGCTATTCAGGATGCAATGGAGAAACAGATGAAAGCTGAGCGTGAACGTCGTGAAGCAATCCTGATCGCAGAAGGTCAGAAGAAATCTACGATCCTTGTTGCAGAAGGTAAGAAACAATCCGCAATTCTGGATGCAGAAGCTGAGAAACAGGCAGCAATCCTTCGCGCAGAGGCTCAGAAAGAGCGTATGATCAAGGAGGCAGAAGGACAGGCTGAGGCAGTTCTGAAAGTTCAGAATGCCAATGCAGAGGGTATCCGCATGATCAGAGAGGCAGGAGCAGATGAGGCAGTTCTGACACTGAAGAGTCTGGAAGCATTTGCCAGGGCAGCAGACGGTAAGGCAACCAAGATCATTATTCCGTCGGATATTCAGGGAATCGCAGGTCTGGCAAGTTCGCTGAAAGAGATCGTCACTGATCCGAAAGCGGAGACAGACAAATAACAAAAGAGAATAAATGACATCGGGGAGAGAATTATTATGAACTTAAAAGGAAGAAACTTTCTGACACTGAAAGACTTTACACCGGAGGAGATCACATATCTTATTGATTTATCCGCAGAACTTAAAGCAAAGAAGAAAGCCGGCGAGCTTCACGAATATTACAGAGGCAAAAATATCGCACTTATTTTTGAAAAAACAAGTACAAGAACCCGCTGCTCTTTTGAGGTAGCTGCCCATGATCTTGGAATGGGAAGCACATACCTGGATCCGACAGGTTCTCAGATCGGTAAGAAAGAGAGCATTGCAGATACAGCAAGAGTTCTGGGAAGAATGTATGATGGTATCGAATATCGTGGATTTGGTCAGGAAGTCGTAGAAGAGCTTGCAAAACATGCAGGTGTTCCGGTATGGAATGGCCTTACGAACGAATATCATCCGACACAGATGATCGCTGATATGCTGACAATCCGTGAGCATTTCGGAGATTTAAAAGGACGTAAGCTTGTATACATGGGTGATGCCCGTTACAATATGGGCAATTCCCTGATGATTGCCTGCACAAAACTTGGCATGCATTTCGTAGCCTGCACAACTAAGAAATATTTCCCGAATGCAGAGTTAGTTGCTCAGTGCGAGGAATATGCAAAAGCATCCGGCGGAAGCATCACTCTGACAGAGGATGTTCAGGAAGGAACAAAGGATGCAGACGTTATCTATACAGACGTATGGGTATCCATGGGTGAGCCGGATGAGGTATGGACAGAGAGAATCCATGATCTGACACCTTATAAAGTAACAAAGGACGTTATGAAGAACGCAGGAGAGAAAGCAATCTTCCTTCACTGTCTGCCTGCATTCCATGACCTTAAGACAAAGATCGGCAAGGAAATGGGCGAGAGATTCAATCTGACAGACATGGAAGTAACAGACGAAGTATTTGAATCTGAGCAGTCCAAAGTATTTGATGAGGCAGAGAACCGTATGCATACCATCAAAGCTGTCATGGTAGCAACATTAGGAGAGCCGGAGAACAAATAATGGCACATCTGTATAATGAAGAAACAATTTCACAGGCAATAAACACAAAATGGGCGGGCAAAACCGTCCATTTTGCAAGAGAAACAGATTCTACCAATTCATGGATCAAGCGTCTGGCAAAAAATGGTGCAGAGCATGGAACTCTGGCAGTTGCGGAATTCCAGTCTGCGGGAAGAGGACGTTTTGACAGAAGATGGGAAGCGCCGGAGGGCAGCTCTATTATGATGACACTGCTCCTACGTCCGGAATTTTCACCGCAGTATGCGTCTATGCTGACACTGGTTATGGGAATGGCAGTGGCACAGGCAGCAGAGGAACTGGGGTTTAACGTAAGTATTAAATGGCCCAATGATATTGTGATCTCTAAGAAGAAAATCTGTGGTATCCTGACCGAGATGGGAACAAATGGTGTGAAGATCAATTATGTTCTCATCGGAGTAGGAATCAATGTAAACCTGAAAGAATTTCCGGAAGAAATGCAGGACAAAGCGACTTCACTGATTCTGGAGGGCGGTCATGAATATGACAGAAATCAGGTGATTGCACTGGTGATGAAATATTTCGAGATCAACTATGAGAAATTTATCCAGACCTGTGATTTTACTCATCTGCTGGATGATTACCACAGAATCCTTGCAAATCTGAACCAGCCGGTCAGAGTGATCGATGGTGATAGAAGTTTCGAAGGAATCTGCAGGGGGATTGATGAAAAAGGTGAACTGCTTGTGGAAAGGCAGAATAAAGAAGTTGTGAAAGTCAGCGCAGGAGAGGTTTCGGTGCGTGGACTTTACAGCTATGTATAAAGATTCTGAATAATTTCGAAAGAGGGAAACAGTAATTTATGTATCAGGACAACATTACTCTCTGTGGCGCAAGTGCCTATGAGAAGAAATTTTATTTTAATCAGGATTTCAATGCACTTCCGGATCATGTGAAGAAAGAACTTCAGATCATGTGTGTTCTTTACACAGAGGATGTAGGAGGAATCCTGACTCTGGAATTTGACGAAAACGGCAGACTTCAGTTTAAAACAGAAGCTCTGGAAGCAGATGCCCGCTACGATGAGATCGGAAGCGGACTGAAGATCAAACAGCTTCAGCAGGACAAGAAAGAACTTCTGGAATCTCTGGAAATGTATTATAAAGTATTCTTTCTCGGGGACATCCCGGAAGAAGAACTGAAGAAAACATCGGGCAGTGAGGACTGAATCCATGCAGACAAAGAATGAGCCGGTACAGGCAAGAGAACCATTCATGAAGATGCAGTGGAAAATAGGAAACGTACAGATTGATAATCCGTTTGTTCTTGCACCAATGGCAGGTGTCACAGACCTGCCATTTCGAACGCTCTGTAAAGAGCAGGGGGCCGGATTGATCTGTATGGAAATGATCAGTGCAAAAGCGATTTCTTTTCACAATAAGAATACCATTGCCCTGATGGAGATTGATCCATGTGAGCACCCGGTTTCCATGCAGCTTTTTGGCAGTGAACCGGATCTTATGGCAGAGGTTGCGAAATCCATTGAGGACAGAGATTTCGATATCCTGGACATCAATATGGGATGCCCTGTGCCGAAGGTTGTCAATAACGGCGAGGGATCTGCATTGTTGAAGAACCCGAATCTGATTGAAGAGATCGTTCGAAAAGTATCATCTGCAATCAGTAAACCGTTGACTGTCAAGGTGCGAATCGGATTTGAGAATGAACCGGTAGATATTGTTGAAATCGCGAAACGTATTGAGGATGCGGGAGCAGCAGCACTTGCAGTGCATGGGCGCACCAGACAGCAGTACTATTCCGGCACTGCAGACTGGGATACGATCCGCAGGGTAAAAGAAGCGATTACCATTCCTGTAATTGGAAACGGAGATGTAGATTCTCCGCTGAAAGCAGAAGCACTGGTAAAACAGACCGGATGTGATGCTGTTATGGTGGGACGTGCGGTAAGGGGAAATCCCTGGTTGTTCCGCGAACTGAACCATTATTTCCGGACAGGAGAACTGTTGGAACGCCCGTCTGTAGAGGAAATACGTGAAATGATCCTGCGTCATGCCAGAAAACAGATTGAATTAAAAGGGGAATTCGTAGGAATCCGTGAGATGCGTAAACACGTTGCCTGGTATACTGCAGGCATGCGTCACAGCGCAGGGCTCAGAAGAGAGTCAAACACCATAGAAAGTTATGAAGCTCTGGAGGCGCTTTTATCAAGATTAGCATAAAAGTTAAAACCATGTGAAATGAGAAATATAAACAATAGCAAAGGCGCTCGGAATGCTTGACAATCCGGGTGCTTTTTTGTATAATACAGAAATTGTGAATATCCTAGAATAAGTCTGCCCTTTTTCAGGTATGATGTATCAGGAAGCACATAAATCCATGTAGTGATCCGGGGACGAAAAGAAACGCAGAAGACTATACCGGATGTTGAAAGGGAGTAAGGTTATTATGGAAGAAAAGAAAAACTTACTAACTTATGCAGGACTTAAAAAATTAGAAGAAGAGCTGCATGATTTAAAGGTAGTAAAGAGAAAAGAAGTAGCAGAGAAAATTAAGGAAGCCAGAGAACAGGGCGACTTATCTGAGAATGCGGAATACGATGCAGCGAAAGACGAACAGAGAGACATTGAAGCACGTATCGAAGAAATCGAGAAGATCTTAAAGAATGCTGAAGTTGTTGTAGAGGACGAAGTAGATCTGGACAAGATCAGCGTTGGATGTAAGGTTAAAGTACACGATTTTGAATTCGAAGAAGACATCGAGCTGAAGATCGTAGGTTCCACAGAGGCTAACAGCCTTGAAGGCAAAATCTCCAACGAATCTCCCGTAGGAAAAGCACTTATCGGTGCGCATACAGGCGATGTAGTAGAAGTAGAGATGCCGGCAGGAATCATGAAATACAAAGTTCTGGAGATCCAGAGAAACGTATAAGAGACAGATGACTGAGGTGCGCGTAGAGATTTATCATGCAAAGGCATAACGCGCACCTTTCTCTGACTATATAATCAGATAATAAGAAGTTTGTTATTTCTTATTCTTGTCTGTATATCTGATAAATTGATATTTGAAAATACAGGATTCTGTTGAATGGAATCTTCTGTTACATCTGATATCACATGGAAATGTAGAATAAATGTAACTATTCAGTAGTCTACTATCCCGCGAGGTGTTTTGGCACGTAAGTACCAAAATCCCGAGACATACAAGCCAAAATGCCATCACCGCAGGTGATTTTTAATGCATTTTGGCTCGTAACTGTGAAGGTACTGAACAGTTATGAACAAATAATAATTATACAAGTATATAAGGAGGAACCAAGGTGGCACAGCAGAAGCAGGAACAGGATTTAAACCAGTTACTGAAGGTACGTCGCGATAAACTGGCAGATCTTCAGGCTAATGGAAAAGACCCATTTCAGATCACAAAGTTTAACCAGACTCATCACTCAATGGAAGTGAAGAGTCTTTATGAAGCACATGAGGCAGAACTTCTCAAAGATCGTGCAGAAGTAGATGTAACAGGTCTTGATGAAGAACAGGCAAAGGAAGCTGTTAAGAAAGATTATGAAGAGAGAAGAGAAATCATGGACGCAAGCCCGATTCACGTAGCGATCGCAGGCCGTATGATGTTCAAGAGAGTTATGGGTAAGGCTTCTTTCTGCAATATCCAGGATTTACAGGGAAATATTCAGGTATATGTAGCAAGAGATGCGATCGGAGCAGATTCTTATGCAGATTTTAAGAAATCCGATATCGGTGATATCTTCGGACTGGAAGGTTTTGCATTCAGAACAAGAACAGGTGAGATTTCTATCCATGCAGAAAGCATGACTCTTCTTTCCAAGAGCTTACAGATTCTTCCTGAGAAATTCCATGGACTGACAGATACAGATATGCGTTATCGTCAGAGATATGTAGACCTTATCATGAATCAGGACAGCAAGAACGTATTTATCAAACGTTCCCAGATTCTGAAAGAAATCCGTAACTTCCTTGCAGACCGTGACTTCATGGAAGTGGAAACTCCGATGCTGGTTGCAAATGCAGGCGGTGCTGCAGCAAGACCGTTTGAAACTCATTATAATGCATTGAACGAAGATGTTAAGCTTCGTATTTCTCTTGAGCTTTATCTGAAGAGATTGATCGTTGGTGGTCTTGAGAGAGTTTATGAGATCGGACGTGTATTCCGTAATGAAGGTGTAGATACCCGTCATAATCCGGAGTTTACTCTGATGGAGCTTTATCAGGCATATACAGATTATGAAGGCATGATGGAACTGACTGAGTCTATGTTCCGTTATCTGGCAGAGAAGGTTTGTGGTTCTGCGAAGATTTCCTACAATGGTATCGAGATCGACCTCAGCAAACCTTTTGAACGTCTGACCATGAATGATGCGATCAAGAAATATGCAGGAATTGACTTTGATGAAGTTGCAGATGATGAAGCAGCTAAGAAGCTTGCAGATGAGCATCATATTGAATATGAAGAACGTCATAAGAAGGGTGATATCATCAACCTGTTCTTCGAGGAATACTGTGAAAAAGAACTGATCCAGCCAACATTTATCATGGATCATCCGATCGAGATTTCTCCGCTGACAAAGAAGAAACCTTCTGATCCGAATAAGGTAGAGCGTTTCGAGCTGTTCATTAATACATGGGAAATGTGTAACGCATATTCCGAGCTCAATGACCCGATTGACCAGAGAGAGCGTTTCAAAGCACAGGATGCTCTTGCTGACGCAGGAGATGAAGAAGCAAACCACACAGATGAAGACTTCCTGAATGCACTGGAGATCGGTATGCCGCCTACAGGTGGTATCGGATACGGAATCGACCGTCTGGTTATGCTGCTTACAGACAGCCAGGCAATACGTGACGTACTGCTGTTCCCGACAATGAAGTCACAGGGGGCAGCAAAGAACGAAGCAAACAACGTTGCGCAGGCTAAAACAGTTTCAGAAAAGCCAGTTGAGAAGATTGATTTTTCAAAGGTAGAAATCGAACCATTGTTCAAAGATGAGGTAGATTTTGAGACTTTCAGCAAGTCCGATTTCCGTGCAGTAAAGGTTAAAGAGTGTGTTGCAGTACCGAAGTCAAAGAAACTGTTACAGTTTACTCTGGATGATGGAACAGGCGTAGAACGTACCATTTTAAGCGGTATTCACGCATTCTACGAACCAGAAGAACTGGTAGGTAAGACACTTATAGCTATCACAAATCTGCCACCTAGAGCAATGATGGGAATTGAATCTTGTGGAATGTTACTTAGTGCAATCCATGAAGAAGAGGGCGAAGAAAAACTTCATCTTCTGATGGTAGATGACCATATTCCGGCTGGTGCAAAATTATATTAATATCAGGACACTTCGCTTTTAGTGAAATACTAAAGGCGGAGTGTTATTTATATTATAGGAAATTACTCTGTAATGTTCCTATAATATAAATAACACTCCGGGCAGGATCGCACTGCGATGGAGAGTAATGATACTGCTTCAGGTATGCCATATATGGCATATATAAGGCACAAAAAGGAATATGTCAATATCCCCCCGCAGGGCTTACTGATGTCAGAATTGTCTGATATCATAAAAGCCAGTTACCAATAAAGAAAAAGCGAGGGAACATGAAATGAAAAAGGGTTTATTGACAATGGCCGGAGTGCTTCTGACTGTATCACTGGTCAGTGCCGGAACAACAGTGCCTGTACTGGCAGAGGAAGAAACAACACTGGTATACGGAAGCGGAGATTATACCAGGATCAATCCTGCTATGGATGAACATGGAGAGATCAATATTCTGATCTTCAACGGTTTAACTGCACATGACGGAGATAATCAGGTAGTTCCGGGACTGGCAGAGAGCTGGGATTTTGATGATGAAACCAATACTTATACATTCCATATGGCAGAAGATGCCAAGTGGCAGGACGGCGAACCTGTGACAGCAGAGGATGTTAAATTTACTATCGAAGCGATCATGGATCCGGAAAATGGTTCTGAGAATGCACCCAACTACGAGGACGTAGAGGAAATCAATGTGATTGATGATCATACGGTTGCGTTCAAGCTTGAGGACAAAAACGTTGCATTCCTTGACTATATGACAATGGCAGTTCTTCCTAAGCATTTGCTTGAGGGAGAAGATATGCAGACCTCTGATTTCTTCCGTAATCCGGTAGGAACAGGTCCATACAAGATCGAATCCTGGGATGAGGGACAGGCGATCACACTGGTTAAGAACGAAGACTATTTTAAGGGTGAGCCTTCCATTGATAAAGTTGTATTCAAGATCGTACCGGATGACAATGCGAAAGCACTTCAGTTAAAATCCGGAGAACTTGATCTGGCGTTATTAACACCAAAGGATGCAGCTGCTTTTGCAGATGATGAGGCATATACATGCTACGATATGAAGACTTCTGACTATCGTGGAATCATGTTTAACTTGGAAATGAATACTGGCAGAAAAACCGTGATCTGATCCCGGCAGTATGCTATGGACTTGACCGTCAGGCGATCATCGACGCAGTTCTCCTTCGGACAGGGAATGCCGGCTTATGGACCTCTTCAGAGAAATATCTACAATTATGAAGATGTAGAGCATTATGAGTTACAATCCTGAAAAAGCAAAAGAAATTCTGGAAGCTGCAGGATGCGAGATGGGTGATGACGGATTCTATTATCGTGACGGCGAAAAAGTGGGATTTGTAATCAGCGTAAGTGCAGGAGATCAGGTACGTATTGATATGGCTCAGATCGCAGCACAGGAACTGAAAGAGATCGGCATGGATGTATCAGTAGAGATCCCTGCACAGACAGACTGGGCAGGACAGATGGCATTCCTGATCGGATGGGGAAGCCCATTTGACGCTGACGACCATACATACAAAGTATTCGGAACAGATAAGGGAGCAAACTACTCCGGCTATTCTAATGCAGACGTTGACAAGTATCTGACAGAAGCAAGACAGTCAGCTGATCCGGAAGTTCGTGCAGAAGCCTATGCTAATTTCCAGAAAGCTCTGGCAGAGGATCCGGCTTATGCAATGATCTGCTATATTGATGCCAACTATGTTGCTGACAGCAATATTAAAGGAATTGATCCTGATACAATTATGGGACATCATGGAGTTGGAATCTTCTGGAATGTAGCAGACTGGACTATTGAATAAAAAGATAAAGGTTGTGACGGGGGCACTAAAGGTGCCCCCCTTTTTACACGAGCGGAAAAAGGATTAAAAATGGAACATTTATTAGAGGTTAAAAATCTTTCAGTCAGCATTGACGGTCCTGCCGGAGAAGTCCAGGCAGTAAGAGATGTGTCTTTTTCATTTAAAAAAAAGGAGAGGTGCTGGCTATAGTTGGAGAATCCGGATGCGGGAAGAGTGTGCTTTGCAAAAGTATCATGAAGCTTTTGCCACCAAGCGCAAAAATAAAAGAGGGAAGCATCTGTGTGAACGGACAGGATATCACCTGTTACAGGGAAAAGGAGATGCAGAAACTGCGTGGAAGAGTTTTTTCCATGATCTTTCAGGATCCTATGACATCCCTGAATCCAACTATTAAAATTGGAAAACAGATTGGGGAAGCAGTGGTGATCCACAATAAGAACTACACGAAGGAACAGGTAAATAAGAAGGTTCTGGAACTTATGGAACTGGTAGGTATCTCCCATCCAAAGGAACGATATCATCAGTATCCCTGGCAGTTCTCCGGAGGAATGCGTCAGAGATGTGTGATGGCCATCGCTCTGGCTGCAGATCCGGATATTTTATTTGCAGATGAACCAACTACTGCACTGGATGTGACCATACAGGCACAGATTCTGGATCTTCTGCGGGAAATACAGATGAAGCTTGGAACAGCTACCATACTGGTATCCCATGATCTGGGAGTGGTTGCACGTGTGGCAGACAGAGTGGCAGTCATGTATGCAGGCAAGATCGTAGAGATTGGTACAGCAGAGGAAGTGTATTATGATCCCAGACATCCATACACATGGGGACTGATGAGATCACTGCCTGCATTTGCAAATGGAAAAGAAAGCCTGTACACCATCCCTGGCATGCCTCCTACTTTGATAGATCCGCCGAAAGGTGATACTTTTGCATGTCGAAATGAATATGCCCTGAATATTGATTATGAAGAAATGCCGCCTATGTTTAAGATAACAGATACTCATTATGCGGCAACCTGGCTGTTGGATCCAAGAGCACCGCAGATCAAATCACCTGTGGGAGGAACAGCGCATGAGTAAAGAAGTTTTATTGGATGTCAGGCATCTGACTCAGCAGTTTCATCTGACAAAAAAGATCAAGGTAAAGGCTGTAGATGATGTCTCATTTCAGATCCATAAAGGTGAGATCTTTGGTCTGGTAGGGGAATCCGGTTCAGGAAAGTCCACAGTTGCCAGATGTCTGATGAATATATATCAGCCGGCTCAGGGAGAAATCTGGTATAAAGATGTAAATATCTGCGACAAAAAGGAATTCAAAAAGCATAAAAAAATGCTGCAGACCCGCCGCCAGATGATATTCCAGGATTCCGCATCCAGTCTGAACCAGAAAATGAAGGTGTCAGATATTATTACGGAACCAATGAGAATCCAGCATATCACACCTCCGAGAGGAAGCTTTGTGAAGGAAGCTGCTTTTCAGATGGAATATGTAGGACTTGAGAACAGTTTCCTGGACCGTTATCCATCTGAATTATCAGGGGGACAGAGACAGCGAGTGGCCATAGCCAGATCTCTGTGTATGGAACCGGAATTTCTGGTGGCTGATGAACCGATAGCTTCTCTGGATGTGTCCATACAGGCCCAGATCGTCAATCTGTTCCGTCATCTGCAGGAGGAGCATGGATTTACATTTCTGTTTATAGCCCATGATCTGGCTATGGTTGAGTATCTCTGCGACCGTGTGGGAGTTATGTATCATGGAAAATTGGTAGAACTGGCGCCATCAGAAGAATTGTATTCCAATCCGGTGCATCCTTATACAAAAACATTGCTGTCTGCAATTCCTGTTCCTGACCCGATCAAGGAGAGAAAAAGAGTTCTGCAGTACTATGATGGCGAAGGAATGGAAAACAGCGTGTGGACAGAAGTGTCACCCGGACATTTTGCAATGCTTCCGGCTGAAGGAAAGGGGTGCAGTATATAATGAGACAAAAAAAGTTAGTCTACTATGGTAAAAAATGCCTGATATTCCTGATCTCAGTATTTATATTGTCTGTAGCTGTATTTTATGTAGCCCGTCTTGCACCGGGAGATCCGCTGATCTCCTATTATGGTGACCGTACAGAGAAGATGAGTCCGGAAGAACGTGAATGGGCTATGGGAAAGCTGGGATTGAACGAACCGATTTCTGTGCAGTATGTGAAGTGGGTAAAAAATGCCTTTCATGGAGAATTTGGAATTTCATTTAAATATAAACAGGATGTGGTAGAAGTGATCGGCGGCCGTATTGGCAATACACTTGTACTTGGAGGAATCGGATTTATCATTATGTTTGCCGGAGCCTTGCTCCTGGGAATCCTGTGTGCCTGGTACGAAAACCGGCTGGCAGACCGGATCCTGTGTAAGCTGGGAACCATATCCAGTTGTATTCCTGAGTTCTGGATGGCTCTGGTCCTGATCCTTGTTTTTTCTGTAAATCTTAAGATCCTGCCAAGCAGTGGAGCTTACAGTACAGGAAATGCAGGAGATATCGGTGACAGAGTGCTGCATCTGATCATGCCTCTGACCATCGTGGTCATGGAGCATTTATGGTATTATGCTTACATGATCCGAAATAAGATCCTTGAAGAGGTTCGCGCAGATTATGTACTTTTGGCAAAGGCAAAAGGCCTGGATAAGAAAAAGCTTATGTTCAGACATTGTGTCCGAAATGTAATGCCTGCTTATCTGAGTATTATGGCCATTGCAGTCCCCCATGTACTTGGAGGAACCTATGTGGTAGAAAGTGTATTTTCTTATCCCGGAATCGGAGCTCTGTCCTATGAGAGTGCCAGATATCATGATTACAATCTGCTGATGCTGCTTTGTATGATGTCAGGAATCCTGGTTATTTTCTGTAATATCGTCAGTCAGACTATTAATGAACAGATAGATCCCCGTATGAAGGATGAAGTAATAACCGAGAAATCGGAGGTAGTAGAAGGATGACCAATCATTTATTTGAACTGGCAGGAAACAGAAAGACAGAAACCGTAATTCCCAAATCAAAGAAAAGTGGTATCAGGGAAAACCCGTTGTTTCAGCAGCAATCCTGATTCTTATCGTACTGGGCTGCCTGTGTGCGGAACTGATCATGACAAAGGATCCTGCTTATATGGATCTGTTAAACTATAATAAAGCTCCTGACAGGGAGTTCCTTTTTGGAACAGATACTATGGGAAGGGATATTTTTTCCATGATCTGGTATGGAGGAAAAATCTCGATCCTGATCGGTGGATTAGCCACAGTTATTTCTACTTTTATTGCAGTGGTAGTCGGTGCCTTCAGTGGAGTGGCACCTGCCTGGCTTGATGAACTGATCATGAGATTTACAGAAGTTTTTCTGAGCATACCAACCTTGCTTCTTATTATTTTGCTTCAGGCTATTCTGGGAAATGCAAATATCCTCAGTCTGTCGTTCGTAATTGGCGTGACCAGCTGGACCAGTATTGCGAAAGTGGTACGTACCGAGGTTCGACAGATCCGAAACAGTGAGTACATCATCGCAGCAAAATGTATGGGAGCAGGGTTCTTCCGTGTTTTGTGGAAACATTCTGGGTACCAAACTTCTTCTCATTCGATCATGTTTATGGTAGTCTATGAATGTAAGAACTGCAATGATTTCTGAGGCTACCTTGAGCTTTATGGGAATTGGTCTTCCAATAGAAGTTATAACCTGGGGAAGTATGCTGTCTCTGTCAGTATAAAGCACTGATGACAGGATCCTGGTGGATCATCCTGATCCCGGGACTTTTCCTGATCGCAACAGTACTTTGCCTAGACAAATATAGGAAATGTCTGCAGAGAGCAGACAAACG
>ENA-OQKL01000212-OQKL01000212.1-human-gut-metagenome-genome-assembly--contig:-NODE-212-length-20490-cov-3.720424_pt1 | contig 20490 bp, 15 predicted proteins | sample MGYA00242779_ERZ504800 | MGnify/ENA primary metagenome ERZ504800 (study PRJEB26092, sample SAMD00036410) | human gut metagenome | host: Homo sapiens | study: EMG produced TPA metagenomics assembly of... | reverse complement strand
AAACGACGCCCGAATAATGGAGAACATCAACTTCTCATCCTTCGTCTCCACCGGCATCACCTCATGACGCGTCAGCCGGATCACCGCACTTCCAACCTTCGGCCGCGGCATAAAACAGTTCGGCGGCACATTCGCCACAATATACGGCTCCGCATAATACTGCACCGCCAGCGACAGCGCCCCGTAATCCTTCGATCCCGGCCCCGTCTGCATCCGGTCCGCAACCTCCTTCTGAACCATAACCGTAATCGAATCCACCGGCACATGATTCTCAAATAATCCCATAATAATCGGCGTCGTAATATAATACGGAAGATTCGCCACAACCTTGATCGGCCGTCCGTTGTTCTTCTCCTTCGCCAGCGCCGCCAGATCCACCTTCAAAACATCATTGTTGATAACCTCAACATTATCATAATCCGACAGCGTATCCTCCAGAATCGGGATCAGATTCTTGTCAATTTCCACCGCACACACACTCCGCGCAGCATACGCAAGATACTGCGTCAGCGTACCGATACCAGGTCCGATTTCCACAACAAAATCGTCCGGTCCGATACCTGCAGCGGCTACAATCTTATCCAGCACATGTGGATCGATCAGAAAATTCTGACCATACTTTTTCTGAAATACAAAGCCGTACTTCTGCAGTACGGCTATGGTATTCTGCGGCTCCCCGAGCCACGGTTTTACTTTCTCCATAAATTCTCCATGTATTTAGAACTCAAAGTCTTTCTCGTAAAGAATCACGCGGTCGTCCGCATCGGTATGCTTTCTGGACATGCGTCTTCCGAATTTACGGGTTCCCTTTTCTGCATGGGCGATGGCACGATCCACCATATCTTTGACCTGTGAAATCGTCATCGGCTCGCCCTCCTTCTGATTGTTGCCAATCTGTGTATACAGAGCAAGCACACCCATCTCGTCCATCTTGTATCCATTCTCACGCGCATACGTGCGGGCAAACGTAACCAGCTCGTCGTTCGTGAAAACAGGAATCGAAATGACCGTCTCAAACTTCTTCGCAAAATCAGGGTAATTCCGCAGAAGACCTCTCATGCTGACCTTCTCATCCTCGATGATCAGAACCAGACTGTCTGTACGGAAATCCATTGCCTGCGACAGCTTCTCGATCGTCTCCGGGTACATCAGACCGGCACGCTCGATCAGGAGGAAACCTCCCGCCAGCTTTGAAACAATCTGCGCACAGTCCTTTTTGTTCAGAACAGATGCATCCAGACGGGCCATCTTCGTTGCCGGAAGTTTTAAGTCAGCACAGATTGCACGGACGAGATCCTCCGACAGCTTCGTTTTTCCAGTACCGTATCCGCCCATAATGGCAATGTTTCCATGACGGGAAGTACGGTCGCCTGCGTAATGATAAACACCATGCATTGCATCCAGAATCTGGATATCCATGCCTGGAACTTTCGCAAAGTAAGTAAACAGCGCTTTCTGCTCATCACTCAGCTTATCCGGCTGGGTGTCGTTCAGGATGCGGAGTCTTGCCTCCTCCGGCGTCTCCTCGCGGAGCACCTCTTCAATCGATTTCGCAACAGTTCCTTCCGGAATGTTGTCGCGGATCAGCTGAACGGTGGCATCCGTTGTTTTTTCGATGCTCATGTTGATCGTCGCATCGGATACGCGCTCACGCTTTGGCTCGGTCGGAACTTCGATTTCGATTTCCTCCGGGGTAATCTCGATCGGCTGGGTTCCTGCCGGCTCAAACGGATCGGCTGGCTCAGTCTCGGCCGGGGTTTCCGGCTCTGTTTCGCTTTCCGGCTCGTCAGCAGGTTCTGCTTCCGCAGTTTCCGGCTCGTCCGGCAGTTCAATTTCCGATGCTTTTTCAGCTTCCTGCACTTCTGCGTTCAGCGCTGCCTGAAGCTCACTAAAATCGATGGTCGGCCGTGTCTCCTCTGCCGGTTTCAGATCCGGGATGACAACCGTTGCATCCATGGACGGCGTCTCCGCCGGTTCTACGGTTTCCTCAATTTCGGCTTCCGCCTGAGCCTTCTCGGCTGCTTCTGTTTCAGCTTCCACTGCTGGTTCTGTAACTTCTGCTTCTTCGATTTCAGCCTCGGCTGCCGGTTCTATAATCTCTTCGATCTCAGCTTCATCCATCGGCTCTGTAACTTCTTCGGTTTCAGCCTCATCCGCCGGTTCTGTGATCTCTTCGGTTTCCGCTTCATCTGCCGGTTCTGCATCTTCTTCCGGCTCAGCTTCCGCCTGCGGCTCCTCTGCCGTTTCCCGTGCCTCTGTCTCGGACTCCGGATCCATCGGCTGCTCTGCGGTTTCGGCTTCTGCTGCCGGTTCCACTGGCTCTTCTGCTTCTTCCTCCGCAACTTCCTCCGACAGGTTTGCTGCGGTCTCCTGGAACAGTGCTTCGAGGTCCGGCTCTTCGTATTTCTTCTCCGGCTTCGGTGCTTTCGGCATTACCGGCTCGGCTTTTTCCTTCGGTTTTGGCTGCGGTCTTGTCTTGATTGTCGTGTTGGCATCCGGGGATACCTCTACGTTTACATCAAGCTGCTCCGGCTCCAGATCTTTTACTTCGTACTGTACCGGCTCTTCGCTTGTCTCTTCCTCGACTGCCGTCTCTTCCTGTTTCTTTCCGCGGAAGGAGAAGACATCGCGGATGCTCTTTGCAAGCTCTGCGTGAAGATCGATCGTATTTCCAAGGTACGTCGGCGTGCTGTCTGCATACGCCTGCTCTTCCGGAATCTCCTCGATCGGCTCCTCTGTCTGCTGCAGTGCTTCGTACTCCTGCACCTGCTCTGCATCTGCCTCGGCCTGCTGTGTTTTCTCATATGCTTCGTACGGCGAACCGGCTTCTTTTTCTTCTTCACCGGCCACATACTGGCTCATCACACCGCCGTTTACCGGTTTTACTTCCGGCGTCTCTGCCGGCTCTTTCGTCGCAGCCATTTCACCGGCTCCGCTCTCTCCGGCTAACCGCACTTCAAGTGCTTCCGGATCCTCGGACGGCTCTTCATTCTTTTTGTAGTCAAAACGATGCTCGTATTTGATCTGCTGGGACGGTGACAGCGGCTCGTACTTCATTTTCAGATCCATTGCCTTTGTCACATATTTGCCCTCGCTGAACCACAGGATCAGCTCATCACAGGCATCGATGCATTTCTGCGTCTCTCCGGCTTTGCTGTAAAGGTTTGCCAGTTCATATGCCCATCTCTCGGTAAATTCCCGCTCTTTGTATTCCTCCAGAAGGGAAATCTGCTCCTCAAGCGGCGCTTTCTGTCCTCTTAAAATCTTGTATTTCAGCAGATACCGGGAATTATCGTGACGTGCGACTGCTTCAAACTCGTTGTAAAAGTCAATCGCCTCATCAAAGTCTTTCATTTTTACGGAGACCTCTACCAGGCGGTACAGAATGCCCTTTCCGATGGAGGAACGGTCATACGCCATCAGCAGAATCTTCTTCGCCTCCGGATATCGTTTGTTCGCCTCATAGACATCCGCTACCATGCCGAGCGTGCGCAGACTCTTGACACGCTGCCAATCAACGGCTTCTACAACTGCAAGTGCCCCCTCATAGTCCTCTTTTTTTACCAGACTGTTCAGCTCTTCCAGCCGGCTTTGATATTCAGCTTTATCCAATCTTTTCACCTCAATACATTTCAGATTGTTTTAGTTCATAGACACGAACAGTGTACCACACTCCCCGTAGAATGTCAAAAGAATGCCTGTTTTGCAGGCATTTTTCGGGATGCAGATCCTTCCAGCGGGCATCTAAAAAAGAACACCCGCCCCTCCGGTTTTCCCCGGAAAAGCAGGTGTCCCCTAACTACTTATATTTGATTCTGATTACTTTCTGACAGTAATCTTGTCCAGATGCCAGATATCATCTACATACTGCTGGATGGTACGGTCGGATGTGAATTTGCCGCTGTGTGCGGTATTCAGGATCGCGCTTCTTGCCCATGCAGAAGTATTTCTGTATTTATCCTCAACACGCTCCTGTGCTGCCGCATAGGACTTGAAGTCTGCCAGGGTAAAGTACATATCCGGGCGCGGAGCATTCTTCGGTGTGAGCAGAGAGTCATACAGATCACGGAACATCATGGTGTCGCCGTTTGAGTATCTTCCGCTGATCAGATCCATCACTACGTTGTGGATGTCCTGATCGTGGATGAAGTAGCTCATCGGATCGTAGGTGTAGTTGTTCTCATATTCGATAACCTGATCTGCGGAAAGTCCGAAGATAAAGGCGTTCTCCTTTCCAACTTCCTCAACGATCTCTACGTTTGCACCGTCCATGGTTCCAAGAGTCAGGGCACCGTTCAGCATGAACTTCATGTTACCGGTACCGGAAGCCTCTTTACTTGCGGTGGAAATCTGCTCGGAAACATCAGCAGCGGCAAAGATCAGCTCTGCGTTGCTGACACGATAATCCTCGATAAATACAACTTTGATCTTTCCTTTGATGGTCGGATCGTTATTTACGACATCCCCAACGGAATTGATCAGTTTGATGATTGCTTTTGCACGCTCATAGCCTGCGGAAGCTTTCGCTCCAAAGATGAAGGTTCTTGGGTAGAACGGCATATCCGGGTTCTTTTTCAGACGGTCATACAGGTACATAATATGAAGAATGTTCATAAACTGGCGTTTGTACTCATGCAGACGCTTTACCTGAACGTCAAAAATAGAGTTCGGATCTACATCAATGCCGTTATGCTCTTTGATGTATTTTGCCAGGCGAACTTTATTTTTATATTTGATTTCCATAAATTCCTTCTGTGCCTGGGTGTCATCTGCCAGCTTAGCGATCTTTTCGATCTTCGGCAGATCGGTGATCCAGCCGTCTCCGGCGTACTCGGTTACCCAGTCAGCCAGAAGCGGGTTTCCGTGAAGCAGGAAACGACGCTGTGTGATACCGTTCGTCTTATTGTTGAACTTCTCCGGAGTCATTTCGTAGAAGTCTTTTAAAGTCTGTTTTTTCAGGATCTCGGTATGAAGCTTTGCAACACCGTTGACAGAATATCCGCCTACGATAGCCAGACGGGCCATATGAACCTGTCCGTCGTAGATCACTGCCATCTGGCGGACTTTCTCTTCATCACCCGGGTACTGCTCTCTTACCTGGATCAGGAAGCGGCGGTTGATCTCTTCTACGATCTGATAGATACGCGGAAGAAGTCTGGAGAACAGGTCAACCGGCCATTTTTCAAGTGCCTCTGCCATAATCGTATGGTTCGTGTATGCACAGGTCTTTGTCGTAATCTCCCATGCCTCATCCCAGCCAAGGCCTTCCACATCCATAAGAATTCGCATCAGCTCCGGAACGGCTACGGTCGGGTGAGTATCGTTCAGCTGGAAGGTAACCTTCTCATACAGCTTTGTGATATCATCGTGATGTTTTTTATATTTTGCAACTGCTCTCTGTACGCTTGCAGAAATAAAGAAATACTGCTGTTTCAGACGCAGCTCTTTTCCTTCGTAATGGTTGTCGTTCGGATACAGAACCTCTACGATGGTTTTTGCAAGGTTTTCCTGCTCAACCGCTTTGTGGTAATCACCTTTGTCGAAGGAATCCAGGGAGAAGTCCTGAATAGCCTCTGCATCCCAGATGGTCAGCGTGTTTACAACATCGTTGTCGTATCCTACGATTGGCATATCGTAAGGAATTGCGTTTACAGACTGGTAATCTTTCTGTACGAAGTTTACGCGTCCGGTAGCCTCATCATACTCCTGTGCTACGTATCCGCCAAATTTTACTTCTTTTGCGTATTCCGGGCGTTTCAGCTCGAATGGATAGCCGTGTTTCAGCCAGTTGTCCGGTACTTCTATCTGATAACCGTCGCGGATCTGCTGTTTGAACATACCGTATTTATAACGGATACCGCAGCCGTATGCCGGATATCCCAGTGTAGCCAGGGAATCCAGGAAGCATGCTGCCAGACGGCCAAGACCGCCGTTTCCAAGCGCAGGATCTCTCTCCTGGTCCTCCAGAAGGTTCAGGTTCAGTCCCATCTCATCAAGAGCTTCCTGTACCTGTTTGTATGCAGTCAGGTTAATCAGGTTATTTCCCAGCGCACGTCCCATCAGGAACTCCATGGACATATAGTACAGAATCTTCGGATCCTGCTCATCCATTGCTTTCTGGGTTTTCAGCCAGTTGTCAATAATAACGTCTTTTACTGCGTAGCAGACTGCCTGGTAAATTTCCTGCTGGGAAGCCTCTTCCAGATTTTTTCTGTACAGCATTTTTACGTTTTCTTTGACACTGTTCTTAAAAGTTTCTTTGTTGAACTCGGCGTTTAACATCTGCGTCCTCCTCAATAGCAGTCTGCGAGCGGAGAGCTTGTCTGCATCCCCGCTCGCAGGCTGATTTTTATATTAACGATCGTCGTGGAAACGCATCCAGAAGTATTCTTAGATACGCTCTACTGCCATGGTAACCTTTTCGGAGTTGATATTCCACTCCTTCTCATAGCCCTTTGTCTCTCCAGTCACGATTTCTTCTGCCAGAACTTCAGATTTAATTTCATCACCATGGTTTTTCATGATGCTTACAATCTTGTCGTTGTCTTTTGCATATACTCTGATCTTGTCCATAACCTCAAAGCCGGCCTCTTTACGCATGGTCTGGATTTTACTTACCAGCTCACGAACAAAACCTTCCTCGATCAGTTCCGGAGTCAGATTGGTATCCAGAACAACGGTGATTGTATGGTCGGATTCGGATACATAGCCTTCCATCTGTGCCATGTCAATTAACAAATCCTCCTCTAATAATACAATTTCCTGTCCATCGATGTCAAGTTTAAGTTCGCCGGTGCTCTTCAGCTCTGCCATTGCCTTATTTCCGTCAAGCTCGGACAGTACGGTTTTGATCTTATTCAGAAGTTTTCCGTATTTTGGTCCTACGGTACGCATCTGCGGTTTGAAGCTGTAGCTGATGAAATCTGCGATGTCATCTTTAAATACAACTTCTTTGACATTCAGCTCGTCCTCGATGATCTCTTTGTAGAATTCGGAAAGCTGGAACTCGCTCTTCACGTACATGGTTCCGATCGGCTGACGGTTTTTGATATTGGCAGTATTTCTTGCGGCACGTCCCATAACGACGATCTCCAGCAGGTCTGCCATATCCTCTTCCATCTTCGGATCGATCCAGTTCTCATGTACCTCCGGGAAGTCGCACAGATGGATACTTTCCGGTGCACTTGCATCGATGCTCTTTACGAGGTTCTGATAAATATCCTCTGTCATGAACGGAATCATCGGAGCTGCTGCTTTTGCAACGGTCACCAGTGCGGTGTACAGAGTCATGTAAGCATTGATCTTATCCTGCTCCATGCCTTTTGCCCAGAAACGCTCACGGGAGCGGCGTACATACCAGTTACTCATATCATCCACGAAGGACTGCAGTGCTTTTGCTGCCTCCGGGATACGGTAATTTGCCAGATTGTCATCCACTGCTTTTACCGTAGACTCCAGACGGGACAGCAGCCATTTGTCCATGACGGCAAGCTTATCATACTCCAGTGTATATTTCGTTGCATCGAACTTATCGATGTTTGCATACAGTACAAAGAATGCGTAGGTGTTCCACAGGGTTCCCATGAATTTTCTCTGTCCTTCGACTACGGTCTTTCCTGCGAAACGGCTCGGCAGCCACGGAGCACTGCTGGTGTAGAAGTACCAGCGGATTGCATCTGCGCCATAAGTCTGCAGTGCGTCGAACGGATCTACGGCATTTCCTTTGGATTTACTCATCTTCTGTCCGTTCTCATCCTGTACCAGACCAAGAACGATAACGTTCTCGTACGGTGCTTTGTTGAACAGCAGAGTGGAAATTGCAAGCAGGGAGTAGAACCATCCACGTGTCTGGTCTACAGCCTCGGAAATAAACTGTGCCGGGAACTGTTTCTCGAAGGTTTCTTTGTTCTCGAATGGATAGTGATGCTGTGCGAACGGCATGGAGCCGGAATCGAACCAGCAGTCGATAACCTCCGGTACACGGTGCATCTCTTTACCGCATTTCGGGCACTTGATGGTCACTGCGTCGATGTATGGGCGGTGAAGCTCGATGTCATCCGGGCAGTTGTCGGCTTTTTCTTTCAGCTCTTCGATACTGCCGATGCAATCCTGATGGCCACATTCACACTGCCATACCGGAAGCGGAGTTCCCCAGTAACGGTTTCTGGAAAGTCCCCAGTCCTGAACATTTTCCAGCCAGTCGCCAAAGCGTCCTTTTCCGATGCTTTCCGGAATCCAGTTAATGGTGTTGTTGTTGCGGATCAGATCCTCTTTTACTGCAGTCATGCGGATGAACCAGGTTTCACGTGCATAGTAGATCAGCGGAGTATCGCATCTCCAGCAGTGCGGGTAGCTGTGCTCGAACAGCGGCGCATCAAACAGAAGGTCTTTATCCTCGAGTGCCTGCAGAACGGCCATATCTGCTTTCTTGCAGAAAGTGCCTGCCCACGGAGTTTCCTCGGTCATCTCACCTTTTTCGTTTACTAACTGTACGAATGGAAGATCGTATCTGTGACCGACCTTGGAGTCGTCCTCACCAAATGCAGGGGCGATATGAACAACACCGGTACCATCGGTCAGTGTTACGTAGGTATCGCAGACTACATAGTATGCTTTTTTGTTTCCGATTCTCTTCTCAGCGTACGGGAACAGCGGCTCGTACTCTTTGAACTCGAGATCTTTACCCTGATAATGCTCCAGGATTTCAGCGCCCTCACCGAGAACGGTGTCTACCAGAGCAGCTGCCATATAATAGGTATATCCTTTGCTTGTTACTTTTACATAATCCTCATCCGGGTTGACGCAGAGTGCAACGTTGGACGGAAGGGTCCACGGTGTGGTGGTCCATGCCAGGATGTAAGCGTCCTCGCCTTTTACTTTAAAGCGGACAACGGCTGAACGTTCTTTGACATCTTTGTATCCCTGCGCTACTTCGTGGGAAGAAAGCGGGGTACCGCAGCGCGGGCAGTAAGGAACGATTTTGTGTCCTTCGTACAGAAGACCTTTCTTCCAGATCTCTTTTAATGCCCACCACTCGGACTCGATGTAATCGTTATGATACGTAACGTATGGGTTTTTCATATCAGCCCAGAAGCCAACGGTATGGGAGAAGTCTTCCCACATTCCCTCGTATTTCCATACGCTCTCTTTACACTGCTCGATGAATGGCTCTACGCCGTATTTTTCGATCTGATCTTTTCCGTCCAGACCGAGTTTTTTCTCAACTTCCAGCTCTACCGGCAGTCCGTGGGTATCCCAGCCTGCTTTTCTCGGCACCTGATAACCTTTCATAGTACGGTATCTCGGGATCATATCCTTGATAACACGGGTCTCTACGTGGCCGATGTGCGGTTTTCCGTTTGCGGTCGGCGGTCCGTCATAGAATACGTAGGACGGATTTCCTTCGCGCACTTTCATACTTTTTTCGAAGATCTGATTGTCTTCCCAGAACTTCTCAACCTGTTTTTCTCTCTCGACAAAGTTCATGTCGGTTGAAACTTTCTTGTACATGCTTGTACCTCCTGAAACTTAAGTTTCTCGTTTGATTTGCTCGCGTAAAATAAGAAAAAGCTCCCGCCCTGTAATAGGACGAAAGCTGTACTTATCGTAACCACCTGTTACATACTATCATATGCATTTCCTGTAACGGGGAACGGCCGGCAACTTCTTACCACTGCTCTCCGGCTTTCTATATTTTATGCGCCGGGTACGCAGATTCAGAACTGCAACTTGGAAGTGATGTTCACCTGCCGCTACTTGTACCGGACTCCCACCATCCCCGGCTCGCTTTCCACAGACCGTTCACGCGCAGACTACTGTCTTCGTCATTGTTTTTCATGCCTTATTATAACTAGGGGCTGTAAGCGTTGTCAAGAGTGGAAAGCACATTTTATCGGTTCTTTTCCGCAATTTTACGGGATTTTCGGGGGTGTGCGTTGCTATTTGGATGGGGGAATGGTAAAATCGGGGTATAATCAAAAAACGGAAGGGAAGTGAAATCATGGGAAGATTTGTGAATCCGGACAACAGTGCATTTCAGGTTGCTCTCAATTCCGAAATCTATGTGGACAAAACAGGACTTTTATCGTATACCAACAAAGTTCTGGACACCATGCAGGGCTATATCTGCAACAGCCGCCCGCGGCGGTTTGGAAAATCATTTGCTGCAAATATGCTGGCGGCCTATTACAGCAAGGGCTGTGATTCCAGAAAGATGTTTTCTGGCCTTGCGATCAGCCAGACGGCAGACTTTGAGAAGCATCTGAACCAGTACGATGTGATTCATCTGGACATCCAGTGGTTTCTTTCGAATGTCAGCGATCCGGAACAGATTGTGGCCTACATTACAGAATGTACACTGACCGAGCTGCGTACCATCTATGCAGATCAGCTTCCGCCGGAAGTTTCCACCGTTCCCGACGCTCTGTCCCGGATCAAAGAGGCGACCGGACAGAAATTTGTGATTATTATTGATGAATGGGATGTCCTGATTCGTGATGAGGCCTCCAACCAGAAAATTCAGGATGATTACATTAATTTTCTTCGTGGAATGTTCAAAGGGACGGAACCGACGAAATATATCCAGCTTGCGTTTCTCACGGGTATTCTTCCGATCAAAAAATTGAAAACGCAGTCTGCCTTAAATAATTTTCATCAGTATTCCATGCTGAATCCAGGCCCGCTGGCTTCCTATATTGGATTCACAGAAGATGAAGTTTCCGCTCTCTGTCAGAAATACGGACAAAATTTTGAGGAAGTCAGACGATGGTACGACGGCTATCTGCTTGGAAATTACCATGTATACAATCCAAACGCGGTAACAAGTCTGCTTCTGGATGGGACATTCCAAAGCTATTGGTCGGAGACGAGCACATACGACTCGATGGTTCCTTTTATCAATATGGATTTTGACGGATTGAAAACAGCAATTCTGGAGATACTCTCCGGCGCCGCAGTTCCTGTCATGGTTACCTCTTTTAAAAACTGACATGGTCAACTTTGTAAATAAAGATGATGTTCTGACGCTGCTGATTCATTTGGGCTATCTTGCCTACAATCAGCAGACACAGATGGCATATATTCCCAACGAAGAAATCCGCAGGGAGTTTCTGACTGCGGTGACTTCCAATCATTGGAATGAACTTTTCGCTTTCCAGCAGGAATCTGCGGATCTTTTAGATGCTACGCTCGATATGGATGAAAATGCTGTCGCTGCCGGAATTGAAAAGGTCCATGAGGAATATACTTCCGTGATTCAGTATCATAATGAAAATTCGCTCAGTTGTGTCCTCACGATTGCTTATTTAAGTACGATGCAATATTACTTCAAACCCACTCGTGAACTTCCGACCGGGCGCGGTTTTTCCGATTTTGTCTTTCTGCCAAAGCCGGAATACCGATACGATTTTCCGGCGCTTGTAGTAGAACTGAAATGGAACAAGAATGCGAAAACGGCACTGGATCAGATTAAAAGACAGCATTACCCGGCTTCCATTGCATCTTATACAGGGGATATTCTGCTGGTTGGTGTTAATTATGATAAGAAGACGAAGGTGCATGAGTGTCGGATTGAAAAATATTTGAAATCAGGAGAAAAATGATGAAAGTTGTGATTGCAATTGATTCTTTTAAAGGAAGCCTTTCCTCTCTGCAGGCTGGAACAGCGGCCGCCACCGGGATTTATCGTGTCGATCCGAAGGTGGAGACGGTTGTGCGCCCGCTTGCCGATGGCGGTGAAGGTACCGTTCAGGCACTGACCGAAGGTCTTGGCGGACGGCTTGTCTCCGTTTCGGTGACCGGTCCTGCCGGAAAGCAGGTTATCTGCCCGTATGGCATCATCGACCGAACGCAGACCGCCATTATCGAGATGTCGGGGGCTGCCGGTATTACGCAGGTACACGGCGATGAGAAAAATCCGCTGTACGCCACAACGTACGGTGTCGGTGAGGTTATCTGCGATGCCATCCGCAATGGCTGCCACCGCTTTATCATTGGAATCGGCGGAAGTGCCACAAATGACGGCGGTATTGGTATGCTACAGGCACTCGGTTTCGGACTGCTCGATGCAGAAGGAAAACAGGTTCCTTTTGGTGCTGTCGGACTGGAATCTCTTACCGCGATTACGACAGATCACGTTCTGCCGGAACTTTCGGAATGCACCTTCCGTATTGCCTGCGATGTAACGAATCCGCTCTGCGGTTCCAACGGCTGCAGCGCCGTTTTTCGGACCGCAGAAGGGCGCGGATGCTGTCATGATCAAACGTATGGACACATCGCTTGCCTCCTACGCCGCGCTCTGCCAGAAAACATTCCCGAACGTCGACGCGGAAATTCCCGGAACGGGTGCTGCGGGCGGACTTGGATTTGCTTTTCAGACGTTTCTTTCTGCTTCGCTGGAACCCGGTCATTCAGATCGTACTGGATGAAACCCGACTTCGTGATGATGTAAAACGATGCTGATCTTGTTATCACCGGCGAAGGACGGCTCGACGGACAAACCGTGATGGGAAAAGCGCCGATCGGAGTTGCAAAACTGTCAAAAGAATACGGCAAACCTGTCCTTGCATTCTCAGGCTGTGTTACAAAAGATGCATCCACATGCAACGCCGCCGGAATTGATGCCTTTTTCCCTATTATGCGGAGCGTCGTTTCACTCGAAGAAGCTATGGATGTGAAAAATGCGGCAGAAAATATGGCCGATACGGTAGAACAGGCTTTTCGGCTATTTTTGCTTCAGTAAAGCGGATATTCGCAATCCGCTTCGCTACTTGCTTGATTCGGTTAAAACACAAGACCGTTTTCTCCTGCTTTAATTTTTGCAGGAAGGACAGAAAGCACGCCGCGCTCTCATCGTCTTAATTCCAGCAGATATTCTGTCGTTCCTGCTTCCAGCTGTTTCGTTCCTGCCCGCCAAAATCCGTGGCGGTTGTAAAACGCAATGGCACGCGTATTTTTCTCCAATGCCCATAGATGGTCTGCGTCAAACTTTTCAATTACAAAGGTAATCAGCGCGTGGCCGACCCCGTTGTTCTGCAGACATGGATCTACGTATAGTTTACAGATTTCGGTTCCGTTGATTTCTGTAAAATCTCTTATAATTCCATCATCGTAGACATAGATGCGGTTTAAGATTTCTTCTTTCTTAAAGTACTGGTCGATCATCGGAACTACCTGCATTTCACCGAAGGAATAGGCCTCCTCGTGAAAAATCGGGAAATAATTGATTCGGTTGTTGAACACGAAAATTTCCGCAATTCTGGACAGGTCTTTCAGTTCTGCTTTTCTGATTTTCATATTTTCTCTCATTTTAATTTCCAATCAACACTTTCTTCCCCCGAAACGCAAATCCATAATACCTGATCCGCTCCTTTGCGATTCCTCTGGCAAGCAATTCTGTGTCATACTGTTTTTCCTGAATCTGACGAAGTGCATGCTCCACCGTCTCTTCCAGCGACTTTTCTTTTGATGTGTTCTGAACCTTAAATTCCATTACGATCGCATCCAGGTTTTCTTTCAATGGCTCCATTACTACGTCATACCTTCCGAATCCACTTTCTCTGTTGGAAGTGATTCTGTATTTTCCGGCCAGATCAACAATCAGCCCAAGGACAAATCCATGGTAAAATCTTTCTGGTTCGAGTTCCTCTGATGGTTTTCCGCCCGTGTCGAAACTGCTGAATGTCTGAAGTGCTACCTGATTCATAAACTGGTTCATATAATCCAGATCTCCGGCAAGCAGAGCATCTTTAAAATTGCCATATGCAGAATCTTCTTCTGTAAACCAGTCCTCTATCATTTGTTCAAACATCAGCATTGTCTCATGATTTGTCACTTTCAAATCATACTGGCGCTTTCCTGTTCGGTTATCCATTTCGTACCGATCCACTTTCAGATATCCGCTCGCAAGCATAAGACTCCAGATGGCTCCCCGCTTTCTGCCAAGCTGTTCAAAAATAACCTGCTCATCCAATTCTGTGCAGATCACTCTGCCGTTTAATAAATCTTCCATTTCCGTCTTGATCTTTGCAGGACTTCGACGGATCAGATTGGAGATCAGCATATTTCCGCTGGTGTCTGCCCAGTACGTTCCATATTCTCCCGTGTCCAGATATTTTGTAATGGACCACGGATTGTAAATATCCTTCCGTTTTCCAAAGGAAAATCCATCATACCAATAGCGGACGGTTCCTTTTTCATCGGACAGCCCATTTTCCTCCAGCGCATGAAAGACTTCTTCTTCTGTAAAGCCAAACGAGCCGCTGTACTTTTCCGATGTTGTTGTTACAACTTCAAGATTATTCAGATCGGAAAAGATAGATTCTTTACTGACTCTTGTTATTCCTGTCAGCAGTCCCCGTTCCATATAGGGATTCGTTTTGAATGTGGAATTGAACAGGCTTCTGATAAACGCAGTAAGATTCTCCCAATACCCATGAATATACGATTCCTGCAAAGGAGTATCATACTCATCCAGAAGAATAATCACCTTTTTTCCGTAATAGCGGCTCAGATAATCGGACAGATAATTGACAGCTACTGCTGCCGCATCATCCGACATATTTTCTTCAACGGAATCAAAATAGGCGCGGTCTTTTTCATTTAATACTTTGCTGGATTTGACAAATTCAAAAGTACTATATAATTTTACCAGCTTACGAATTACCGCTCTTCTTGCAGTCTCATATGTGGTTGCCTTGATATCTGCAAAGCTGAGGGAAATCACCGGATACGTTCCCTGCAGCTTACGAAATCTTTCCTCTTTCCAGATGACAAGGTCTTCAAAATATTTGCTGCATTCGGAATGATTTACGGAAAAGAAATATTCGACCATACTCATATTCAGGGTCTTGCCGAATCTTCTTGGGCGTGTGATCAGAGTAACACTGTCCTGATTGTCCCACCATTCCCTGATAAAATCCGTCTTATCGATATAAAAACAGTTATTCTTTCTGATGGATATAAAATCCTGATTTCCAATGGAAATTACTGATTTCATGGGTCTGCTCCTTCCTAAATCCTTTACCACCGACAGGCTTGCTAAAAAATTTATTTCTGTTTTCTATTTTTATCATATTTCTCTGGCAGAACAAAGATCATTCCCTGTCCGAAGCAATTATTTTCCATTGGATATTATGTTTTGACAGATGTCACGAACTATGCTTTCTCTGTCCTGATCCGCCGTTATTCTGGTTTCATACAGAACGGATGTATAATCTTTTTCGTTCCACCATCTCTGCATATCTTCTGCACTGAAATCATTGCAGTTCGGCTTTGTTTTGTGGCGCTTCACGGTCTCCTCGAAGGGGATGTCGAAGTAATATGCGTATATATTTTTTCCATATAAAGCTACTGCCAGCTCAAATAATGCACGATACCATTCCGCATTCAGTATTCCTTCCAGAATAACAATCTCGCTGTGTTTTCTTCCATATCGCAGAAGTTCTTCCAGAAGAGGCAGCGCCTTTGTATTTTCTCCGTCTTTGACTTTGAGCATATCTCTTCGGATAACATCCTGCGAGATCAGCATTGTATTATTTCCGAACACTTGCTGTAATTCCTTTGCAATAGTTGTTTTTCCACTGCCGGAATTTCCTCTTAAAATGATTAATTTATTCGTCCGTAAGCAATCGCCCATTGTCATTCCATTCTCCATACATAATTCCCGCTTTCGTATTATCTAAAAGTTTCTGCAAACGGCTCTGAAATATTTCTTTTTCCTCAAACATTGTAATTTTATACACTTTTCGCTATCTGCAGCGCCAGAAACAGCTTGTCCAGATCGTGGTTAGCGGCAGATAATCCATCCGTTTCATAGTTTCCTTCGATCAGCACATCTCCCGCAATAAGAAAATCATACAGTTCAAATCCATAAAAAATCACAGATCGCCTGAACGCCTGCGAGTTCCATTTCCACGGCAATGCATCCTTCTTCTTTTCGTTTTCTTACAAGATTTACCGTTTCCCGAAGCATACTGTCTGTCGTCCATACGCGCCCCTGAACGTATGGCAGTTTCCTTTCTTTGAAAAATTCCGCCAGTTTGTCCGTGTTTTTTATTTTTATGTAGTCCTGCGGTTCTGCAAAATAATAGGACAGTCCTTCTCCCCGGTATGCCTCCGTTGGGAGAATAAACTTTCCATCGGTTGCTTCTTTGTCCAGACTGCCGCACGAGCCAAACATGATAAAGACGGATGCTCCTGTTAAATGATTGACTTCGGCAATCGTTCCTGCTGCAAGAGCGGAACCAATTGGTGTCAGGTAGAAAGCAATCGTTTCTTCCTCATATGGCAGAGTCCAAACCGGTATATTTCCATTGCATGCTCTTACTTCTGCAATCTGTCGGCATGGGAATTTTTCAAGCATGTATTCATATATTACTTTTGAAAAAATTACCATACATTTTTTTACCAGATGCTGCTTCTCCCCATAAAAACTTCTCCAGCTTTACAATCGGCTCGCTGTTGATATCATAAGAATCAATAATCATTCTGTTTCCTCCATAAATTTATTTATCTTTACCAAAAAGTCCCATATCCACCACCCTTACTGCGCAGACATGAGACTTCCGTTTTTATTTTTGCATTACTTCAATAACACATTCATGTTTCTTCGTTTTTTTATTATAATTGATACCGGCAAGCATTCGAACCACAGAATCTTTCAGGCCATCCATATCCATTTGAATATAAATTTTTAAGGCCTCATACGTTTCCGTCTGGTTCCAATAGGTTCCGAATTTGTGGCGCAGCATGGCTTCTACCACAGATTTCGGGCTATACATGGAATAAATTTCGTCTCCAGTCTGCCGATGCGTAATCAACTGATAACCATCGTACCACGTTTTTGCTTCTTCAAAACTCATCTCATATTTTTCACAGAGGGCAGATATCTCCTGCTCTGTGAAGCCAAAATATTCCGCCAGATCACCGGGATCTGTCATGGAATACTCGGTAAATATATTTAGTGCAGAATGAGAACCATTTTTGTTTGTGAACTTTTCTTTTTTCAGACTTTTCAGCAATACCTTTCGATTATATACATGCGTATTCCACAGTATTTCCATGCTTCTGAATTATTTTCATTAAATCATCAGCCTGCATCCAAACGGTTGCTGTATTATCGTTTGGATGAACACCAATTTTATTTCCGACAAATTCCACGTCCATGAAGACTTGAACTCTGTGTTCGGCATCGTTTAGAATACCAAGCGGCGTAACGGCACCGGGTATCAGTTTCATAATATCAAATAATTCCTCCGCAGCTGCAAAAGAAAGTGCACGCAGACCACGTTGCCTGCGAAACGCTTTCAAATCTACTCGCTTGTTCCCTTTCATCGTTATCAAATAATAATTACGTTTTTTATCGTCGCGAACAAATAAATTTTTAGCGCCCCACTCTGGATACGGCAAATCAACAGCATCTGCTTCTTCCATATTGAAAACTGCCTTATGTTCCGTAATTTCATACGCTATATTTTGCCTTTTTAAATAATGATATATCTCTATCTTATCCATACTCTTTTATCTCTGTAAACTGAAATTGAAATATGCCCTTATTTTTCATACTTTTCAATCCGGCATTCATGTTCTTTTGTTTTTTCATTGTAGTTAATTCCCACCAGCAAAAGCTCCCCTGCATAGCATGCAACAGACTCCGGATATTTTCCGTCTCTGATCTGATCTAATGCTGCTCTGACGCTTTTGTCCCATTTCAGTTCCACAACAAGCGCCGGGTAATAATTCTGAAACTCCGGCTTTGGAATAAACACAAAGTCTGCAAATCCACGACCCGCGGGAAATTCGCGGATTGGTTTGAAATAGTATTGCATGGAACTCAAATAGGCAATGGACAGAACACTGCTGAGTGAGTTTTCATTGTTATACTGAATCACAGAAGTATATTCCCTGTGAATTTTTTCAATTTCTTTTGCTACTGCGTTTCCATTCATCTGAATTGTATCTTTCAGAAGCTGCTCTGATTCTTTTTGAAATACAATCAACTCATTCCATTTTTTCCTTTTCGTTGCCAGAATCAATTCCTGACGGATTTCCTCATTCGGAATAAAAGCAGTTCTAAATGTCCGGTCATAGGCCAGATATCCAAGGTGAATCAGATACGTCAGCACATCGTCTTTATTGGCGAAGCTAACGGTATCGTTCTGAAAAGAGGTAACATCAACCGGAACATGATCTCCTGAAAGCATTTCGATTACGGCACTTTTCAGGCCATCAAAATCCATATTGATCAGCGGAACAATCGCCTCATAGGATGCGGTTCCGGACCAGTAGCTCTGGAATTCGCCTTCGAGCATCAGGTTCACAACGGCATTTGGATTGTATACATGATATTTCCCAATCTGATAACCGTCGTACCATCGTTTGACTTCTTCAAACTTCTGACCATATACTTCACATAGTTTTTGAACTTCTGTTTCTGTAAAACCTACATATGGTGCAATCGGCCCGGCATACAGCATCGAATAATCTTTGAAATTGTTCAGCGCCGACTGTGTCTTTTCTTTTTTTACAGGCAAAATACCTGTCAGATATGCCAGTTGAATATATTTTGTCGGCTCCGTCCCTTTGAACATCGCCCGCAGAAAATTGATATATTCTTCCTGTGTTTTGAGATCCGCCGCCTCGTCACGAATCAGAACATCCCATTCGTCTATAATCACAATAAATTTTGTCCCGGATGCCGCGTTGATCCGCGACAGCGCCTCCGGCAGTGACCGGATTTCTTCTGGAAGGATATGGGGATAATATTCTTTTAACTCCGAAATCGTTTTTTCTGAGATATAAGAAACAATCCGCTCCGGTCCGCCTGCCGGTTCCATACACCATTGGATATCCCAGTGGAGCACATCATACTGATTCAGATGTTTTTCAAAATCCTTTGCCCTGCTGATTTCCAGCCCGGAAAACATTTCTTTCGAACTGCAGCCCTTGCTGTAATACGCGGTGAGCATGTTTGCCGTAATTGATTTTCCAAACCGCCGCGGGCGGCTGTTGCAGATATATCCCTGCAGAGTGTTCATGACTTTATTCGTATAAGTCAGCAGTCCTGTTTTATCAACATAAATCTCAGAATTTAATGCAACCGCAAATGCTTCATTTCCCGGATTTAAAATACTTCCATTGCGTCTACCTGTTCACAGTTTTTTCTGACTGATACATTCATTATACACGGAAAAAACGCGGATTGGTAGACTTTATCGTTTTAAAAAATGCTGCACCACGGATTCGTTTTTCCATGGTACAGCATTTCCAAAATTTCTATTCTTGATTAAATATCCAGCGCCGCATGATACCCCTGATATACGGCATTGGTGATGGTAGATACACGTCTTGCGTCTCCGATCACGCGTACAAACGGCGCGGTATTACGGAGCTGCTCTACAACGTCGGTTCTTGCTCTCTGGCCGAGGGCGCAGATGACGGTGGTTCCTTCTACGAGGTGGCGCTCCCCATTCGCGTCGGTGCACCATACGCCTTCCGGGGTGATCTCCTCGGCGCGGTAACCGGTGTGGACGGCTTTGACCTGTTTTTCGATTTCTTTTAAGAGCAGCGGGCGGTGGCGGACGTTTGCATCCGGGGCGAGGGCGTCGCGCATTTCGACGAGCTGGACTTCTTTTCCTTCCATGCCAAGAGAGATCGCACACTCGCATCCGGCGAGGCCGCCGCCCATGACAACGACTTTGTCGGAAATCTTGTCGAGATTGCGGTACAGCTCATTGACAACGACAACCTGCTCTCCATCCATGCCTTTGATCGGCGGAACAAGCGGACGGGAGCCTGCGGCGATGATGAGGGCATCCGGTGCTTCTTTCTCGACGTACTCCGGTGTTACCTCGGTGTTGAGGCGGATTTCCACACCTGCATTTCTTGCGAAACGCTCGTAGGTCTCGGTCAGCGCGAACATTTCCCGTTTGAACGGCAGGGCAATTTCGCTCTTTAAGATACCGCCGAGCGCTACTTCTTTCTCGCAGAGCACCACGCTGTGGCCTCTTCTTGCTGCAGTCCATGCAGCATACAGTCCGCCAGGGCCTCCTCCTGCGATGAGGACTTTTTTCTTCACCGGAGCCGGCTGTACTTCATCGCCCTCCATCTCTCTTCCGATCAGCGGATTGACGGTGCATCGTCTCGTGCCGGTTGCCGCACGCTCTGCCATACAGGTGAAGCACCGCAGGCAGTGCACGATATCTTCGGAACGGTTTTCCATGACTTTGCGCGGCAGGAATGGATCTGCGAGAAGGGCTCTTGCCATGTAAACAACATCGGCTTTTCCGGATGCGATGATCTCTTCCATCTGCGCCGGATCATTCAGACCGCCGATCGTTGCGACCGGAATGGAACAGTTCCAGGCTCGGCACAGCGCCGTGGCGGGAAATCGCATCAGCCGCATACGTTGCAGATGCCAGGGAATTTAAGACTGCGGTATCCAGATGATACGCATGGGAACCGTCGGTTACCGGGTGTACCATGCACTCGCTG
>ENA-OQKL01000203-OQKL01000203.1-human-gut-metagenome-genome-assembly--contig:-NODE-203-length-20812-cov-2.811022_pt1 | contig 20812 bp, 25 predicted proteins | sample MGYA00242779_ERZ504800 | MGnify/ENA primary metagenome ERZ504800 (study PRJEB26092, sample SAMD00036410) | human gut metagenome | host: Homo sapiens | study: EMG produced TPA metagenomics assembly of... | reverse complement strand
ATTACCGGCTCCGCGCCGCAAGCCGTCAGCGCCGCCACATAATTTGCAAAATCGCCGGGGTTGCCGCGCATAAAGATCCTTTTCATCAAGGTCACTCCTTCAAAATGAAAAAAAGATGAAAAAACAATTTAGAAACTATGGATTAGTATACCAGTTATGTGGTATACTTGCAATAGAAGATACGAAAGAAAAGGGAGCATGAACGTGGCAAAGCACATGGCGGGGCCGCAAGGTGGACATTACAGATTAAAACAGCCGCAAAAACGGGAGAAGCATAACAGGATTCCCGCACGTGTACTGAAATCGCGTGCACGGCTTTTGCTTAGTGGGGCAGGGTGCATTGCGGCTGTGCTTATCATCACAGCGTTGCTTGCCATGCCGCATCAAAATGCAGAGCCCATAGAAGCTGCTGCCTCGCCGGAAGCGGTACCGAGCACCGCTGCGGAGAGCATTTCAGCCAAAGCAAGTGTGCTTTCTAAAACGACCTCCACTCCCGAATCTGCCTTTCAGCAGCTCGGCGATTGGCGCCTCGTGCTCGTGAACAGCGAAGTGCCGCTGCCGGACGATTTCCAAATGACCCCGACGCTGTTCGATACCATCACCGTCAACTCCAAAATGTACCCGGGGCTCACGGCGCTTATCAATGCAGCGTATAACGACGAGATCAAGTTTGTGGGTTGCCTCGGGATATCGCAGCGTGGAGGAGCAGGAAAGCGTGCTGGATCGCGCCGTGCAGCGCCGCATGGCAGACGGCATGACCTATGAAAACGCGTATGAAGACGCGCGGATCACCATTCAGGCGCCGGGGTACAGCGAGCATCACACCGGCCTTGCGGTTGATTTCAACGACGTTGAAGACGATTTCCGCGAGACGAAAGCCTACACATGGCTGCAGGAGCACGCCGCAGAATACGGCTTTGTCGAGCGCTACCCCAAAGGTAAGGAGAGCATCACCGGCATCGATTACGAGCCGTGGCATTACCGCTACGTCGGCAAGGAGCACGCGCAGCGCATGAACGAGCTTAACATGTGTCTTGAAGAGTACGTGGCGTTCCTCAAGGGCGATTAAGAACAGAAAACGGGAAAAAGATGGCGCTTTTTCCCGTTTTTTTAATTGCAAAATTCTGCGCACAGATATATAATAGAACATTATATGATGGTGTAGTATTCTTTCATGCCGGCGGCATGGAGAGCAACGCACCGAAAAACCAAGGAGGTTGTTTAATGGTTCGCACACGCTTTGCGCCGAGCCCCACCGGTTTCATGCACGTCGGAAACCTCAGAACGGCGCTGTACGAGTATCTGGTGGCGAAGTCCCAAAACGGCACGTTTGTGCTCAGAATTGAAGACACAGATCAGGAGCGCTATGTAGAAGGCGCAACAGACGTTATATATAATACACTGCAGCAAGTCGGTCTGCAGCATGACGAAGGACCGGACATCGGCGGCGAATACGGCCCGTATGTACAGAGCGAACGCAAGGATATTTATAAACCCTACGCAGAGCAGCTTGTGCGCGAGGGCAAGGCATACTATTGCTTCTGCACCAAAGAGCGCCTCGAGTCCATTCATCAGGACGGCGAGTTCGGCGGCTACGACCGTCATTGCCGCGACCTGCCCGCAGAGGAAATTCGGAAGAACCTCGACGCCGGTATGCCGTATGTCATTCGTCAGCGTGTGCCGCTCGAGGGCTCCACGTCCTTTGAAGACGCCGTTTACGGCACCATCACGATCGAAAACAAAGAGATCGAAGATCAGGTGCTTTTAAAGTCCGACGGCTACCCGACCTACAACTTTGCAAACGTCATCGACGACCACCTCATGCACATTACGCACGTCGTGCGCGGCTGCGAGTACCTCACCTCTACACCGAAGTACAACATGCTCTACGACGCGTTCGGCTGGGAAAAGCCGATTTATGTGCACCTGCCGCTCATCATGGGCAAAAATGAAGACGGCTCCGTCTCAAAGCTTTCGAAGCGCCACGGTTCCACAAGCTTTCAGGGCCTCCTCGAAGACGGCTACCTCGCACCGGTCATCACGAACTACATCGCGCTGCTCGGCTGGTGCCCGAAGGACAACCGGGAAATTTTCTCGCTGAAAGAGCTCGAAGAAGCATTCTCCATCGACGGCATCAGCAAATCGCCCGCCGTGTTCGATTACGATAAGCTCCTGTGGTTCAACGGCGAATACATCCGCAAGATGAGCGGGGAAGAGTTCCGCACCGCGGCGATGCCGTACTACAAAGAGATTTTCGGCGACGCAGAAAAGCCGTACGACGTGCTCGACGCCATTTTGCAGCCGCGTATTTTGAAGTTTAAGGAAATCCCGAGCCTGCTCGGCTTCTTCAAAGAGCTGCCGGAATATTCCGCAGACCTCTTCATAAACAAAAAGAGCAAGGCAACGCTCGAGAACGCGCCCGTCATGCTGCGTGCCGCCATCGAGACGCTGTCCGCCATCGAAAACTGGCAGGTTGATACCATCCACGATGCACTCATTGCCCTCGCACAGAGCCTCGAAGTGAAAAACGGCACTCTGCTGTGGCCGGTACGCATCGCGGCGGCAGGCCAGACCGTTACCCCCGGCGGCGCTATGGAAATTCTCGCCGTGCTCGGCAAAGAGGAGGCGCTGCGCCGTTTGCAGCTCGGCCTTCAAAAGATCGAGAACGCATAAAGCAAGAGGAAAAACCTGATATTAGGAAAGGTATGGACAAATTATGAGTGAAGAGATCAAAAACGAAGCGGTCTCCGAGGAGATCAGCAGCAGTTTTATCGATGATTTTATTATAGAAGACCTCGCAGAGGGCGGCCGCTGCGAAGGCATGAAGGTGCACACCCGTTTCCCGCCGGAGCCGAACGGCTACCTGCACATCGGCCACGCCAAGGCGATCTACGTCGATTTCGGCACCGCAGAGCGCTTTAACGGTATCTGTAACCTGCGCATGGACGACACGAACCCCACAAAGGAAGACGTGGAGTACGTCGATGCCATCAAGGAAGATATCCACTGGCTCGGCTACGATTGGGAAGACCGCTTTTACTATGCTTCCGATTATTTTGAAGATATGTACAACGGCGCCGTAGAGCTCATCAAAAAGGGTCTTGCCTATGTTTGCGAGCTCACGCCTGACCAGATGCGTGAAATGCGCGGCGACCTCACCACCCCGGCGCAGAGCCCGTACCGTGACCGTCCGATGGAGGAGAGTCTCGACCTGTTTGCCCGCATGCGCGCCGGCGAGTTTGAAGACGGCAGAATGACGCTCCGTGCAAAGATTGACCTCGCTTCCGGCAACTTCAATATGCGCGACCCGGTCATCTACCGCATCAACCACATGCCGCACCATCGCACCGGTACCAAATGGTGCATCTACCCGATGTACGACTTCGCGCACCCCATCGAAGACGCCATGGAGCACATCACGCACTCGCTGTGTTCGTTGGAATTTGAGGATCACCGTCCGCTGTACGATTGGGTTATCAACAACGTCACGCTGCCCGCAAAGCCGCGTCAGATCGAGTTCGCCCGCCTCGGCATCAACAACACGGTCATGAGCAAACGCAAGCTGCGCGCACTCGTCGAAGGCGGTTATGTCAGCGGCTGGGACGACCCGAGAATGCCCACCATCTGCGGCCTGCGCCGCCGCGGCTACACCCCGGCCTCCATTCGCAATTTCAGCGTGCGCAACGGTGTTTCCAAGGTGAACTCTACCGTGGAATACAGCTTTCTCGAGCACTGCCTGCGCGAAGACCTGAACCTCACGGCAAAGCGCGTCATGGGCGTTCTGAACCCCGTAAAGCTCATTTTGACGAACTATCCCGAAGATAGGACCGAGACGTTCGAGGTCGAGAATAATCCGAACCGTCCCGAAGACGGTACCCGCACGGTCACGTTCGGCCGCGAGCTGTACATTGAAGCCGAAGACTTCATGGAGACCCCTGTAAAGGGCTATTTCCGCCTTTTCCCGGGAAATGAAGTGCGCCTCAAAACCACTTATGTTGTCAAATGTACCGGCTGCAAAAAGGACGAAAACGGCAACGTCGTCGAGGTCTATGCGGAGTATGACCCCGAGTCCCGCGGCGGCAACCCGGCAGACGGCCGCAAGATCAAGAGCACCATCCACTGGGTGGACGCGAAGAACGCCGAAGACGCCGAAATTCGCCTCTATGATAACCTCTTTACTGTGGAAGACCCGGATGCAGGCGATTTCTTAGAGCTTTTAAAACCCGGATTCCCTCAAGGTCCTCACGGGCTGCAAGGTGGAAGCGGGCCTCAAAACCGCAAAGCCGGGCGAGAGCTTCCAGTTCATGCGTCAGGGCTATTTCTGCGTGGATAACAAGGATTCCGCAGAAGACCACCTTGTCTTCAACCGCTCCGTTTCGCTGAAGGACGGCTTCAAAAAAAGAAGTAATGGAATAGTTGTCCGCACAGTGCAAAACCATGCGCTGTGCGGGCTTTTGTTGTTCCATTCAATCGGTGTTTTGTCATTCGTCACCTTAATTTTAATTTTAGGTTGACGAAACGCTTTGTGTGTGGTAAACTGGTAGACGAAATTTTCGCTGCCGGTTTTGCCGGAAAGGAAATTTATGCGCATACAAGATGCAGTTTTAGACGCGCTTGAAAAAAACTCGCGGAGAATACCTCTCCGGCGAGCAGCTTGCGTCGTCGCTCGGCGTTTCCCGCAATGCCGTGTGGAAAGCCATTCAAAAGCTTGAAGAAGCCGGGCATAAAATTCGCGCCGTGCCAAAGCGCGGCTACACGCTGGCGCCGGAAAGCGATGTGCTCACCGTGCAGAGTGTCTCACGGTTCCTCGATACCGATATGCCGGTTTACTTGCAGGTGCAGACCGAAGTCACCTCTACCAATACGCTTTTAAAGGCACAGGCGGAGCAGGGCGCGCCGGAGGGTACCGTGCTCATTGCGGAATCGCAGACGGCAGGCAAGGGCAGGCTCGGTCGGCACTTCACGTCGCCGCCGGGTACAGGTATTTATTTCAGCCTGCTGCTCCGCCCGCACTGCACCGCTGAAAAATCGCTTTTCATCACGACTACCGCAGCGGCGCCGTGTGCGAAGCCATTGAGCAGGTCACGGGGCTAAACCCGCAAATCAAATGGGTGAACGATGTTTACCTCAACGAGAAAAAGGTCTGCGGCATTTTAACGGAAGCTTCCGTCGATTTTGAAAACGGCGGTCTCAACTGGGCCGTGCTCGGCATCGGCATCAACATCGCTGTGCCGGAAGAGGGCTTCCCGGAGGAGATTCGCTCCATCGCCGGTGCTATTTTCGACGGCCCGTGCCCCGTGGAGATGCGCAGCCGCATTTCGGCTGCCGTCATCAGCCGCTTTTTCGCGCTGTATAAGAACCTCGGCTCAAACGCGTTCATCGAATCGTACCGCAGCCATTCGTTCCTCACCGGCCGCGCCATCACGTTCTCGCTCGGGGAGGAGACGTACCGCGGTGTCGTCACCGGTATCAGCGACGAAGCGCACCTGCTCGTCCGTCTCGATAGCGGCGAGGAGCGCGCGTTTTCCGCAGGCGAGGTGCAGATCCACAAGGGCTTTGCAAACCCAAAAGCCGAATAAACTGCTTAGTGTGCCGTATTCCGAAATGAATAGGGGTAAATAACATGAACAGCAACAGAGAGAAAATCACCAATATCGTCATGGTCGGCGTATTCGCCGCCGTGCTCGCCGTTTTGTCACAGATTTCGTTCCCGCTGCCGAGCGGCATCCCGGTCACCTTACAGACCTTCGCGGTCGCCCTGTGCGGCTATGCACTCGGCTGTAAGCGCGGCACGCTCGCCGTGCTCGTCTATATCGTGCTCGGCGCTGTCGGTCTGCCGGTGTTTGCAAACTTCTCCGGCGGCTTCGGTTCGCTTGTCGGTCTCGCGGGCGGCTACATCTACGGCTTTCTGCCCATGGCTGCGCTGTGCGGTCTCGGCACAAAAATGCCGCACCGTGTGCTCGCCATTGTACTCGGTGTTGCGGGTCTTGCGGCTTGCCATCTGTGCGGCACGATTCAGTTCGGCATTATCTCCGGCAACGGCCCGTGGGCGGCGTTCCTTGTGGCCTCCGTGCCGTATCTCGTCAAGGACATCGTCTCCGTTGCGGCGGCTTACGGCGTAGCGACTGCTCTCAGTTTCGCGCTGAAGAAGAGCGGCATTCACATCGCAGCGTAAAAGCGTTTCACAAAGCGTTTGGAATAAAATAGAAACCGAAAAGGCCGTCTGCAAGGGAAAGTCCCGCGCAGGCGGTCTTTTGCTTTGACATCAATACAGCATTGTGCTATACTGAATTTTCAAGGGAGCATTCGCGCCCAATACACGATAAAGGAGGCTGTACCATGGATGTTCGGGTAGGCGACAAATTACAAATGAAAAAGCCGCACCCCTGCGGGACAAACGTGTTTGAAGTGCTGCGCATCGGCGCGGATTTTAAAAACTCCGCTGCACCGGCTGCGGCAGAGAAGTCATGGTGACCCCGCCACAAGTGTGAAAAGAACATTCGCAAGATCGTGCGCGAAAGTGCCGGCAGCGAGCAGTAGCGCCTCTCAGACCGTTTCATTTTACTATCTGTCTGAAAGGAAGCTTTGCTATGTTTGAAAATCTCTCGGTTTTTGAAAACCGATATGAAGAGCTTAATATGAAGCTCTATGATCCCGCCGTTGCGGCAGACCGCAATCTCTACCGCGACCTCATGAAGGAGCACAAAGAAATCGAACCCATCGTGGAGAAATACCGCGCCTTAAAAAAGGCCGAAGCATCGCTCGAGGATGCCGAAGCGATTTTAAACGACTCCGAAGCCGATAAAGAGCTGCGCCAAATGGCGAGCGACGAGATGAGCGCCGCCAAAAGCGATATCGAAAGCATCTCGGAAGAACTCAAAATTTTATTATTGCCTCGCGACCCCAACGACGACCGCAGTGTTATCGTGGAAATCCGCGGCGGCGCAGGCGGCGAGGAAGCGGCACTGTTCGCCTATAACCTTTACCGCATGTACAACATGTACGCCGAAAAGCGCGGCTGGAAAACGGAGATCGTCAGCCTGAATGAAACGGAGCTTGGCGGCTTTAAGGAAGTCAGCTTCACAATCGACGGTGACGGCGCGTATTCCAGATTAAAATTTGAAAGCGGCGTGCACCGCGTGCAGCGCGTGCCGGAAACGGAAACGCAGGGCCGCATCCACACAAGCACCGCTACGGTCGCCGTTTTGCCGGAAGCCGATGAGGTCGAGCTCGAGATCGACCCGAAAGATTTAAAGATTGATACATTCCGCTCCAGCGGCGCGGGCGGGCAGCACATCAACAAAACGTCGTCTGCCATCCGTGTTACGCACCTGCCCACCGGCACGGTCGTCGAGTGTCAGGACGAGCGCAGCCAGTACAAAAACAAAGATAAAGCCCTGCGCGTCCTGCGTGCCCGACTGTTAGACGCTAAGGTGGCGGCGCAAAACGCCGAGATTGCCGCAAACCGCAAAAGTCAGGTCGGCACCGGCGACCGTTCGGAGCGCATCCGTACCTACAACTACCCGCAGCTGCGCGTGACCGATCACCGCATAGGCCTGACAATCTACCGCCTGTTCGACGTCTTAAACGGTGACCTCGATGAAATCATTGACGCACTCATCGCCGCAGACCGCGCCGAAAAATTAAAAGAGAGCATGGAGAACGGATGAACATGGATACGCGATTATTGGATGAAAAAAACGAACAGGATATAAAAGAAGCGGGGAAGATTCTGCGCCGCGGCGGTCTTGTCGCCATCCCCACAGAGACCGTCTACGGCCTCGCCGGCAATGCGCTGGACCCTACCGTCTCCGCACAGATCTACAAAGTGAAGGGTCGCCCGTCGGATAATCCGCTCATCGTGCATATCGCGGATATCAAAGAATTGCCTGCGCTTGTCGAAGAGATTCCCGAAGCCGCCAAAAAGCTTGCAGATGCCTTTTGGCCGGGCCCGCTTACCATCATCATGAAAAAATCGCCGCTTGTGCCGATGCAGACGACCGGCGGTCTCGATACGGTTGCCGTCCGCATGCCGTCCGATCCCACCGCGCGGGCGATCATTAACGCCGCAGGCGTGCCGCTTGCCGCGCCGTCCGCGAATCTCTCCGGTCTGCCCAGCCCCACATCGTTCCCGCATGTGTGCGATGATCTCATGGGCCGCGTAGACGGCATCGTGAACGGCGGCGACTGCGAGGTCGGCGTGGAGTCCACCGTTATCACCGTCGTCACCGAGATACCGCGTGTGCTGCGCCCGGGCGGCATTTCCGTGGAGCAGCTGCGCCGCGTGCTCGGCAGGGTAGACGTGGACCGCGCCGTGCTGGAAAAGCCCGCGGAAAACGCCAAGGTCGCCTCGCCCGGCATGAAATACAAGCACTACGCGCCGAAAGCGGATGTCTACATGGTGGACGCTTCCGCCGAAGACTACGCCGCGTTTTTGCATACGCACTCCGAAGCAGCTGCACTTTGCTTTAACGAAGACGTGCCGTACCTCAAAAACCGGTGCGTGCCCTACGGCAGCGCCGCAGATTCCCTTTCGCAGGCGCACGGGCTTTTCACGTCGCTCCATCACCTCGATGAGATCGGCGCAAAGACCGTTTACGCCCGTATGCCGCGCAAAAGCGGCGTAGGCCTTGCGGTTTATAACCGTCTCATTCGCGCTTGTGCGTTCCGCATCGTAACGCCGAACGAGCAGCTCGTCATCGGCCTTACGGGCCAGACCGGCGCGGGCAAATCGACGGTCGCAAAGCAGCTTAAGGCGCGCGGCTGCGTCATCATCGACTGCGACGCCGTTACGCACGATCCGTCTCTTTATGCAGGAACATGTCTTACGGAGTTGCAAAATGCGTTCGGCCGTGCTATTATAAAAGAAGACGGCACGTTAGACCGCCGTCGTCTCGCAAACCTCGCGTTTGCAAGCGAAGAGGGCAAAGCGAAGCTGAACGCCATCACGCATCCCGTGATCTTAGCGCGTCTCAAAAAGGAGATTGCCGCATATAAAGATGCAAAGGTCATCGTGCTCGACGCTCCGACGCTGTTTGAAGCCGGTGCAGATCGCCTTTTGCCGCCGTGTGGTCTCCGTTCTTGCGGATGAAACCGTGCGCCTTGGGCGCATCTGCCGCCGCGACGGTCTCACGGAGCAGGAGGCCCTGACGCGCATGCACGCCCAGCAGAGCGACGATTTTTACATCGACCGCTCCGATTACACACTCGATAACACCGTCGCTGTTTCGGCGGACGATATGGATAATATGCTCGCAGTGCTTGGCTGCGCACACCCCGGTGAATCCGATTGAATAAGAGAAGCAAACATTTAAAAAGTCCAAAAAGAAGCCCTTGTGGCCATGGATTCTTATCGCCGGCATTGCAGCTGCCGTGCTCGTTGTTTTCGCAGTGCAAAGGCTGCATCCCGATGTAGACCACATGCTTTACCCGCGCAAGTACGGATCCATCGTCAAAAAAGAAGCGAAGGAGTACGACTTGCCGCAAAGCCTTGTCTATGCCGTCATCAAGGCGGAAAGCGATTTCGACCCCGAGGCGGAGTCTCCGGTCGGCGCGCTCGGGCTTATGCAGATGATGCCCGAAACGTTTGACTGGATGCAAACGCATATCGGCGGGGAATATGACGCAAGCGCTTTGCTCGACCCCGAAATCAGCATCAAATACGGCTGTGCGCTGCTGCGCGTGCTTTTAAACGAGTACGACAACCTCGCCACAGCGGTCTGCGCCTACAATGCAGGCATGGGAAACGTTACGTCGTGGCTTTCGGACCCCGCATATTCCGAAGACGGAGTGACCTTAAAAGAAATTCCGTTTGAAGAAACGCGTCTTTACGTCCAGAAAGTCCTTCAGTATAAAGAAACTTACGAAAAATTGTATGGGGGAATTGAAAATGGCTAAAAAAGCAGCGGAAAAATCCGCAAAAGAGCTGTCCGAAATGCTCCTCAACCCGCGCAAGAACGGCTTTTTCAAGGTCACAGATGAGAAGATCGAAAAAGCAGATAAGTTCTGCGAAGGCTACAAGGCATTTTTAAACAGCGCCAAAACCGAGCGCGAATCCGTTGAGTACGCGGTCGCGGCTGCAGAAAAGCACGGCTTTGTGCCGTTCGACCCGAAGCACAAGTATGCGGCGGGCGACAAAGTGTATTACAACAATCGCGGTAAAGCAATTTGCCTTGCCATCATGGGTAAAGAGGGCTGCAAAAACGGCGTTCGCATTGCCGCAGCACACATCGATAACCCGCGTCTCGACTTAAAGCCCATCCCGCTTTATGAATCCTCCGAGATGGCGTACCTCAAAACCGCACTACTACGGCGGCATCAAAAAGTACCAGTGGACGGCGATTCCGCTCGCCATGCACGGCGTTGTCGTGAAGAGCGACGGCACGGTCATCAAGGTCTGCATCGGTGAAGAAGCGGGAGATCCGCAGTTCACCATCACAGATATTTTTGCCGCACCTCGGTCAGGATACAGGCTACAAAGCCGCTGGGTACTGCCTTTACAGGCGAAGACCTTAACATCCTCATCGGCAGCCGCCCGGTTCGCGACGAGGAGGCTAAGGATGCATATAAGCTGAACATCATGCGTCTCTTAAACGAGAAGTACGGCATCGTAGAAGCCGACCTCATCTCCGCAGAGATCGAGTTCGTCCCGGCGTTCAAGGCGGTGGATATCGGCTTTGACCGCAGCCTCGTCGGCGCTTACGGCCACGATGACCGCGTTTGCGCATACCCGGCACTTGAAGCTATCCTCAACTGCAAGAACCCGGTGCAGACCGTCGTCACTGTGCTCACCGATAAGGAAGAGACCGGCAGCGACGGCAACACGGGCCTCAACTCCGAGTACATGCGTTACTTCATCGCTGACCTCGCGCAGGCAGAGGGCGAAGAGCCGCGCCACGTGCTCTCCAAGTCCACCTGCATTTCCGCCGACGTCACCGCGGCATATGATCCGCATTATGCTTCCGTTTACGAGGCACAGAACTCCACCTACATCAATGGCGGTCTGGGCATAGCCAAGTACACCGGCGCACACGGCAAGGGCGGTACGTCCGACGCGAACGCAGAGTTCGTCGCCAAAATCCGCCGCACGTTTGACGATGCAGGCGTGCTTTGGCAGATCGGCGAGCTCGGCAAGGTCGATCAGGGCGGCGGCGGCACGGTCGCAAAGTTCATCGCGAACCTCAATGTCGACGTGCTCGACATCGGTGTGCCGGTGCTCTCCATGCACGCACCGTTTGAGGTTGTCTCCAAGCTCGATGTCTACATGGCCTACAAGGGCTTCAAGGCGTTCTTCGACGAGAAGTAAGCTGTAAAGCAAAATAGCATTACATAAAATTCAAAAAAACCGTACGTAAAGCAGTAAAACTTTACGTACGGTTTTTCTTATATCTTCAAGCAAAAAGCCCGCCGCAAAGCGCAGCAGGCCCAATTCTTCGTGTTAAGATATTTCGCTTTACAGCGGCAGCTGATCCAGTTCGTCCTCTGTAAACACCGGGATGCCGTTCGCGTTCAGAAGCTCCACGGTTACACCGTTGCCGGGAATCTTGTTGCCCGTAAACGTGCCATCGTAAATGAGTCCCTTGCCGCAGGACGGACTTTTCGCCTTCATCACGGCAAAATCCACGTGGTTCAGCTTCGCAAAGTACAGCGCCGTCTCTGCGCCTTTTGTGTACGCCTTCGTCACGTCCTTGCCTGCACAGGAGATCACCTTGTCACCCTGCCGCTCCGCCGGGTCGCGGGGCGTGGGCAGGCCGCCCATCTGTTCGGGACATACGCCGATGATCGTGTTGCTTTCTGCAAGCTTAATGAGCGCATCGCACTTGCAGCCGTCGCCCTTATAGCGGCATTCGCAGCCCAAAAGGCAACTGCTTGCCAAAATTACAGCCATGTTTATACCTTCTTTTAATTTGATTTTTGCACTAAAAGCGGGTCATTGCCCGTAGATTTCCGGTTCGTTCTCGTCCTGCTCGTAGATTTCCACGTTCGTCTTGCCGTCCACAGCTTCCAAATGCACGGCGATGATCTCGCGTAGAGAGGTGGGGATATTCTTGCCCACAAAATCAGGGCGAATGGGCAGCTCGCGGTGACCGCGGTCGACCAAAACGACCAGCCGAATGCGCGCCGGCCGCCCGAAACGGAACACCGCGTCGATCGCCGCGCGCACCGTGCGGCCCGTAAACAGCACGTCGTCCACCAAAATGACTTCCTTGTCGTTGAGGTCGACCGGAAGCGTCTGCGTGTTCACAGTCGGCAGGTCGTGCCGCTTTGTCAGGTCGTCACGGTAGAATGTAATATCCAGTGTGCAGGTTTGCACCTTTACACCGGTGTGCGTCTCAATGTTCGCCGCAATCTGCTCCGCAATCGGCACACCGCGCGTTTTGATGCCGATGAGCACCACGTTTTCAAGGTCGCGGCTTTTTTCGATGATTTCATAAGAAAGCCGCGCCAAAGCGCGCTTTACGGTAACATCGTCCATCAGCTGGGCTTTCAGCTTCATAGGCATGCTTGTCAATCCTTTTTTAAAACTCTTTGATTTATTGTAGCATTTCGGCGCTTTTCCGTCAAGACGCGTCTCTTTCGGTTGATTTTTGTCAAAGCGTGTGCTATGATACTCTTTGAAAATAAACGAAACAAGGCGGTGCGCCGTCTTACGGACTAAGGAAGGTCAAACATGGAAGCATATCTTTCCAATCTTACGGTTTTCAACCACCCGCTCATCAAGCACAAGGTCAGCCACCTGTGCGACGTTAACACCGGCACCAAGGAATTCAGCGAACTCGTCAAAGAGCTTGCCATGCTATGGGCTATGAGACACTCAAGGAGCTCAAAACGAAGGACGTGGAGGTCCAGGCGCCGCTGCAGAAGATCATTACCCCGGTGCTTGCAGAGGATTTCACCATCGTTCCGATTCTGCGCGCCGGTCTCGGCATGGTAGACGGCCTGCGTGAGCTTTCGCCCACGGCAAAGGTCGGCCACATCGGCCTTTACCGCGACGAGGAAACCCTAAAGCCGATGACGTATTACTTTAAGCTCCCGGTCGATACCGCAGACGGCCCTGTCGTCGTTGTTGATCCGGCGCTTGCAACAGGCGGCAGCGCAGATGCAGCCATCCAGTTTTTAAAGGACGCAGGCTGCAAGAACATCAAGTTCATGTGCATTTTCGCGTCCGAGGTAGGCATCAAGCTGCTGTATGAAAAGCACCCGGATGTCAAAATCTACGCGGCAAACTACGCACCCGGCCCGCTGAACGAGAACGGCTACATTCCCACCGCAGCCGGCGACGCAGGCGATCGCCTGTGCGGCACAGTCAGCTATAAACCGAATAAAAACCAGTAATCCTTGTAAACGTAAAAGCTCTTCGCATGGTTCGGAGAGCTTTTTCTGTCTTGTGCTGCCTTTTTTGATGAATATTCACAAACTATTCACAAGTGCGCGAATTACGTTGACTTTCGTCGAATGTTGTGCTATAGTTTAGTGTTAGAAAATGAAATACGATCTTTAACCCCGATACTGTGATATTGGCAAGATTGACTCTTAATACGTCTTTACAGACGGCGTGCTGACAAGGCTCAAGCTCTGCCCATTTTACAGGCAGAGCTTTTCTTTATGCTCGGAAAAGCATAGGGGAGAAGAGAACGTGTTTTGGGGTAAGAAATGAAACCACGGTTCGGAAGAAGGAAATGATTTCATGAAGTTGATTTACGGCATCGAAGATAAGCCGAAGTTCAGCAAAACACTGGTCTTCGCATTCCAGCAGATGATCGCCATCATGGCGGCTACGCTGCTCGTACCGCTGCTTGTCACCAGCTATGGCCTGCAGGCAGACGCCGCAGCCGCACTGTTCGGCGCGGGCATCGGCACCATCGTATACCTGTTCTGCACCAAGCGCAGAAGCCCGGTATTCCTCGGCTCCTCGTTCACCTTCCTCGGCGCGTATGCTGCTACAATCGGTCAGAATTACGGCTACTGGGGCATGCTCATCGGCGTTGCGTTCGCAGGTCTTGTTTACGTCATCATCGGTCTTGTCATCAAGGTCGTCGGCTCCGGTTGGGTCAATAAGCTGATGCCGTCCGTTATCATCGGGCCGATCGTCGCGCTCATCGGTCTGTCCCTCTCCGGCACGGCAACAAGCTGGATCATGGGCAACGGCGCTGCAGCTGTCGTATACGGCGAGACCTACAACTGGGCTGCCATCATCTGCGGCATCTTCACCTTCTTCATGATTGTCGTTGCGTCCGTTAAGGGCTCCAAAACCGTCAAGCTCATCCCGTTTATCGTCGGCATCGGCGCGGGCTATGCGCTTGCACTCGTCTTTACATTCATCGGCATGGCAACGGGCACAGAGAGCCTCAAGCTCCTTTCCTTCCAGCCGTTCATCGATGCATTCGGCACATTCAGCATCACCAGCATCGTCGATTATCCGAAGTTCTTCTTCCTCAAAGCAATCGAGACGAACGGCCAGTATCCGCTTGATGCGGCTGCCATCGGCAACATCGCCATGATCTACATCCCGATCGGCGTCGTCGAGCTCGCACAGCACATCGCTGACCATAAGAACCTCAGCACCGTTGTCAACCGCGACCTCATCGCAGACCCGGGTCTCGATAAGACCCTCATCGGCGACGGCCTCGGCTCCATTGTGGGCGCGTTCTTCGGCGGCTGTGCAAACACCACCTACGGCGAGTCCATCGGCTGCATCGCCATCACCGGCAACGCTTCCATCGTTTCCATCCTCACCGCGGCACTCGGCTGCATGGTGCTTTCCTTCTTCACTCCGTTCGTCGTGCTCATTAACTCCATTCCGAAGTGCGTCATGGGCGGCGCGTGCATCGCGCTCTACGGCTTCATCGCCGTTTCCGGTCTCCAGATGCTCCACCGTGTTGATCTCGGCAACAGTAAGAACCTGTTCGTTGTCAGCTCCATCCTCGTCTGCGGCATCGGCGGTTTGTACTTCGGCTTTGGCACGAACAGCATCACCGGCGGCGCTCTGCTGAACATCACGTCTTTGGCTGTTGCCCTCATCGTCGGCATTGTCACGAACCTCATCGTCAATAACGGCAAGCTCAGCAGCGGCGAGGACGGTCTTAGCAGTGCAGCTTCCGAAATGGGAAAGGTAGACCCGGAAACCACCGAGATTCCCTCTCGTAAAAGCAAAAAGAAGTAATTCTTCAAAAAATAGCGTTAACTGAAACACACAGCGCCCGGGCTTCACGGCTCGGGCGTTTTTCTGTTGTAAAGGAATTCGACTTGCTTTTTTTCCGTCATCCGATATAATAGTAAAAGATACCGGAAGAAAGGGGGAGAGCACCGTGCGGAAACGAAAAAAATACAGCCCCATCCAAAAGCCGCGTCCGCTGCATTTGGAGCGCATTATGAACCTAAAGCGTTGGACGGGCATTCTGCTTATCTGCGCCGCCGCTTTCATGGCGCTTGCACTGTTCGTCATGTGGGGTTTGCCGGTGCTTTTCCCGCCCGAAGATCCGGAGGATTCCCTGCCGCAGGCCACCGTACCGCCCACCGCGTCCCCCGCTGCAAGCACGGAGAAAACGACCTGCCCGTGCTCGAGGACAGCGTGAATCTGTTCGTCATCAACGAAGACCACCCTGCGGACGCGGGTTTCGCCCCCGAGGAGACCGCCGAGTTTGACAGCGTCACGGTCGATGCCCGCATTGTGCCGGCACTCACCGCACTGTGCGATGCCGCAAAGGCAGACGGTGTCACGCTCAAGTTTTCCGGCGGCTATGTGTCCTATGCAGAGCAGGAATCGCTTTATAACGCCGAAGTCGAGCGCCTTATCGCGGCAGGTTCCACCAAGATTATGGCGCGCGAAGACGCAAAATCCACCGTGTCCGCGCCCGGCACAAGCGACCTGCAAAGCGGCCTGTGCGTTACCGTGCAGGACGACCCCGCAACGTTTTCGACAACGGATACCTACGGCTGGCTGCAAAGAAACATGGCGCATTACGGCTTTGTGTTCCGCTATCCAGCCGGAAAAGAGGATGAAACCGGAATTAAACGCAATGATCTTGTCCTGCGCTATGTCGGCACAGAGCACGCCGCCGCCATCCGCAGACTCTCCTTTTGCCTCGAAGAATACCTTCGCTACATCGGCGCCTAACGAAAAAAACGGATGACTTTCGGGAAGAAAAGAAAAAAGTTTTTCTGTTTTTTTTGAAAAAGACCTTGCATTTTAGAATTTTTTTGTGCTAACATAATTAGCGCTATGTTTATGTGTTAACTTCGCTGTTAACCGACTAACCGCAGATCAACCGAAAGAGGTGACAGATATGAAGAATATACATCCGGACTACCAGGAAACGACCATTACCTGCGCATGCGGCAATGTGATTCACACGCGTTCCACAAAGAAGGACATCCGCGTTGAAATTTGCTCCAAGTGCCATCCGTTCTTTACGGGTAAGCAGAAGCTGGTTGATACAAGCGGTCGTGTTGATATGTTCAACAAGCGCTACGGTATCACGAAGTAAATTTATATGGATCGTTCAGGGCGGTGCTCTTTCGGGCATCGCCCATTTTTTCTCCAAAGGCAAATCGCGTTCGTTTCAAAACAGAGGGGAGCGGTAAAAATGGCAGAGTACAAAACCGTGCGGAAAAACGCGCAGGACCAGTTTGTGGAAAAGCGATCGCGTTTCATCGGTTATGCCTGCCCGGTGCAGACCGAGCAGGAGGCGCTCGATTTCATCACGTCCAAAAAATCCGAGCACTGGGATGCCAGTCACAACGTCTATGCGTATATCCTGCGCGACGGCACCATGCGCTTTTCGGATGACGGCGAGCCGCAGGGCACGGCCGGTATGCCGGTGCTGGATGTCCTGCGCAAAAGCGGCGTTACGGATGTCGTCACGGTTGCCACGCGCTATTTCGGCGGCATTCTGCTCGGGGGCGGCGGTCTCGTTCGCGCGTATTCGCACACCGCGTCCATCGCCCTGCAGGCGGCACAGATCATTACCATGCGCGAGTGCCTGCTGTTGTCGCTCACCTGCGATTACGGCCGGTACGGCCGCGTTGCATCGCTTGTTCCGGAATGCGGCGGCGTGACGGACGATACGGTCTTTGAGGAAAAAGTCACCGTCAAATTTCATTTGGCGCCCGAGCTGCTCGGCACATTCCGCAAAAAACTTGCGGATGCCACAAATGGGCAGGTCGATGTGACAGAAGACGGAAAAAAAACTTTTTTGAATTTGAAGAATAAAAGAAGTAATTTCGCCGTTTGCGGCGTATATAATACTATGAGGGCAAAAATCAGGGCGTTTTGCTCCGAGCTTTGCCCGTAATCCCAACGGCATCGCGCCGGCGGTCACGAAAGGGGGCGGTGGAATGCCGTTGCCGGAGTCCTTTATGCAGGACTTAAAATCGCGCTGCGACATTACAGACATCGTTTCCTCGTATGTCAACCTAAAGCGGCGCGGCAAAAACATGGTGGGACTGTGTCCCTTCCACAACGAAAAATCACCGTCCTTCAACGTCTACCCGGAGAATAACTCGTTTTACTGTTTCGGCTGCGGCGCGGGCGGCGATGTCATCACATTCATCCGTAAGATTGAAAATCTCGATTACATCGAGGCCGTGAAAATGCTCGCGGACCGCGTGGGGCTGCAAATGCCGGAGCAGGGCGTGGACGATTCCATGAGCCGCCTGCGTCAGCGCGTGCTGGAAATCAACCGCGAATCCGCCCGCTTTTTCCACAGCGCGCTTTTAAGCCCGGAGGGTAAGCCGGGGCTTGATTATTTCGCGCGCAGACGCCTGCCCATGAAAACTGATCCGCCATTTCGGGCTCGGCTGGGCGCCGGAAAGCCGCTTTGCGCTCGTTAATCACCTGCGCTCCAAGGGCTATTCCGAGCGCGAGATGATTGCGGCGAACGTCGCGGTGGAGACGCGCTCCGGCCGCGCGATGGATCGTTTCCACGCACGCGTCATGTTTCCTATCATTGATCTGCGCGGCAACGTGGTCGCGTTCGGCGGGCGCATTTTGACAAACGAAAAGCCGAAGTACATAAATACATCGGATACCCCGGTCTACCACAAGAGCAGCGGTCTTTTCGCGATGAATTTTGCAAAAAACGCGCTCGAAAACGACCGCATCATTTTGGCTGAAGGCTATATGGACGTCATCTCGCTGCACAAAGCGGGCATTGAAAACGCCATTGCGTCGCTCGGCACGGCACTCACCGCAGAGCAGGCGCGCATCATTGCCCGCTATGCGAAAGAGGTCGTCATTTGCTACGATTCCGACGAAGCCGGTCAAAAGGCCGCACAGCGCGCCATTCCCATTCTGCGCGGCGCAGGGCTTTTGGTGCGCGTCATGGCCGTGCCCGGCAACAAAGACCCGGACGAGTTCATCAACGCATGCGGTGATGAAGGCGCGGCGCGTTTCCGTAGGCTCATTGAGCAAAGCGGCAACGATGTGGAATACCGCCTTGCAAAGCTGAAAAGCGGGTATGATTTAAGCAACGAAAACGGGCGTATTCAATACCTGATGGCCGCCGTAGAGCTGCTGGCGGGCCTTGAAAACGCCATTGAGCGCGACGTGTACGTCAGTCGCCTTTCGCAGGAATTGAATGTTGACAAAAACGCCATTTTGCAGCAGATGTCCGTTTCCGTGCGCAAAAAAGCGCGTGCGGCGCAGCGGCAGCAGCAAAGGGACATGACGGAGCAGCTTTCCGCGCGGCGCGATACCGTAAACCCCGAAAAGCGCCGCTATGTCCGCGTGGCCAACGCCGAAGAGCGGCTCATCGCGTGCCTTTTCCACAATAATGACCTCGCACAGAGCCTGAACCGCCGCGTGCCGCCCGAAAAATTCGTGACGGCGTTCAATCGCCGGTTATATCAGAGCCTCCTGGGCAAGATTATAAACGAAGAAACGGTCACATCACCGCAGATTACAGACTTTTCGGCGGAATGTACGCCGGACGAAATGGGCCGCCTTGCGAAGATTGTGCAGGAAAACGCCGGCATCACCGCCAAAGACGCGGAAGAATACGTGCAGATCATTTTGAGCGAAGGCGCGTTGACCGATACCGATAAGGTGCGTGGTGCGAACCCCGCCGACCTGCAGGCGCAGCTCGATGCACTGCGCAAACAGAAAAAATAGGAACGTTATGCTTTAAAACAGAATGGAGATAAAAAGGCAGCGTGCAGACGCTGCCGAGGGAATAAGGGAAAACACAGGAAAGGTATGATAAACTATGGCAGCACCCGATAAGAAAACCGTGATCCGCGATCTGATTGAGCTCGGCAAAAGCAAAGGCCAGCTCACCACAAAGGAGATCCTCGACGCCATCGGCGAATTGGATTTCGACCCGGAGCACATTGAAAAATTCTATGATACACTGGAATCGCACGGCATTGAGATTATCGATGACTTCAGCGATATCCAGATTGATGACATCGACCTTTCCAAAGTATCCGGCGCAGATACGGACGATTTTGATGCCGGCATGGGCATGGAAGGCGTCGCCATCGATGACCCGGTCAAAGTTTACCTGAAAGAGATCGGCCGCGTGCCGCTGCTTTCCTCCGAAGAAGAAGTGCGCCTTGCCATCGCCATCAAGGACGGCGACGAAGCCGCGAAGAAGCGCCTTTCCGAAGCGAACCTGCGTCTTGTCGTCAGCATCGCGAAGCGCTATCTCGGCCGTGGCATGCAGTTCCTTGACCTCATTCAGGAGGGCAATCTCGGCCTCATCAAGGCTGTTGAAAAGTTCGATTATACAAAGGGATTCAAGTTCTCCACCTACGCAACGTGGTGGATTCGTCAGGCCATCACGCGCGCCATCGCCGACCAGGCCCGCACCATCCGTATCCCGGTGCACATGGTGGAGACCATCAATAAGGTGAAGAAGGTCTCCAGCCAGCTGCTCCACACGAGCGGCCACGAGCCGACCGCGGAGGAAATCTCCGACGAGCTCGATATGCCGGTTGATAAAGTGCGCGAGATCATGCGCGCCGCGCAGGAGCCTGTCTCCCTTGAAACGCCGATCGGCGAGGAAGAGGACAGCCACCTCGGCGACTTTATCCCGGATGACGACGCACCGGCCCCGGCAGATGCCGCTTCCCATACGCTGCTGCGCGAAACGCTCGGCGATGTGCTCGATTCCCTCACCCCGCGTGAGGAAAAGGTGCTGCGCCTGCGCTTCGGCCTTGAGGACGGCAGAAGCCGCACGCTCGAGGAAGTGGGCAAGGAATTCAATGTCACCCGTGAGCGTATCCGCCAGATTGAAGCAAAGGCGCTCAGAAAGCTCCGTCACCCGAGCCGCAGCAAGAAGCTGAAGGATTTTCTGGATTGATCCCGAAAGGATAGGCACATACCATGCACATGACACTGGAAGCGGACTACGCAGTCCGCATCGTGGAATTTTTGGCCGTGAACCCCGGGCGCGCAGATGCCAAAACGATCTCGGAGCGCACAAGCGTCACGCTGCGCTTTACGCTGAAGATTCTGCGCACGCTCGTTTCGGACGGCATCGTGCGCTCGTATAAGGGCGCAAAGGGCGGCTATGAGCTTGCAAAGCCGCCGAAGGAGATCACGCTGCGCAGCGTGATCGAGGCGGTGGAGGGGCCGTATATGATTTCCCGCTGCCAGGGCGATGCGTACAGCTGCCAGCGCACCTCGTGCCGTTTGCATCACATCTACGGTGAGGTCTCGCAGCTTGTGCGCAATAAGCTGGAGTCCTACACGTTCGCGTCCATCTGTGCCTGCGAGGATACCGAGGCGGACGAAAAACGGCGAGGGGTAAACGAGGCAGAAACCGTAAGCGAATCCGCGTAAAACGTACACGCAAGTACATACTTAAAA
>ENA-OQKL01000202-OQKL01000202.1-human-gut-metagenome-genome-assembly--contig:-NODE-202-length-20944-cov-2.796705_pt1 | contig 20944 bp, 20 predicted proteins | sample MGYA00242779_ERZ504800 | MGnify/ENA primary metagenome ERZ504800 (study PRJEB26092, sample SAMD00036410) | human gut metagenome | host: Homo sapiens | study: EMG produced TPA metagenomics assembly of... | reverse complement strand
TTTACACGGCAATGATCTGTAGCAAGACTCTGGCGACCGCAGCTCACGAAAAGTCTTTTGCAGAAACGCTCCGGGAAAGAAACCTGTTTTCAGGCAGTAGCCTTCTGTAGCTCTGCCATGATCTTAAATTCCCGCACGACCATAACGATGCTGACTGATGCGGCTGCAAGGTCTGCAATCGGTGCAGTGTACATCACGCCGTCAATGCCGAAGAGATACGGAAAAATCAGCAGCAGCGGAAGCAGGAAAATAATCTGTCTCGTCAGCGAAAGAAAAATACCCTTCTTCGGTGCTCCGATTGAGGTAAAGAAGTTTGAGCTGACCGGCTGGATACCGTTCAGGAATGTGAAAAACAGGAAAATACGGAAGTACCGCTCTGCAAAATGCAGGTACTCTTCTGAACCGGAACCAAAAATGCCGATAATCTGGCGCGGAAAGAGCTGGAAGCAGAGGAAGGCGACGATGGAAATGGCAGTCGCCGCAAAAACTTGCTTTTTTATAAGCGTCCTTCACGCGGTCATATTTCTGTGCACCGAAGTTGAAGCTGACAATCGGCTGAAGTCCCTGGGAAATGCCGATGACAAAGGAGAAGAACAGCATATTCACCTTTGAAATAATACCGGCGCATGCAAGCGGAATGTCGCTTCCATAGACGGAATTGGAGCCGTAGTAGGTCAGTGTGTTGTTCATAACGATCTGAACAACCATCATTGCCACCTGATTGAATGCCGGAGTTGCACCAAGCGCAGCGATCCGTGCCCAGCAGGCTATTTTTGGCTTCAGATCGGAAAGAGAAAGCGGCAGCGTTTTAAAACCGCGCAGATAGAAGACAACGAGCGCGAATGATAAAATCTGTCCGGTGATCGTGGCGAGCGCTGCACCTGCCATGCCCATGTGGAAAACGAAGATGAACAGCGGGTCGAGAATCGTGTTGACGATCGCGCCGACCAGGTTGCACAGCATGGAAAATTTCGGGCTGCCATCCGCGCGGATCAGGTTGGAGCCGCCGATTGTGACGATCAGAAACGGGAAGCCGATGGAGGTAATTCTGGTGTAAGTACAGGCGTAATCAATGACATCCGGCGTCGCACCAAAGAGAAGCATCATCGGACGCAGAAAAAGCTGAACGGCAACGCAGAGGATCACACCGAGGATTGCCAGCATGGAGATGGCATTTCCAACATAGGATTTCGCGTGCTCCGGATCCTTTCTGCCCATGCAGAGATTGAAGTTTGCAGCACCGCCGATGCCGCAGAGCAGACCGATGGATGTGCAGACCATGCTGAGTGGGAACGCTACGTTGGTCGCTGCGTTTCCGAGCACGCCGATGCTGTGACCGATAAAGAGCTGGTCTACCATGTTATAGAGGGCGCTGACGAGCATCGCGATGACGCTCGGAATCGCAAAACGCCGCAAAAGAGAGCTGACCGGTTCCGAGCCGAGAGGATTTTCGGAAGGTTTCATAGAGGGTATCTCCTTTCAAATGGAATAAAAATTCATCGTTTGTATCGGGTGAACATTCCCGGAAAAACTCCGAGACTATATAGTATACCATAGAAAGAAAACAGAAAACAAGAGGGTGACCGCTATTTTCAGGAAGTGTAACAGAATCGTAGCAGAACTCTCTGCATTTTTAAAAAAGGGATTGACAAAAATGAAATATTAACCTATATTGAAACAAGGTTAACAATTCGAAAGCAGAAAGAATTGGATACAAGAACCTGCGAGGAGGACTTACATTCATGAAAAAATCAAAACTTACCACAAAACAGATTGTACTGACCGGCATGATGACGGCAGTGCTTGCGGTACTGTCCATTGTGACGATTCCGCTTCCGACCGGCGTTCCGGTGACGCTGCAGACCTTTGCAATGGCATTTTGCGGCTACGTGCTTGGCTGGAAATTGGGAGGTGCATCGTCCGCTCTTTATCTGATCCTCGGCGCGATCGGCGTTCCGGTTTATGCCGGCATGAGCGGTGGATTCGGCGCTCTTCTCGGACCGGCCGGCGGCTTTATTTTCGGATTTATTCCGATGGCAATGCTCTGCGGTGCCGGAATTAAAAAACGGCTTCCCGGGCAAACCCATTCGTTCTTGGAATCGCAGGTCTTGCGGTATGTCACGCATTCGGTGTGGTACAGTTTTCCATTGTAACAGGAAACACGATCCCGGCTTCGTTCCTTGCAGTTTCCGTTCCGTACATCGTAAAAGATGTGATTTCCGTTGTAGTAGCTGAAATTCTCGGTGTAGCCGTTCGAAAAGCACTGTCAGCAGCTCATGTAATGAACTACGGAACCGCAGCATAATCACAGAGCGTTTCTGAAAAACCCAAAAGATAAAAACAAGAGACAGGCATCCTGACAATCTGCCAGGTGTCTGTCTTTTTCTGTTTTGTCAAGCGGATATTCGCAATCCGCTTCGCTACTTGCCTGATTCGGTTAAAGTATTCCGCAGCAGCAGCGGTTATTTGAAAAAACGTGCAAAATGCATTTCATACAGTTTCAAAATTTTAATGAATTCCTAAGAAAGAGGCAAGAAGGCGTTAAGGGAGATATGGTAGGATAGAAAGCAGGAAAGAACAACAAAGGGGTTTGAAACTATGAGAAAAAGAACACGAAAACACCGGGGAACAGCGGGAAAAATGGTTGGAGGTTTTCTGGCATTTTTCTGCCTGATCCTGCTGACGGCCGGAATGTTCTGGGCAATCCAGGGATATGTTTCCTATCAGAAGGCAGTGAAGGAAAAGCCGCTCGCGCAGGCGGTAGAGGAAATCAGAAGCGAAGCACAGTGGGTTCCCCTGAAACAGGTGCCGGAGCTGTACAAAAAAGCGGTGCTTGCTGTCGAGGATCACCGGTATTACACACATCACGGGATAGACTGGATCAGCATGGCGCGCGCGGTTGTACATGACATCCGCGTGATGAAACCGGAGCAGGGAGGCAGTACTATCACACAGCAGCTGGTAAAAAACATGTATTACGATCAGAATAAGACACTTGCCAGAAAAGCGGCAGAGGCGTGGACAGCACTCTATGTGGAACGACAGCTCTCCAAGGAAGAAATTCTGGAGCTGTACATCAACACTATTTATTTCGGGGATGGCTATTACGGACTCAAAGAAGCATCGCGTGGTTATTTCGGAAAAGAGCCGCAGGATCTGACCGACAGCGAAGCCATTCTCCTCGCCGGAATCCCGAATGCACCGTCCGCCTACGCACCGTCGCGCCACGCGGATCTGGCGCTGCAGCGGGAAAAGCAGGTGCTGGCGGCAATGGTAAAATATGGATACCTGGAACAAAGTGAGACGGACAGCCTGCTGTGGGATGCGGCAGCCGATCCGGTTCTGGCACGATAGAAAGAAAAGTGAGGAAAAAAGAATGGGAAAACTGATCAGACTGGGGGCAACAGCGCTGTCCATGATTGGAATTTTGGTGATGATTCTCTGTGTGCAGGCGGCGATTTTATTTGTGAGGCTGTGCATCCGAAGAAAGCAGAAAAAAATTGAGCTGAAATAAGAGAAAGAAAAATGTGAGCAGAATTGCCGGAAGAAAAACGGTGATTCTGCTCGCGGTTTTTTTTCTGTGAGCAATCCGATTGCGTTTCCGCCGGGAAAAAGGTATAATGAAAAACAGGCAAAAAAATGGTAAAACAGACAGCTTTTGAGGAAAAATAAATGGAACAGAAAGACAGCGCAGAACGGATTTTAAAACAGATTCCCTATGAGATCGTGTATTCCGCCCGCAAAACGCTCGCCGTCCAGGTCAAAGCGGATGGAAGCGTGGTGGTGCGCGCACCGAAACGGATGGCAAAATACAAAATCGAAGCATTCTTAAAAGAAAAACAGGATTGGATTCACACACACCGGGAAAAAGCGTTGGCGGCCGCAGAGCAGAAAGCAGCGAACCGTCTGACGGAAGCAGAACGAAAAGCGGCGGTTAAACGTGCGGCGCAGATGCTGGCGGAAAAGACGGCACATTTTGCAAAAGAGATGGGCGTAACGTATGGCAGAATCACAATTCGTGAGCAGAAAACCCGCTGGGGCAGCTGCAGCAGCGCCGGAAACCTGAACTACAACTGGAAACTGGTGCTGATGCCGGAGCGCGTGATGGATTACGTCGTTATCCACGAGCTGGCGCACCGGAAAGAGATGAACCATTCCGCACGGTTTTACGCGGTGGTGGCACAGCAGATGCCCGATTACAAAGTGTGGCAGAGCTGGCTGAAGGAGCATGGAAGAGAGTACTGAAAAAGAGAGGCAAAACAAATGATACTGACCGAAGAAAAAACATATATCATCAATGTGACGGAAGTCGATACCGACGCGGAGCTCGGTTTAAATAAGAAAGATATTATGATCGAATACACGAATCTGGAGCTGCTGCACGCGGTTCTTGCAAGCACGATGCCGTACGGCCGTCTGTCGGCGCGCTACCGCGGAAAACGGAAGGCGGAGCTGCAGTCACGGATTGCGATGGTGGAGAGTGTGCTCGAAACACGCGGCGACCAGCTGGCAAAAGCGGAGCAGATTATGTATCTCGACACGGCGGAGCGCAGTGCAATCTGTCATTATCTCGGCATCATCTACACGCGGCTGATTGCGCAGAAGCTGTACGGAATTGACTGTATGGTACCGCTGAACCTGATCGAGCAGCCGGGGAGAAAAAATTTGTAAAATACAACGGTGCATACCGCCAGGATCTGATCGGATACGGAAAGCAGAACGCATGGAGCGTCTGGGAGCCGGTCGGCAGGAGCGAGAACAGCCAGGCGGCCTTTGGAAATGGATGCCGGGCGGCGTCGGAGATCGAGAAGATCAATGAAAATCCGTTGGCGAAGAGCGCGGCGTGCATGACGTATTACGAGAGAGGCTATCTGAATGCCGTTGTAAAAGAGCCGGAGCGGACCGGGGACGGGACACTTTGGTTTCCAGAGGAGAATTATTTCAAAGCATATTATCAGCCGCTTTTCGAGCTGTTTGCGGACGAACAGCCGGGTGAGCTGTACGGAAGCAGCGGCGGCTTTGAACTGGAGCTGACTCTGCCGTGGACAGAGGAAGGAAAACGCGGCTTCCGCCATCTGCAGATCGGAACGGATCAGGTGACGATTGCATTGATGCGGGAAGGGAAGTACGATCAGATCTTAAAGCGGATGGAAAACGTTTTGGATGTATCAAAAGAGTGCAGATTCTGCGGGGAAGATGGCATCTGGGTAGGCGCAGAGTAAAGGTCATCGGAAGTGCCGAAGCTGCCGGGGATGATGGTACACAGATTCTGTGTGGGAAAAGCGAAAAAGAAAGGACAAGAGCAATGGCAAAAGAAATGGAAACTCTAAAGGACGAAGGGCTGCAGGGGAATGAAACGATAGAGGAAGCAATTCTGGGACTGCAAAAGGAGCCGACGCCGGAACTGCTGGCACATGTGCTGACGGTAATCCGCCGCAGAATGAAAGAGGGCGGACAGGCGATTCTTTCCGTGGAACCGCCATCCGGCGACGATCAGATCCGGATCGGAACGGTAAAGAGCGCAGACGGAAAAGTCTGGTGGGCCGCGTTTACGAGCTTTGATGAGGAATTAAAGGGGAGCAGCAGCGTGAAATCTACGTTTCTCGTGAGTCTGGAACAGCTGATCCACATGGCATCCGAAACAAAGGAGATCAGTGGTGTGAGTTTTCAATCCGTGGAACCGCACGATCATGCTGGATCATACGCTGCTTTCGATTATCATCGGGGAAGAGAATGCGGGGCACTGAATTGCCGAAAGGAAAAAAGCAAGCACAGAAAGACTCCGAGGGTACATTATTATTTTAAGGAGGTTTTACATCATGGAGGGTTTTCAGGTAACAGAAATCGGGGAAAAAATTTACTGTATTTTGGACGCAGGAAATTCATCGTTCTATGTAGTAGAAGGTGAAGAAAAAGCGGCTGTCATTGATACCGGCATTACGGCAGGCACAAAGATTCTGCCGGTGATCCGTGAGCTGACGGACAAGCCGCTTCTGCTGGTCATCACGCATGCGCATCCGGATCACATGTATCACATGGATGAGTTTGATGAGGTGTACATGTGCCACGATGAAAAGAAGATGGATCCAGAGACGCTTGTGATGCTGACAGCGGGAAAATTAAAACCGTGGGAGGAGATTCATGACATCCGTACCGATTCCGTGATTCCGCTCGGCGGCACAGAGCTGGCCGTCTGTCAGACACCGGGCCATACGCCGGGCAGTGTTGTCGTGCTGGAGACGAAACAGAATTACCTGTTCACCGGAGATGCGATCGGAAGCGGCTGCGGTGTCTGGATGCAGGTGCCGGGCGGAACGAGCCTGGAAGAGTATTACGACGGGCTGGTCGGACTGATGGTGTGGCTTGTGAAGAGGGGTGGCCGCATGAAATTCTTCGGCGGTCATCACACGCAGGTGTTTGAATCGACGGCGCATCCGGTTTACAATCCGCTCAGCCTCGGTGTTCTCGCAGATCTCATCGACCTTGTGGATCAGGTGATCCACGGCGAAAACCTAGGACGGCCAAGCAATGCGAAGCCGTTTTCGAAAGAACAGGTCCGCTACGCGTCGTACGGCCGCGCAGAAATGCAGTACTGTGCATCGCGGATTCACCGAAAATAAGCGCGTGAAATCTTAAAACTTCCATAAGAAGAAAGGTTTTTGCCCGCGGCGGCTTGACAAAATAAAAAAACGCGATTATGATAAATGCAGTTTCTATTCCAACAGAAAAAGAAAAGGTTATGAGGAAGAGGAGTACATGGCAGGCCCCAAAAGAGAGGATGGTTCACCGGCTGAAAGGCTGTCCGGGAAGGTGGTCATGGAAGGTAGCTTCTGAACCGGAGAGCTGAAAAGCACAGAAGATGTGATGATTAGGTTCTCACGCATGAGTCACGTTACAGACTCCGAAACGAGATACAAATTAAGGTGGTACCGCGGAATTTTCGCCCTTTGCATGCATGTTATGTGTATGTGAAGGGCGTTTTTGATTTAAGACAAGCCTCTGCGGGAATAAATACCACAATACACCAAACATAAAAGGAGGATCTCATGAGCAAAGAACTCGCAAAGACCTACGATCCGAAGGGACTCGAGGACAGACTGTATCAGAAATGGCTGGATAAAGGATATTTCCACGCCACTGTAAACCCGAACAAAAACCGTTTACCATTATGATGCCGCCTCCGAACGTAACCGGACAGCTTCACATGGGCCATGCACTCGACAACACCATGCAGGATATTCTCTGCCGTTTCAAACGGATGGAGGGATATGAAGTCCTCTGGCAGCCGGGAACCGACCATGCGGCGATTGCAACCGAGGTAAAAGTTACCAATATGCTCAAAGAGCAGGGCATCGACAAAGATGAAATCGGACGCGAAAAATTCCTGGAGCACTGCTGGGAGTGGAAGAAAGAGTACGGCGGACGCATCAACAGCCAGTTAGAAAGATCGGCTCCTCTGCAGACTGGGAGAGAGAACGCTTCACCATGGACGAGGGATGCTCCAAAGCCGTAGAAGAAGTATTCTGCCGTCTGTATGAAAAAGGATGGATCTACAAGGAAGCCGCATCATCAACTGGTGTCCGGTATGCCAGACTTCCATCTCCGATGCAGAGGTTGAATATCAGGAGCAGGCAGGCCACTTCTGGCACATCAACTACCCGGTAGTTGGAGAAGAAGGCCGCTTCGTAGAAATCGCAACGACCCGTCCGGAGACTCTGCTCGGCGATACTGCCGTAGCTGTCAATCCGGAGGATGAAAGATACACCGATATTGTAGGAAAAATGCTGAAACTGCCGCTGACCGACCGTGAAATCCCGGTTATCGCAGATGCTTACGTAGACAAAGAGTTCGGAACTGGATGCGTTAAAATTACACCGGCACACGACCCGAACGATTTTGAGGTAGGAAAACGCCACAACCTCGAAGAGATCAACATCTTAAACGATGACGGAACCATGAACAACAAGTGCGGCAAATACGCCGGCATGGACCGCTACGAGGCAAGAAAAGCCATGGTAGAGGATCTCGAGAAGCTTGGCCTTCTTGTAAAAGTAGTGGATCACGTTCACAACGTAGGAACCCACGACAGATGTAAGACAACCGTAGAGCCGATGATCAAACCACAGTGGTTTGTAAAAATGGCGGATATGGCTGCCGCTGCCAGCGAAGCAGAGAAGAACGGGGAAGTAAACTTCATCCCGGATCGTTTCAGCAAGATTTATCAGAACTGGCTGAACAATATCCACGACTGGTGTATTTCCCGTCAGCTCTGGTGGGGTCATCGTATCCCGGCCTATACCTGTGATGACTGTGGCGAGATCACGGTTGTAAGAGGTGGAATGCCGGAAAAATGCCCGAAATGCGGCAGCACCCATCTCACCCAGGACCCGGATACCCTGGATACCTGGTTCAGCTCCGCTCTGTGGCCGTTCTCCACTTTAGGATGGCCGGAGAAACACCGGAATTTGATTACTTCTATCCGACCGACGTACTCGTAACCGGATACGACATCATCTTCTTCTGGGTTATCCGTATGGTATTCTCCGCACTGGAGCAGACTAAACAGGTTCCGTTCCACCACGTACTGATCCACGGACTCGTTCGTGATTCCCAGGGTCGCAAGATGAGTAAATCCCTCGGAAACGGTATCGATCCGCTCGAAGTCATTGACAAATACGGTGCAGATGCTCTCCGTCTGACTTTGATGACCGGTAATGCACCTGGAAACGATATGCGTTTCTACTGGGAGCGTGTAGAAGCCAGCCGTAACTTCGCAAACAAAGTATGGAACGCTTCCCGTTTCATCATGATGAACCTGGAAAAAGCAGAAGTTCCGTCTGAAATGCCAAAAGACAAACTGACACTGGCAGATAAATGGATTCTTTCTAAGGTAAACACGCTGGCAACGGAAGTAACGGACAACATGGACCGCTACGAGCTCGGTATCGCCGTACAGAAGGTTTACGACTTTATCTGGGAGGAGTTCTGCGACTGGTACATCGAGATGGTAAAACCGCGTCTGTACAGCGAGACCGACGAGACGAAGGGCGCTGCACTGTGGACCTTAAAAACCGTTCTTGGCAATGCATTAAAGCTGTTGCATCCGTTTATGCCGTTCATCACAGAGGAAATCTACTGCACACTGAATCCGGACGAGGATTCCATCATGATCGCCGCATGGCCGAAAGAGACCGAAGACTTTGCATACGCAGAGGATGAGGCAGCCGTTGAGATGATGAAAGAGGCGGTAAGAAGCATCCGTGGTGTCCGCACCAGTATGAACGTACCGCCGTCAAAGAAAGCAAGCGTATTCGTTGTAACGGAAGATGCTGCTGTACAGGAAACCTTCCGAAACGGCGCCGTATTCTTCGGAACACTGGCAGGTGCAAGCGAAGTTCACGTACAGGCAGATAAAGCCGGTATTGCAGACGACGCAGTATCCGCAGTGATCCCGCAGGCGACGATCTATATCCCGTTTGCCGAGCTGGTTGACCTTGAAAAAGAGATCGCCCGCCTTGAAAAAGAGGAAGAGCGTCTGACAAAAGAGATCGCACGTTCCAACGGCATGCTTGGCAACCCGAACTTTATTAACAAAGCTCCGGAAGCAAAAGTTCAGGCAGAGAAAGAAAAACTGGCGAACTATCAGCAGATGATGGAGCAGGTTCAGACAAGATTGGAGCAGCTGAAAAAATAAATGAAAAAAGGAAAAAAACTGCATGGAAACAAGGAAACCGTAGTGAAAGTCTGCAACTGGCTCTCTTTGCCGCTGCAGGCCCTGGGATGCTGTATTCTGTATCTGGTGATTGAAGCATTTTCCCGCCATTCGCTGGCATCTGCATGGAGCTACATGGTGGAAAGCCCATGGGTCTTTTTGTACAATGCATTTTTGATCTTCACTACTTTTATGGTAGTTTATCTGTTCCGCAGACGTGTGCTGGTACGGCTGGTGATGAGCTGTTTCTGGCTGCTGCTCGGCATCATTAACGGTGTGATTCTGGCAAACCGCGTCACGCCGTTTACCGGACCGGACTTGCGGAATTTAAGTGACGGCGCAAAGGTCGTGACGAAGTATCTGTCGAAAGGTACCATGATCCTCGTCGTAGCAGCCCTTGTGGCATTATTGGCATTTTTTGTATGGGTCTGGATCAAAGGACCGAAATTTCAGGGGAAAATCCGCTGGTATCTGAATGTGCCGTTGATTGCTCTGGTAATTGTACTCTTTACGGGAGCAACAAATCTGGCGCTTGCAAAGCGTGTGCTTTCCAGCTATTTCGTCAACATCGCATTTGCCTACCAGGATTACGGCTATCCGTACTGTCTGGCAGTCACCCTGTTTGATACGGGAATTTCAGAGCCGAACGGCTATTCCGAACAGCTCGTGAAACAGATTGAGACGAGTGAAGGCGAACAAAAAGAGGATGATACGGTAAAACCGAATATTATCTTTTTGCAGCTGGAGTCCTTTTTCGATCCGGAGCTGGTTAATTTCCTCAACATTTCCGAGGATCCGATCCCGTATTACCGGCAGCTGATGAAGGATTATTCTTCCGGTTATCTCCGCGTGCCGGTGGTGGGAGCCGGAACAGCAAACACAGAGTTTGAAACTATTTCCGGCATGAGCCTCCGGTATTTCGGAGCGGGTGAGTATCCGTACAAATCGGTGCTTTCAGAGGAGACCTGTGAGAGTGCGCCGTATGTTTTAAAGAATCTTGGCTATGCGACCCATGCGATCCACAACAATGAAGCAAACTTCTATTCCAGAAGAAGTGTATTCTCACGTCTTGGTTTTGATACCTTTACCTCGGAGGAATATATGCCGGATATCTCGGATGTGACGGCGACAGGATGGGTAAAAGACCATATTCTGACAAAAGAGATCATAAAAACGCTCGATGCGACAGACGAACCGGATTATATCTATACGATTTCGGTACAGGGCCACGGTGATTATCCGACAGAGACCGGTGCTTGACGATCCGGAGATTACAGTGACAGGCGCGGAAGACCGGGAAAAAAATAATTACTCCTGGGAATATTATGTAAATCAGATTCATGAGATGGACATATTTGTCAAAGAGCTGACGACAAAGCTTGCGGATTATCCGGAGCCGGTGGTACTTGTGATGTACGGGGACCATCTGCCAACGATGGGACTGAAAGTAGAAGATCTGGAGAACCGCTATCTGTATCAGACCGAATACGTAATCTGGGATAATATGGGACTGAAAAGAAAACAGGAAAACATTGCTTCCTACCAGATTGCAGCAGAGGTTATGAACCGTGTGGGAATTCATGACGGAACCATTTTCCGGTATCATCAGACGAGACGGAATACGAAGAATTATCAGGTGGATCTCGAGGTGCTGCAGTATGATATGCTGTATGGAAAACGGTACGTTTACGGAGAAGACGGAGAGACACCGTATGAGCGTGTGAAGCTGCAGATGGGTGCTCTGCCGGTAACACTGGAACGAATCGAAAAATCCGGAGAAGATACCTGGTATTTTTACGGAGAAAACTTTACGGCATCGAGCCGTGTGGAAGTCAACGAGGAGATACAGGATACCGTTTATGTCAGCCCGTCGATTCTGATGGTGCATAGTCTGACCCTGGAAGACGGTGATCAGATTACAATCGCGCAGCAGAGCAACAGCTCGACGAAGAAGGTGCTGACAAGGACAGAGCCGATGATGTATGAAGAGCCAAAAACGGTATCTACACCGACGCCGACGCCGAACCCGGACAGCACGAAAACAGATGTGACGCAGGAAAATGCCAATACGAGCACTGCGCCGCAGGATGAACTGACGGCAGCGCCGTCCGGTGCGCCGGAGGGCGAAGGCGACAAGATTGAGCCGTCAAAAACAGAAAACAGCGATAAACCGGCCGAAGACGGCGGTCTGCAGAATTAAAAAGAGTGTCCGAAAGATCATACAGTGGGGCGGATTTTGACGTCCCACTGTATCTTTTTACGGGGAAAGTCGAAAAGTCGGGACAAAATTTTGAAAATTGCTATGGACATATCCGGTCACTCGATTATAATGATACTAGGGTTTGAAAGCAGCCCTAAAATACTGAAGAATGGTGAAATAAAGTGAATTATACAGAAGCAGTTGATTATATCGAAACAATACCGAAATTTACGGTGAAGCATCCGCCGGAACATACGAGGGAGCTTCTTTCGCGCCTTGGGAATCCGCAGGAAGGGATCAAAATTATCCATGTGGCGGGCACGAACGGAAAGGGAAGCGTCTGCGCGTACTTGAATGCGATGCTGCTTGCAGGCGGCAAAAAGACAGGACTTTTTACCTCCCCGCACCTTGTACGCATCAACGAGCGGTTCCAGATCAACGGGGAAGATGTGTCGGATGAGCAGTTTCTCGACGCATTTCTCAAAGTGGAAAAAGCAGCCAAAGAATACGAGGCGGAGGGCGAAGGCCATCCGAGCTATTTTGAGACGCTGTTCCTGATGGGAATGCTGATTTTCAAAGAAGCCGGCGTGGAATACCTGGTCATGGAGACCGGCCTTGGCGGACGGCTGGATGCGACAAATGTGGTCGAAAAGCCGCTGGCATGCATCATCACGTCCATCAGCCGCGACCACACCGAGTATCTCGGCGACACCCTCGAGGCGATTGCGGGAGAGAAAGCCGGCATCATCAAAGCCGGTGTCCCGGTAATCTACGACGCCAGCCAGCCAGGTCCGGCTTCTGTCATTGCCGCAAAGGCGAAAGAGATGGGAAGCCCGGCATGGCCGATGGAGCCGTCGTTCTATGAGATGAAAACACAGAGCCGCGAGGGTATCACCTTTACCTTTGCATATCCGGGCGGCGAAAAAGCAGAGCTTGCGATTCCGTATGTGGCAAAATACCAGATGATGAATGCAAGCCTTGCGTTCTACATGATGCATATTCTGCAGGACGTGCACGACATTCCTAAGAACGTGCTTGCGGAAGGCCTTTCGAAGATCAAATGGCCGTGCCGTATGGAAATGGCTGCGCCGGGCGTCATCATCGACGGCGCGCACAACGAGGACGGCATTGCACAGTTTGTCAGCACGGCAGGCTATTTTGCGAAAGAAAACGAGATCACGATTCTGTTCACGGCAGTTGCAGACAAGCACTATCATGAGATGATCGGTGAAATCTGCGAGGGAATTCATCCGTCCCATGTTGTTGCAACGCAGATCGACGGAAGCCGCGTCGTACCGGCGGAAGTGCTTGCAGAGGACTTCAGAAAAGCAGGATGCACGGATGTCTGCGCGGAACCGGAGATCGGGGCAGCGTATGAGAAGGCACTGGGCAAAAAGGGCAGCGGCATGCTGTTCTGCGTGGGTTCTCTGTATCTGGCGGGCGAACTGAAAGCATATCTTGCAAAGCGGAATGGTTAGTGAATACAGGAAGGAATTTTTGTTTATGTTAAATTACGAAGAAGAACTGAAGAAGTTTAAACCGTGTCTCGATGTGGATGAGGTGGAGGATGCGATTTACAGCCGTGATCTGACGGATGTGATCGACATTTTGAAAGAAATGATGAAAAACGACAAGCCGGAACAGGAAAACGAGACAGAAGCGGAAAAGGAAGAGTAAGGTGCCGGAATGAACTGTATGAATTGTAAATCGGTTGTGGACGTCGGAATGGAGATCTGTCCCAACTGTGGTTTTAACCTGAGAGTACAGAGAAAATGTTTTTCTCTTTCGAATATGTACTACAATCTGGGCCTCGACAAGGCGGAGATCCGGGATCTTTCCGGAGCGATCGATATGCTGCGGCGGAGCCTGAAGTTTAACAAATACAATATCCATGCGCGGAACTTGTTAGGCCTTGTCTATTTTGAGACGGGTGAAGCGGTTGCGGCGTTAAGTGAGTGGATCATCAGCAAGAATATTATGCCGGAGAATAATGTGGCGACGGAGTATATTGCGACGCTGCAGGCGGAGCAGGCGAAGCTGGATATGATCAATCAGACGATCAAGAAATACAACAGTGCGCTGAAATGCTGCCGCGAGAACAATGAGGATGTGGCTGCGATCCAGCTGCGCAAGATTCTGAACCAGAATCCGAAGCTGATCAAGGGATATCATCTGCTGGCGCTGATTTATATTCACAAGGGTGAGTATGAGAAAGCGCGGAAGATTCTGAAAAAGGCGGCGAAAATTGACAAGACGAACTCGACGACGCTTCGTTTCCTGAAGGAGGTTGATTTCCAGACGGGTACGCAGACGTCGCTGGAGCCGCGGCGGTTCGGCCGCAGGGAGCGTACGGAGGAGCAGCGCGAGGACGAGCGTGAGCGCGTGGTAAGCGGGGATACGGTGATTATTCCGCCGACGTTCCGCGAGACGTCTACAGCGGCAACGATGCTGAATATCGGTATTGGGCTGGTGCTTGGCGCACTGGTTGTGTGGTTCCTGATCGGGCCTGCGAATACGCAGCGAATTAACCGGCAGGCGGACGAGAAGGTTGTGGAATACAGCGGCAAGATGGCGAGCCAGGAGGCCCAGCTGAACCAGCTCCAGAGCCAGGTGGATTCTCTGAACGAAACGACGGCTTCTGCGCAGCAGCAGATCCAGACGGCACAGGATACGGCGGCTTCCTACGAGAACCTTTTAAAGGCTGTGGAAGCGCAGCAGCAGGGCAACACGAGCAACGCAACAAACGCACTGACCGAGGTCAACCCGGAGGTGCTTTCTGTGGACGCAAAGGCTGTGTATGACACTATTTACAAGAGCATGCAGTCGTCTATGTTCCAGGAGCTTTCGCAGTCGGGTGTGAATGCATTTGACGATGCGAATTACACTGAGGCGATTGATAAGCTTTCGAAGGCTAAGAATATCAACGACAGTGACTATACGGTGCTTAACTATCTGGCGCATGCGTATCGGCTGAGTGGGGATACCGATAATGCGATTTCGGTGTTCCAGGAGATCATCGATAAGTTCCCGGGAACCCAGAAGGCTACTAAGGCCGAGCAGCAGATTGAGGCGCTGGGGGGGACTGTGAAGACGGAGGAATAGTGAGGACGGATGCCCACGGGGCAGAATGCCGCAGGAGATGCGGCGCTGTTTCGTCGGGCTGATACCACTGACTACGCGGAGGTTGCGTGGGACGAAGGGCAAAAAAGTATAAAAGTGAGAAGATAAAACACAAAAGATGAAATTCGCTTTACGGCGAAAAATCGTTTTGTGGTTTTTTATTTTATGACAGGAAAAAGGGAGGATGGGAAATGGATAATCGTGTTTGGGTGAAGGATGCGGTGATGACGATTCGGCTTCCGGAAGAGGTGGATCATTTTGTGGCTGACCGGCTTCGGGAGGAGGCGGGGGAGATTTTGGTGGAGAGGAATGTGAGGGAGGTGGTGTTTGATTTTCGGAAGACGGTGTTTATGGACAGTTCGGGGATTGGACTGGTGATGGGGAGGTTTCGGGAGATGGAGCTGATTGGCGGGAAGGTGAGAGCGGTGCATGTGGGAGAGCGGATGCGGAGGATTCTGGTGATGTCGGGGGTGACGCGGGTGATTGAGGTGGAAGAGGAGAAGACGTGGAAGTAGGTTTTGGACGGGGAGTGGGCAGAAAGGGGAATGGGATGATGCGAGAAAGGATGAAAACAGAAGAGAAGATGCGGTGGAATACGATGACGCTGGAATTTGAGAGCCGTCCCTGCAATGAGAGTTTTGCGCGGGTGTCTGCGGCGGCGTTTCTGGCGCAGCTGAATCCGACGGTGGAGGAAGTGGCGGATGTCAAGACGGCGATTTCGGAGGCGGTTACGAATGCGATGATTCACGGATACCGGCAGGAAAAAGGGAAAATTCAGATGAAGTGTGTGCTGGATCTGGAGGAGAAGGTGTTTCAGGTGACGGTAAAAGATACCGGCGTCGGGATCGAAAATGTGGAGAAGGCGATGGAGCCGATGTTTACGACCTGCCCGGAGCTGGAGCGGTCGGGGATGGGGTTTTCGTTATGGAGGCGTTTATGGATGAGCTGGAAGTAAGGTCGCATCCGGGATGGGGGACGAAGTGGTGATGAAACGGAAATCGGTGTGCATCCGGAAATGTAAGGGCCGGATCGGAAGTCATAGGAGTCAGAATGCATGGAACATACGCTTGCCCTGATCGAAAAGGCACACGAAGGGGATAAAGCGGCAAGGGATACGACTGGCAGAGGAAAACTATGGGACTGGTACTGGAGCATGGTGAGGCGGTTTGCAAACCGCGGGGTGAGATGGAGGATTTGTGCCAGATCGGGAGCATTGGGCTGTTGAAGGCGATTGATAAATTTGATCCTTCGTTTGAAGTCTGTTTTTCGACGTATGCGGTTCCGATGATTGCGGGGGAGATCCGGCGGTTTCTGCGGTCGGAGGGGATGGTGAAGGTGAGCCGCCCGATCCGGGAACTGGCGTGGAAAGCGTATGCGGTGCGGGAGCGGCTGGAGCGGGAGAACGGGCGCGATCCGACGCTGGCGGAGATAGCGGGGGAGCTTGATGTTACCGTGGAGGAAATCGTGGAGGCGATGGAGTCCGGCGCGGAGGTGGAATCGCTGCAGAAGACCATCTATCAGGGGGAAAACCACGATATTTCTCTGATGGACCGCATTCCGGAAAAAGAGAACGGGCAGGAAAAGCTGCTGAACCGGATTTTCTTGGAAGAGCTGTTGGGACGACTGCCCGCGAAGGAGCGGCAGCTCATCTACATGCGCTATTTTCAGGACATGACGCAGGCGCAGATCGCCGGAAAACTGGGGATTTCGCAGGTGCAGGTGTCGCGGATGGAAAAGAAGATTCTGCGGCAGATGCGGATGGAAAAGGTCTGACAAAAATACAAATCCGGCGGAAGGGCGCTTTTCCTGGGAAAGGCAGAGAAAAGTGCCTGAAACCCGGGCGGATAAAGGAAGAAAAGAAAGGCGAAGCGGGGAAAGGCGGCAGAAAGTTTAAAAACTATTCACTGGAATATCGGAGGAAGGTGTGCTACAATGAGCGAAATACGAAGAAAGGCAGGTGGAAGAACATGGATTATCTGACAGAAAATGTGGCGGTCAATCTGAAACGGATCCGGCAGTCGAAAGGGATGAGTCTCGACCAGGTCTCAGAGCAGACCGGGGTCAGCAAGAGTATGCTCTCGCAGATCGAAAAGGGAACGGCGAACCCGTCGCTTGGCGTGCTCGGGAAGATTACGAGCGGCCTGCGGATTGAATTTCAGGAGCTGATTGCAACGCCGCTGGTGGATAGTTATCTTGTGACACCGGAGGATCTGGTTCCGACGAAAGAGCTGGAGGGGCAGTACACTGTGTGGACGTTCTTTCCGTATGAGGACACGCGGCTTGTGGAAATCTACCGCATCGACATCGAACCGGGCGGAACGTATGTGAGCGGCGGCCACGGAGAGAAAACAAGAGAGTACCTGGTGGTGACAGACGGCGTGATGACCGTGGAGTGCAATGGAAAAGAGCATGAGATCCACTTGAAGCAGGCATTCCGTTTCGAGACAGACCAGACCCACATCTACCGCAACAGAGGGACGGAGAAGACGAGCTGCATGTGTTTCTTTCTCGACTATCACTAAAAGCCGCAGAATAACAGGCTTTCTTTTTTTGAATGAACTGTTCAATATAATGGACAGAAGTCCACTGGAACATCAGAATAAAAAACAACGGATATGAAAAAAATACGGTGGAAGACGAAAAAACATCAAAAAAGAATAGGAAAAGCGGGTGTTAAAGAAAAAGCAAAAATAAAAACTTTTTTAAAAAGTAATTGACAAATATAGGGAGTGGTGCTATTGTATGGTTGTACAAAATAATAAACGAAAAACAAAGCAAAGACGCTTACCAACGAGTAGTCTTTGCTTTTTTGTTTTTATTTAAAAAATCTTTTCAACGCTATGGGAGGATAACACTATGAGATTAAAAGACACAGGATTAACGGTTCAGGACATCAAAGACAAAGTAAACAAGTACATGATCGAGACCTACGAGCGTTTCGATTTCCTTGCAGAAACCGCAGAGGGGATGTACATGTACGACGAAAACGGAACGCCGTATCTTGACTTTTACGCAGGAATCGCCGTAAACAACGCCGGAAACAGAAACCCGAAAGTTGTTGCAGCAGCAAAAGAGCAGCTCGACGATATCATGCATACCTTCAACTATCCATACACCATCCCGCAGGCACTGCTTGCTGAGAAAGTCTGCGAGACCATCGGTATGGACAAGATCTTCTATCAGAACTCCGGTACCGAGGCGAACGAGGCCATGATCAAAATGGCAAGAAGTACGGCATCGAGAAATACGGCCCGAACCGTTACCACATCGTAACCGCAAAGATGGGCTTCCATGGAAGAACCTTCGGTGCCATGTCTGCAACCGGTCAGCCGGGCAACGGATGCCAGGTTGGATTCGGACCGATGACCTACGGATTCTCCTACGCACCGTACAATGATCTGCAGGCCTTCAAAGATGCATGTACCGAAAACACCATCGCCATCATGGTTGAGCCGGTACAGGGCGAAGGTGGTGTTCATCCGGCAACGAAAGAGTTCATGCAGGGACTCCGGAAGTTCTGTGATGAGAACGACATGCTGCTTCTGATTGATGAAGTACAGACCGGCTGGTGCAGAACCGGTGCGGTAATGTCTTACATGAACTACGGCATCAAACCGGATATCGTATCCATGGCAAAAGGTCTTGGCGGCGGAATGCCGATTGGCGCAATCTGCGCAACAGCTGAAGTAGCAAAAGCCTTTACCCCGGGATCTCACGGAACTACCTTCGGCGGCCATCCAGTCAGCTGTGCAGCAGCACTGGCAGAAGTCAACGAACTGATCGACCGCGACCTTGCCGGAAATGCAAAGAAAGTCGGTGATTACTTCGCAGAAAAATTAGCAAAACTGCCGCATGTCAAAGAAGTCAGACATCAGGGACTGCTGGTCGGCGTAGAGTTTGATGATACCATCAGCGGCGTAGAAGTCAAACATGGCTGCCTTGACCGCCATCTGCTGATCACAGCCATCGGGGCGCACATCATTCGTCTGATCCCTCCGCTTATCGTAACCGGGGAGGACTGCGACAAGGCAGTTGCTATCATCGAAGAAACCGTAAAAGCTCTGGAAAAATAAAGAATTCTTATAGAAACAAAGAAAATCTCATAGCGTGAAAAGAACAGGACAAGGACGTCAAAAAGCAAAGAACCATGCTTCGCCCCTGTCCTGTTTTTCTTTTCATTCTGTGAATCGGAAACAACAGGTAAAACAGAGAAATTAAATGTGAGAGGAAAACGGTATGGGACATCTGGTTATCACAATCGGCTGCGAGTACGGAGCCAAAGGAAATGCCATCGGCAGGAAAATTGCGGAGGATCTCGGAATTAAGTTCTACGATCGCGATCTGGTGGATCAGATTATTGAAGAAGTCGGAATTCCGAAAGACATCATGAACCGTGTAGAAGAGGGCGGTACGATTGCCGGAAAAGGAGCCGAGGGCGATGTCCGTGGATCCTTCTCAAAATATGCGGACCTGACCGAGCGTGCGATTCATGTACAGAAGCAGATCATCCGGAAACTGGCAGAAAAAGAGGCCTGCGTCATCATCGGACGATCCGCGGATTACATCTTAAAGGACAGCAAAGATATCAAGCTCCTCCGGGCTTTTATCTATGCACCGGATGAGATCCGCATTCAGAATATCATGAAGAGCCACAGCCTTTCCGAGAGCGATGCAAAAATTCTGCTGCTCGAGAAGGACAAACGGTATCACAAGCGTCATCTGGCGCTGACCGGCAGCAACCGCGGAGACCGGCACAACCGAGACATTCTGATCAACAGTGCATTCCTTGGTGTGGAGGGCACAGCGGAATATCTCGAGGAACTGATTCAGAAGAAATACGGAAGCGGGGAGGAATAAGCCATGGAACAGTAAAAAATCAGAATTTGACAAAGTATTAGGTGCATGGGATATTCTCGTCATCGCTTTCGGAGCCATGATCGGCTGGGGCTGGGTCGTATCCTCAGGAAGCTGGATTCAGAAGGGCGGCGTTGTCGGAGCTTCAATTGCGTTTGTGATCGGCGGTGTCATGATCTTCTTCATCGGACTGACTTACGCAGAACTGACTGCAGCGATGCCGCAGTGCGGCGGCGAGCACGTCTTCAGCTACAAGGCGATGGGCCCGAACGGTTCGTTCATCTGTACCTGGGCGATTATTTTAGGATATGTCAGTGTTACGTGTTTCGAGGCGTGCGCCTTCCCAACCATCATCACGTATCTGTGGCCGGGATTCCTGAAAGGCTATATGTACAGCGTGGCAGGATTTGATATCTATGCTTCCTGGGTAGCCGTAGCCGTTATTGTAGCGTTCCTCATCACACTGATCAATGTGCTGGGCGCAAAAACAGCAGCCGTTCTGCAGACGGTCCTTACCTGTATCATCGGCGGCGCTGGTATCCTTCTGATTGTGGCATCCGTGATCAACGGAGATTCCAGCAATCTGCAGGGACAGATGTTCGTCGGCGAGAGCACCGGAACGATGTTCCAGAACATCATCAAAGTTGCTGTTGTTACCCCGTTCTTCTTCATCGGCTTTGACGTTATCCCGCAGGCAGCAGAGGAAATCAACGTTCCGTTAAAGAAAATCGGTAAAATGATGATTCTCTCCGTTGTACTCGCTGTTGTTTTCTATTCCTGTGTTATCCTGGCTGTCGGCTATGTGCTGAACCCGTCCGAAATCCTGAGCTCGGAAGCAGGAACCGGACTTGTCACAGCAGATGCGATGGCGAAAGCGTTCGGTACAGCGGTTATGGCAAAAGTCATCATCGTCGGCGGTATGTGCGGTATCATCACATCCTGGAACTCCTTTATGATCGGCGGTTCCCGTGCTCTGTACTCTATGGCTGAATCCTACATGATTCCGCCGATGTTCGCAAAGCTTCATCCGCAGCACAAAACTCCGATCAACGCCCTGT
>ENA-OQKL01000200-OQKL01000200.1-human-gut-metagenome-genome-assembly--contig:-NODE-200-length-21003-cov-3.465559_pt1 | contig 21003 bp, 27 predicted proteins | sample MGYA00242779_ERZ504800 | MGnify/ENA primary metagenome ERZ504800 (study PRJEB26092, sample SAMD00036410) | human gut metagenome | host: Homo sapiens | study: EMG produced TPA metagenomics assembly of... | reverse complement strand
GTGCAACATCTGCTTTAGGCAACCTTTTTGTCAATCTATTTGACATAGACATTCCTGCTCTCAGTATTGGGATAATTACAGCATTTTCTCCAACATCATTTTTAGACACGGCATATGTTGATAATTCATCTGTTAAATCACCAAGTAACTTTGCATATTCTTCTCCAACAACGCTTAAATCAAAATAGCCTGATACTCTATTGCGTTCTTCGTATGGTATCATAACGATAAATTAGGATGCTTATAATTCATATCAAAATCCTTCTTTCCGTATACAGCTTATGTTTATAATTTATAATTGCAGGACTATGTCCTTACTCGAAGTATATCATATCTGTATTTCTAATTCAACATTGTACACCTCATATAATCTGTATTTTTCAGCTAACAGCCAAAGAAAACATCAAGTGCAGACCCGACATTTTGACCGCAAATCAACCCAAAATGCTACATCATTCCATCTGGCTATTGAAACCGTTTTGCTTGGCGTTCTCGCTTGCTTTTCGTCTGCGTTCCTCGCTGTACGGCGGTTGCAGACGGATAGAAAGTCTGGACTTATTCAGCAGATAAGTCACACCGCCTTGCTCATGGGATTTTTCCAACTTGCAGAGGTCGGGGTGCTTTTTACTGAACAATGCCAGTCGCTTTCGCAGGCTGGCATTGTAGGTGTAGATATTGGCTGTGTCCTCGCCCTCATTAAAGAGGATGATTGTTTCTTTTTCATACTTCGTCAGCTTCGCCATAACATCTCTCCATGTGATGATTCCAGCAACTATCCATAATGACTGCCTTGTGCTGGTAGTATTCCTGCATCTGCAAACGCAGATTGTAGTAGAAACGACGATACCATTTGTCGCACTTCTCGTCACTCAGCTTGACCGACAGCATATAGAACAGTTTCTTTGCCGCCGGATCAGGAGTAAGGGCAGCTACATAACGCAAACGCTCAACCGTTGCTTCACGGTTCGGACAGCCAAAGGTATACAGGGTTTTCATTTCCTTCAGGTTCATTTTCATTCAAAAGTCCTCCTTGATAGTTGATAAAATAAAAGCGACAGATACTCAGAATAGAAATACCTGTCGCTTTGCTCACGATATTAAATTGTTGGTTCTGCACTTGACTTTTTTACTTAAAGTCGGGCAGTTCGTATATCTCTTTCATCAGCAGAACGCCCATTGTAAAACCATACTTGAAATGTTCCTCGGTCTGCATAGTCTGGCAGTCTGCAAAATTGTCATTGAGCTTATCCAGCTTCGCATAATCTTCTTTGCTCAATGTCTGCTCAAAGTATCGCATGATGTCTGCGATTGCCTGTCCTGCTTCCCGAAACTTCTCTGATTTCGGTACTACCGTTTCTGCCGGATAAATCTCTCCATTGAAGATTGCTTCTAAAATCATAAATTCACGCTCCTTTCTCAGCAGTAAATCAGCTCGCCCTTGATGGCTTCCTCAGCCTGTGCAACACAAGCGTTCATCTGGCGAACCCATTCGATTTGATTTTCGGCTTTGAGCTGCTCCGTCACGCCGTATGCCTTTGCAAGCTGTGGCACGATGATTTCCATACGCTTCTTGGCGGTTTCCTCAATCTCCGCACAATGCTCATAGAGAGTTTCCTTCAGCACCATGTCGGAGAACAGGACTGGATTAGCCAGTCGCAGATACTCCTTTCGCATCCGTCCCCACTTGCCAAGACGGATATTCGGATTTTTCAGCTTGATGTCGGGGATGTAGTAGTCTCCACATTTGATAAAATTCAGTTCCATATTCAAGCACCTTTCTTTCTGTGATATTCTTCCCTGCGTTTGGCAAGGGTAGTTTCATAGCGTTTGATTGCATCGGGGTCTCCGGCTTCTGCATCGGCTTTCATTTTCTGATAGCTTCTGACAGTAGCTTGGCTCTGATACTTTCGCATTTCAGCCAGCTTCTTTGCTGCTTCTTCATCGGTCTTGGCAAGCTCTACAAGGGCTTCACGCTCTGCCTGTCGCTTGGCAGTTCTTGTCCTCGTGTATTCAGCCTTGCGTTCTGCCATCATAGCGGCATATTCGGGGTCTGCCGCCATGCGTTCTTCCTCACGCTCCTTTTTTCGCTGTCTGGCTACGGCTTCTTTTTCTTTCAAGGCTTGCCATTCCTCGGCGGCTTTCGGGTCTGTCTTGGCGGCTTCTTTCAGCTCCTTTCGGGAAAGTTTCTTTTGCCTGTTGGCTCGTTCTGTCCGTTTGCGTTCCGCTTCCAGTAGCTTTTCACGCTGTAAGCGTTCCTTTTCTTCCATTTGGGCGATATAGGCAGGGTCGGCTTCTCTGGCTTCCTTGATTTTCTGCTGTCTGCGGTGGTTTCGCTCACGCTGCAAGGCAAGTTTGCGTTCATATTCAGCAATAGCTTCCGGGTCTCCGGCTTCAACAGCTTTCATCAATGCTGCTTTTTTCTGTTTCTGAACCTCTGCGGCTCGTTTCGCCTTTTCCTGCTTCTTTCGCAACTGCTCGGCTTCGATGGCGGCAATGCGTTCTTCTTCGGAAACAGTTTCAACAGGGGGATAGTAGTTGCCGATGAAGTTGAAATAAATGTCGATATTCTGCTGACGGTAAACGGTGCGACCACCTGTGGCTTCGTGGACTTCCACTCTGTCAATAAAGGCATAGAGCATGGTGTCCGTCAGTTCCTCGCAGTTTCGGTACTTGTTGACTAAGGCGATAAAGCGGTTGGTGTCGATTTTCTCAACTTCTTCCTCTTGTATCTGTCCCTGCAATTCCTCAACTCGTTTTTCCAGCATAAGCTGTTCTTCATCGTACTGCTGTATCATTCGCTGTGCCTGTCGCTCCGGCAACAGACCGCTGATGGCACTGTCATAGAGCTTCTGTATCTTTGCATCCAGTTCAGCCATTCGTTTCTTGGCTTCGTCAATTTCCTGCTGTCCGTTGTTGGCTGACTTGGATTTGCTCTCATTCCATACGGTCTTGAGCTGGGAAATAAACTCTGCTTCGTTCTCAATGACATATTGGCTGACCGCTTTGATTGCCTGCAAAATCGCCGCTTCCAGAGCAGAGGTTTTAATGAAGTGGGAAACACATTCATTGTTCTGATTTCGATAATTGCCACATTGAAAAGCAGAATCGGAATCATAATGTTTTCCGCTTTGCCTTGCTTCGGGGCTGATGAATCCCATTCGTGAACCACAATCCGCACAATAGATCATGCCGGACAAACGGTGGGAATAAGTTCCGTTTGCGGCTCTCGGTTTTGCACGAACACGGAGCTTCTGGGCAATGTCCCATGTGTCTTGGTCAATGATGGCTTCGTGGGTATCGGGGAATATCATCAGTTCTTCCGGCGTTGCGGCTCTGCGTTGCTTTGTCTTGAAGTTCTCACAGATGGATTTGCCCAACACGGTATGACCGAGATATTCCTGCCTGTCCAGAATATGACCAATCGTATTTGCGTTCCAACGGTAAGGGTCGCTGAAGCTCCTGTTTCTGCAATTTTCGGGGAAATACTTTGCCGTATATGCAGATGGTATCAGCACCTTTTCTTCGGTCAGTTGTTCCGCAATCGCCGTCACGCCCATACCTTGACAGGCAAGACGGAACACCTTTCTGACGATTTCAGCAGCCGGTTCATCCACAACAAGGGTCTGCTTATCTCCGTTGATACGCTTGTAGCCATAGGGGATAGCACCGCTGCACCTTAGTCCCTCTTTCATTCTGGACTTAAAGACAGCCTTGATTTTGTTGCTGGTGTCTTTGGCGTACCACTCGTTCATGATATTCAAAAACGGTGTGAAGTCATTTTCGGTTGGATTGGCACTATCCACATTGTTGTTGATAGCGATAAAGCGAACACCCTTTTTCGGGAATACAATCTCTGTGTAATAGCCGACTTGCAGGTAATTTCTGCCAAACCTTGAAAGGTCTTTTACTACCAGAGTGTCCACCCGTCCGGCTTCGATTTCTTCCAGCAGGGCGGTAAAGCCGGGGCGGTTGAAATTCGTGCCTGAGTAGCCATCGTCATAGAAATGGCGGATATTTCTCAGTCCCTTTTGTCGGGCATATTCTTCGAGATACGTTTTTCTGATTTAGGATGGAGTTCGATTCGCCAGCCTGTTCATCGTCTCTGGATAATCGCTCGTATAGAGCTGTGATTTTGATTTCTTCTTTCTTTGCCACGGTTTTGCCTCCCTTCTGTATGTAATTAGCGTTGATTAAAACGCTACCGTTTTTCTATCTTGGTATATTGTAACCTTTCGGGTCAGTGACCACATAGGAACTGTGACATTGTAAAAGGTTGGGTTTAAGCCAAAATCTCGTCTTGCCGCTGCCGGAGCCGCCCACCACCAGCACATTTTTGTTCCGGGCGTTTTTGGGGTCCGGTGGGCGGTTGGACATCATCAGCCGTTCCGTTTTGGTCAGGATGATGTTGTCTGCAAACTTGGGTGCCATGAACGGCTCAATATCCTTGGCGGTGCCCCACCGGGCAGAGCCGTACTCCATGCCGTGGCGGTACTTCTTGGCGTTTTTTCCACGCAAATAGACCGCCAGCCGTAACCCTGCACCGCAGCACAAGCCCACCAGCAAATCGAGCGGATGCAAGCTGGGCAGCGGGTTCGCAAACGCCACCGGAACGGTGCCCATCATCGCCATGATCTTATCCCCCAGCTCTTTGCCCTCGGCAAGCCGCCACGCTTCGCCAATGTTGGTTGCCACCAGCCCCAGCAAAATATAGGGCAGATACAGTGCCAGCAGCTTTGTCAGCTTTTTCGTGGTCACAGTCCACGCTCCTGTTCCTTATGCCGGACTTTGCCGGGGAGTTCTGCCGCCGCCTGCACCAGTTTATGCAGTTTTGCCAGCACCGAGGGGCGTTTGTCCTTGTTGAGCAGGGATGCCGAATATTCCTTGAACGCCGAATGGAAGGCTTCTGCGTCCGGGGCTTTGAAAAAGACCAGATACCGGGGCGGCACCTCGGAATTGTCCTTGCGGATAGCATAGTCGATGCCGTACTTTTTGGCATAGCGTTCCAGCCCACGGATGCCGGTCTTGCTGATCTCCACGCTGGACACACCCCGGTTTTGCCGCAGAAGGGTGCGGATGCTTTGCTTACCTTGGGATGCTTTGGACTGGTACAGCCGAAACGCCGCTTTTACTGCCCGCAGGACGGTCCGGGCGGACAGCTTTGTGGTGGAGATCATAATGTTGAATGATTTCTGTTCGATTTCTTCCTGCACTGCCGTCACCTCCCACGCAACAGGATGCTTTTAGCGGTCATGCTCTGCCGTAGGCTTGGTGCGAGACTTTTCTGCCGGAGGTTCATCGGGCACCGGCAGCACCAGCAGGCGGTTGCCCAGTTTCAGAAAGGCTTCCGGCTGATGGAAAAGCTGCTCGTACTTCTGTGCCAGTTCCGGGGTCAGGGATGCAAAATCCTCCTCGCCCAGTCCCACCACCAGAAAGGTCCCGGCAACGGCATCGTACATCTGCCCGTCCTCGTCCCGCAGGGCACGGTTCAACGGCAGTCCCATGAGCTTGCCGTCGTCATGGCAGATGATAGCCACCGGGTCTGCAAAGGGGTAAACAGCATCAATCGAGCCGCCCACAGCCTGCTGCAAGGCTTTCAGGTCGTTGTCAATCTCGACCTGCTGCGGTTGCTGTCCCGGCGCAATTTTCAGCACCGACAAGGTGTTCTCGTTCTGTTCCATTATCGTCCTCCTCGAATTTGATAGAAATCTCCTGCCCGGCATGGGCGGCGTTCAACAGAGCTGCCACGAAGAAGCCGAAAAAAGCGCCGGCTTCAAAAAATGCGAAACCGATAAAAAAGTTCAGCATGGCACACCTCACTCCATGCAGATGCAGGGCAACTTCTGGTCATCTGCCATCAGGGTGATGCTGTGGCTTGCCAGATACTTCTGGAACAGGTAGACCTCATCAATGGTCAGCGAGATGACCTCGCCATCCATGTTGGTGCGAACAAGAATCACCGGGCCGGTCAGGTAGTGCTTTCCGCCCATCTTCAGCACCTGCGCCGGGTTGTAGCAGAGCAGCAGCGAGGTGTTGGGAAGGTTCAGGCAGGCATCATCCTCCTCAAAGCAGGGCAGGATGCCGGGAGCCTCGTCCAGCGTGATGATGGTCAGCTCCATATCCGGGGCAATGGCAGCGAGATAGACTTCACCAGGCTTTTTTCTGCCGTTCAGAATCGTGTAGATGCGAGTATCAATGGTGACTTTCTCGGAACGGATGTGAGTGGTAGTAAAGTTCATAGACGTTTCCTCCAAAATTTTTGCAAAAATAAAAGACCCGGAACTGGGTCTTTTGGTTCAGTCTGCGATCAGCGCGCTTCTTCCTGCTTCTTCTGTTTTGCCTGTTGCTTTTTTAGTTGCCACTGGTCGAGCAGCTTGATGATGATGCTTTCCATCTGCCGGGGCGTGTAATTGCGTGGAAAGTATTTCCGCAGGGTTTCGTTTTTGATGGTCACGGTGTCCAGTTCGCTTTTCTTTTCCTCATTCATAATGTTGTAGACTGCATCATAGTCAAACTCACCCTGCTGCGCCAGCTTTTTTATCCGAATGGCTTGTGAAAGAGATGGTGCGTTCTGGGAAGCATCCATTGCTTCTAAAAAATCCTGTTGCTGTTTTTCGTCCAGATAGGACAGTTCTACCGCAGGGTTAAAAGAGATTTTTTTCTCGTCCACCATGTCGAGCAATTCAGGGACAAGGTTCGTCAGGCGCACAAAACGCTGGACTTGATTGCGACTTTCGCCTGAATCTTTTGCTACTTTTTCATCGGCTCTCAACTTCGTCCCAACTTGGGACGAAGTTAAATCTGACCTAGCACCTTGATTTTTTATCGCATCCAGCTTCATCTTGTACGCAAATGCCCGCTCGCTGGGCAGGATGTGTTCTCTCTGCAAATTGGAATCGACCATCAATATCGTGGCGGCATCATCCTCCATATTTCGCACAATGACAGGCACGGTGTCCAGATTTGCAAGCTCTGCGGCGTGTTTCCGACGGTGCCCGGAGATGATTTCATAGCCACCCTCCGGGCGTGGGCGGGCGATCAGCGGAGACAACACGCCGTACTGCTCTACGCTTTCTACGGTGCGCTGCATGGACTCGTCATCCAAGACCTTAAAGGGATGGTCTTTGAAGGGGAACAGTTCTCCAATGGGAATCTGCTGCACCTGCTCCCGCTGCTGTTCCTGTCGGGATTCTTCCGTGGAGAAAATGTCATCTGCCCCTTTCAGCGACACGCTTAAGCTGCTTTTCGGCATTCGCCAGCACCTCCTTCGTCAGAGATTGGTAGGCTTCTGCCACCTTACCTTTGGGGTCGTGCTGGAAAATGCTTTTGCCCACTGCACTGATTTCCGCAGCACGGACAGACCGGGGAATGGTCTGGTCGAACACCTTGATCTTGCTGCCGTAAGCACCCCGAATCAGGTTGTCGATCTGCTGTCCGTAGTTGGTGCGGCTGTCTGTCATGGTCAGCAGGATGCCCTCGATTTTCAATTTCGGGTTGATCTGCCGCCGGACCTTCTGCACCGTCTGTAAAAGCTGTTCCAGACCTTTTGCGGACAGATACTGCGCCTGCACGGGAATCAGGGTGGTGTCTGCCGCTGCCAAGGCATTGACGGTCAGCATCCCAAGGGAAGGAGTGCAGTCCAGCAGAATAAAATCGTACTCCCGCTTGGCACTGTCCAGCACCTGTTTCAACATCTTTTCCCGGTTCATGCAGTTGACGAGAGACACTTCCAGCCCTGCCAGTTCGATGTTAGCAGGGATCAGGTCAACGCCCTCTGCATGGTGCAGGATGCCTTCACCGGGCGGAATACTCTGATCGTCCATGGCTTTTGCCATCAGGGTGGAAAGGGTGGTGGGCAGTTCATCGGGCTGCTGCCAGCCCATGCTGATGGTCAAGCTGCCCTGCGGGTCAGCGTCCACCAGTAGGACTTTTTTGCCCTCCATCGCCAGCCCGATGCCCAGATTTTCACAGGTGGTGGTCTTGCCGGTGCCGCCTTTCTGGTTGACGATGGCTATTGTGGTTGCTTTCTTTGAAATTTTCATCACCTCCGCATCGCTAAGTCGTGGTTGGTTTGGTTCTGGTAGGAAAGTTGCATCGTGGTGGGTGCGTTGTACAGAGAAGCGAGCAGGTATTGTTTCATGTTTCGGATCGGGCTGCTGTTCTCTGCAAGGCACTTCAGCACAAAGCGGATGTGGTCGGCGTTCAACTTCATAAACCGACTGCATACCACCTCGGCGGGCTTATCGTCCCCAGCAATGTGCAGCAGCTTACGGTTGGTAGCGCAGGTGTCCACCAGCAAGTCTACGATCTGGTAGATAATGTCCTCGTCATCCGGGCAGAGCCGGAGCAAAAGGTCTATCTCCAAAGACTGAGAAAAATATTCTTCCAGTTGGGTGCGTTTGCTCATCCCATCCGCTTCTTCAGAATAGAATGGATCAGTCTCACTCATTTCAGTATCATTCTCTTTAGTCTTATTACATCGTGATTTTGAAGGGTCTTGACTTGCGTTTTTGAAGCCTCCAGAATCGTGAAAATCACGATTTTGGAATATTGATTTTGACGATTCTGCCGAAAAGTTCTTCACATACACCAAACTTGGCTTTCCCAGACCTCTGCGTTTTCGTTCAATCAGACCAAACTTTTCGAGTTCCCGGAGCAGCTTGGTCGCTTTGTTGTCTGCGCAACACAACGCCCTCTTGACATCCTCTATCGTGAAGATAATGAACACCCGGTTCTGCTCGTCCAGCCAGCCGTTTTTCACAGACAGGCTCATGCGGTCCAGCAGGATGCCGTACAGGGTTTTTGCATCGGTGGACAGACTCTGGAACCGTGGCTCCTGAAAAAGAGCCTTGGGAATGCGGTAGAATGAAAACAGTTCTCCGGCTTGTCCGTAAAAGTAGTCAAGGGTCATGTGGCTTTTTCAACGTTTTGCTCCAGCTTGTGTTCAAAAAATCAACCGCCTTTCGTTTGAAAATAAAAAGCGCACTCTTTTCTTATTGAAAAGTGGTGCGCTATGTAATATAATGGCTATATAATTTAGCTATCCAAAAGATAGTCGATGAGATATTCTTTCGGAATCATGAAAGATCGTCCGACTTTCAGGCAGCGAATTCTATGTTGATGGATTCTTCTGATGATGGCAGTCTGGCTTTTGAAACCGAGTAAAGTTGTTGCTTCTTCGACAGACAGCACATCAGGATAGTTCACAAATAATTTTTTATAATACTCTTTTGCTTGATTTTGATTCATTATCCTTGACTTTCCTTTCGTTTTGTGCCTAAGCAGAGGAGCGTTTTGCCCTGCATCCCTCCTGAACATCCCTCCAATTTCCATTTGGGCGGTCCAAACCGAAAAAACAGAGTAGAGGAAAAACGCATCGAAAAATCGTGGATATTTCAAATTATTGTTCGTTGAGGCGTGAATTTTGCCTTTGCACAGTGGGAACCAGATATCACTAGATATCACTGGATGACACCAGATGGAAGATGAGGACAAAAACTCAAAATCCCTTGTGCTAATAACACGTGTGGGTTCGACCCCCACCACCGGCATAAAAACGGAAGCCCTCCAGCTTGTCTGGGGGGCTTTCTTTTTATCTGCGGCGTGTGAGCGGGTCGAACAGCACGACCCTGCACAGCAGGGGAGCAATCAGCCCTGCGGGCTGTTGCTCAGTGCGCGGGAGACCCCCACCACCGGCATAAAAGCCCATCAGGCATTCGCCCAATGCCGTTAAGTTAAGAGGCTAAAGAAAAATAGACTTCATCGAAAAGATGATGTCTAGTTTTTTTTTGAAAAAGATCAGAAACAGATTTTACGCACCCTTTGCCGGATATGCCAAGGCCCCCACAGAACACGGGATCTGCAGGGGCCTTGCGGGCAATATTTTTACAGCATTTTGACCGCCAGTGCTTCACTGGTGCGATCCTGTGCGGCGTTGGCATTTTCGGGGTCGTCCATGGTGTAGCGCAGCACCAGCACTTCAGCCACATACAGCAGCGCCACCTTGACCGGGATGTTGCCGGAGTCCAGCGGGCTTTCCTGCGCACCACACAGCAACACGATATCCGCCAGCTTTGCGCCGGGCGAATCCTCATAATGGGTGAGCAGAATGATCTTTGCGCCCGCCGCCTTGGCCGCGCGCAGCGTTTCCAGCATATCGCGGGTAGCGCCGGAATAGGAAACGAACAGCACCACATCCTCCGGGGTCATCAGGCTGGCCGTGATCAGCTGCATATGGCTGTCGCCTGCCGTGCGGAACTTGGTGGAGATGCAGGCAAAGCGGGCGCAGATATCATTTGCAATATACATGCTGCCGCCCTGACCAAGGCAGTACACCTGCCGGGCCTTGTGCATCAGCTCCGAAGCCTTGTCCACCGCCTCCGGCGAAAGATTGTTCTGGGTGCCGTTGATGGTAGTCATCAGCAGGGCGCTGGCGTGCTCGCACAAAGTTGCCGTGTCGGCATCCGGCTCCGGCACATGCTGGTTGACCAGTGCACCGGTGGCGTTGGCCTGCGCCAGCGCAATGCGCATCTCATGGTAGCCGTCGAACCCCAAAGCCCGGCAGAACCGGAACACTGTCGCCTCGGCGACGTTGCACTCCCGGGCCAGCGAGGAAATGGAGAGATACTGCGCTTCGTCCGCATGCTGCAGCAGGTAGTCAGCGACCGCGTGACCGGATCTGGTCAGCTGATCCTGTCGTTGATGCAGCAATTCCCAAAAATTTGTACCCATGGTCAAGCTCCTTCGAGCGGGCCGCAAGGCCCGCGCTATTCCTTATACCTTCTTTTGACCCCCTTCCGCTGCACAGGGAAGGGGGCATCTTTATAAAAAGTATAAAAGAAGTCTGGCCGCTTGACAAGTGTGCCTTTCGCCATAATTCGGAAGTAAAAAAGCTGTGCAGAGCATCTAAAAATCGAGGAAAAGTATGACGTTTTTAATGAAAATAAATTTCAAAATTGCGGCAAGAAGAACGAAAATGATTTTCAAACCGAAAATGACAAACGGCGCAGAAATGATTACAAAACGGCTACAACTGGCGTCAAAACTAGTGAAAGTAGCTAAAATCTGGCTGGTATCCCAGATATTTGTGCGGAATAGACAAGAAAGCTTTCTGAAAATTGTGTATGCGACCGATGGACAAAATGAAAGAAGTTTTCTATAATAAGGCCAACAAGAGCGGTCAGGGATGAAGGACCGCCGATATGATGATAGGTAAGGAGAACTTATTATGAAGAATGCTATTTCTCGTCGCTCCTTCTTGAAGGCCGTTGGTATTATGAGCGCAGCGGGTGCGCTGGCTGCCTGCGGCGGCAAGTCCGCTTCTACCAGCACGGCAGCTTCTACTGCTGCTTCCACTGCCGCTTCCGGCTCTGCATCCGGCGCAAGCATCAAGCTGTGGACATATCCCATCGGCGGCTGGGGCAAGGACGAGACCGTACAGGAGCTCATCGCCAGCTTCAACGCAAAGTATCCTGACATTAAAGTGGCCGTTGAGTATCTGGACTACACCAACGGCGACGACCAGGTGAACACCGCCATCGAGGGCGGCAGCGCACCCGACCTCATCATGGAAGGTCCCGAGCGTCTGGTGGCCAACTGGGGCGCAAAGGGTGTCATGGCTCCGCTGAACGATTTGTGGACCGACGACGCCAAGAAGGACATTTACGAGTCCGTCAACTCCGCCTGCCACAACGACAAGGGCGACTACTACGAGTACCCCCTGTGCATGACTGCACACTGCATGGCCGTCAATATGACCAAGGTCAAGGAAGTGGGCGCTGACAAGTATCTCGACACCGATAAGCACACCTGGAGCACCGAAGGCTTCCTGAACACCGTTGACGCTCTGTACAAGGGCGGCTACGAGAATGTGGCAGCCGTCTATTGCGGCGGTCAGGGCGGCGACCAGGGTACCCGCGCTATTATCAATAATATGTACGGCGGCACTTTCACCGACGACGCTCACACCAAGTACACTGCAGACTCTGCCGAGAACATCAAGGCCATCCAGACCCTGTACGACACCGAGGGCATCAACTTTGACGCTTCCATCGCCGGCGGCGACGAGATCACTCTGTTCCGCAACGGCACGTTGCAGATGGCTTTCTGCTGGAACATTGCCCAGCAGCTCAACAGCGACAACAACGATGCCGGCCTGACCAACAGCGGCGACGAGATCATGCCCATGGCATTCCCGACTGCAAGCGGCGACCCGAAGCTCTGCGGCGGAATCTGGGGCTTTGGCGTCTTCGATAATGGCGATGAGGCCAAGGTCAAGGCAGCCAAGACCTTCATTGAGTTCATCGCTGCTGACCCTGACCAGGTGAAGGACAGCGTTCTGGCTTCCACCTACTTCCCGGTCCGCACCAGCGTGGGCGATATCTACGCCGACAACGAGATCATGAGCGAGTACAGCAAGTTCATGGCTTATCTGGGCGACTACTACCAGATCACTCCGGGCTGGGCAACCGCACGTACCGAGTGGTGGAACATGCTGCAGCGCGTCGGCTCCGGTGAGGATGTCGAGACTGCCGTCAAGACCTTTGTGGACAACGCAAACGCTGCCGCACAGGCATAAGCCCATCCACTCTGCCGGGGGCAGATAATTATTGACGCTTCGCCCCTTCCTCGAAGATCCCGACGAGGGAGGGGCTTTATTTGTAAAAAAAAATCATAACCGAAAGGAACGGTGATTCTCTTGGCTGCAAAAACGGCGATCAAAGAGCCTAAGCGCAGCAGTGCGCTGGTACGGCGCGAGACCTTCGCTTCCTATTGCTTCCTGCTGCCCAGCCTGATCTTCTTTCTGGGCTTCGTCATCTATCCCATGGTGCTGTGCGTGGTGACCAGCTTCTTCGATTCCACCATGAACCGTGCCGACATCTTTGTGGGGCTTGCAAACTATAAGGAACTGTTCACAGACCCCATCTTTCTGGGTGCCTTAAAGAACACCTTCATCATCGTGGTGGTGTCCGTGCCCGTCACCTGCGCCTTCTCGCTGTGGGTCTCCTCTGCCATCGTAGACCTGCCCGAGTGGGCTACCAGCCTTTTCCGTTGCGTGTTCTACCTGCCCGTGGTCACCGGCTCCGTGGCTGTTACCGTGGTGTGGAAGTGGATGTACAACAACTACTACGGCATCTTCAACTATCTGGGCAAGACTCTGGGCCTCATTGACAAGAACATCAACTGGCTGGGCGATGAGTGCTTTGCTCTGGGCTGCATCATCCTGATCCTGCTCACCACCTCTGTGGGCCAGCCCATCGTGCTGTACGTTTCCGCTCTGGGCAATGTGGACCAGTCCATCGTGGAAGCCGCAGAAGTGGATGGTGCCACCGATTTCCAGTGTTTCTGGAAGATCAAGTGGCCCGCCATCATGCCCACCACCCTGTACATTCTGGTCATTACCACCATCAACTCCTTCCAGTGCTTTGCGCTGATCCAGCTGCTGACTTCCGGCGGCCCCAACCACAGCACCGATACCATCATGTACTACATCTACTACACCGCCTTCAAGCTGTACCGCTACGGCTACGGCAACGCAATGGGTGTTGTGCTGGCAGTCATCATCGCCATTCTGTCGGCTGTTCAGTTCAAGCTGGGCAACCAGGATAATTTAAAGGAGGTGCCGGACAATGAGTGCAAATGCCGCTGCTAAAAAAGCTAAAAACCGTTGAAGCGTCACCCCAGCAAGCTCAAGAGAATGAGCGCCTACATGATCCTGACGCTGATCCTCATCAGCATCGTTGCGGTGCTGTTCGCTTCCCTCTGTACTGGATCATCACCGGTTCCTTCAAGACCGGTGCCGCCATCAACGCCACACCCCCGAATCGGTGGCCCAGCCAGTCGGGTGCTGACCAACTATCAGAAGCTGTTCTCCGGCAAGAGCGACCCCGCTGTGGCAGCTGGCTGTGCCCTTTGGCTCCAAGTTCAGCGCTAACGGCGAGCCCATCTACTTCTCGGTAGGCCCCACCGCTCCCGCTGCCATCCGCTGGATGATCAACACCGTGTTCATGGCCGTCATGTCCATGATCCTCACCTGCATCACAGCCGCCATGGCCGGCTATGCACTGGCAAAAAAGCGCTTTGTAGGCCGCAAGCTGCTGTTCACCCTCATCGTGTGTGCAATGGCTCTGCCCAAGCAGGTCATTCTGATTCCCCTGCTGCGCGAAATGAGCAGCCTGAACCTGTACAACACCATCTGGGCCGTCATCTTCCCCATCGTGGGCTGGCCCTTTGGTGTGTTCCTGATGAAGCAGTTCAGTGAGGGCATCCCCACTGAGATGCTGGAAGCGGCCCGCATCGACGGTGCAAGCGAGGCCAAGACCTTTATTGACATCGTGCTGCCCATGGTCAAGCCGGGCATCGGTGCACTGGCCATCTTTACCTTCATCAACAGCTGGAACGACTACTTCATGCAGTTGATCATGCTGTCCAGCACCAGCAACCTGACCATCTCGCTGGGCATTGCAAAGCTGCAGGCTGAGAACAGCACCGACTTTGGCCTGATCATGGCAGGTGCCGCACTGGCTGCTGTGCCTATCATCATCATCTTCCTCATTTTCCAGAAGTACTTTACCAAAGGCATCGCTATGGGTGCTGTTAAGGGCTAAAATCCCGACCGCCGCCTGCGGCGGAAACAGGGAGGGATTTTTGGCGCAGCGGTCTGCAAGACGCAAGGCCCGCCCAAGGGCCGAAGCGGATGCAGGGCACCGCAAGAGGGCGCTGATGCCGCTGCCCGGAACAGAAAGCGTACGAGCTTGATGCAAAACCATTTCATCTGTATTTATTACTATTTTTAAAGAAGGGTTTGGAACATGAAAGATATCAAAAAATATCAGGGTGTCATCCCCGCCTTTTACGCCTGCTACGACGCAGAGGGCAACATTTCCACCGAGGGTGTCAAGGCCCTTACTCGCCATCTGATTGCCAAAGGCGTCAAGGGCGTGTATGTGGGCGGCTCCTCCGGCGAGTGCATCTACCAGCACGTGGATGAGCGCAAGGCCGTTCTGGAAGCCGTGATGAGCGAAGCCAAGGGCAAGCTGACCGTCATTGCGCATGTCGGCTGCAACAATACCGCCGACAGCGTGGAGCTGGCCCGTCATGCCGAGAGCGTGGGTGTGGACGCCATTGCATCCATTCCTCCCATCTACTTCCACCTGCCGGAGTACGCCATTGCAAAATACTGGAACGATATGTCCGCTGCTGCTCCCAACACCGAGTTCGTCATCTACAACATCCCGCAGCTGGCAGGCACCGGCCTGACCATGAGCCTGCTGAAGGAAATGCTCAAGAACCCCAATGTAGTGGCTGTGAAGAACAGCTCCATGCCCACCCAGGACATCCAGATGTTCAAGGATGCCGGCATCGCCGCCCGCGGCGAGGGGAATTTTGTGGTGTTCAACGGTCCCGATGAGCAGTTTGTTTCTGGCCGCGTGATCGGCGCAGACGGCGGCATCGGCGGCACCTACGCCGTCATGCCCGAGCTGTATCTGGCCATGAACGACCACATCAACAAGGGCGAGATCGAAGCCGCACGCGCCATCCAGTACGATGCCGACCGCATCATCTACAAAATGTGCGAAGCCCACGGCAACCTGTACGCCGTACAGAAGGAGATCCTGCGCCGGATGTACGGTCTGGAGCTGGGCGGCGTGCGCGAGCCCATGCCCGGCCTGATCCCGGAAGATGAAGCCATCGTGGCCGAAGCACAGGCCATGATCGAAGCTGCCATCGCAAAACTGTAAAATTGAAGCAGCGCCCCTCTCCGTCTCTTTTCAGAGGGGAGAGCGGGCGCTTGTTTTTGGAGGGACGTTTTATGATCTGTGATACCCTGCAGCACCTGACGCGCTACAAGGGCCTTTGCAAAAATCTCGACACGGCCATTGATTACCTGCTGACCCACGACCCTGCCAGCCTGCCTCTGGGCCGCACCGAGGTGGATGGCGAGGAAGTTTTTATCAACACGATGGATGCCACGCTCCATTCGGACGATGGCTACCACCCGGAATATCACAAAAAGTACGCCGACCTGCAGCTCGACATCACCGGCAGCGAGGGCTGGGGCTTTACCACAAATCCCGGCAGGGAGATCGGCGATTTTACCGGCGACTGCGGTTTTCAGGACAGCGCCAGTGTCGTGACCGGCGCGCTGGGCGAGGGACGGTTCGTGCTGTTCTTCCCCACGGAGCTGCACAAACCCGGCCTTGTACAGCACGGCTGTGTAGGCGTGCGCAAGGCTGTTGTAAAGATTCGGATGGAGGGTTGAACGATGGATAATGAAAAACTGTTTGCTCAGATCAAGGGTGGTCTGATCGTCTCCTGTCAGGCACTGGAGACGGAGCCCCTGTACACGAAAGAGGGCGGCGTGATGCCGCTGATGGCGAAAGCCGCCGCCATGAGTGGTGCTGTGGGCATCCGTGCCAACACCGTGCGCGACATTACCCAGATCAAGCAGGTGGTGGATCTACCGGTCATCGGTATCATCAAAAAGGCTACCCCGGCACGCCCATGTACATCACCGTTACCATGAAGGAAGTGGACGAGCTGGTGGAGTGCGGCGTGGACATTCTTGCCGTGCAGGGCACCGGTGCCCTGCGCCCGGACGGCTCCACCTCCGCCCAGTTCATCCGCACCATCAAGGCAAAGTATCCCGACCAGCTGGTGATGGCCGACTGCGACAACTTTGAGAACGCCATGGCCTGCGCCGAAGCCGGTGCCGACTTTGTGGGCACCACCATGCGCGGCTACACCCCGGAGACCAAGGGCATTGACGATATCGACTTTGATTTTGTCCATAAGCTGGCCGCAGAGTGCCCGGCAAAGGTCATTGCCGAGGGCCACATCCACTACCCGGAGCAGGCGGTCAAGGCGCTGGAAGCTGGTGCATTCGCACTGGTGGTGGGCGGTGCCATCACCCGCCCGGCAGAGATCACGGCCCGCTTTACCGGTGCCATCAACGCCGCAAAAAAGTAAAATGGAGTGTGCCGGATGAAACAGTATTTTGGCATTGATATCGGCGGCACTGCCGTCAAGCTGGGCATCGTGGACGAGACCGGCAGGGTGCTGCTCAAGGGCGAAGAGAGCGTCAGCTTTGACGGCTACCAGACGCCTGTTCTCACCACCGTGCGCAGGGCCGCAAAGGAGTTTTTGACCGCAAATTCCATCCCGGTGGAAAGTCTTGCGGGCATCGGCGTTTCGGCCACCGGTCAGATCGACAGCCGCAAGGGCATCGTGGCCGGTACCTGCGGCAACTTTCCCAATTACATCGGCAGCCCTATCAAGTCTGCGCTGGAAAAGGACTTCGGCCTGCCCGTCACAGTGGCCAACGACGCCAACTGCATGACGCTGGGTGAAGTGTGGGTCGGCGCTGCACAGGGCTATACGGACGTGATCGGTGTGACCCTTGGCACCGGCGTGGGCGGCGGCATCCTGACCGGAGGCCATTTGTTAGAGGGTGCACGGGGCCTTGGCGGTGAGCTGGGTCACTACCGCACCCACGCGCTGGACGGTGTGGACTGTACCTGCGGCGCAAAGGGCTGCTGGGAACGCTACGCTGCCACCACCGCGCTGGTGCGCGCCGCACAAGAAAAGAACCCCGATTGGAAGGACGGCCGCGCCATCTTTGCCGCAGCCGAAGCAGGCAGCGAGACAGTTCTTGCCCTGCTGGACCACTGGACGGACGAGATTGCACAGGGCCTTGCAGGCATGGTGCACATCTTCAACCCGCAGCTCATTCTGATCGGCGGCGGCGTGAGCGCGCAGCAGAAACTGCTGATCGAACCAATTGCCGCAAAGGTGAAAGCATCGGTCATGCCCGCCTTTGCAGAGGGGCTGGAAGTACGTGCCGCTCAGCTGCACAACGATGCCGGTATGGTGGGCGCAGTGTACTACTTCCGGCAGACCATGGAAAAGGAGTAATCATATATGAAAACACATATCCTCTGTCTGGGCGATTCCAACACCCACGGCTACTGTGCCGACCCGAACGACTGCGCCGACCACGGCATCCGCTTCAATGAAGAGGAGCGCTGGACCTGCCGCCTGCAGAAGGCGCTGGGCGACGAATACCTTGTGACCGAAGAGGGTCTTTCCGGCCGCACCACCGTATTTGTGGACCCCATCCACGAATCTATGGATGCCCTCAGCGTTATCTATGCCCTGCTCAAGAGCCACGAGGTCATCGACCTGCTCATCATCATGCTGGGCACGAACGATGTGAAGGAGCGCTTTGGTGCCAATGCCGCCTGCATTGCTGCAGGCATGGAGCGGCTCATCCTCAAAGCAAAGAGCGTAGACTGCTGGGGCACCAAGCAGCCCAACATTCTGGTGGTGGCACCTCCTCCCATCGGCGCAGGCTTCCACGACGCTGTGATGGGCGATGGCTGTGTGGAGAAGTCTGCCGGTGTGGCAGAGCAGCTCCGCATCATCTGCGAGCGGCAGGGCGTGCACTTCCTGGACGCAAAGGACTGCGAGTTCAACAAGGTGGATTTCATGCACCTGACCCGCAAGGGCCACGCACAACTGGCGGAGCTGCTGGCAAAAGAAGTGCCGGGCCTGATCTGAGCAGAGCACGATTTTAAAAGCTCCGCTCTGAGCATCTTTAGTGGAATTATTATTTTTATTGGGTTCTCAAAAAGCCTGCGGGCTTTTTGAGAACTTTTTTTCACGAAATAGGGTCATAACCACAAACGGCATCAAACTCACAAGCAGCCTATATTTTAGTTTTTAATTTCCGTTTTGTTCATCTTGTAAAACATAGCAGAATCGGCTATACTTTCCGCAGAAAGATCCATTGAAAGGAACTGTGCCATGTCTGAACTTTTAAAAGCGCCTGTCACCCCTGCTCAGCAGGCAAGAGATGCTCTTCTCGGTGCTCTCGTGGGGCTTGCCCGGGCCACCACCAGCGAGCCCAAAACGGACGACACCGACGAGGTGCTGAACGCCGGTCTGCGCCTTGCCGCGCAGCCGGATGCACCGGAGGAAAGGCTGCAGCGGATGCTTGCCATCGTCCAGACTGAAAAGCACCGCGTTGCCCCGGGCTGCGCCACCTGTGCCATGCCCTGCGGCAACACGAACGATTACGATTTTGTCCGCCTGTGGGCTGCGCCCGAGAGTATCCGCACCCTCAAGCTGCAAATGATTTCTGCCGCGTTTGCGCTGGCCCAAAAGCGCCCGCAGGGTCAGGCGCAGGCCGCCGTTTATCAGCTGCTGTTCACCCTTGCCGAGGACTGGGACGAGGAGCTTCTTGCCCCTGTTGTGCAACGCGCCAAGGAGCTTTGCCGGGAGTAAATCCGGGCCGGAAAGCCGCCGCTTTTACCCGCCGGGTTTGTAGCGGGAGCGTTCTCGGCACAAACCAGAAAGGTCCGCCTTTTTTGCGTGTTTTTGTGGCAGTTCCGTAATACTGTTGCATCAAAATGCATTCCAGTGAGTTTCACACCCGATTTCCTGCCTTTTTCCGAAAGTTTTTTGCAAAAAAGACTTTACAAACCATTTCTAAAAACTTATTATATAAGTAATATATTTCATGGAGCCAATGCTGTGCAGCCCCCTGTGCAGCATCCAAATACGATCAAGGAGGGGTTTATCTATGCCCGAAAAGAAAAAGACCGCAGCGGCTGCTCCTGCTGTGGAAGCTCCTGCCGCTGAGGCCAAGGAGTCTACCGCTGAGACCAAGGAGTCTAAGACCCGTAAATCTGCCAAGGCCCCTGCACGCCGCGGCCGTCCTCCGCTTGCACCGGAGCTGTATGTGGAGTTCAGCGGCAAGCAGTATAACGTGACCGATATCATCGACCGTGCCAAGGCCGATTACCGCGCTACCCACAAGGTTGGCGTGCAGTCCTGCAAGGTATACGTCAAGCCCGAGGAAGACGCTGCCTATTACGTGATCAACAAAGTCTCCGGCAAGCTGGAGCTGTAACTTTTCCTGTATTCTTTTCTCCTGCTGCAAAGCACTCCGCACCTGTTTTGCGGCAGGTTGTCCGTTCCCACACAAGGCTCCATTTTAAACCGTAAAAAAGCTGCCCTGCATCCAAAAATGCAAGGCAGCTTTTCATTTTACATCAAACCATCTTTTCCAGAACGGATAATGCTGGATCACGGGGTCCGGGTCCGGGATCTCGAACACATAGCGCTCGGTAGCGTTGATCACGGTGGTCTTGCCGCGGGTGCATACGCGCGGCAGCTTTGCATCATAGTTCAGGTGCACATGGCCGTGCACGAACCACTGCGGCTCGTATTCATCCATCAGATCATTGAAGCACGCAAAGCCCTTGTGAGCACGATCCGTGCTGTCGTTCAGGCCAGCCGCCGGGGAGTGGGTGAGCAGCAGGTCGATGCCGCCCACATGATGGGCCTTGCGCCAGAGTTTGCGCACACGGCGGCGCATTTCCCTTTCCGTATACTGGAAGCTGTCCTCCCGGTTATTGTAGCGGATGCTGCCGCCCAGTCCCATAATGCGCAGGCCCTTCCACACATACACGCTGTCGTCCACACAAATGCATCCGCCAGGTTCATTTTCCCTGTAACTGCCGTCGTGGTTGCCGTGGACATACAAGATGGGCGCAGCCGTAAAGTTCGTAAGATATTCCAGATACTTCTGCGGCAGATCCCCGCAGGAAAGGATCAGGTCGATGCCTTCCAGATGTTCGCGGGTACCGTAGTCCCACAGTGCTTTAGAGGGCACATCCGAAATTGCAAGAATTTTCACATCGGTTTGCTCCGTTCTCTCTCGGCCTGAGGGCCGCTTATTTCACAAACCCTTTCAGGGTATTGAGGCCGTTGATTGCCATAAGCACATGCGTTTTTACATCCAGTTCATCGTAGTGCGGCAGCGCACCTTCCACGCATTCGTCCAGCCAGTCCATCTCCATCAATTCCTTGGGACTGTAGACCACGGCCTCCGGCGAGTGCAGCACATGCCCCTGCGCGTACAGGTCTTCCGGGAAGCTGCGCAGGTTGTTCTCGCTCAGCATCTTTTCCATCAGGTCCAGCAGCTGTAAACGTGCCTGCGGG
>ENA-OQKL01000197-OQKL01000197.1-human-gut-metagenome-genome-assembly--contig:-NODE-197-length-21044-cov-3.534541_pt1 | contig 21044 bp, 19 predicted proteins | sample MGYA00242779_ERZ504800 | MGnify/ENA primary metagenome ERZ504800 (study PRJEB26092, sample SAMD00036410) | human gut metagenome | host: Homo sapiens | study: EMG produced TPA metagenomics assembly of... | reverse complement strand
AAATGGATTTTCTCGCCCCACACGCCATAGATTGTTCTGCCGATGCCCATAAACACCGCAAACAGGCACGGCCCTAAAAGGTCGCCGATGACCTTCGTCACGCCGAGCGCACGCTCCGCAAACAGCGAGCTCCACTGGCTCATGGCAAGCTCGCTCGCGCCCGCGCAAAGCATCAAAAGCAGTGCCACGAGGAAAATTTTCGAGGTAAACAGCGTTTTGAGCGGTGTTTTCTCTTCCTCCGGCACGGTGGGCATCAGCGGCACCTTGAGGAAACGGAATAAATTATAAAGCGGCAGCAAAGACCACAAAATCGGGATGATAAACCACAGATCCTCGCCGATCAAGCGCAGCAAAAGCGTCGTGATGAGCACCACACCTACCTGTCCCCAGCAGTAAAACGAATGTAAAAGGCTCATCGCGGAGGCCTTCGCGTCTCCCGGGCAGGAATCGACAATCGGGCTGATGATAACTTCAATCAGGCCGCCGCCCACGCCGTTCACAATCGTCGCAAGGACAAGACCCACATACGGCGCAGGCAGCACATTCGGCAGCGTGCCCTGCATCACAAGACCTAAAAACGCCAGCGCGTGTGCGATGACCGCCGATTTTCGGTAGCCGATGCGGTCTACGTATTTAACGGAAAGCACATCCGTGATGACCTGCGTCACAAAGTTGCACAGAATAAGTGCCGAAATCAGCGAATACGAAATGCCGAATTTGTTTTGGAACAGCACGAAAAACAGGGGAGAGAGATTGTTCACAATGCCCTGCGTGATATACCCGCGGTAGCAGGCAAACACGGTGCTTTTAAAGTTTTGGGTCTTCTCCATTTAATTATACCGCCTTTAATAAAATGCTAACTTTCATTATAGCGGAAGGCCCGGCGAAATTCTACCGTGAATTTGACGGAAAACCACAAAAATTTCATACATCTGCCGAAAGACATTCCAAAAAAAATGCGGCGTAAAAGCCAAATCCATGTTGATTTTACCAAGGAAATATAGTACAATAGAATCAAACAGGGTTTTCTCTTTCAGAAAAAGCCCCAATTCAATCTGTTATTCTTTTGATTTATTCAATTAGAAGGAGTGTTTTAACATGAAGTTAGGCGTACTTACCAATGTTGTAGGCAACATGCCTCTTGAGGACGCACTGAAGTATTTCAAGTCCATGGGCATCCAGATGGTCGAAATCGGCTGCGGCGGCTATCCGGGCAAAGATCACTGCGATCCGGAAGTTTTGCTCCACGATGAAGCAAAGTATCAGGAGTTCTGCGATACCATCAAGAAGTATGATATGGAAGTCAGCGCATTCTCCTGCCACGGCAACCCGATCCACCCGAATAAGGAGCTGGCTGCGGCTTATGATAAGGACATGCGCAACGCAGTTCTGATGGCTGAAAAATACGGCCTGCATCAGATCAACTGCTTCTCCGGCTGCCCGGGCGATTGCGAGACCTCTCAGTATCCGAACTGGGTTGTATGCGCATGGCCGGACGATTTCGGTAAGATTCTTGAGTATCAGTGGAAGATTCTTGTCGATTACTGGAAGGATTTTGTAGCATTCGCAAGAGAGCACGGCGTCAACAAGATCGCTCTTGAAATGCACCAGGGCTTCTGTGTTTACAACACCGAGACGCTCCTCAAGCTCCGTGAGGCTGTGGGCCCGGAGATCGGCGCAAACTTTGACCCGTCCCACCTCATTTGGCAGGGCATGGATCCGGTTGCTGTTATCCGCGAGCTCGGCGGCGACGCAATCTTCCACGTACACGCAAAGGATACCCGTCTCGATAAGTACAACATGGCAAAGAACGGCGCGCTCGACACGAAGAGCTATGCAGACGAAGCACACCGCTCCTGGATCTTCCGCAGCGTCGGCTACGGCAACGATCTGCTCTATTGGAAGGACATCATCAGCGCTCTGCGCCTTGTCGGCTATGACTATGCCATCAGCATTGAACATGAGGATAGCCTCATGAGCCAGAACGAGGGCCTTATGAAGGCTGTTGAGACCCTGAAGTCCGCTATCATCTTCGAGCCGAAGATGACCGAGACCCGTTGGATCTGATTCCTTTCTGACAACACGTAAATAAAACCACGGCGCTTCGGCAGGGCAACCTGTCGGAGCGCCGCTTTTATGTTTTAACGGTTTGCTTTTTGTCCGTATGATACGCGCACAGCTTTAAAAACGGGAACAGCAAAGCGGCATAAAACCCTGCACAAACCGCCGTTTGCAGCAAAACAAGGGGAATACCCGAAAGCAAAATGCTTTTCAATAAAAACTGTGTTGCATTCGCGGCAAGCAGTGCAAAAAACGCCGGCATCACTGCACTTTTCAATAGCCCGATATGCACATCGGCGACTTTTAATAATCTTCGTACACTCAGCATCGCGTTGAAGATGGACGAGAAAAACAAAATTGCAATGTACGCCTGCATACCGGCAAACCGCATAAAAAGCAAAATCAAAAGCACACGCAGAAACGAATCCGAAAAGTTGTATTTCATGGAGTTCAGCTGCTCGTCAAGCCCCTTTAAAAGACTGTCCACCACGACATCCAGATATAAAAGCGGTACGAGCGGCGCCAAAATTTTGAGGTATGCCCCGGCTTCCCGGCTCTTATAAAACGCCTCGCCCCAGTCACTGCCGAAAACGAAGAAGATCCCCGCGCAGAAAATGCCGAACTGCAGGGCTGCGTGCACCGCGCGCTGCGTGATGTGCCGCACGGCCCTGCGGTGCGAAAGCTCAAATTCCCGTGCCGTTTTCGGGATGAGCAAAGACGCGAACGACGTCAAAAACGAAGACGGAAAGTACAGCATCGGCATTGCCATGCCCTGCAATAAACCGTAGGCGGACATGGAAGCCGCACGACTGAGCCCGTAACGCCCGAGCTCGCGCGGGATGAGCAGATTTTCCGCCGTTGAAAGCAAGCTGCGCGCCGCGCTCGAAAGCGTGCACGGCACCGCAATGTGGAACATCCCGTGCAGAACGCCCGTCGCCTGCTCTTTTTCTTTCGGCGTGTTGCGCTTTAAGCTGCGGCGGTAAATGAGGAACCCCGCCAAAAACGAAACGGCTTCTCCGAATGTTGAAGCAATCATCGCCGCAAAGCACGCGGCTTCTATGCTCTGCGGCGCAAAATACCAGAACAGCATAACGGCGGAGAAAATCGTCAGCACCTGTTCCACCGCATCACTCCATGAGGTGGAAAGCGATTCGTCCACTGCTAAAAAATATCCCTTCATGCACGTGCACTGCGACATAAACGGCAGCCCCAGCGCCAAAATGCGCAGAGACGGCGCCGCGCCGGCGTTGCCCAAAATATGCGCGGCGGCAAAATCCGAAAAGCACAGCAGCAAAACCGCAATGGTACAGCTCACCGTCAGGCAGAACAAAAAGCACTGCGTCACCACGCTGCGCACCGTGCAGCGGTGGTTCGCCGCAATGGCTGCCGTCACCATGCGCGTCACGGCCAAGCTGATGCCGGAAGTGGAAAGCGTGATGGCGAGCAGGAACACGGAGAAGATGAGCTGGTAAAGCCCCATGCCCTCCGCACCGATTTTGCCCGATAAATACGCACGGTAGCCGATATTCGTAATGCGGAAAAACAGTGAAAATGCCGTTAAAGCGATGCCTTGCAGCAGAAATTTGCGTTTTGTCATGATTGTCGCAGGGCCTCCTATTGCAAGTTTTCCGGGCGCGTTGTATAATCAGCTTATATGAGAAATGTATAGATAATTTTCTGCATTTTATAAAAAGAGAACAGGAGTTAAAAAGTATGACAGATCAGGTAAACGCAGACTGGACCGAATTACAGGTCACTATTCCCGCGGCGGATACGGACCGCGCGGGCGACATTGCGCAGATGGTCGTGCCCTACGGCATTTATATTGAAGACTATTCGCATTTAGAAGAGGAAGCGATGGAAATCGCGCATATCGACCTCATTGACGAAGACCTTCTTAAAAAAGACCGAACCAAAAGCATCATCCATGTGTATATCAGCCCGGAGGAAAACCCGGCGGAAGCCATTTCTTTCCTCAAAGAGCGTTTTGAAGCCGTCGGCATTGAGAACACCATCACCGCCGCCAACTGTGCGGAGGAGGATTGGATCAACAACTGGAAAAAGTATTTTAAGCCCATCCCCGTCGGCAACCGCTTGCTTGTGCGCCCCATGTGGGAGGACGAGTACGAAGCAGGTGACCGCGTCGTGCTGCATCTGGAGCCGGGTCTCGCGTTCGGTACCGGCACGCATGAAACGACCCGCCTTTGCATGGAGCTGCTCGAAAAGTATGTAAAGCCGGGCGATACCATGCTTGATATGGGCTGCGGCAGCGGTATTTTGTCCGTCGCCGGTCTGCTGCTCGGCGCAGGCAGCGCCGTTGGCGTCGATATTGATGCTCTCGCCGTCAAGCCGCGTCGCAAACGCAGAGATCAACCACGTCGGCGATAAGTTCACCGGCATCTGCGGCAATCTGGCAGATAAGGTTACCGGCACATTCGATGTCGTTGTCGCGAATATCGTCGCAGACGTCGTGATTCTGCTCACAAAAGATGCTCCACGCTTTATGAAGCTCGATACCGTCTATATCATGAGCGGCATCATTGATACCAGAGAAGACGATGTTTTGGCGTGCCTCGCGGATAAATTCGAGATCATCGACCGCAAAGAGGAAAAAGGCTGGGTTGCACTTGCAGCAAAGCTAAAGTAAACATAGCGAAGCGACAAACAAAGTCTTTGGTCAAGTTTTTTCCAGAAAACTTGCGGGTTATCAGGGTAGAGCCCTGATTCGTCGTCCGCAGACGACGAAATCCTTTTGCCTACATTAGGACTAGGAAGGTAGGCTAAACAGTCCGGTGGACTGTTTAGCCGCAGGAAACCCAGTCAATGGGGTTTCTGAACGACTCGTAGAAATGAGTCGTTAGAAAATATAAATAAGCACTAAAAAGATTCGGGGGGATTATCATGACAGCAGAATTCCACAAGGCAAACCGTCAGCGCCTGTACGCCGAAATGAAAGACGGCAGCGCAGCCGTGTTCTTTTCCGGCAGCGCACCGCGTCAGAGCGCCGATGCGTACTATACATTCTTCACAAACCGCAATTTCCTGTATTTAACGGGCATTAAATTCGCGGGGTTTGTGTTGGTCGCCACAAAAATCGGCGGCAATGTGCAGGAATCCATCTATATCCTCCCGCCGGATCTCATGAAAGAGCGCTGGACGGGCCGCAGACCGAAAGCCGATGAAGTTATGGCGCAGTCCGGAATCACGGATATCCGCTTCGTTGAGAACTTTGAAAACGATATCCACCGTGTTTTGAACAGCGGCAACGTGCAGCACGTCTACCTCGACCTCTACCGCCATACGCCGGACGAGGGCTTAGATGAAGCCCACCGCTTCGCGCAGACCATTAAGACCGGCTACCCGTTCCTCACGGTTGAAAATATCCTGCCTATCTTAAAGCGCCTGCGTACCCTGAAGGCTCCGTGCGAGATTGACGCCATGCGTCGCGCCATGACCGTTACGCGCGAAGGCATTCTGCGCATGATGCGCGCTTCGCACCCCGGCATGTATGAGTACGAGTATAAAGCCGAGTTCGACTACGCCCTCACCAGCGCCGGCGTGCTTGAGCCCGCGTTCCACTCCATCATTTCCGCCGGCGAAAACAACTTCTGCATCCATTACGACAGCTACATGGGACAAGCCAAGGACGGCGATATGATCTTGAATGACGTTGGCGCGCAGTGGGATGGCGAGTGCAACGATGTCTCCCGTGGCTGGCCGTGCAACGGCAAATACTCGAAAGAGCAGCGCATGCTGTATGAGTGTGCCCTCAATACGTCGAACTACATGTTCTCCACCATCAAGCCCGGTATGCTCATGGACGATGTGGATAAGACCGCCCGCCGCTATTGCTGTGAGCAGCTGAAAAAGATTGGTCTGCTGTCCTCTTACGATGAGATTGGCAAATACATGTGGCACGGCGGTGCGCACCATGTCGGCTACGACGTGCACGATGTTGTCGATGCACTCGGCAAGCCCATCGCGCCGAATATGGTCTTCTGCGTTGATATCGGCATTTACGCCGAAGATCTCGGCATCGGCTTCCGCGTGGAGGATAACTGCCTTGTCACGCCGACCGGCGCAGAGAACCTCTCTGCGTCCGTGCCGCGCACCATCGAAGACATCGAGGCCGTCATGGCAAGATAACGGGAGAAATTTCAATGAAACTGATTTTGCCGGAACAAATTACAGCGACGCAGTATGCGGCATATCTTAAAGACTGGGGCGCGGAGCGCATCGTACCCATCGCGTCCGCAAATCCGAAAAATCTGCCGTTTGAGGAATGGCGGCGTGAAAGCATCCAAAAGCGCACTCGTGTCCCCGAGGGCTTTGTGAATGAAACGCTTTATTTTCTCACCGATGACAACGAAACAAAACTCTTCGGCGCCGTGGACATCCGCCACGAGCTGAACGACTACCTCAGGCTGTTCGGCGGTCACATCGGCTACGGCATTGTGCCGAGTGAGCGCCGCCACGGGTATGCCAAAATCCAGCTTGCGCTCGCGCTGCCCATTGCGCGTTCAATCGGCATCAAAAAGGTACTCATCACCTGCAATGATACAAACACCGGATCGGCGAAAACGATTGAAAGCGCCGGCGGCGTACTCGAAAACAAAGTGCTGGAAGAAGGCATCCTCACGCGCCGGTACTGGGTGCCCTGCGCAGACGATTTTGAAAGAAAGAAGTGAAAAACATGACAAATTTTAGCAAGCTCGTTTTGAAAATGACAGAGTACGAGGGCGGCTGTGTCGAGCGCGTCAACCACTTTTTGAAGGTGTTCGCGTTCGCAAAGACCATCGCGGAGGGCGAAGACGTGGACGATGCGACAAAAGAAATTTTGGAAGCCGCTGCCATTACGCACGACATCGGCATCCGTGTGTGCTTTGAAAAATACGGCAACTGCAACGGCCCTCACCAGGAGGTGGAAGGCCCGCCCATCGCACTCGAAATGCTGCCCGCGTGCGGCTATACCCATGAGCAGACAGAGCGCATCTGCTACCTCATCGGCCACCACCACACGTACACGAACATCAACGGCATCGATTATCAAATTCTCGTTGAAGCCGATTTCCTCGTAAACATTTTCGAGAGCGGCATGACCCATGAAGCCGCCGAAAAGGTGTACGAGAACATCTTCCGCACAAAGACCGGCAAGCAGCTTTTAAAAGACCTGTTCTTGTAAATTGCACATAAAATCAAAAATTAGAATATTGACATTTATAAGAAATAACCTTACAATTAACATTGCAAGGTTATTTTTTAACTTGTCAAATTTTTAAGGAGTTGTGATATATGGCAAGAAATTTCATGTGCACCAAAACAGACCCGGTCGTCGAGACCAAAGCCGGTAAGCTGCGTGGTTTTCAGCTTGACGGCACATATGTGTTCCACGGCGTAAAATACGCCGATGCAAAGCGTTTCCACCAGCCGACCCCGGTAGAGCCGTGGGAGGGCATCAAAAACGCGCTGGCTTACGGCTACGTGTGCCCCATGCTGCAGCAGGATCAGCCCAGCAACGAGCTGATGGTGCCGCACCGCTATTGGCCGCTCGATGAGAACTGCCAGTACCTCAATATCTGGACGCAGCATCTTGACCCGAACGCCAAAAAGCCCGTGCTCGTTTGGCTGCACGGCGGCGGATTCGCGGCGGGCTCCTCCATTGAGCACATCGCCTACGAGGGCGAAAACATGAGCAAATACGGCGATGTCGTCGTCATTTCACTCAACCACCGCCTCAATATCCTCGGCTATCTCGACCTTTCCCCGTTCGGCGAGGAATATAAGAATTCCGGCAACGCCGGCAACGCCGATATGGTCGCAGCTTTGCAGTGGATTCACGAAAATATCGCAAACTTCGGCGGCGACCCGGAAAACGTCACGCTGTTCGGCCAGTCCGGCGGCGGTATGAAGGTCTGGACGCTGATGCAGACCCCTGCGGCGGACGGCCTGTTCCATAAGGGCGTCGTGCAGAGCGGCTGCATCGATCACTTCGTCTCCGGCAATTCCACGGAGCAGAACGGCAAAGCCATCGTCACGGCGCTTCTGGCAGAATTGAAGCTCGATGATGTCAAAGCACTGGAGACCATCCCGTACGCACAGCTCGCGGCGGCGTACAACAAGGTCGCGCCGGAGGTCGCAAAAACGGGCGCATACGTCGGCGGCAACCCGCTTGCAAACGATTGGTACCTCGGCGATCCGCTCGAGGTCGGTTTCACGGAGCACGCAAAAACCATCCCGGTCATGGTTGGCACCGTGCTCGGCGAGTTCTCGTTCATGCCGGCATTAAGCGAAGAGGAAAAGGCCGATGCTGCACTCATCGATTCTATGATCGAAAAACGCTACGGCGCAGAGGGCAAAAAGCTCAAGGAGATGTTCGCCGAGGTTTACCCGGATAAGGACGTCAGCGACGTGCTGTTCATGGATTCCATCTTCCGTGCGCCGTCTACTGATTTCATCTTGAAAAAAGCACAGCACCCGGAAAGCGGCACATATTCGTATATGATGACCTACACCTTCCCGTATGACGGTGGGCATATCGCGTGGCATTGCAGCGAGATCCCGTTTGTGTTCCATAACACGAGCCTCGTCGCCGCGTATAACGAGCCCGGCGTGACCGACTTGCTCGAAAAGCAGATGTGCGACGCGTGGCTCAACTTCGCGCGTGACGGCAAACCGTCCAGCGAAGACCTGCCGGAGTGGCCGGCTTGCACCGCAGACGACGAAGCGACCATGATTTTCGACAAAAAGTGTGAAGTCAGACATAACTACGACCACGAGCTTGTTGCGCTGCATAAAAAACTTGGCCCCCTCGCCGTGGAGCCATAACGATGACGAGGAAGAGCAGCAGATCCAGCACTAAGCGCTTCGCATTTGCTTGTGAAAGCGAACGAATAAAGGCTTTGATTTAAATTTTCTTCGAGAAAACTTGAGGGGACTTGGGGCACTGCCCCAAGTCCCCTCTGCTTTTGAAAAGGCGGGCGAAATTTTTAGTGTCGCTACGCTATGTTCCCCGCAAGCTTCTTTTTTTGCGCAGCAAAAAAGCCGAACACAACTTCTGTGCTCGGCTCATTTTGCGTTCAGTTAAATTACAGGTTAGCCTTCAGCCATGCAATGTCTTCAGCAAGGCAAGCTACGCGATCCTGCGGATCGTTGTAGCTGGCTTCACGCTCAACAACGTAAATGACGTTGTCGCACTGTGCGTCGGCAGCTGCCTTAACAGCCTTCCAGTCCACAATGCCCTGGCCCTGCGGCACGTTCAGCTTGTCGTGCTCTTCCTTCATCTTGAGGAACTCCGGCGGGAAGATCGGCTTGCCGTCAGCGTCTTTCTCAAACTTGAAGCGCGGGGTGGTGTCGTGGCGGGACTGCGGCTTGTTTGCGCCGATAACGCCGCTGTTTTCCTTAATGTGGATGCTTGCAATGCGGCCTGCGTGGCTGTTGATGAAGTCTACCGGGTTTACGCCTGCTGCGCTGCACCAGCCGCAGTCAAGCTGGAAAGCCGTAACTTCCGGGTCACATGCATCGATGAGCCAGTCATAAAGATACTTGCCCTCGTCCACATAGAACTCGTCGGTGTGGTTGTGGTAGCCGATCTTGATGCCGTACTGCTTCGCAATGTTGCCGAGGCGGTTGAGATCTGCTGCAACTTCTTCAGCTTCTGCCTTGTTGCAGAAATTTGTCGCCGGGCAGATGACGAGCTTTGCGCCCAGCTCCGCGAAGTAGGGGAGAACGCCTTCAATCTGATCCAGACCGACGTGAGCGGAATCGACCTTCAAATTGTTCTCTGCGAGAACCTTCTTCATTTCTTCAACCGGCACTTCCGTGAAGTCTGCAGTGAACTCTGCGCCTGCAAAACCAAGCTTTGCAATGGTCTTCAGCTTCTCAATCGGGCTAATCGGCTCGGAAATCAGGGAATAAACCTGAACATTGATATTTTCCATGGGGAAAACCACCTTTCTGAAAATTATAACGTTTGCGGAAACTCCGCCTTAAAAAATGTGCGGCGACACGAAATGCCGCCGCACACAAAATGTACTGATTAAAATTAGTCGAAGTAAACAGGCTTGCCGGTTCTGTTGGACTCATAGATCGCATCGAGGATTCTCGTGACGACATAAGCCTGATCAGCCGTAACAAACAGCTCGCCTTCGCCCTTCAGAGCCTTGACCCAGATCTCAGCTTCCTTGGACTTCGGTGCCGGACCCTGAGAGAAGCCCGGGATGAAACCTCTGACCTTGTTGCCAACCCAAGAAATGGTCGGGTACTCAGCAACAACATGGTTCAGACGGACACGGCCTTCCTTCGTATCGAGGCCGCCCTCGGTACCAGCCAGCATCGTGTAAGCTTCGCCGTTTGCAGCGTAGTCTTCAGCCATGTTGATAGCCCAAGCAGCGCGCAGAACAATCGTAGCGCCGTTCTTCATCTTGATGAAGCCAACAGCGGAGTCTTCAACGTCGTAGGTCTCGTTGTTCCAGGTATCGAACTCACCGCGGTAGTTGACCTGACCCTGATGCTTAGCATCGAGCGTGTGGCCGAGCTTCTCGAAGGAAGTGCCGCAAACATAGTCAACATCGTAGTTGTTCATGAGGAACAGCGTGAGGTCAAGAGCATGCGTACCGATGTCGATCAGCGGACCGCCGCCCTGCTTTGCCTTATCCGTGAACACGCCCCAGGTCGGAACGCCACGGCGGCGGAGGTATGTAGCCTCTGCATAGTAAACATCGCCAAGAGCGCCGGAATCGACAACCTTCTTAGCAACCTGGTTCTCCGGGAAGTGACGATACTGATAGCCGATCGTCAGCATCTTGCCGGTTCTGTCTCTTGCTTCAAGCATCTTCTTAGCGTCAGCCGGGGTAGCAGCCATCGGCTTCTCGCACAGAACGTGCTTGCCAGCCTCAAGAGCAGCAACGGTGATCTCGCAGTGTGCAACGTTCGGGGTCAGAACGTGAACAGCGTCGATCGTCGGGTCTGCCAGAAGCTCATGATAATCGGTGTAAACCTTAGCGTCCGGGGTGCCGTACTCTTTAGCGGCCTTTTCTGCTCTCTCAAGAATGAGGTCGCAGAATGCGCACATATCTACGCCTTCCTGCTGGGCCATGCCCGGGAAGTGCTTGCCGTTTGCAATACCGCCGCAGCCGATAAAGCCAACTCTTACATTTGCCATTGGAATTCTCCTCCTAAATTTACGCCGAAGTCCATACGGACTCCTAACGATTTATTTCTGCTTGTATTTTAGACCATTCCAAAGCAAATGTAAAGCCCTTTTTGTGAAAAAAGCGGATTTGCACAAGCTTTTTCTATTTTGCTTGTATCATTTGCATAAAAACTTTTGCTTTGTTGCCTGCGCGTCCAAAAATCAGCCGTGCATTTCATAAAAAAGAGCAAAAAAAGAGGCACACCGCAAAAAATACGGTGTGCCCTAAAGTATTCTTACAACATTCTGCTTATAAAAACACAGTTAAAACCGTGTAAAACACGTATGCCGATTTGATATAGCGCTACGCAAAGCAGAAAAATCAGTACTGTCTGCCCCAGTAGACCATGTGCTTTGCCGGCTTGCCGCAGCAAACGCAAACATCAGAGAGGTGCTCTTCCTTAAACGGAATGCAACGGGACTTCACGCCACCGGTCGCGTCCTTCAGCTTGTCCTCGCACGCGCTGTCGCCGCACCACATGGCCTTGATGAAGCCGGGCTTGTTTTCCGCAATGTCGAGGAACTCCTCATACGTCGTCGCCGTGAAGGTCTTCTCTTCAAGGTTCTTCAGCGCACGCTCGTAAAGACCGTCATGCACAGCCTGCAGTGCCTTTTCAATCTCGCCCTCAAGGTTATCGAGCGAAACGAAAATCTTCTCTCTCGTGTCGCGGCGGACGAGCACGCACTGGTTCTGCTCAATATCCTTCGGACCGATCTCCAAACGCAGCGGCACACCCTGCATCTCATACTGGCTGAACTTCCAGCCGGGGGAGTTGTCGGTGTCGTCCAGCTTCACGCGGAACTTCGTCTTCAGGGATTCATACAGCGCGTTTGCCTTGTCGAGCACGCCGGGCTTATGCTGTGCAATCGGGATGATTGCCAGCTGGATCGGCGCGACCTTCGGCGGCAGTACAAGACCGTTGTCGTCGCCGTGTACCATGATGATGGCGCCGATCATGCGGGTGGAAACGCCCCAGGAGGTCTGGTGCGGGTGCTGCAGGGTATTGTCGCGTCCCGTGAACGTAATGCCGAAGTTCTTTGCCCAGCCGTCGCCGAAGTAGTGGCTCGTGCCGCCCTGCAAAGCAACGCCGTTGTGCATCATCGGCTCAATGGTGTAGGTCGCCACAGCGCCCGCAAACTTTTCTTTCTCGGTCTTCTGGCCGGTCACAGCCGGAATGGCGAGCACGTTCTTGTAGAACTCCTCGTAGGTGTGCAGCATGCGCATGGTCTCTTCCATGGCCTCTTCTGCGGTTTCGTGCATGGTGTGGCCGTTCCTGCCACAGGAACTCGGAGGAGCGCAGGAACGGACGCGTCGTTTTCTCCCAGCGCACAACGGAGCACCACTGGTTGTAGAGCTTCGGCAGGTCGCGGTAAGAGTTGATGATCTTCTGGTAATGCTCGCAGAAGAGAATCTCACTCGTCGGGCGTACGCACAGGCGCTCACTCAGCTTCTCGTTGCCGCCTTCCGTTACCCAAGCCACTTCAGGCGCAAAGCCCTTTACATGGTCTTTTTCCTTCTGCAGGAGGGATTCCGGGATGAACAGCGGCATGTAAACGTTCTGGTGACCCGTCGCCTTAAAGCGATCGTCCAGTTCATGCTGAATGTTTTCCCAGATCGCGTAGCCGTACGGCTCGATGATCATGCAGCCGTTTTTACGCTGGAGTAATCCATCAGCTCGGCGTTTTTTAACAATATCGGTGTACCATTTGGAAAAGTCAACGTCCATGGAAGTGATGTCGTTGACCATCTTCTTCTGATTCGCCAAGAAATTCAGTCCTTTCACGATTCGTGCGGCAAACGCTGTGCCGCCGGGCCCAAAGCGGGCATATCTTTTCTTATTATACAGGGAATTTTTCTGAAAAGCAAGAGCGGTAGCCATCTTTGTGCGGGCCGCCTAAGATTTTATTTAAAAAAACAGAAAAGAAGGTTCGTTTCTTCTTTCCTTGTACTATTCGGTGCAATTTGTACCAAAGATACTTATACATAAATAATTAAAAGTTAGTTTAAACTAATTTGCAGAAACAGAGTACCAACAAAACAGCTGTCCATCGGAACAAATTAAATCAGCGAAAAAAAACACCGGGAACAGCCAGAAAGCCGCTCCCGGTGTTTTCATATCGTTTTGCACAAGGCGTAAAATTTACTGACCCTGATGTTCTTCGATGAACTGAACGATTTCGCCAACCGTCTTGAGGTTTTCAACTTCCGTATCCGGAATTTCTACGTTGAAAGCATCTTCGATGGACATGACAAGATCAACAACAGCAAGGGAATCTGCGTCCAGATCCTCAACCAGGTTGGAATCCTCGGTGATCTCGGAGGGATCTACGCTGAGCTCCTCAGCAATAATATCGATAACTTTCTCCAGAACCATTTAATTTTCCTCCTATCGTGTAGTATTTGTCAAGTACTGCACCGTCTGCCGTATGGACAAAACGCCGCAGGCATGATACAATCGGGGTGTACTTCACATACATTGTATGGATGCACGGCTTATTTGTCAATAGCAATTCCGCATTCCGTGCTAAATTTTTCTGTTTTTAAAGGAGAGCCTTAAAATGCAGCTTCGCCGTTTTGCCGTCATCGGGCACCCCATCGGGCACACGATGTCGCCGTTTATCCATGACCGCCTCTTCTCCCTCACAGGCTATAAGCCGGAATATTCCGTGCTGGATGTACCGTCCCTTACACAGGCGCTGCCCGCATTGCGCACGCTCGACGGCTTTAATATCACCATCCCCCACAAAAGCGACATCATTCCCCTGCTCGACGGTATCGACGAAAAAGCGAAGCTTTTCGGATCCGTCAACACCGTGCGTGTCGAAGACGGCAAAATGACCGGCTACACAACGGACGGTGTCGGCTGCAAAAAGGCCCTTGCGCGCTATGGGCTCGATTTTAACGGCGAGCTTCTTCTGCTCGGCCGCGGCGGCGCGGCGCGTGCTATCGCATTTGAAGCCGTGCTCACGGCCGATGCACCGCATCTTGATATCGTCTGCCGCGAAAGCTCGCTCGAAAAAGCACAGGCGCTCAGCGATGAACTCGCGGAGCTCTGCCGCACGCGCAGCAAAACCGGCGTGTTTCGCGTGCTGTCTTATGACGAGCTCGCAAAGGAAACCGAGCACTACGATCTTGTGCTCAACACCACAAGCCTCGGTATGTACCCCAAAACCGGTGTCAGTGCTGTCGGGGAAGACGTGCTCTCTCGCTGCAAAGCCGCGTTCGACGCCGTCTATAACCCCGGCAAAACGAAATTTTTAAAGCTTGCCGCAAGCTGCGGACTCAAAACTGTCGGCGGCATGGGCATGCTCGTCTGTCAGGCGGTCGCCGCGCACGAGCTCTGGTACGGCGCGTCGTTTAAGGACAGCGATATCGAACAGCTCATCTGCGATGCGGAAGCGGAAACGGCACGGCTTTTCCGCGCATAACAAACCGAAAGAAACGGGGAACGGAAATGGACAAAAAGTAAAAGGTGAAATCATAAAATCGGGCAATATCGTTTTAAAGCGGCTTCATGGGCAGCGGCAAGACCACGGTCGGCCGTCGCTTGGCCGCCGCGCTCGATATGCAGTTTGTCGATATGGACTTGTACATAGAAAAGAAGACCGGCATGACGGTCAAGGAGATTTTCGCAGAATACGGCGAGCTGCATTTTCGCGCGCTCGAGACCGAGACCGTAAAGGAGCTTGCGCAGAGTAATCATTTCGTCATCGCCACGGGCGGCGGCACGCTGATGCAGCCGCAGAACGTAGAGGGCTTCCATCAAGGCGGCGGTACCATCTATTATCTCGACGTACCGCTGGCCGCCTTGCAGGAGCGCCTCAAAAACGATAAACGCCGCCCGCTTCTGCAGACGCCGGACCGCCGCGCGGTGATCGAGCGCCTTTTAAACGAGCGCCGCCCGAAATACCTCGCAAGCGCGGACGTTGTCGTCGACGCCGGCGCGCCCACGGTTGTCGTTGTAGAGCGCATTTGCGCCCTGCGCGGCGAGCCCATTGAAAAAGCGAAGCGCAAAAAGCCGGGAAATACCTCCGAAAAGGAGCGGCCTCAAAAGAAGCGCTTCCGCAGAAGAAGACGCAAAAAGGAACTTCTCCCGGAACACCGCAAGAAAACTCTTGACAAAGCGCCCGCGCGGCGGTATGATTTTAACACGGCGATGCAGGATAGATAAAGCAAACCTGCAAATCGCAAAGCAAGAGTCACATATAGGATGGTTCAAACTATGCAGTCCGTTTTATTCACAAGACGATTTACAAAGTATTTTAGCGCACGATTTTATACCGTGTGCTTTTCGTCGTATGTGAATATACCGGGCAACGCTTGAAAACGCGCGGAAAATTTCTGCGCGGAGGAATTTGAAGTATTCTGAGCAGTATAAAACCAAGCGGAGCCAATGGGCTTCGCTTTTTTTGTGCCGAGAGCGGCAGCGGGGCACGGCTCCTATATAAAGAAAGGTAAGGGAAAAAACATGATCATCGTACTCAAAGCCAACCGCAGTAAAGAACAGGTCAAAAACTTCATTTCGGATCTCACCGACCGTTATGACGTCAGTGTTAACACATGGGTCGGCACACATTCCACCGTGCTCGGCCTTATCGGCGATACCGCTGCGGTAGACAGCGAGTATATCGCCGCACAGGATATTGTAGAAAGTGTTAAGCGCGTGCAGGAGCCGTATAAAAAAGCAAACCGTAAGTTCCATCCGGAAGATACGGTCATCAAGCTTCCTACCGGTCAGGTGATCGGCGACGGTTCCCTTGCGCTCATCGCGGGTCCGTGCTCCGTCGAAAGCGAAGCGCAGATCTGCTGTGTCGCAGAGCGCGTCAAGGCCGCAGGCGCTACGTTCCTGCGCGGCGGCGCATTCAAGCCCCGTACTTCGCCGTATGCGTTCCAGGGCCTTAAGGCAGAGGGCCTCGAGCTTCTCAAAAAGGCCAAGGAAAGAACCGGCCTGCCCATCGTCACCGAGATTATGAGCATCGGCCACCTCGACCTCTTTGAGGACGTCGATGTCATTCAGGTCGGCGCAAGAAACATGCAGAACTTCGAGCTTTTAAAGGAGCTGGGTCACGTGCATAAGCCGATTCTTTTAAAGCGCGGCCTTGCCAACACCATCGAAGAACTTCTCATGAGTGCCGAGTATATCATGGCGGGCGGCAACGAGCAGGTCATCCTGTGCGAGCGCGGCATCCGCACGTATGAGACATTCACCCGCAATACGCTCGATATTTCCGCCGTGCCGATCTTAAAGCGCCTTTCCCACCTGCCCGTCATCGTAGACCCCAGCCATGCAAGCGGCATCAACTGGCTTGTCGAGCCGCTTGCCATGGCGGCGGCAGCCGTCGGCGCAGACGGCCTTATCATTGAGGTGCATAATGACCCCAGCCGCGCCCTGTGCGACGGTGCACAGTCCCTCACGCCGGATCAGTTCGACGTGCTCGCAAAGAAAGTGCAGAAGGTCACCGAAACGGTGAAGAGCCTGTAAAAATTTACCCGAAAGGGAGAACGATATGCAAATCGCAATCATTGGTCTGGGTCTCATCGGCGGTTCGCTCGCAAAGGCCCTCAAAGAAAATACAGAGCATACCGTCATCGGCTTTGATCGTGACGAAAATACCCTGCTCGATGCACTTTCCCTAGGCGCCATCGATTCCGTCGGCAGCACGTCTTTGCTCGAAAACGCGGACGTCGTGTACGTCTGTCTGTATCCCGCAGATGTCGTGCGCTTCGTCGAGGAAAACGCACCGCATTTTAAAGAAGGCTGCATTGTCACGGATGTGTGCGGCATCAAAAATCAGGTCTGCGGCAAATTAACGGAGATCGCCAAAAACTATCCGTTCGTTTACGTCGGCGGCCACCCCATGGCGGGCAAGGAGCGCAGCGGGTTCGATGCCAGTGAGGCAAGCCTCTTTTATAACGCTTCCTATATTCTCGTGCCCGGCGAAGCTCCGCAAAGCGCCACAGACACCCTCGTGTCGCTCGCAAAAAGCATGGGCTTTGGCACCATCAAATACTGCACGCAGCAAAAGCACGATCGTATGATCGCCTATACGTCCCAGATTCCGCACGTTTTGGCGTGCGCTTATGTCATGAGCCCGCGCTGCGATGAGCACAGCGGCTTTTCCGCCGGCAGCTACCGCGACGTTTCGCGCGTGGCGCGCATCAATGCGGAGCTGTGGGCAGACCTTTTCCTTGCAAACCGTGAGGAATTAGCGGACGAGACGGAAGAACTCGTGCGCAATATAGAACGTATACGCGATGCGGTGGCGAAAAACGATCGGGCAGAGCTCGTGGCGCTGCTTTCCTCCGCACGTGAAAAAAAACGGAGAAATTCGGATAATGGTGATCGAAATTAAAACAGATAAACCGTATGAAGTTATGTGGAAGACGGCATTTTGGACTGCGCGGGCGAAAAAACTCGCCCCGCTCGTCCGCCCCGGCAGCCGCGCCATGATTGTCAGTGAGACGAACGTCTTCCCGATATACGGCGAGCGTCTAAAAGCTTCGCTTGAAAAAGCGGGTATCCACACGGCGGAGTTCGTCTTTGAAGCCGGCGAGCCGCAAAAGCAGCTTTCCACCGTCATGCAGATTTACGAAGCGCTTGCGGAAAACGATTTCACGCGCAGCGACATCATTGTCACGCTCGGCGGCGGCGTAGCGGGCGATATGGGTGGCTTCGCGGCGGCAACGTTCCTGCGCGGCATTGATTTCGTGCAGGTGCCCACGTCCCTTTTGGCGCAGGTAGATGCCAGTGTCGGCGGCAAAACGGGTGTCGATTTGCCGTTCGGTAAAAACCTCGTCGGCGCGTTCCATCAGCCGCGCCTCGTCCTCGCCGATCCCAAAACGCTCTCCACGCTGCCCGATGCCTATTTCACGGACGGCATGGGCGAGGTCATCAAATACGGCTGCATCGCAGACGCCGCGCTGTTCGATAAATTGGAGCAGGGACAAGTCATCGACCATTTGGAGGAAACCATCTGCCGCTGCGTGCTGTGCAAAAAGCACTTTGTCGAGGAAGACACGAACGACAAAGGCCGGCGTATGATTTTAAACTTCGGCCACACATTCGGCCACGCGCTCGAAAAGCTTACGGGCTTCTCGTCGCTTTCGCACGGCCTTGCCGTCGGCATCGGTATGGTCATGGCGGGCGAAGTGGGTGAAAGTCTCGGCGTCACGGAAAAAGGCACCGCTGCGCGTATCCGCCGCGTGCTGGAAAGCTATGGCATGCCCACCGAGTCCGCATTTGATTTCGCCAAAGTTGTGGAAGCAACCGCGCTCGATTAAAAAAAGCTTTGGCAAAACGCTCAACCTGATCCTCTTAAAGCAGATCGGCGAAAGCGTTATTCACCCGGTGGACAGAAACTACCTCGTGCTGCGCTATAAACTCGCCGCCGAGCAGAACCGCCGCAGAAAATTGAATTGATTTTTAGGAAGGCAGCATCATTCTCATCGTGCTGCCTTATGTCAAATATAGAGAGATAAATTTATGCAGAAACAAGGTGATACTATGGCAGAGGTGACCTACCGCCCGCCCACGTTAAGGCGAAGTGCGCATTCCCCCAAGCAAAAGTGCCGCGCACCGCGCATTGCTTTCGGCGGCGCTGTGCAAAACGCCGTGCCGTGTCGGGCCCATTGACCACAGCGCGGATATGGAAGCTACATTAAACGGCGTGTGCGCCATGGGCGGCACGGTGAAAGCGGAAGAAAACGGCGTGCTGTGCATCGCGCCGGGCACGGCACCCCAAAGCGTCACGGTCGATTGCGGTGAATCCGGTTCCACGCTGCGCTTTCTCATCCCCGTTTTCGCCGCCCTCGGCATCGAAGCGACGTTTGTCGGTCACGGCAGACTTCCCGAGCGCCCTATCGGCGTTTACACAGACCTTCTGCCGCAGCACGGCGTAACGGTCGAGACTGCCGGCGGTCTGCCGTTTCACATCACGGGCAAGCTTCAAAGCGGCGATTTCCGCGTGCCGGGCAACATCAGCTCGCAGTTTATAACCGGTTTATTATTCGCTTTGCCACTGCTCAAAAAGGATTCCACCGTTACGCTGACCACCCCGCTCGAATCCAAAGGCTATATCGATTTGACGATAGAGGTGCTCGCGGGCTTCGGTGTTAAAATTGAGGAGACCGAGACCGGCTGGCACATCTGCGGCGGGCAGACGTACCGCGCAGAGCACTATACCGTCGAGGGTGATTGGTCGCAGGCCGCGTTTTTTCTCTCGGAAGCCGCTGTCTCAGGCGGCCCTATCCGCCTGCTCGGCCTTTCCGAAACCTCTCTGCAAGGCGATAAAGCCTGCGTCCATCTCTGGCGGCAGTTCGGGCTTTCTGTCACCGAAGAAAACGGCGTTTATGTTGCCGAAAACAAAAATACAGATAAGCCCTACCGCGGCCTGCACGGCATCGCGATTAACGCCGCGCAAATTCCCGATATGGTGCCTGCGCTCGCCGTCACGGCTGCGTTCGCGGAGGGCGAGACCGTCATTTCCCATGCGGAGCGATTGCACTTAAAGGAGTGTGACCGTCTGCTTGCCATGGAAGCGGCGCTCAAAAACCTCGGTGCAGACATTAAAGCCGTGCCGGACGGCCTTATCATTCACGGCAAGCCCGCGCTTACGGGCGGCAAAGCTGAGGGCATGAACGACCACCGCGTCGTCATGGCGCTCGCTGCCGCCGGTTGTGCGTGCACAGTCACCGTCACGGACGCGGAAAGCATCAAAAAATCCTACCCCGGATTTTTCCGGGATCATAAACATTTAGGAGGGATCGCCGATGGCATCGACCTGGGGTGAAAACATCAAGCTGTCCATTTTCGGCGGCAGCCATACGGAAGCAATCGGCGTGGTGCTCGATAATCTCCCGCCGAACGAAAAAATAGACATGGAAAAAATTCGCGTGCAAATGGCACGCCGTGCGCCGGGCAAGGACAAGACCGCCACCACGCGCCTTGAGGCCGATGAGCCGCAGGTGCTCTCGGGCCTCTTCAACGGCGTCACAACAGGCGCGCCGCTCGCGGCTATCATCGCGAACACCAATACGCGTTCGAAGGATTATTCCGATTTAAAAATTCACCCGCGTCCCGGCCATGCCGATTACACCGCGTCTGTCCGCTACGACGGCGCAAATGACATTCGCGGCGGCGGGCATTTTTCGGGTCGTCTCACCGCGTGCCTCGTGTTCGCAGGCGCCGTCTGCCGCCAGATATTAGAGCGCCGCGGCATCACGATCGGTGCGCACGCTTATGCGGTCGGCAGCGCAAAAGATACCCCGTTCGATCCCGTAAACGTCTCAAAAGACGACTTAAATGCCTTAAATACCCGCTTTTTTGCGGTCAATTCCCCCAAGGCCGAAGAAAAAATGCGCGCCGAGATCGAAGCCGCGCGATTGGACGCAGACAGCATCGGCGGCATCATCGAGTGCGCCGCAGTCGGTGTCCCGGCAGGCATCGGCAGTCCTATGTTCGGCGGCATCGAAAACGTCTTTGCATCGATTTTATACGGCATCCCCGCCGTCAAAGGCGTGGAGTTCGGCGCGGGCTTTGATGTTGCTTGTATGCGTGGCAGCGAAAATAACGACGCGTTTTACTACGACGAAAATGGTCTCGTCCGCACGAAAACGAACAACGCGGGCGGCATTTTGGGCGGCATCACAACGGGCATGCCGATTCTATTCCGCATCGCCGTCAAGCCCACGCCGTCCATCGGCCGTGAACAGCACACGGTCGATCTCACCACGAAAACAAACGCCGATTTAACCATCCACGGCCGCCACGACCCGTGTATCGTCCCGCGCGCC
>ENA-OQKL01000194-OQKL01000194.1-human-gut-metagenome-genome-assembly--contig:-NODE-194-length-21155-cov-3.602958_pt1 | contig 21155 bp, 21 predicted proteins | sample MGYA00242779_ERZ504800 | MGnify/ENA primary metagenome ERZ504800 (study PRJEB26092, sample SAMD00036410) | human gut metagenome | host: Homo sapiens | study: EMG produced TPA metagenomics assembly of... | reverse complement strand
TTTCGATTATGTTCGAGATGAAAAACGAGAACGACGAGACCGCGACCAAGCACAAAAACGAGGACTTCTTTAAGAAACTCGATCACGATCGTCGCCAGAAAGGCTGTGAGTACGCGGTGCTCTGCACACTGCTCGAGCCCGAAAGCGAGCTCTATAACGCAGGGATAGTCGACGTGAGTTACCGCTATGAGAAGATGTACGTGATCCGCCCGCAGTTCTTCATTCCCATGATCACGCTGCTGCGCAACGCCGCCATGGGTTCGCTGCGCTATAAGCAGGAGCTGGCGGAGTACAAGCAGCAGAACATCGACGTCACGAACTTCGAGGCCAAGATGGAGAAGTTCAAGAACGACTTCGGCCGCAACTATGAGCTTGCGAGCCGTAAGTTCCAGACGGCGATCGAGGAGATTGACAAGACGATTAGCCATCTGCAGAAAACCAAGGAGGCATTGCTGTCCTCCGAGAACAATTTACGTCTAGCCAACAAGAAGGCCGACGATCTTACCATTCGCAAGCTCACCTGGGGCAACAAGACCATGAAGGCGGCGTTTGACGAGGCGCGCGGGGCTGCGACAGGGGCAAACGATGAGCCCGCCGAGGCGGATTCGTATGAGGTCGAGGATGCCGAGTAGGGGATAGCGTATAGTGCAAAAGCGGGGCCGCTGGCGATACTGCCAACGGCCCCGCTTCGTTCCAGTATGTACGGCTAGTCCTCGAGCAGGTCCTCGATAAAGCCGACGCGGTAGTTTTTGAAGATGACCTCGCCGCCGTCTTGCGTGGCATCCAGGTCGACATCGCCCATGATGCCAAAGTCGTGGTCGCCATCCTCGTCGGCAAAAATCTGGTGCACGTGCCACACGTGATCGGTCTTCTCGTCGCTCCCGTCGATGGTAAACATCGCGGCGCTGCGGGCATCTCCGTCGGTGAGGATTTCTTCGTGCTGCTCGTGGTAAGCATCGAGCGCCTTTTGCCAGCGGATTTCGCTCATGCCCCAGTCGTCGTCGAGCTCGCCCAGGTCGCGAACGTGCTCGCGAGCGGCAAGGGTCACGCGGCGGAAGAGTGCGTTGCGCACCAACAGCGTGCAGCCGCGACGGTCCGCAACGACCTCGTCGATGCCCTGCGGCGGTGCGGCGTCGAGTGCAGCGGGGTTGCCGGCGTTCTCCCACTCATCCACCAGGCTCGAGTCCACCGAGCGCACCACAAAGCCCAGCCACGAGATAATGTCGCGCAGGCGCTCGTCGCGCTTCTCGATGGGCACGGTGCGGTCGAGTGAACGGTAGGCCTCTGCTAGGTAGCGCAGCAAAATGCCCTCGGAGCGGGCGATGCCGAGCTTTTGAATGTAACCCTTAAAATCGCTCGCGCTTTCCAGCATATCGCGCAGGACGCTCTTGGGAGAGAGCTGGTAGTCGTTTGCCCAGGGCACTTCCTGGCAGTACTTGTCAAAGGCGGCGTCGAGCAAATCCTCGAGCGGCTTTTCGTACGTGACGTCTTGAATGCGCTCCAAGCGCTCCTCATATTCGACGCCGTCAGCCTTCATTTCTGCCATCGCGCGGTCGCGCGCGGCGCGCTCCTGTGCACGCAGCACCTGTTTGGGATCCTCGAGCGTTGCCTCGACCATCGAGATCAGATCCATGGTATAGGTCTCGCTCTCGGGGTCGAGCAGTTCCAATGCGGCAAGCAAGAACGGCGAGAGTGGCTGATCGAGCGCGAAGTCCTCGGGTAGATCGACCGTCAGCGCATAATCGATGTCTGGTGCGGCGTCAGCCGGGGCGTCAGGCGCGGGCGGCACCTCGGTGCGAACGACGACGCCGGAATCGATGAGCGTGGCGAAGATTTCGTCGGCGCGAACCTCGAGCTTGGCCTTTTCCTCGGGAGTCTGCAGGCTCGTCTCGATGAGGTCGTGTACGCGGGTTCGGGCATCGCCGCCCTGCTCGACCACGCTAATCACCATGGAGTGCGTGATGCGCAGGCGCGGCTTGAGCGTCTCGGGCTGCGTCTCGATCAGGCGCTCAAAGGTCTGCTTGTTCCAGGTGACAAAGCCCTCGGGGGCCTTTTTCTTTTTAATCTTACGGAGTTTTTTTGGGGTCGTCGCCCGCTTTGGCCATAAGCTTGGCGTTTTCGATCTCGTGCTCCGGCGCCTCGACAATTACCATACCCTCGGTGTCAAAGCCCGAGCGGCCGGCGCGACCGGCAATCTGGTGGAACTCGCGGGCGCGCAGACGACGCATCTTGTAACCGTCGAACTTGGTGAGCGCGGTGAGCACCACGGTGTGGATGGGCACGTTGATGCCGACGCCGAGCGTGTCGGTGCCGCAGATGACGGGCAGCAGGCCCTGCTGCGCCAGGCGCTCAACCAGTAGGCGATAGCGCGGCAGCATACCGGCGTGGTGCACGCCGACGCCGCAGCCGAGCAGGCGCTTGAGAATCTTGCCGAAGGCGGTGGAGAAACTCGTGCCTTTGGCAGCTTCCTTAATGGCCTCGCGCTGCTCCTTGCTAGCGATGCCAAAGTTGGCAAGCGACTGTGCCGTGGCAAGCGCGGCGTCCTGACTAAAGTGCACGATGTAGAGTGGGGCCTCTCCGCGGCGCATAGCGAGCTCGACGGTGCCCTCGAGGGAGGTCGTCACATAGTCGTAGCTCAGCGGAACAGGGCGCGGGGCGTCGACAACCAGGTCGCAAGCAGCGCCGGTGTGCTCCTCGAGCGAGGCGGCGATGGCGGTGACATCGCCGAGCGTGGCACTCATGAGCATAAACTGCGTGTGGGGCAGGGTGAGCAGCGGCACCTGCCATGCCCAGCCGCGGTCGGGGTCGGCAAAGTAGTGGAACTCATCCATGGCTACGCAGCCCACATCGGCGTCCTCGCCCTCGCGTAGCGCATCGTTGGCAAGGATTTCGGCCGTGCAGCAGATGACGGGTGCCTTGGTATTGATATGCGTATCGCCGGTGATCATGCCGACGTTATCGCGGCCGAGTACTTGTACCAGGTCGAAGAACTTTTCGCTGACCAGGGCCTTGATGGGGGCCGTGTAATAGCAGCGCTTGCCCTGCGCCATGCCCATAAAGAGCATGCCCAGCGCGACGAGCGATTTACCCGATCCGGTCGGTGTGCCTAAAATGATGTGATCGCCGGCGGCCAGGTCCATGAGGGCCTCTTCTTGGTGGTCCCACAGCTCAATGCCGCGGCTGCTCGTCCATTCAAAGAAGCGTTCGAAGGCCTGATCGGGCGTGAGCCACGGTTCGGGCTCACTGCCGTCCTCGGGCTCCCACCAGGTGGGGGAGAGCGCGCCGAGCGAGCCGAACTCGGCTTCGGTTCCCGTGCCGCCCGAGAATGAGCTGGCGGCCCCGGCGCCGGAGACGGTGCTGGCGGCGGTATCTGTCGTGGTCTGTGCCATGTGTTTGCTTTCTCTCGCGATTGTCCGCCAACTATTATGGCGTAGCAGCGGCGTGGGGTGCCAGCGCGCGAGAAAATGCAGGAAATGGGCGTTCTGCCCAGCCGTTTGGTGCAGTTGCCAGCTAAGTGAGTAGACTTTTTGCAATATCGCGAGCACATGGCTTTTGCGCAAGAGCTCTACCTGCGGTTTTAGTTTTCGTTATGCGGGTTGTGCTTGGCTATTGCAAAAAAGTCTACTCACTTAGGTTTGAGGGTCGTTCGCTGACGCCTATTTTCACTTGTTTGCCGACGCCGCGACCATCAGAAGCCCCTAGGACTCCTGCGGCAGGCGCTTCTTGCCTTTGCGGGCGCGGTTTCTAAAGTTCTCGACGGCCTCTTCCATGCCCAGAGGTACATAGGTGAGCGCATCGAGGTTTTCGGGCAGGTAGCAGGCAAGGCTTTGCTCCTGCGCGCGGCCCGCCGCGAGCTGTTCATCGCTGGGCTGCGCGCCGGGTGTGGCGCAAATGCCATAGACGGCGGCACCCATCTCGCGCGTGCGGCATTCATATTCGGTCTCGGGGTGCTCGGGATGGTCGCGGCGGACGTCGTCGCTTACCCAAAGCGTATCGTAGCCGGCCGCGGCAAACTGTCCCAGGGCGTAATCGCGCAACGGCTTGCTATCGGTGCGCAGCGTGACGGTAGCGCCGGCTGAAAAGAGCGGGCGGTAGAGCATCAGATGGTCGACATGGACGAGTCGTTTTTTAGCGTACTTGGCCTTGGGCTGCGGCGTGGGAAAGTTAATGGTGATGGCATCGAGCTCGCCTGCGGCAAACAGCTGTGGCAGCGATGCGGCGCCTCGGGGCAGGACGAGTGCGTTGGATAGCCCCTGTTCGCAGATTTTCTGCGCGGCATAGGCGATGCAGATGGGCTCCTGGTCCATGCCGATAAAGAGGGTGTCGGGCTCGCGGTGGGCGCGCTCGACCAGATAGGTTCCCTTGCCACAGCCAAGATCCAGGTGAAGGTGTTCGAAGGGCTTGCTGCCAGCTGGCGCGCAAGCCTCGCGCCAATCTCCGGCATAAGCCTCGGGGTTCGTCTCGATCGCATCGGCGTAGCGCTCCAGGCGCTCCTCGAGCACAAAGTTCTTAGGCGTGCGAACGTGGACGGCTCCCATGAGGCTCCTTGGTCATAAATGCGAAACGCATGGCCGCGCGTTCCGTCAATGGGTTGAAAAGGGCGGGCATAGATTGCCCGAAAGATGTGGTGCGGCTCGGCGGCGAGTCGTCGGTGCCTACAGGCGCTTGAGAATCACATAGCGGTTGAGCTCGCCGCTACGACCGTCGGCATGGAAGCGCTCAAGCTCGCGCACGGGGACCTCGCCGCTCTTGTAGAACGTACGGACGCCGCGCACCAGGTCGGTGATCTGCTGATCGTCAAAGTGATGGCAATAGCGGTAGGCGTGGCGGTCGTTTTGCCAGCCGATGAGGTGGTCGCCGGCTTCAAACTGTGCGGAATCGTAACCCTCAAACGGCGGGGTGAGCTCGGCGCGGGCTTCGGCTCGAACGGCCTTGCGCGCCATGCGCTCGTCGTTCATAAACTCCCAAAAGCTGATGGCGATGATGCCGCCCGGGCGCGTCTGCCGCACCAGGGCGTCGAGTACGCGTACGCGGTACTCGCACGACGGCACGTGGTGCATAAAGCCAAAGCAGACCGAGATGTCGGCGAGCGGGGCATCGAAAAGCACGTCGGGCGTCTCGGCGGGGTTGAGCTTCATGAGGGCGTCGAGCACGTCGAGTTCCTGGAAGTGCAGGTTGGGAATGCGCAGGGCGTGGCCATGTGCATCGATAGCCAAATCTTGACACGAGTCGACACCATAGAACTCAAACGGGCAGCTGGCATCTGCCGAGGGGTTTGCGCCGTCGACGCCCTTGGCGGCAAGTGCGCCGCCGGCGGCAAAGTTCTCGAATCGCATATTGCCGCAGGCAAGATCGAAGACGCGGACGGGATGCTCGATCGTGGCGACGTCGAGCTGTTCGAGCGCGATATCCATGGTGCGTACCCAGCCGGGCCACGGGGCCTGGCGCGTATCGGAAAAGGAAGCGGAGTGCTCGCGATAGAACGTGTTGTTGAGCTGGATGAGCGATGAGGCGAAATCGCGGTTCACGGCGCGGAACTCCCTCCGTTGGCGGTGCGGAATAAACAGTACGACCATACTACCGTTAACGCCGCAACGGGGACAACCAAGCTACGGGTCATTGCTTTGTTTGGACACATTTCCGCAGCTCATATGCGCCCGCAACCGCCGGTTGTCAAAAATCTCACTAGAATAGGTGGCATGCTTTTGGCGGTGGCGGATAGATTTTTAACTGTGCAAGGCGCCTTAAGAACAAAAGCGGTCCGGCGGTACGGCTGGCATCACATAGGAGGAACCATGAATGTAGAAACTGCGCAGCGGCTCGCCGACCTTCGCCGCAGCAAAGGCTTTAGTCAAGAAGGACTGGCACGAAAGCTGGGACTGTCGCGCCAGGCGGTCAGTAAATGGGAGCGCGCGGAGAGCTCGCCCGATACCGAGAACCTGATCTCGCTCGCCAAACTCTATGGTGTGAGCCTGGACGAGCTGCTCAATCCGAGCGACGAGATCGAGGACGATATCGAGTTTGAGAACGAGGACCGCGCTCGTCAGCGCGAGGCCGAGGCGGCAGAGCGCGCACGCACCCATGAGGCGGCGGCACGAGCTACCGAGGCGGCAACACAGGCGAGTGACGCCGCCGCCAAGGCGGCGCAGGCGGCAAGCTGGAGTGCGCAGGCTGCCAATGCGGCGACGGCTCAGGTGACGGGTACCGGTGCGGCTGGTCCGACTCCGGTGAAGGGTCCGTTCCAGTCATTCCCGTATTGGGCCGTGTGCTGGCTGCTGTTCTTTTTACTGATGTTCCTGTTTGGTGCCGGCCCCTTTGCTGCGCTGATCTTCTTCACGATTCCCATCTATCACTGGGTGCGCGTGCACTCGATGGCGATTGGGCGCGCGGGGATATTCAGGTTGGTCCGGCACCGGTGGCGGTCAGGGCCCAGGGGAAGGATACTTCTGCGGAACCTGATGCTGACGTGGCTACCGCGGCCACCGCTGAGCCATGTGCCAAAGAAGGTGACGAATGATGAAGCTTTCGCATGAATCCAAGCTGCGCCTGGGCGTCGGCATCGGAGCGTTTGTACTGATTATCGGGCTTGTTTTTGGCGTTTCGCGGACTTTGATTCATTTTGATGGCCCGTGGGATCTCGACGATGTTATACCCGGCTTGTCCGGTATGGACGATGTGGTTGATGACGACGATTTTATGAACGATGGCGGTAACTATTCCGCTCGGCCTCAGCAGCTTTCGTGTACGACCTTTGATGCCGATGAGTTTCGCTACCTCGATTTCGATATCGATGCGGCTACGGTGGACGTCAAGGTTATTGATGGTAACAAGGCTCGCGTTATCGAGCGGGGACGCGTTGCCAATGGTATGGATGCCTCCAAGGCCGCGACGCAGAACATCGCATCCGTCGAGGACTCGACGCTCAAGGTTTCCCAGTTTGGAAGTGATGACGGTAAGGCAATCGATCGCTCAGTTACGGTCGAGCTGCCGCGCCGTGTTGCCGAACATCTGAAGGGAGTCAACGCGCACGTGGGCTCGGGTGATCTGCAGATTGCCGGTGTCACCTGTGATGGTTTCGACCTTTTCCTGGGTGCGGGAGATGTAGAGTTTGCGGGCAGCGTGACTGATGCGCTCAGTGCTGAGGTCGGTTCGGGCGATGTGACGTTCGAGCTCTACCAGGCCCCCGCGAAGTCGATGGACGTGAGTGTGGGCTCGGGCGATGTGGAGATGATGGTTCCGAACTCGACGGGCTTTAAGGCGAGCCTTACCTTGGGCAGCGGCGACTTCGAGAGCGATTTCCTTCCGCTTGGCTACGACGGCGAGACCATTTTGAATCTTGAATTCGATAACGGCGATAAGTCTGCTACGTATCGTTTTGAGGTCGGTTCGGGCGACATGTCATTTAATTCAGAGTGACGGGCGGTTATCGAAGACTTATATACCATAGCTGCGCTGTTTGATGGAGGCGTCGGAGCCGTGACGGGCTCCGACGCCTTTGCCTTTACAATGGGGTCATGGAACAGATTATCTTGAACATACTCGAGGCTCTGCGTCGCGGCGAGACCGTGGACGACAAAGCGCTCGTCAAACTGATACATGCCGAGGCGCGCCGTGAGGGTGCCGACAAACGCGATTTGGCCAAGCGCCGTCTGCTGCCGTTCTACCAGCGGGTAAAACGTGAGGAGCCGGCTCGTTGGGCTGGGTGGAATGTCGATGCCGAGCTGGAACGTCGACTGCTGCAGGTGCTGCGTATGAAGCCTCGTCGCACGGCTTCGGGCGTGGCGACCATTACCGTTATCACCAAGCCCTGGCCATGCTCGGGCGATTGCCTGTTTTGTCCCAACGATCTGCGCATGCCCAAAAGCTACCTGCACGCCGAGCCGGCGTGCGCCCGTGCGGAGCAAAATTGCTTTGACCCGTATCTGCAGGTGAGCGCTCGTCTGACCGCGCTTTCGCAGATGGGGCACGCAACCGATAAGATTGAGCTCATCGTGCTCGGTGGCACCTGGAGCGACTATCCGCAAGGGTATCAGACGTGGTTTATGTCGGAGCTTTTCCGTGCGCTCAATGACGATGCCGTCGCCGGCGTGGCGGCAACCCGATGCTGGCGCGTCCGGGCATCAGCCGTGCCGAGGCGGGGCGCCTGCTCGATGACGCTCCCGCGATGCGCTGCCGCCGGTGGTAACAGAGCGCCGCGAGCGCTATCGGGTTGCCGGCATTGCGACAGACGAGGCTGAGCTTGCTGCTGGCGTTGCCGACGAGCAGGAGCGTGTGGATGCTGCCGTGGGCGGCTACAACCGCGCGGTGCGTCGTCTGTACGGCCCTGGTACGCCGTGGGGCGAGGTTGCCAAGTGGCAGACGGCAACGATGGAGGAACTTGAGCGTCAGCAGCGCATCAACGAGACGGCGAAGCATCGCGTGGTGGGGCTCGTTATCGAGACGCGCCCCGATGCCGTAACGCCGCAGGCGCTTACGCTCATCCGCCGCCTGGGCTGCACCAAGATCCAGATGGGTATTCAGAGTCTCGACCAACATTTGCTCGATATCAACGAGCGTCGTATTTCGGTGGCGCAGATCGAGCGGGCGTTTTCGCTTGCGCGCCTGTTTGGCTTTAAGATCCACGCGCATTTTATGCTTAACTTGCTGGGCGCCACGCCCGAGGGGGACAAGCGCGACTACGAACGCTTTATGACCGAAGGGGCCTTTATGCCCGACGAGGTCAAGGTTTACCCGTGTGCGCTCATCGAGGGCTCGCGTCTGGTGGGCTGCTACGAGCGCGGCGAGTGGCGTCCCTATACCGAGGAAGAGCTGCTCGATGTGCTGGCCGACGACATCGTGGTGACGCCGGCGTTCTGCCGCATCAGTCGCATGATCCGCGACTTTAGTTCCGACGACATCATGGTGGGCAACAAGAAACCCAACCTGCGTCAGCTCGTCGAAAACCGCTTGGCCGCTCGGGGTGACGGTGCGACGGTGCGCGAGATTCGTTATCGCGAGATCAGCACGGCGGGTGCCGACTTGGATGAGCTATCTCTTGATGAGGAGGTGGCGTACGAGACGCCGGTGACGCACGAGTGCTTTTTGCAGTGGGTGACGCCGCAGGGCAAGATCGCGGGCTTTTTGCGGTTGTCGCTGCCCGACCATTCGTTTGTTGCCGCGCATGCGGACGAGTTGCTGACGATGCCGGACGAGGCGATGATTCGCGAGGTACACGTGTATGGCATGGCGGCGCGCGTGGGGTATCAAGGCCAGGCGGCCCAGCACCATGGGTTGGGGCGTCTGCTCGTAGAGCGTGCGTGCGAGATTGCCCGGGATGCGGGTTATACGCGCATCAACGTGATCAGCGCGATTGGTACGCGCGAGTACTATCGCCATTTGGGTTTTTACGATCATGGACTCTATCTGCAAAAGGAGCTCTAGATGAACAAGCCGAGTGTTTCTGCTGGCGTCGTTGCCGGCGTTGCCCTGGGAGCCGCGGCGCTTGGTGCGGCCGCCGTCGCTGTTCGTGCTGCCTGTCTGCAGGTTGCGCGAACCCGCAATGGGTTGGCGCGTGTGAAACGCGTGCACGATGGGGACGGCGATGAGATTCGCGTGTTGGTGCAAGGCGGCGTCTACCAAAGCGCAAGCTACGTTGGTGAGCGTTGGGCGGAGCCCGTCTTTGCGTACTATCGTGCGTTTGACGACGTGTTTGAGTCCGAGGATGCGATGCACGATGCTTATGGTCACGGCATCAACCGCATGCTTGTGCTGGGTGGCGGCGGGTTTGCCTATCCTAAGTTCGCGCTGATGTCGCACGAGGGCTTGCGCATGGACGTCATCGAGTATGACGGAGAGATTACGCGCCTGGCGCGCCGCTGGTTCTACCTAGACGAGCTGGAGCGCGCGGCGGGCGATCGCCTGCGGGTGATAACCGCTGAGGCTCGCTCGTATTTGGGTGTGACGAGCGTGGGCCATCGTCGCTACGACGTGGTCGTGAGCGATTGCTTTGGCGGTGCCGAGCCCGTACGCGAGCTGGCGACGGTTGAGGCATTGCGTTTGGTGCGGGGCAGCCTAAATGTCGGTGGCGTCTACGTTGCCAATATCGTGAGTGCAAACGAGGGGAGCGATGTGACGTTCCTGCGCGACTGTGCCGCCACGGCGCTTGAGGTGTTCGACCATGCTTGGGTGGTCCCATGTGGCGATGCAGAGTTCGGCGGCGAGGAGAACTACCTGCTCATCGCCAGCGACGGCAACTACGCCTTTGCCGAAGCCGTGCCCTTCGACACCGACTTCCTCGGCACCGTTCTTCACGACAAATAGGTCTCCCCGTCCCAAAAAGACTGGTCTTAGGCGTGGTCGCGCCAGCCGAGAACGCGCTGCTTCATGCCTTCGATGTCGAGCACGCCTTCGGCAAAGCCTTTGCGCACGAGCTCTTCTGGAACGAATTCGTCGTACCGATCAAAGTAAGGCACCTCGCCAGGATAGACGAGCTCGATGGGATTGAAGTCCTTCTCGGCCTCGGCGGCGAGCACCTCAAAGAACGTCTCCTCGTCGGCCTTCATCTTAAACTGCATAAAGTACGGGCGTGACGGATCGAGCCCGCGAAGGCCCAGCTCCGCGGCACATTTAATCTTGAGCATACGTTCGAGCGCCAGAAAGGCGTAGCTGCCCAACCAGGGGAAGAGCACCCAGGTATCGCCGCCCAGGTTGATGAGTGGCTTGGTCCCTGCGCCCGAAATCTCGGCCGTATGGCGAGCCTGCGCCAAGCGGGCCCGTGCGTTACCCATAAGGTACGGATATGTCGCGTGCTCGTTGAGCGCCTTGCGCATGCGCTCGAGTACATGTGTGTTGATATCACCGGGGCAGTCGCCAAAGTAGGCCGGCACACGGCCCTTGACCTGCGTGGCAAAGACGGTATGGCGCTTCCAGTCCACTTCCTCGACAATCCAGCAGTGTCCGGCGATGGCGATGCGCTCACCGGGCGGTGGCGGGTTGACGATCGTGCCCAATTCGGCCGACTCGCTACGAACGGTGAACTCCTCGTTTTCCTGGAATACGGCGTAGAACTTAAAGTTGTTAATGATGCGCTCTCCCGCGAGACCCACGATGAGTCCGCCGCCCTCGGTGACCTGGATATGGTCGATCTTAATGAGGTGACGAAGCAATACGCGATAGTCATCGGCCGAGATGCGATGGAAATAGCTGAGCGTGAGCACGCGCTGGGCAAGTTCGGCCGGCGTGAGCTCGCCGGTGCTGGCGAGGGTCGACATAGTCTGGTGATAGAGCAGGCTGTAGGGGAGTCGATCGAGCTCGGGCGGCTCGACCCACTTTTCCTCGCGATAGAGTTGTACGAGCGCGATACCCTGCAGGAGCTTCCATGGAATGGTTTCGGGCATCATCGTGCGCGGTTCGGGCTCTTCCTCGCGCATGACAAACCACATCTCGGGCGGAAGGTCGCGGCGTCCCGTGCGGCCCATTCGCTGCAAAAAGGAGCTGACGGTAAACGGCGCATCGATCTGGAACGCGCGCTCCAGGCGGCCGATATCGATACCGAGCTCCAGCGTAGAGGTGGTGACGGTTGTCTGCGCCTGCTCCTCGTCGCGCATGAGCTCCTCGGCCGTCTCGCGCAGCGATGCCGAAAGGTTGCCGTGATGGATTAGAAAGCGGTCGGGCTCGTGTCGACTTTCGCAGTAGCTGCGCAGCATGGAACACACGGCCTCTGCCTCCTCACGCGAGTTGGCAAAGACCAGGCACTTGCGGCCGCGCGTATGCTCAAAGATATAGCCCATACCGGGGTCGGCGTTGTCGGGCGCCGTGTCGGTGGGGTTGAGAAGCGCCTGCTCGGTCGCTCGTGGGATGTCGACTTCGCCCTCGGGGGCCGAGGAAGTGCGACGGTCTTTGGGAGCGGCCTTGCCCCGTGCCCGCTCACGACGTTGACGGCGTTCCTCCTGTGTAAGCTGTCCGCTGTGGCGCACGTCTTGGGCGCCAGCCGGCAGCGCCGCGGGCGCCGCCGGCTCAATACGCTCGCAAGCAAGCATCTCGGCTTCTTGTGGACCCGTGCTCTCGAATCCCCACTGCTGTGCCTGGGGACCCGAGTTGTAGAAGTGCTCCATGGAGATGCGCCACACGCGGCGCGGTTCCTCAAAGCGGGGGATGATGCAATCGCGTCCTGTTCCCTGTGAGAGAAAGGCGCCCGTGCGCTCGGGGTCGCCGATGGTGGCAGAAAGGCCGATGCGGCGGGGCTGCACGCCCGCCATGCGCGAGAGGCGCTCGATAAGGCAGAGCGTCTGACCGCCGCGGTCGCCGCGCATGAGCGAATGAACCTCGTCGATAACCACATAGCGCAGGTCGCAGAACATACGAGGGATTGCCATGTGCTTATGGATCAGGAGCGCCTCGAGCGACTCAGGCGTAATCTGCAAGATACCGCTCGGTTTTTGATGAGCTTAGCCTTGTGCGACTGCGAAACATCGCCATGCCAGTGCCAGACGGGGATATCGGCCTCTTCGCACAGGTCGTTGAGGCGGACGAACTGATCATTGATGAGTGCCTTGAGGGGGCCGATGTAGAGGGCGCCAACGCTCGCGGGCGGGTTCTCCCAAAACTCGGTCAGGATGGGAAAGAAGGCTGCCTCGGTTTTGCCGGAAGCCGTGGATGCCGTCAGGAGCACATTGTCCTGAGTGTTAAAGATGGCATCAGCTGCTGCAACCTGGATGGAGCGTAGACTCTCCCAATCGTGGGAGTAGATGAAGTCTTGGATAAACGGGGCGTAGCGGTCAAAGGCGTTCACGGGGCCTCCTTTCAAAAACGAATTTCTCAATGCGGTGGGCAGTGGCTTGCTGCATTACTGCCTCGACGTTTGCCCAGATAAAACCTGCCAAAATAAACCTGTCCCTTTTTGGCAGGTTAGATGGTGAATTCGGCGAAGTTGCGGTCGCCGCCTGCGGTGCCGGCGTCGCCTGTTGCGGCTGCCGGCGCCAGCGCGTCGCCGCCGACGCTTTGCAGCAACTCGGCCACATTTGCATCGGGGTTCTGACACAGGATATCGAGCAGCTCGATAAAGTCACGAATGACCTCACGGGGCGTCAGGTGCGTATCGGCTCCCACGCGGCCAAACTCAATCTTGAGAAAGTTCACCAAGTCGTTCTCGGTAAGCGTGGGCGTCCAGCCAAAGTAGCCGGCATGGATCTGCATGAGTTTTTCGATGAGCACCAGTAGCTCCTCGTAGGTGAGTGGCTGCAGGCGGATGATGGGCGCGAGCATGTCCTTAAGGTCTTCGCGCGCAAAGCGGCCCTGAGCGAGTCGGCTGCGCAGGGCCTCGTAGGAGAACACGCCGCGGCGGCGGTCTTCGATGGAGGTTGGCGTGCCGCCCATGATCATGCCCAGGTACTGCGCCTTGCCCTGGAGCGTGTCGTTGTACATAGTCAGGATCTTCTCGTAGTTGTATTGGCGCGTGATCGCGTTGGGAATCTTGTACAGATTCACGAGTTCGTCGATGAGCACCAGCATGCCCTTGTATCCGCTGCAGACCAAAAAGCGTGCAATGAGCTTAACGTAGTCGTACCAGTCGTCATCGCTGATGATGGTCGAGGAGCCCAGCTCAGCGCGTGCCTCGCTCTTGGTGCGGTACTCGCCGCGAATCCATTTGGTCACGCGGCTCATAGCCTCTTCATCGCCCTCGGATACGGCCATGCGATAGCGGCGGAGCATGCGGGTGAAGTCGAAGCCGTGGACCATCTCCTCGAGCGGGGCCAGTTGGGCATTGACGACCGACTCGTCGACGTCGGCACACGAGGCGACCCAGCGATCCAAAATAAGGTTGAGCGCACCACCCTCGGGGCGCGTCTTGGTCGATATATTGCGGATGAGCTCGCGGTAGGTGGCAAGGCCCTGTCCCTGACCGCCCTGCAGGCGGCGCTCGGGCGACAGGTCGGCATCAGCGACGACGAATCCCTCGCCCATGGCGTGCGTGCGGATGGTCTGGAGCAAAAAGCTCTTGCCGGCGCCGTAACGACCGACTAAGAAGCGGAAGCTCGCGCCGCCATCGGCGATGAGACTCAAATCGGTGAGCAGGGCGCGAATCTCGACCTCGCGACCCACGGTGATATAGGGAAGGCCGATGCGCGGGACCACGCCGCCCTTGAGCGAGTTAAGGATAACGGCGGCGACGCGTTTGGGTACACGGGGCGCTGCGGATGCGGTATCACTCATGGTCTAGGTATCCTCTCACGTCTGCTTCGTAGTCCTCGATAATCTGCGGCCCTGCCGCGCTAAATTCAATTACGGTGTCGCCCACCAGGTCAAAGAGCGCCTCGTTGATGGTATCGACGAGCATGTCCTCGCTCTGCCCCGATTGCACTACCGCCGATTCCGCCTGTACTGCGTTGTGCTCGAGCAGCGCGCGGTAGATAGGCGTCTGCGGCAGGCGTGAGTTCGTTCGTGGCGTCAGCGGGTCGCAACAGCTGCGAACGCGGGCGTCGGCGCGAGAAGCGGTGCCACGACACCAAACTGTTCGGTGGATATGGTTGGCTCGTCGGTCTCGTCCTGCCGAATGGGTGCCGCGACCGCCTCGACAATCGCGTCGGCTACGGGCTCGGCTTCCGGTTGCCCTGAGTCCGCTGCCTCGGCTTCCACAGGTGCGCCGTCCTCGCGCTCTTCGTCGATTAAAAGTGCTTCGCGCGTTTGCGCAGCGGCGCTCCGAATGTGCCCCAGCTGACTCAGATCGATATCGATCTTGACGGGCTGGTGTGCGGCGTCCCACGAAAGCCATGCCATGATCTCGTCATCGATAATCTTGGCCAGATATTTGGGGACCTTTTCTTCCTTAAGGGGATGGGCGGGGTCCAGCGCCAGGCGCAGGCGTTGGTCGCAGGCGCGCATCATTTCACCGAGCTTGCTGCTCTTTTGCCTACTACCATGGATACGCATACATTCCCAAAAGCCGTTTTGGCAACGGTAGATGTGGATGGGATCCAGGCGGTATTCGCAGTCCTCGTGGCGCTCGGGCGCAAAGAATACGGCCGAGGCAAACATGGTGTAGGGCATGGCCGTCTCCTCCCCAAACAAGCTCGCTACGATGCCGGTCTTTCGGTGCGTGTCATAGTAGCGCGCCATGCGGACATACACGGCGCATGCCACGTGGCGCAGATCGCGGTGGTGGCTGCGGTCGAGCCGCGAGTTACTTAGGTTGTACGTGGAGAGGGCGTTGATGGCGGCCATGAGTCGCTCCTCGCGCACCTCATCGGGCGGAAGGGGGAGCGTGGGCTCGGAGGTTTTGCGACGTTTGGGGGTCTGGTCGGACGGTGCCGGTGCCGGTACAAGGTCTCGTGCCGCGCGCCGCAGCTCGATAAGGGCGTTATCGAACATGACGGTTTTAGAGTCGCGGAGCAGCTTGGGGTCGAGCCCATGGAATACGGCGTAATCCTGCAACCACACGCGTGCAAACCGATCAATGCCGGGCTCGAAGGCGCGATAGACATCCCAAAAGGCCTTGATCTTGTTAAAACCGTCGAGCGGGTCATCTACGCCAATGCCGCAAATCAGCTCATAGAGATACAGAAAGGCAAAGGACGTAGACGTTTCCTCGACGGTTCCGCGGCGCACTTGGGCACGCCAGGTAAAGTAGCCGCGCAGCTGCCGGTCGCTCATGGCGTTGTAGGTGGGAAAGTACGACTTAAAGGTGCCGTTGTAGGGACAGTCGTCCTCAAAGTCGGCCATCAGCAGGCCCTGGCGGTAAAAAAGCTCGGCTTCCGAAAGCCAGCGGCCCGCACCGCCCTTGGGGTCATCCTGCCAGCGCGATATCTCGCGCATTTTACGGTACTGGTCGGGGAGGAAATTCTGCATCTGTCGGCCGGTTTTGAGAATCGGCTCGTCTGCGTAGACTTCATGTGAGAAGCGGGCAGACTGATGGGTCCGGGCCTCGGCCATAATGCGCTCGATGAGCATCTTGATGTCCTGGTCGGCCACCGCTCCTCCTCTCGAACGCAGCTACGGTGACCTCATATCATAGCACAGCATCAAACAGGTGTTCGAGATACCGCTGCGTTGATAGATTTAGAACAGGAGGGCGTAGATGACGGCGATGACGACGGAGGGGAGCATATTGGCCGTGCGGAAGGTCTGAGGACGGATGAGGTTGACGCCGACGCAGAAGATGAGCATGGAGCCTACGAGCGAAAGGCTGTTGAGGGCTGCTGTGGTCATGATGGGGGAGAGCGCGCCGGCAAACAACGTGATCGTCCCCTGGAACACGGCTACGGGCAGGGCCGAGAAGATGCAGCCGCGTCCGAGCGACGCCGTCATGGTGCAGACGATGATGCAGTCCAGTGCGCCCTTGAGGGCAAGCGTTGACCAGTCGCCGAGCAGGCCGTCCTGGATCGATCCCACAATTGCCATGGCGCCGATACACACGGTGAGTGAAGTCGAGACAAAAGCGTTGGTGAACTCGTTATCGCCCTCACTGCCGGTCTTGCGCTTGAGCCATTCGCCAAGGTTCTCGATGGCGGCTTCCAAGTTGACGGCCTCGCCGATGAGCGAACCGAGCGCAAATGAGACGATGAGCATGGTGGTGCCGGTGGTCGCTAGCGCCTTCCCATCGATAAGAAGCATCTTTTGCATGGTGCCGCCAAGGCCGATAAACAGGACGCACAGCCCCGATGCTTTCATGAGTGTGTCTTGGATGCGCGGTGTGATGAAGCGGCCGCCCGCTAATCCCAAAAGACCGCCCGCAACTAAAAGCACAACGTTGATGATTGTTCCCAAGCCCGGCATGAGCCCTCCTGTATTGATGCCAACGTGGCAATCGTAGCAGAACGAAATGCGAGGCACATCGCGACTCATCTAATACGTTATATAAGTGGTGTTAGGAATGATGTGCAGCATTTAAGCCTCAGGTGGTTGTCGGGACATAGGGATAGTATTCAAAGCGCAGTGTCATAAGCCGCTGCGGGGATTCAATAGCCGCGGCGATGATATTGGCATCGCGGGCACGATCAAACCCTTCGAGTTCGATCTGATACGAGACGTCTTGCATAATGTCCAGACGTCGCCAGGCTAGGAGTGTGTCACCATCGAATTCCAAGGTCTTGCCTCCGTCTGGAGCAACGGCGTATAGACGCAGCTTGGCGGTGGTTGCAGGGTCGACAACCGTGACCTTTTTAATTTCGTTTCGAGTATTCTTGGCGCCCAACAAGGTGAGCAGTGTTGGGGCCACGACCTCGCCCGATGGCAAAAAGACGACTTCGATGGATTCGGGAAATGCGATGATAGCCGACTTGCGGACGGGCTGATTGGCGGCGGCAACTTCGATGTTCGCAGCGTCGATGACCTCTGTGTGGTCGAGTGCGGCAAGCACGCAACAGTTACCTTCATCGATCTCTTGAGGATCAGCAAGCCCCAGACTGTCCGCGAGCTCGGGATCGTTTGGATCGGCAGCGGGCTCATTCGGTGCTTCGAAAGAAGCTGGGGCGCTGTTTGTCGGCGACGGCGTGTCGCCCGCACCTGCTTCGTTTATCCGCGCTCTCTTCTTGTATGGTTGCGTTGATGGGTTCGTCGTTTGAGGGGAGCGTCTTGGCGTCAAGCGCGGAGGGGAGAATTCCGATGGCTCCGGATCCGTTCCACTCCATTTCGAGAAGCGCCGGGTCGGCAAGAATGCGTTGCCTGCTTTGCGCGTGGGCATCGATTTCAATAGGGCCTGCCTCTATCCCTCGTGTAAGACTGAGTGATCCGGCTGGCTTCTCGAAATGAGCGTTTGTGTCTTTGGCGCTGACGGCGTAGAACAGCAGGGACGCTTCTCCCGCCGCGATGGCATCGGTGCCGGCTTTGGTCAGTCGCAACGATGCCGTGAATGAGAGGGTGGGCTGCGCATCGTCTGCATTCGCGGCGGCGCAGCCCAGACATATACCGCCTCCTTTCTCGAAAAACGTACCGTCGAAGGCGACCTTCGCTCCGTTCGCCGAGTCATCGACCGAAGCGATGTCGATGCGCAGCTCTAAATTGCATGGATCGCCATCCGCATCGAGCACAACCGAGCGCCACATGCAGACGGCGCACCCCGCCTGGGAGCCGTTTGCCTTGTTCGAACGATTGATATCCACGACTATCGAGCCGTCCGTATTACGACGAAGGCATCCCGAGGTTGAGATTGCGGCTTGTGCGATCGAAAAACGCTTACACGCAATGGCACTCGACGGATTTGGTGCGGAGCTTAGGGCTGCTGGTAAGGAGTCTGCCATGACGGGAGTCGCCCAAGCGGCGACGGGCGTTCCGGTTGCGAGCGCGCCGCAGAGTGCGACGACGGGCAAAAGGTTCTTTGATGCCATGGGGTCTCCTTAGCTAATTTAGTGCGGCCTGTCCGTGTTTTGTTTCTGGCTGCGTTTGATGTGCAGACCGAGGCCGGCGGTCCCCGCGCCTGCTGCTGCGGCGCCTGCTGCCAAGAGCCATCGTCTGTCGCCTGTCTGCGCCAACGGTTCCTCGCGGTCGCCGCGGTCGAGCTCCGAGAGGTCGACCGTCACTTGCGTGGCGGCCTGCGCCTGTTCTTGCTGGGCAAAGGCCATGGCTGGCCCAAACGCTAGGATGCTGACGGCGGCGGCCAGGGCGACAGCCTTATGCCGTGTGCGCACCGGGCTCGACCGTCCAGGTGATCGTTGCAACCTGATCGCCTTCGCCGGTTACGCGGAAGATGTCGCGCGTGACGCGGGCGACGTTTCCGCTTGTCTTGAGCTTAATTTTGTCCTTGCCGCCGGCAATGCCCTGGTAGCCCATGTCGAAGGCTGCATTCTTGGAAAGATCGAGGCCCGTCCCCTGCGTTGCGGCGCTGGCGTTCTGGAGTGCGCCGTCGGGGCCGACCTTAAAGTCGATGGAGTTCTGTGCGGTTCCGGCTTTGGCGTCGGCAGCAATGGTCCAGGTGTTCATGGCGTCGATCTTCATGTTGGTGACATGGATGCCGTAGGCCGAATGATTGTCGATGGTGGTCGCGTCTTCTGAGGGGCCCTGAAGCGTGCCGTCGGCCTTGGCGACGAAGGGAATAACCGTCGGAACTTTGAACTCAACGTTGTCGATCTCGGTCCTGACCATTACTTTCGTGGTTCCAACGCGCCCGGCTGCCATAGCTGGCGTCGGGGCGGCGCCCATTGCGAGCGCGAGCGCGAGCCCTGCGCCCACGACGAGCGCTCTGGCTCCGTTCATGTTCCTGGTGATGTCCATGGTCGTTCCTTTCTATTCGCCGCGGGCCGTCCCCGCGATGATTGGACGAATGCTGGTGAATTGCGTGCGGTGCCGCGTCGGCCGGAAAGCTAGTTCTCGGCTTGCTCAACCCGCACCTTGACACGTGTCGGATTGCCGTGGCTGTCGAGGGTCTTTGCATCGAGTGCCTGGATCTCGATGTACGCCTCGCCTTCTTTGATGTCGCCGGCGGGGCACGTCTCGATTGTCTTGCCGGTCTCGACCACACCGGATTCGTACATGGTCTCGTCGTTTTGGATGACGCGGAATCGCTGGGGAAATTTATTGTCTTGGACGTTTTGCACGTTGACGCGCAGCTTGCCGTCCTCCTGCAGCTGAGCGACCGGTGCGACCGAAATCGTCATCATGTTGTCGCGGACGATGGCGTCGAGCTCATCTTGGATTTCCTGACGCGTTTTGCCCTCGGCCGTCGTAACCGAAGCGCCCGCCTCGGGTACGGGCTGCGACTGCCAAGCGTATAGTCCTACGGCGACAAGGGCACAGACGATGGCCAAACAGGCAAGGATGAGCTTCTTGCGACGACCCAGGCCTGCAAAGTGGGGTGGCTTCTTCGCGCTCATGCGGCATCCTTGGCGGTATAGATGCGCGCAAAGGTGGACGGGTTCGCTCCAAAGAGCATGTGAAGCATCAGGCGGCGTGAGTAGACAAGCTCGTCGAAGTCGGGAGGGAGCTCGATGTCGTGGATATGCGCGATGCGGTGGGCGAGCGCCGAGAACGACTCGGGGTCGCAGATCACATCGGTGGTAACGTGGTAGACCGTCGTATCGGGGAATGCCTCTTCGTCGAAAGGCAGGAGATGGGGATCGTCGTCGACTTCGATGGCGATGCCGTACTGGGGCCAGTAATATGCCATGGGAACCTCCCTGCTTCTGGGGCCAAAACTTCTGTCGGTTTTGGCTGTCGATGCCGACGGTATCAGCCACTACTTGACCAATTGCTGACCAAATGCTTGACGGATTGGTGTCTCCGCAGGTAAAAGGCGGCAAAAAATACTCCAACTTTTTTCAAGCGACAATCGCGCGGTCGGCGACGGCGGGGCCATATGTGTCAAAAGCATCGTCTACCGAGGAAATCAAGCCGCTCGCCGAATTGTACGAACGTAAAAATCGCCAATTATGGAGACGGTCTCGAACACGTCGACGTAAACGATGCGGTAACATCTCCCTGCAAACACTGTAGTTAGCTAAAGTGGGAGTTCGCGTGTCTGCAACCATCAAACCCTTCACCGACGAGTTCGAAGAGTATGGTCGCGATGAGTCTCGCGCATCGGGCGAGGCCTCGAGCATCTCGTTTCCGACAACGGAAGACGAGGTCCGTGCCATTTTGGAAAAGCTCCATGCCGAGCGTGTCCCGGTAACGGTTCAGGGCGCCCGAACCGGCCTTGCCGCCGGTGCCGTGCCCCACGGCGGGCATATCCTCAATACTTCCCGTATGAATCGCTACTTGGGCCTTCGCCGCGATGAACAAGGCCAATTTCTGCTGCGCGTGGAGCCGGGCGTTGTGCTCTCGGAGCTGCGCAAGCAGCTGAGCAAGAAGGTGCTGCCGACTGCTGGTTGGGACCAGGCATCGCTTGAGGCCTACGAGGAGTTCCAAGAGGCCCCCGAGCAGTTCTTTCCCACCGATCCCACCGAGGCATCTGCCTGTCTGGGCGGCATGGCGGCATGTAACGCCTCTGGTGCCCGCAGCTACGCCTACGGTCCCATGCGCCCACATATCACGGGACTCCACGTCGCGCTGGCTGATGGCGATTTGCTTGAGCTTCAGCGCGGCGAGGCTTTTGCCCAGGGCCGCCACCTGTCGCTCGTGACGGCAGTGGGCCGTACGCTCGAGCTCGATCTTCCCGGCTATACCATGCCCAAGACAAAAAATGCCTCAGGCTATTTCGTTGCGGACGAAATGGACGCCATCGACCTCTTTATCGGTGCTTGTGGCAC
>ENA-OQKL01000193-OQKL01000193.1-human-gut-metagenome-genome-assembly--contig:-NODE-193-length-21315-cov-2.804654_pt1 | contig 21315 bp, 17 predicted proteins | sample MGYA00242779_ERZ504800 | MGnify/ENA primary metagenome ERZ504800 (study PRJEB26092, sample SAMD00036410) | human gut metagenome | host: Homo sapiens | study: EMG produced TPA metagenomics assembly of... | reverse complement strand
TGTTCCTGCAGGATGACAGTAAGATGCCTCTTCAGGTCGTTCTTCGAAACCTGGTACTGATGAACCAGTCCAACCAGATGGGAAGTAGTGCTTCTGAGATGGTAACAAAACAGAAACTGGCTGAGCAGTTAAATACTGCGTTGTAGTTGTTTCCGCATTCCCGTTGCTGTGCGTATATCCTTTCCTGCAGAAATACTTCGCAAAAGGTGTTACGATCGGTGCAGTCAAGGGCTGATACAGAACAGAAAAGTTATCGTTACAGAGTTCATGGCTACAACAGACATGATTTTATAGTAGAAACACAAAAATATTTACGTATTTCACTGCCGAAAAGGCAGCAAAATAAAGGAGGAACAACATGAAGAAAAAAATCGTATCCGTATTACTGGCAAGCCTTATGGTAACCAGCATGCTCGCAGGCTGTGGAAACAGCTCGGGCAGCTCAAGTAGCTCCGGTGCAGGAAGCACAGGAGGAGACACCACATCTGCATCCGGTACAGAAGCAGGTGACACAGGTCTCACAGCAGAAGAGCAGGAAGCAGTAGATGAGGGAATTATCCAGCTCGACGGTACCCTTCCGATCATCAAAGATCCGGCAAAATTCGAAGAGAAATACGGAAAAATTTCCGCTCTGATCGTAAACTCTGCAGACAGAACCGTAGAAGTAGGCGACCTGGCTATGTGCAAGAAATGGTTCGAGGACACAGGAGTAGAGTTTGACTGGCAGCCAATCCCGCAGGAGAGCGCAACAGAGAAAATCAACCTGATGCTTTCTTCCGGACAGGATCTTCCGGATGTATTCTGGAACTTCGGCGATGGTAAATCCGGAAACACCGTAGTTCAGTACGCAGACCAGGATGTATTCATTCCAACCGAAGGCCTGATCGAAGAGTACATGCCGAACCTGAAAGCATTCCTCGATGACAATGAGCAGTATCAGCTTGAGATCACCGCTCCGAACGGCCATAAATATGGATTCCCGTATGTAGAGGAAATGAAAGGTCTTGTATTAACACCTGGACCATTCGTGATTAACAAAACATGGCTGGATAAAGTAGGCAAAGAAGTGCCGACAACCGTAGACGAGTGGGTAGACTGCCTGAAAGCATTCCGCGACGGCGGCGATCTGAACGGCAACGGCGAAGCTGATGAAATCCCAATGGCAACCTGGTTCGGTGCAACCGATACCTTTGGTTCCTACAACCTGTTCTATCGTTTCACAGGTGCATTCGGATGCGCTGACTCCTACTGCGGAGGAAATGCATATGCGGATCACTTAAGACTGGTTGATGGAAAAGTTACCTTCACTGCAACAGACGAAGCATTCAAGAAAACAGCAGAATTCTTCAATATGCTGTATGAAGAAGGACTGATCTGGAACGGCTCCTTCGAGGCAGACTCCAGTATGGCATTCAACGCTTCCCTGATCAAAGAGAACGTTGCAAAGATCGGTTCCTTCGGTGTTTGGGGCGATCAGGAAATTACAAACCAGGAAGTACATGATCAGTACGTAGCAGTTCCAAGACTGCAGGGCGAAGACGGTATGACCGGTTTCGAGTGTAACTACTCTGAGCTGCAGGATTCTTCCGATACAGCAATCACAACAACCTGCAAATTCCCGCACGTTGTTGCAAGATTTGTAGATTACATGGTAGGCGATCCGGAAATTTCTGTTACATCTAACTGGGGTGCAATCGGATACAACTATGAGAAAGACGAGGACGGCATTCTTCGTACACCACTTGATGAAAATGGAAACTACAAACCTCTGAATCCGGATTATAAGAACTTTGGTGAGGCTCGTGTAAACTCCACAACCTGCCGTGGTTCTATGATCGTTCAGAACGAGTACTATGACACCGTTTGCGGATACACCTTCGATGCTGTGAAACTTCTGGAGATGCAGAAAGAAAACGGTAAAGATGACATCATGGAAGAGTATGACACTATTCCGCGTGTTCTGATGACCCAGGAAGAGATTCAGCGTCTGGCACAGATTCAGCCGACCATCTCCGATATTGTTGATCGTTACATCACCACATGGGTAACCGGCGGCGTTGATGATGCAAGCTGGGATTCCTATAAAACAGAGCTGGAAGGCGCTGGCTTGAATGAACTGGTTGAGATTTACCAGGGCGCAGTAGATCGAGCAGCTTCTGCAGCAAACTAAAAATCGGGCGAAAAGCGATTACGAAAAAAACAGTAACGTAAACGATTTGCAATTGATGTTCTACAACTAAAGAAATTCTAAAGGTGGCCATGTTGTATCCCATATAACATGGCCATATTTAAAAAGAAGACTATTTCGTTCTTATTTCTTTTTTGTTGAAGTTTCAAATGGAAAAAGATAAAATAGGAAAAGAGGGATTACATGAGTAAACAGGGAAAAAGAGATTTTAGACCGAACATTCATTTTACACCGGAGAAAAACTGGAACAACGATCCAAATGGACTGATTTATATCGATGGTATCTGGCACCTGTATTATCAGCACAATCCAAATGACGTTGTATGGGGACCGATGCACTGGGGTCATGCAGTATCGAAAGACCTGATTCACTGGGAGCATCTGCCGATCGCATTGTACCCGGATGAGATCGGAACGATGTACTCCGGAAGTATGGCATACGATGAAAATAACACAAGCGGATTTGCGAAATACGGTGAGAAGCCGATGGTGGCTGTCTACACGGCACACAATATGGAAACAGGCCTGGAGCAGCAGTGTATTGCATACAGTCTGGATCAGGGAAAGCATTTTGAAAAATATTATGGCAACCCGGTGATCAAAAACCCGGGCGCACCGGATTTCCGTGATCCGCGCGTCTTCTGGAATGATAAAAAGGACTGCTGGAGCCTTGTTCTGGCATCCGGCGATCACGCAGAGTTTTACGCATCCCAGGATTTGAAAAACTGGAAGAAAACAGGCGAGTTCGGTGTCGGTGTCAATAAAGTGCCGACCGTATGGGAATGCACCGATCTGATCCGTGCTAAAACAGGAAATGAATTTGACGGATTCAAATGGATTCTGATAGTCAGCATGATACATCCGGGAACCGAAGGCCGTGCCAATATACAGTATTTCGTCGGCGATTTTGATGGAGATACCTTCCAGTGCACCGAGATCACAGACGAGCCGCTGTGGATTGATTTCGGATTCGACAACTATGCCGGCGTAACGTATGGAAACTACGACCGCCCGGTTTACCTTGGATGGGGCGTTAATCCTCTCTACGCGAACTTTGTTCCGACCGGTGAGTATTCCGGTCTGATGACACTGCCAAGAGAACTTTCGCTTTGTGAGACCGATGAGGGCTACCGCCTGAAAACAAAACCGTTCGGGATCGATGAGTACCGTGCGGGTGCCTTCCCGATCGGAAATCAGAAGCCGCTGCTGACCGAGAGCTTTGGACTTCTCGTGCAGGGCAATTTCGGAAGAATTGCACTGAAAAACAGCAGAGGTGAGGAAGTAGTCATCGAAGTGACGGTGGACAGCATCACGGTGGACCGCTCTAAGAGCGGCGACCTTAGTTACTTTGAGGATGTAGATCCGAAGCTCTTCAAAAAAGAGGATCTGCTGGTATCTACAACAAAACGTTACATGCGCGGAAATGTCAACATGGAGATTATTTTTGACGTTTCCTATCTGGAGATTTATGCAGATGGTGGTCTGGAGACCGCTTCCGTATGCGTTTACCCGGATGCTCCGTATCAGGTGGTTTCCACAGACGGAGATCTGGAAGTAAAAATGTACACCATTAAAAAATAGGAGATGTGTTTATCATGGGAGGTTTTACAAAAGTGATGAAAAAAAGAGATTTCAGGCCGAAAATTCACTTTTCACCGGAAGAAGGCTGGATGAACGATCCGAATGGCATGGTTTATGTGGACGGCGTGTACCACTTCTTTTATCAGAAATATCCGTATGATACCAGCTGGGGACCGATGCACTGGGGTCACGCAACATCCCGTGATCTGATTCACTGGGAGCATCAGCCCATCGCACTTTATCCGGATGAACTGGGATTTATCTTTTCGGGAAGTGCTGTGTATGATATGCAAAATTCTTCTGAGTATGGTACCAATGAAAATCCGCCGATCATTGCCATTTACACGAGCCATCACAAGGACGGCCTGGAACAGCAGAGTATTGCATACAGCAACGATAAGGGGCGGCATTTTGAAAAGTCATATCTGAATCCGGTCATCAAAAACCCGGGAATTTCCGATTTCCGTGACCCGAAAGCGTTCTGGAATCCGGTCAGAAGATGCTGGAGTCTTGTTCTTGCAGCGCAGGACCGTGTCTTCTTCTACGCATCCCAGGATATGAAAAACTGGGAGAAAACAGGAGAATTCGGACCGGAAGGAAATCATGTGAAGGGGGTGTGGGAATGCCCGGATCTGTTCCCGATTGAGTATAAGGGGAAAAATGTATGGGTTCTTGTTGTCAGCATGACAAAAGCCTCCGAGGACGACCACTGCAAAATGCAGTATTTCCTGGGTGATTTCGATGGAGAAAAATTCCTCTGCACCTATCCATCCGATGAGCCAAGATGGCTGGATGAAGGCTTCGACAACTATGCAGCCGTTACATTCCAGAATGCGAAAGATGTTCTGCTGATGGGATGGGGTATGAACTGGCAGTATGCAGCACAGACTCCGACAGAAGAGTACTGTGGCCAGGCAACCCTGGCGAGAAAGCTGTCCCTGACAGAAGTAGATGGTGCGCTGACCCTCGTGGCTGCTCCGGCCGGACTGGAAAAATTTCGCCACAGCAGCTATCCGATCGAGAATCATACAACGATCCGCACAGAGACCTTTGGACTGAAGGTTTCCGGAAAAGGAGATGCGAAAATTTGCCTGAAAAACTCAGTAGGACAGAAATTGAAGATTTATGTAACTGACACCAAAATCACGGTTGACCGTACCATGGCGGGCTACAAAGAATTCAGTGAGCACTTCATGACGGAAAAATATTCCATCAGCACCGCAGCGAGAAAGAAAGACGGAGCATGGAATCTGGAGCTTGTTTTTGATGTTTCCATTCTGGAACTGTTTGCTGAGGATGGCGTAGATGCTATCTCTACAGTGGTTTATCCGGAGACACCGTACGACCGCGTAAGCTGGAAGGGCGATCTTTCCGTTGAACTTTACGAAATTGATGCATAAGGGCTGAGAGAAAGGGGAAAAGCAAAATGGGATACTTTAAAGATGTGACACCGGAATCAGTTGGAATCAGCTCCAAAGGAATTTTGAATTTTCTCGACCGGATGGAAGAAAGTCAGATTGAGCTGCACAGCTTTATGGTGATCCGCCATGGACAGTGTGCAGCGAAGGGCTGGTGGAAGCCGTATGATGAAAAATTCCGTCATCCACTGTATTCGTTCAGCAAATCGTTGACAGCAACGGCGATTGGTTTTGCAGAGCAGGAGGGAATCTTATCGCTGGATGAGAAAATTGTCGATATCTTTCCGGATCTGCTGCCGGAAAACCCATCTGAAAATCTCAAAAAGATCACACTGCATCACCTGCTGATTATGGGCTGCGGCCATGAGACGGAGATTATGGACAATTCCGAAAACTGGATTTCTACCTTTCTTCATCATCCGGTGCTCCATGAGCCGGGAACGTTTTATAAATACAATACAGCCGGAACCAACATGCTGGCTGCCGTTCTGCGGAAAAAAACCGGGACAGAATGTTACAGAGTTTCTGAAATCCCGTCTGCTGGAGCCGCTTGGCATCACATCCCTTACCTGTGCATTGCTCGGAGACGGGACGGAGCTCGGTGGAGGCGGTATGAAGATGGTGACGGAGGATATGGCAAAATTCACGTATTTTCTGTCCAGACAGGGCGAGTGGGAAGGAAAACAGCTGCTTCGAAAAGAATGGTTTGAACGCGCCTGCCGCAAACAGATTGAGACGGAGGGCGATTCGGAAGGCCACGTAAAAGACTGGGCGCAGGGCTACGGCTATCAGTGCTGGATGTGCCGTTATCCGGGCTCCTTCCGCGCAGATGGTGCGTACGGTCAGTTCGGCGTTGTGTTCCCGGATCTCGATCTGATTGTGATCCTGACAACAGCAACAGAACAGACGCAGGAGGAGTTGAGCGCACTGCAGGAGGAACTGATCCCGTATGTGAAGAAAGAGGCAGGAGAGCTGCCACCGTCCCCACTTGCCGGTGCAGTAAAAGCGCGTACCGCAGATCTGGCTCTGCCGCCGCGCAGAGGAACGAGAAATCCGTTTATGGAAGAAAAGGTAAGTAAGCATGTTTATGTATCTGTTCCGCTGATGGGGAATCAGCAGCTGCCGGATTCCGCAGAAATTCTGATCGGCGGAAGCGGCCTGTTTTCGCTGGAGACAAGTCCGATTCAGGAGATGCGATTCGCTTTTGGCTGCGATAAGATGTACTGGAAAGTACAGGAAGGCGGGAAAGAAAAGGAATTTGTCCTCTCCATGCGCCGGGATTTCGCCTATAGTGAAGCGGATGGCCATATTTATGCTGGTTCTGCTGCATGGCGTACGCTAAATACGCTCGAGATGGAGCTTCGGCGAATGGACGGTTTGAGTGGTGGCCGCATGATCGTCAGATTCCAGAAGGAAAATCTTCTGCTGGAGGCAGAGGATACGCTGATTAGTGTCGGTGGACTCGGTATTTCACCACGTCAGGCATTGACTGTATTTGGGATAAAAAAGATTAAACAGATCGAAAGAGAGAAAAACCGGCGGAATTTTCCGTCGGTTTTTCCATAACAGTGTGAAAATCCTGTTAAAAAAAGAAAAACGATATGCAAAGCCGAACGGGAGAATTGCCAAGTCTCCCTGAATATGATAAACTTTTACCTATATTGGAAAAGAATCGACGCAAAATATCGAGATACAGGAGGCTCTATGTCAGTTTTTTCAGATTTATTATCCGAATATATCACCATGAAAGATGTCGGGGTTTACCCGCTTTCGCAGTTCTGCGGACTCGATCGTTCTTCCATGTATAAGATCATCAATGGAAAACGAAATCCGTCCGGGGAGGATGTTGTGCGGAAGATGGCACAGTTCATGCAGCTGACGCCACGGGAAAAAACAGATTTCATGGATGCATTTTTACATTACCCAGATGGGTGAAGAGGTTTATTACCGGCGCAAATCGGTCGGAGAACTGATTGAAACGTTCAGCCATCGCGAGGGGAAAAAGGAATATATCTTCCATGAGGCGGAGATTGCAAAACTGGAATTGAACGGGGGGGTAGCGGAGAGATTCCCTTTCGGGGCACAGTGCATGTGCGGCATGCAATTTTGCAGCTGTTTTTCGGTGAAGCTGTAAAAGAAGACGGAAAAATTTCCGTTCTGGTCCAGCCGGACTTCGATTTTGCCATGGAACTTCTGCAGGTATTCGGGGAACAGAACCCGAATTTGACGATTCAACATCTGTTCTGCATGAACAACAACGAGAAGATGGTTTCGATGCGGAAAAATTACAACCTGAGTTGTCTGCAGAAAATTCTCCCGATCTGTGCCTGCGGCTGCGATTACCGTGCGCGGTACTACTACGACAATGTGACGGCACGGCTGAATGAGTTCCGCCTTTTCCCGTACCTCATCCTGACGGAGCACTGTGCGCTTGCTTTCAGCGCCGATTACCAGAATGCACTTTTGTTCCGGGAGGAGACGACGCTGCGGATGATGCGCGAGATGTTTGAAGGCTATTTCAAACAGTCGGAGCCGTTGTTTGAACGTCTTGACACGGTACAGTCCCAGCTTGGCTATACGGAAACACTGATTCGTCACTTTATCGCATCAGATTCCCCGCGGTATTTCTTCCAGAGAATGCCGTGTCTTTCCGGCCTTCTGACAGCAGAAATGCTGGAGCGCCATCTCGTAAAAGAAATGCCGGAGCGAGATCAGATGATACAGGCGGTTGCGCAGTATGCAAAGGTGATGCAGACACAGGTGCTGGATTAAAAAAACGACGATGTTTTTCTCAGAGGATGGCATCAAAAGTTTCCTGGAAACGGGGCGCGTGGATGAGTATCCAAAAGAGTGCTATTCTCCGCTGGACTTTGACGAGCGTATCGCCCTGATCCGCCGCTTTCTGGCGCTGCGGGATCGCGCAAATCTTCGTATGATCCGGGAAACGAAAGAGAGAGCAGAGCATGCGCTGAATATTTCGGTCAATGCAAATGAGGGTTATCTTCTGTTCCAGACGCGGACAGAGCGGCTGATTTACCTCAGCATCCGGGAACCGAGCATTCTTATGGCATTCTACGATTACCTGGAATCCATGAGGCCGGAAGAACTCTGCACGGAAGAGGAGATGCTGGAACGTGTCGAAGCCATTCTGCATGAATTTGTGGCTTGTCATTCCAGAGAAGGTTCGATATAATAGAAAAAAGGATATTTCCAAACCGGTCATCTCGGGTGAGTTCCGGTGCGTGTCTGCTGAAAAGAAGGCTGGACACGCACCGGGCGGGAACCTGCGGATGACCGGTTTTGACTGTACGAAAAAGAAATGGGGGTTTTTACGAATGAGTACAGAAAGTAAAACAAGAATGACGGAGGGCAGTATTTCAAAAAAGATGATTCTGTTTGCGATCCCGCTGTTCCTTGGTAATCTGTTCCAGCAGTTGTACAATACGGCCGACTCGCTGATTGTAGGAAATTTTCTGGGAAGCAATGCACTGGCAGCGGTCAGCTCTTCGGGCAATCTGATCTTTCTGATGGTTGGTTTTATTAACGGTATCGCAATGGGCGCCGGTGTCGTGATTGCAAGGTATTACGGAGCGAAAAACCGGGAAGATCTGCAGAAAGCGATCCATACGACCGTGGCGTTCGGCCTGGCGGCCGGTGTAGCGCTGACTGTGCTTGGCATGTATCTGGCGCCGAAAATCCTTGTGCTGATGGGAACACCGTCCGATGTCCTGCCGCAGTCCGTCGAATATTTCCGTACCTATTTTGCAGGATCTCTTGGTTTTATCATGTATAACATTTTCGTCGGCATCCTGCAGTCCGTTGGCGACAGCCGTCACCCGCTGATCTATCTGATCGTATCGTCGTGCATCAATGTTGTGCTCGACCTGCTTTTTATCGGAGGGCTTGGCATGGGGGTCGGTGCGGCGGCGCTTGCAACGGTCATTTCCCAGTTCACAAGCGCGATTCTCTGCATGATCCATCTGCTGCGGACGAAGGAAGAGTATCGTCTTCATATCCGCAAAATCCGTTTCGACGGCCGGGCGCTTGGCGAGATTATCCGCAACGGTGTGCCGTCCGGTTTCCAGAACTCGGTTATTTCGATCGCAAACGTTTTCGTGCAGACGAACATCAATGCATTCGGGAAAATGGCGATGGCAGGCTGCGGTTCATATGCAAAAATCGAGGGTTTTGCATTCCTTCCGGTTACATGCTTTACGATGGCATTGACGACGTTTGTCAGCCAGAATCTCGGTGCAAAACAGTATGACCGGGCGAAAAAAGGAGCGCGGTTTGGCATTCTCTGTTCCATTACCATCGCCGAGCTGATCGGGTTTGTGATCTATGCAGCCGCACCGACTTTGATTGCGGCGTTTAACAGCGATCCGGCCGTTGTCCATTGCGGCGTGATGCAGGCGAGAACGATTGCACTGTTTTATTTTCTGCTGGCATTTTCTCATTGCATCGCGGCTGTGCTCCGCGGTTCCGGGCACGCTTCGGTTCCCATGGTTGTCATGCTCTGCGTCTGGTGCCTGTTCCGCGTCAGCTACATTACCGTGACGGTCCGGCTGATCCCGGATATCCGCGTGATTTTCTGGGCTTACCCGCTGACCTGGAGTATCAGTTCTGTCATTTTCCTGTATCTGTTTTTGAAAGGAAAATGGGTATACGGCTTTGAAAAAGGAGGAAAACAAGGATGAACGCAGAATCGACGAGAGAAGCGCTTGATGTGGCATCGCTGGCGGGAGACATCCTGCTGGCGAGCGGCGCGGAAATCTTCCGTGTGGAGGAGACGATCGACCGCATTGCGCGGGCGTATGGCGTCAACTCCAGCGATGCGTTTGTGTTGAGCAGTGGTATTTTCCTGACTGCTGAGAGTGGAAAAAAGCAGGAATTTGCCCGCGTGCGTCACATTCCGCTGTCGGCGGCGCGGCTCGACAAGGTAACGGCAGTCAACCAGCTCTCCCGCGAAATCGAGGAGGGGCTGCACGCGCCGAAGGAGGCGAAGGCCTGGCTGCTCGACATTCAGCGGATGCCGGACAAACCAAGATGGCACCAGGTACTTGCATCCGGTGTCGGAAGCGCGTGCTTCTGTTTTCTGTTCGGCGGCGATGTGGTGGACAGCATGGTAGCATTTCTGTCGGGCTTTGTTCTGTACTTCTATCTGCTGTACCTGCTGCGCGGCAGAATGTCAAAAATTGCGACAAATATTTCCGGCGGCGCGCTTGTCACACTGATTGCCGTTTTTCTGTATCAGGCGGGGATCGGCCATCATCTGGACAAGGTCATCATCGGTTCGATTATTCCGCTGGTGCCCGGTGTCAATTTCACGAACGCCATCCGTGATATTGCGGATCAGGACTACATCGCGGGTTCCGTGCGGATGCTCGATGCGCTGCTTGTGACATTCTGTATTGCGCTTGGCGTCGGACTGATTATCACAGGATATCATCAACTGGCGGGAGGGCTGCAGCTATGAGTGATACCATTCGTTTAATTGCGGAATTTTTTGCCGCCTGCGTCGGAACGATTGCGTTTGCGCTGCTGTTCCAGGTGCCGCGGAAATACTACCTGTACTGCGGACTGGCAGGTGCCTGCGGCTGGATCTGCTATAAACTGATCCTTCCGCATGCGACAGAGCCGGTGTCCATCGTTTTTTGCAACGGTGCTCGTCATCCTTTTGTCGCGCAGCTTTGCGGTGTACAAGCGCTGTCCGGTAACGGTATTTCTGATTGCGGGTATTTTCCCGCTGGTGCCGGGAAGCGGCATCTACTGGACTGCTTTTTACGTGGTAACCAATGATCTGGAGCGCGCCGGTGCAAGAGGATTTCTGACACTGAAGGATGCAGTTGCGATTGTGCTTGGCATTCTCTTTGTTTTTGAGTTTCCGCAGAGCTGGTTCCGTAAGGTGTTGACAGACAAAAGCAAATAACCTATGATTGTAGTAGAGATTATAAACAAGGAGGAAGGAAAACAAATGGCATTGAATCAGTTTTCCAGAACACAGCTTCTGCTCGGACAGGAGAGCATGGATCTTCTGGCGGATGCAACCGTTGCTGTTTTCGGTATCGGCGGCGTGGGAGGCTATACCGTGGAGGCGCTGGCAAGAAGCGGTATCGGCCATTTTGTGCTGGTAGACGATGACAAGGTCTGCCTCACCAACATCAACCGTCAGATTATTGCGACGAGAAGCAGTGTCGGAAAATATAAAGTAGACGTAATGAAAGAACGCATTCTGGATATCAATCCGAAAGCGGAGGTAGAGGTATACAAATGCTTCTATCTGCCGGAAAATGCGGACGATTTTGATTTTTCGAAGTATTCATACGTGGTGGATGCTGTCGATACGGTGACAGCGAAGATTGAGATTATCATGCGCGCCAAAGCGTGCAATGTGCCGGTCATCAGCTGCATGGGAGCCGGAAACAAGCTGGACCCGACGAAGTTCCGCGTAGCGGATATCTATAAAACGAACATGTGTCCGCTGGCAAAGGTCATGCGTCGTGAGATGAAAAAACGCGGCGTGAAGAAACTGAAAGTGGTTTATCAGAGGAAAAATCCCTCCGTCCGCTTGAGGATATGAGCATCAGCTGCCGGACAAATTGTATCTGTCCTCCGGGAGCTGCAAGAAAATGCACGGAGCGGCGTGATATCCCGGGCAGCGTAGCGTTTGTGCCGTCCGTAGCAGGACTGATTCTGGCGGGAGAGGTCATCAAAGATCTTTCCGGTGTCAGAGAGAGACGGCAGCTGCAGTAAAAAATAAGAATAAAAGGGACGAGCCCCGGAAAAGCAGTTGTGCTTTCCGGGGCTCGCCTTATGTTTATGGAGATTTGAAATTTGAAAAATTACATTACGGCAACAACATCATATTCGGTGCAGCCTTCGGTGAGCGGAATCAGATTTCCTTCTACTGCGGTTCCGTTTACCGTCAGGGAAGAAATGCCCTTCTCTTTGTGCTCCGGATTCTTAAAGGTGATGTTATACCATGCACCGCGGAAGTATCTGCGGATCTTGAACTCTTCCATATCGGACGGAATACACGGATTTAAGGAAAGTCCGTCGTAATCCGGCTGGATACCGAGGATGTACTGGGAAACATTGACGAAAGTCCATGCGGCAGTACCGGTCAGCCAGGAGTTCTTTGCCTCACCAAAGTGGGCAGCGTCTTTTCCGGCGATCATCTGGGAGTATACGTACGGCTCGGTACGATGGATTTCACTGATGTCCTCGATATAAGCCGGGCAGATCTTGCGGTACAGATCAAAGGCGCGGTTTCCGTGGCCGACAACGGTCTCTGCGATGGAGATCCATGGGTTGTTGTGGCAGAAGATACCGGCATTCTCTTTGTATCCCGGCGGATAGGAGGAAACCTCACCAAGATTCAGGTAATACTTGGTGTAAGCCGGCTGCAGAAGAACAACGCCATACTTGGTTTCCAGAATATTTTTGACAGAAGTCAGTGCTTTTTCAGCCAGTCCCTCTTTGACACCGATTTCAGCAAGAACACAGAAGCCCTGCGGCTCGATATAGATCTTGCCTTCCTCACATTCCTTGGAGCCGACTTTTTCCCCTGCAGCGTCATACGCACGCAGGAACCACTCGCCGTCCCAGCCTGCATCGAGCACTGCCTGGTAAACTTTCTCTACTTCCTTCTCGGCGTAAACAGCTTCTTCCTCGTTGCCTCTGCGGCGGCAGATGGCTGCGTACTCTTTGCCGTATTTGACGAACATGGCGGCAATGAAGATGGACTCGGCAACCGGTCCCTCGGAAGGTCCTGTCGTCTGGAATGGTTCGCCTGGTTCTGCGGAGAAGCAGTTCAGGTTCAGACAGTCATTCCAGTCAGCACGGCCGATCAGAGGCAGTTTGTGCGGTCCGAGATGGTTTACGGTAAAGTCGAAGGAACGTTTCAGGTGCTCCATCAGAGGCTGAGCCTTGGTGGAATCGTTGTCGAAATCAACCTGCTCATCGAGAATGGAGAAATCCCCGGTCTCTTTGATGTAGGCGGCGCATCCGGCGATCAGCCAGAGCGGGTCATCGTTGAAGCCGCTTCCGATATCCATGTTTCCTTTCTTGGTCAGCGGCTGATACTGATGATATGCACTTCCGTCTTCAAACTGGGTAGCAGCGATATCGAGCAGACGCTGTCTTGCGCGGTCCGGGATCAGATGAACGAAGCCGAGCAGATCCTGGCAGGAATCACGGAATCCCATACCACGGCCGGTGCCGGATTCGAAGTAGGATGCAGAACGGGACATGTTGAAGGTAACCATACACTGATACTGGTTCCAGATATTAACCATGCGTCTCAGCTTCTCGTCTGCACAGGTAAGGGCATATTTTGCCAGCAGGCCATCCCAGTAGGAAGCAAGCCCGGCAAGTGCTGCGTCAACCTGCTCGTCGGTCTGATAGTGGGAGAGCATCTCTTTTGCCGGTTTTTTGTTGATCACGCCAGGAGCTTCCCATTTGTCATCCGCTGCATTCTCACAGTAGCCGAGAACGAAGATAAAGGAGCGGGACTCGCCTGGTTTTAAGGTAACGTCGATGTGGTGGGAACCGATCACACCCCATCCGCTGGCAACGGTGTTGCCTGCAGTGCCGCGCAGAACGGTCTCCGGGCGGTCATTTCCGCGGTAAGCGCCAAGGAAAGCGTCGCGGTCGGTATCGTATCCGTCGATCGGGCAGTTGACTGCATAAACAGCGTAATGTCTGCGGCGCTCGCGGTACTCAGTTTTGTGGTAAATCTCAGAACCCTGGATCTCAACTTCGCCGATGCTGAAGTTTCTCTGGAAGTTGGTCATATCGTCCACGGCGTTCCAGAAGCAGAACTCTACAAAAGAAGTCAGAGCCAGTGTTTTTCTTCGGTGCCGTTGTTGGTCAGCATGAGACGGTTTACTTCGCAGGAATCTGCCAGCGGAACAAAAGCGGTCAGTTCAGCGGCAACTAAGTTTTTGGAAGAAACAAAGCGGCTGTAGCCAAGGCCATGATGGCACTCGTAGGAATCGAGCGGCGTCTGGGTCGGCTGCCAGCCCGGGTTCCAGACGGTATCGCCGTCCTTGATGTAGTAGTAGCGTCCGTTCTGATCGAGCGGCGTATCGTTATAACGGTAACGGGTCAGACGCAGAAGTTTTGCGTCCTTGTAGAAGCTGTATCCGCCGCAGGTATTGGAAATCAGAGAAAAGAAGTTCTCAGATCCCAGATAGTTGATCCACGGAAGCGGAGTCTTCGGGCTTGTGATGACATACTCTTTTTTCGCATCATCAAAATGTCCAAATTGCATGTGTGATACCTCCTTCGTCGTACAATGTAATTTCATTATACAGCCGAAAAAAGAAAAAACTAGCAAGAATTTGCTTAAAAATATTAAAAAAACGCCGAAACCGTTTGCGTGACAGTTTCGGCGTTTGTGGATATTCACGAATTGTTCCGCGATTCTGCAAATATTCGGAATCCGCTGGCGCTACGTCCTCATGTTTGCGGGTTCCAAATTCGAACGCTTTATCGTGCAAGCACGAACAGCTTTCGAACTTTGAACCCTGGAATATCAGATCTTCTCGTGATTCTTAAATTTCTTAATAACTTTCTGAATACGATCCGCCGGATCCAGCAGTCCGCTGATGGAGGCATCGTGATTCAGCTTGTCGATGATGAGAGCGATATATTTGCTCAGGTCGCAGCTGATGTAGTACTCGCGGGAGAGAAGCTCCGGTGTCTGGTATACGACGTTGGTGGTCAGAACTTTTGTGAAGAGTCCTTCCTCATAAGCCTTGTCGAATTTCTCCAGTCCGCTGGTGAACAGTCCGAAGGTCGAGCACATGTAGATGTTGCGTGCCTCACGATCCTTTAAGAGTTTGGCAACTTCCAGCATACTCTCGCCGGAGGAGATCATATCGTCGATGATGATCATATCCTTACCTTTGACATCAGCACCGAGGAACTCATGGGCAACGATCGGGTTGCGTCCGTCAATGATGGTAGAGTAGTCACGGCGTTTGTAGAACATACCCATGTCAACACCGAGGTTGTTTGCCATGTAGATAGCACGGCCCATACCGCCCTCATCCGGGCTGATGACCATCAGATGATCCTTGTCGAGCTTCATATCCGGTGCATTGCGCAGGATGTTTTTGATGAACTGGTAAGCCGGCTGGATGGTTTCAAATCCATGCAGCGGAATCGCGTTCTGGACACGCGGGTCGTGAGCGTCGAAGGTGATGATGTTTTCTACGCCCATAGCAGTCAGCTCCTGCAGACCAAGTGCGCAGTCGAGAGACTCTCTTCCAGATCTCTTGTGCTGGCGGCTCTCATACAGGAATGGCATAATGACATTGATTCTGCGGGCTTTTCCACCGATGGCTGCGATGACACGCTTCAGATCCTGGAAGTGGTCGTCCGGAGACATGTGGTTGGTGTAGCCGCACAGAGAATAGGTCAGGCTGTAGTTGCAGACATCGAGCAGAATGTAGATATCGTCACCGCGGACAGATTCGTTGATGATACCCTTTGCCTCGCCTGAACCGAAACGCGGAACCTGAGACTGGATAATGTAGCTGTCACGCTCATATCCTTCATAGGCAGCGACATATTTTTCCGCAAATTCATTGCCGCGTCCCTTTCTCCAGCTGACCAGATAATCGTCGACCTTTTTTCCAAGTGCGGCGCTGCTGTTCAGCGGGATCAGTCCCAGTCTTCCGATTGGCAGTGTGTCAAAATGTCCTTCAGTTCCCTTACTCATGCTTTGGTTCCTCCCAAAAGTTTTTTCTGGATCCGAATATCGTTTCCAAAAAGTTTAATGATGGTGTAGTTACTTGAAATTCGTGAAAAGGTACGTTCCGAGTACGTCTCCATGAAGCGGTCAAGGGGCAGGTTCGTGGAGATGATCGTCGATTTCTTCCGCAGGATGCGTTCGTTGATGCAGAGAAAGAGCTGGGAAGAGACGAAGCTGTTGGTCAGTTCCGTACCTAAATCATCGATGATCAGAAGATCGCAGTCAAAGATATTGGCGTGAGCGTCTTTTGCTTCTTCTGAACTGGAAAAGGTGTAGCGTGCAAACAGGTCAAACAGATCAAATGCAGTAAAATAAATCACACAGAACGACTGCTCGATCAACTCGCGGGCAATACAGTGCGAAAGAAACGTTTTTCCGACACCGGTGTCGCCGTAAAAGAAGAGATTTTCAAACGACGAGCCGAAATTGCGGACGAACGCCTGGCGTTTTTTCGAGCGCGGCAGCAGCGGCCTCGCGGGAAGTGAGCGGTGTTCCGGTACTGGTCAGGCTGTCCGAGTAGTAATCCAGGGAGAACTGGCTGAAATTTTCGGCTTTCAGAAGCTCCTCCACGTTGGACTGCCGGTACAGAAGATCGACGGCAGCTTTTTTTGAAGCAGGCGCATTTCTGCGTGCCGTTGATGTAGCCGGTGTCGCGGCAGAGCGGGCAGTCATACGTCAGCTCGAGATAGTCTGCCGGGTAGCCGTGCATGGAAAGGAGCGCCGCGCGTTCCTGGGAACGGTCACGGATGGCAGCATTCAGGTCGAGATCCATGGAAGCGTCTCCGTTCAGCATCGCTTTTGCTTTCCGGACCGAGAGGGATGCAATCTCGGCGTCGATTTCCGCAAGGCGCGGAATCTTTTCATAAGCAATGCGGATGTGCTCCTGCTGTTCTCTCTGGTGGCGGAGCTGCCGTTCGTTGTACATACGCATAATCGCATCGTATTGCGGGTTTGTCAGTGCCATAGTTGTTTCGTCCTCCGGGCGTTATTTCAGAAGCTGTTCTTCTAACTTCTGGTAGTCGTATTCTCTCTGATGGAAATTGTTGAAGCGGTTACTTGAAGCAGCAGGAGCGGTTTTTCGTGCCGCATTCTGATCAGAAGCGGTTTTCTTCCTTTTCTGGTGCTCCGCATCGCGCTGTTCGACGTCTGCCATGGAGCGGACGCCCTGTTCCTTCCATTTGGAGAGAATGCCTTCCGCGTACTGGAAGCTCGGCTGGCCGATCTTGGAAACGGTGCGCTGACAGGCTTCGGTGATAAGATCAATCGTAAAACCGTAGGTATTCAGCCAGCGGTCCATCATCTCGGCTTCTTTTTCCACCGGTGCGCGGTTGCGGATGCCGAATGCTTTCAAAATTGTGTAGTAATGTTTGTTGAATGTCGTGGTCTCCTGTTTGGCAGAGGCAACATCGCGGATTCCGCTTTCCTGCCAGGCGAGTCCTACCTTTTTCAGGTAGTGGATGCTGGTGCTTCCCTTCGAAACACAGTATTCCACTAGGTATTCCAGAAGATCCGCGGAAAAGTGGAGATCATCATAGAAAAACATGATGCATTCGATTTCCGTCGGCGACAGAAGATGACCGAAATACGTCTGCGCAACGTAAAGAACGTGCTGCAGTTCTTCGCGGCTGCCGGGAGCGTGTTTTTTTTCTGCTGACTGTCCGGAAATACCGGAACTGGAAAGATCATCTGCCGGAGAAGAGGCAGATGGGGCAGAAACGGCCGGCTGTGGTGATGGAGCCGGGGTCTGTTCCGTCTGCGGGATTTCAACGGATACAGCAGAAACAGCCGGTGCAGCCGCAATCGGGCCGGAAATCGAGGATTCCGGTGTTGGAAGGATTCCGCTTTCTTCCTTCCGGACAAGCGGCAGAAAGGCGATTCCGGTCGGAACGCTTTCCCCGGCGGTGTAGGAGAGCGAGAGGAGTCCCTGCTTCTCCCAGTATTTCAGCGCACGGACGATATCGTTTTCCGTGCAGGAAAAAAAATCTGCCATCGATGACAGAGTGGAATCCTGCTGATGGTCTTTGACCAGCTTCAGCAGATAAAGGTACACTTTTACAAATTCTCCGTTGGCTGCGGGCATATATTGTTCCAGAAAAAGATCCGGCACAGCAGTCACACTGGCCAGGCAGTCATTGTTTAATGTCAGCATACTCAAAATTACACCATCCTGTTCTTATCGTGCGGCAGATTTTTACTTTTAGCGATCTGTTTTTTATTATACGTCTTGCCTTCTCATACACAATCAAGTATAACACAGTATTTTCGACAAGTGAATAGGTGTTTTGCGGAAAAAACATTCCGGGAAAAAGGCACGGTGGATGAAAAAGGACTGTGGACAATGTGGATAATGTGGAGAAATCCATTTTGTGAAATATTATTATCTACCAAAAATGTTGAAAAATGGAGGAAAACAGGGAAGTATAGGACTTTCTGGTGATATCGTTATGTAAACAAAGTTATACACAGGGAATCCACATTGTGTGGATCGTAAAAATGTGTATAAAATTGTGGACAATGTGGATAACTCTGAAAACAGGCGAAAATACAGGAAAATAGCTGTGAATAAAAATGTGCGTAACTATTTGGCGAAAAGACAGATTGTGTGGATTCGGAGCAAAAAAAGACCCTGTGGAAAAAAGGAAAACTCCATTTTCCACAGGGAGCAGGTAAAGCGAAAGAATGATTTTATTTTTCGGAAGCAAGAAGTTCCTCACCGATTTTTACAACGTCTCCGGCACCCATGGTGATCAGCATGTCGCCCTCGGCAAGATTTTCGTTCAGATAGTTTTCGATTTCCGCAAAGGATGGGAAATATTCGCAGGCAGTGCCGAGTTTTACAATGCGCTCCTGGATATCTTTGGAGGAGATGCCGAGCGTATCGGTTTCTCTGGCTGCGTAAATATCGGCGAGAACCACATGGTCTGCCAGGGAAAGAGCGGCGGCGAAATCATCGAGCAGCGCTTTCGTTCTGGTGTAGGTATGCGGCTGGAAGACGCACCACAGTGTTCTGTGCGCACAGTTTTCAGCGGCTTCCATCGTTGCACGGATTTCGGTTGGATGATGCGCATAATCGTCGATCACCTTTGCTCCGTGGTATGTACCCTTATACTGGAAACGGCGGTCGGTTCCGCGGAAGGTGGCAAAGCCTTCGTGGATGGCGTTTTCCGGCAGCTGCAGTTCATCGGCCAGTGCAATGGCAGCCAGGGCGTTGGAAACGTTGTGAAGTCCCGGAACCATCAGCGTGTAATGGCCGCGCAGCTCGCCACGGCAGATGCAGTCGAAGGACGGGTGATCGAACTCATCGTAGGTGATGTTGGCAGCGGTATAATCAGCGACAGCCTGATTCTCCAGCGCGTAGGTGACAATTTTGCAGCCAAGGCCTTCGGTTACGTAATTGTATTTCGGCGTATCGGCGTTGATGATCAGCATGCCGTCGGCCGGGAGCAGACGGGCAAATTCGCGGAAGGAATGGCGGATATCATCAATATCCTTAAAAAAGTCAAGATGATCCGCATCCATATTGAGGATGATGCCGATTTTCGGGAAGAAACTTAAGAAACTGTTGGTGTACTCACATGCTTCGGTCAGGAAAGTTTCGGAATGGCCGACACGGATATTTCCGCCGATGGACGGAAGAATACCGCCGACAGAAATCGTTGGGTCACAGTCGGCTGCCATCAGAATGTGGGAGAGCATGGAGGTTGTCGTCGTCTTTCCGTGGGTACCGGAAACGGCGATCGGCGTATTGTAGTTGCGCATGATCTGTCCAAGCAGTTCAGCACGGGTCAGCATCGGAATGCCGGCAGCTTTGGCGGCGGCAAATTCCGGGTTGTCCGGGTGGATCGCTGCGGTGTAAACGACAAGGTCGATGCCAGGAATGATATTTTCCGCCTTCTGGCCGTAGAAAACCTGCGCGCCAAGAGAAGTCAGGTGGCGGGTCAGGTCACTTTCCTTTGCATCGGAACCGGAAATCGTAAAATTTTCTTTTAAAAGAATTTCAGCAAGGCCGCTCATGCTGATGCCGCCGATGCCGATAAAATGTATATGGATTGGTTTACTGAAATCTACTTCGTACATAGTATCTCCTTCAATGTGTCTTTTCACTGAATTGGGGAAATTTTCTCAATTAATCATAGGAAAGAACAGAGTAAAATCCAAAGCCGTTTCCCCGGAATCCGGCCGGAACTGTTCTGGCTAATAGTATACACGTATTTGCCGGAAAAGTAAAAGAAAAAAAGCACAGGAAAATGAAAATGAAATAAAAAATAATAGATAAACATTATGGAGCAGATCATGTGCAAAATGCAATGTTGCAAAATGAAAACGACGGGAAATGACAAAAACTGGTAAAAAAACTAATAAACGGTTTGTCGAAAATTGTTGAAAATCATGATGCGGTTCTGACAGGTTGAAAAATGCATAGTCAAAAGTAATAAAATATAAGAAAAAAACTAAAGAAAAATTATAAAAAACGTTCACAATGTGACGGAAGTGTGGTATAATTTACCTTGTAGTTATCAAAGAAGTGCGTGGATATGAAAAGCCAGGACCGACAGGGGATCATTTCTGAAGGCAGACAGGAAGTATGCCGTACATTCTTACAGTTACTGCAAATCTTTAGATACGACAAGAGGTGATTGCATGATTAAGAAAGAGATGATAGCAATGCTGCTGGCAGGCGGCCAGGGAAGCCGTCTCGGTGTGCTCACGGAGAAAGTGGCAAAACCGGCAGTAGCATTTGGCGGAAAGTATCGAATCATCGACTTCCCGCTCAGTAATTGTATCAATTCAGGAATTGATACGGTAGGCGTACTGACCCAGTATCAGCCGCTGCGTCTGAATACCCATATCGGAATCGGTATTCCGTGGGATCTCGATAAAAACGAAGGCGGCGTAACCGTTCTGCCGCCATACGAAAAAAGTACAAACAGCGAATGGTATACAGGAACTGCAAATGCAATTTACCAGAACATGGCTTATATGGAAACATACAATCCAGAATATGTTCTGATTCTTTCCGGCGACCACATTTACAAAATGGATTACGAGGTGATGCTTGACTATCACAAAGCAAACCACGCAGATGTGACCATCGCATGTATGCCGGTACCGATTGAAGAAGCAAGCCGTTTTCGGTGTCATGATCACAGACGGAAACGGAAGAATTACCGAATTTGAAGAAAAACCGGAGCACCCGAGAAGCAACCTCGCTTCTATGGGCATCTATATTTTCAGCTGGAAAGCATTAAAGGAATCTCTGACAGCCCTGAAGGATCAGCCGAGCTGTGACTTCGGAAAAACACATTCTGCCGTACTGCCGCGACAACGGAAAACGTCTGTTTGCGTATGAGTTCAACGGCTACTGG